>Ga0210044_10003303_pt1 | contig 23122 bp, 17 predicted proteins | sample CryGey13umfilter_2_FD_183959 | JGI IMG/M metagenome (GOLD analysis project Ga0210044, IMG submission 183959) | Groundwater microbial communities from aquifer in Utah, USA - Crystal Geyser 4/9/14 3 um filter (SPAdes) (version 2) | ecosystem: Environmental > Aquatic > Deep subsurface >... | reverse complement strand
GGAGGGCGTGGTGCTCCCGCCGATGCTGCTCGTGGCGGCGGGCCGCCCGCGGTGGACCACGCTGGAGCGGCTGCTGCGCGACGCGCCGTATCCCAGCCGGGCGGTGGAGGACAACCTGGCCGACGTGGCGGCCCAGGTGGCGGCCAACCACCTCGGAGCCACGGCGCTCGCTCGGCTGTCGCGGACGATGGGACGCGATGTGGTCCGGCGCCAGATGGCGCTGCTCGGGCAGCGGGCCGCGCGGCTCGTGGAGCAGGCGCTGATGCGATTCCGGGGTCCGCGGATCTACACCGCCCGGGATCAGCTGGACGACGGCACGCCGCTCTCGGTCCGGGTGGAGATCTCGGCCGCCGGAGCGGTGCGCTTCGACTTCGAGGGCAGCGGAGCGGTGCATCCGGGGAATCTCAACGCCACGCCGGCCATCGTGCGCAGCGTGGTGATCTACGTCTTGCGGCTGCTGCTGCGCCAGCCGCTGCCGCTGAACGAGGGGCTGATGCAGGCGGTGCAGCTGCGCTTGCCACCAGGGCTGCTGGATCCGTCGTTTCCCGACGATCCGACGCTGGCGCCGGCGGTGGTGGGGGGCAACGTCGAGACCAGCCAGCGGCTGGTGGACCTGCTGCTGCAGGCCCTGGGGCTGGCGGCCTGCAGCCAGGGGACGATGAACAACCTGGTGTTCGGCACACAGCGATTCGGCTACTACGAGACGGTGGGCGGCGGCGCCGGCGGCGGTCCCGACTTCGACGGGGCCAGCGGGGTGCACACGCACATGACCAACACCCGCATCACCGACGTGGAGCTGCTGGAGCAGGGTTATCCGGTGCGGGTCGAGCGCTTCGCGCTGCGCCGGGGATCGGGCGGCGCCGGGCTTCACCCGGGGGGAGACGGCCTGGTGCGCGAGCTGACCTTCCTGCAGCGGATGGATCTGTCGCTGCTGACCCAGCGCCGCACCACGCGACCCTGCGGTCTGGGCGGCGGAGCGCCGGGGCTCGCCGGGGCCCAGCGCCTGGTGCGGGCCGACGGCACCGAGGTGGAGCTGGGCGGCATCGCCGGCTGCACCGTGGAGCCCGGCGACCGGCTGGTGCTGCTGACGCCGGGTGGGGGCGGGTGGGGCGCGCCAAGCGCGTAGCTCGGGTCTCCGGATATCGACGACCGATTTGGGGCCACGGCGGTCCAACTCGCCGAATTCTCGCGCTGGCATCCGACTTGCTTCGCAACGGCTCGGAGGAACAGCATGCGCTCAGTGTACCGACTGATTCCGTTGGCGGCGGCGCTTCTGCTGCCTGGCCTGGCCCAGGCGCGCGCGCCCGCATCCCATGGCGGCGTGCTGGACCGATCGCTGTCGCGCCACGAGACAGAGCGGCGACTCCGATCGCTGCGCAGCGAGGTGCATCATCTGGCCCGGTGCGGCCAGCGACCCGTCGTGGTGTTCGACATCGACGACACCCTGATCAAGCATCGCGACGGCCAGCAGCGGGCCAAGCGTGGGGCGGTGGCCTACGTCAACTCGCTGGCCGAGGCCGGCGCGACCATCGTCTACCTCACGGCCAGGCCGGCGTACAAACGCCAGGGCACCGAGTCTCTGCTGCGAACACAGGGCTTTCCCGTTGGTCGTGGAGCCACGCTGCTGGTCAATGACAGCGGGCTACAGGATGCCACCGCATGGAAACGCAGCGCCAGGCCCCGCATTATTCAGCTCGGCACGCCCGTGGCGTTCTTCGACAACGACTACGGCCATGTCCGCGCTTACCGCGACCAGTATCCCACGAGCCACGTGTTTCGCCTCAACACCCGCTCCGGCCGACCCGATCCAGGAGGTGCTGGCCTGTTCGAGGTGATCGACCATTTCTTCTATTGACATCTGGGCCGTGCAGCGCGCCTCGAAATGGAGATTACGGTAGTAATCACTGCCGCATCGTGGCCGATCGGCGAGGAACGAGGGAGTTGCGGTAGTAATCACTGCCGCATCGTGGCCGATCGGCGAGGAACGAGGGAGTTGCGGTAGTAATCACTGCCGCATCGTGGCCGCGTGACGGGTGCGGCCATGTCCGCGCCTGCCGCAACCCTGCTTGACCCACCCGGAGGCGCTGTATCACGATCAAGGAGTGAGCGTGGGGCGTCTGGCACGGGTGGTGATGATGTTGGCGGGGTGCCACTTGCTGATCCCGCTGGGATCGGCGCCGGACGCGGGCACGATGGACGCGACGGACGCGACGGACTCCATGGATACTGCCCCCTGTGTCGCCGATACGCCCTGTGTCGATCCCACCGGGAAGCCGGGCACCTGCTGGAGACAGCGGTAGCAACTCGATCGGTCAGTGCAGTGTGATGCCCGCAACCGGCGGGTGCATGCTCAATGGAGACCTGGGTACCTGCCTCGACGGTGTCTGCTGCCTGCATCCCCCCCGAAGGCACATGCCACACCACGGGAACAGCCAGCACCGCGTGCGGGGCCGGCGGCGCGTCGTGTCAGCCCTGCGGGAGCGGCCAGGTCTGCAAGAACACGGGGACGGGCTTCATGTGCCTGTAGATCTCAGTTCTTGCGCAGGCCGGTGAACGTCACATCCACCCGGGGCGCCACCGCGCCGGGCACCACGTTCACCACACCGCCGAAGCCAGGTCCGCTCTGCAGCTTGATCGAATCCTGATCCGGGACGTCAGACCACAGCACGAGGCCCCCCAGCTCCACGTGGGTGTCCAGCTCGAACTGCCCCACCGCCTTGTCCTGCACCAGGGACATGGTGCCGGCGCAGACCGTCTCCAGCTCCTGGTTGCTGATGGTGTGGTCCCAGCCCAGCAGCGAGATCTTCAGCCCCTGGCCCCCGCCGACGATGGCCGCGACGATGGCCTTGCAGCCCAGCGCCCCCTCGATCTGCGCCTCGAGCGCGGCGAGCTCGGTGGCCGAGACGAGGTCCGCCAGGATCAGGTGCACCAGCTGGCCGTAGTGCATGGTCAGCGTGTGAGGGTCGATGGTGAGCTCGCCCGCCTTGCTCTCCTCGCCGCTCCATGAGGCCTCGATGCCGGTGCCGGTGCCGTGGCACAGCGTGGCGACGCTGACCGTGTGCGGCTTCTTGTCGACGATCACGTACCCCACGCCGGTCACCGTCTCGTGTCCCTCGAGGTCGCCGCCCTCGTCTCCCTCCAGCGTGAGATCGCTCTGCACCGAGACCGAGGCCAGGGTCTGACCCAGCAGCAGCGTGAGCTTGCCGCCCGGGGCGAGGTCGGGGGGCATGGCCGCGTCCACCGTGGACTTGACCTTGCCGCCGATGGCGGAGGTGAGCCAGTCGTCGAGCTTGTTTTCGACGAAGGATGGCGCGGGCACGAAGGCCACCAGCTCGTCCACCAGAAGCTCGGACATCGCGTCCCCCACGGTGCGTCCATTGGTCAGCGGACCGCTGAGCTTCCAGACCCCGGTGACCTGGTAGTCCCCGACCCACGCGCCCTCCTGAGAACAGCCGGCCAAGATCAGCAGAACCCATCCAGCCGCGAAGCAACGTCCCATCGGAAGCCTCCTCGGATTGTCGACCCAAGGGAGAGAGCAAACCCGGGGCCAGGTGACAGATCCCTACGATCCCCAGATCTTGCCAGGTATCTCGATGATATCCCGTGTGAATGAACCACACCACCGTGCCGATTCGGCGACAGGGATCAGCGGGCGATGAAGAACCGTCCCGGGCTCCCCTTTGGGTCGATGCGGACCCGGACCTTCGCCAGACAGCGCGGACAGCGCCCCTCGTAGGCTGTGCCGTCGCGGTCGAGGTAGATCCGGGCGTAGACCCGACAGCACTGGAACAGAATGCCGAGGAATTGGGGTGGGCGAGGGGCCACGCCCGTACAACGGCCGGCGAGGGTGAGGCTTGAGCCGCTACGGTGTGCCGGCGGCGGTGGCTGCCCGCGTCTGCTTCACCGCCTGCTCGGCCTCCACGATCGCCTGGCGCAGCTGGTCCAGGTCGCGCTCCACGCGCTGGATCTGCGCGCCCGACCAGTTCTTCTCCTGCCGCGCCCGGGTCAGCGTGTCCTGCAGCATCCGCGCCCGCCGGCGCAGGCGACTGGCGCGGCTGAGCGCAACGGCCTCTCGATGCATCCGCATCAGCTGCTCACGCCGCACCGGGTCCTTCTCCTGCAGGATCGTCGCCGGCAGCGCCGCGGGGGCGGTGTGGACCCCCAGCGGTTCGCGGGGCGCCGGGCCGGCGTCCGGTGCGACACGCGTCAAGGCGGGACCGCTGTCGGGTCCTGGGGTCGTGCGGGGTGGAGCGGGCCTGGGTCGAGCGGGCCTGGGGCGAGGGCCGGATGCAGCGCCCCTCACCGCCGGTGTTGACGTCGGGGCGACCAGGGCCGGGGGTCGGTCGACCAGGGCCGGGGGTCGGTCGACCAGGGCCGGGGGCTCCCCGTCCCGCAGCGACAGCAGCAGCAGGCCGACGAGCAGGACCAACACCATGATTCCGACGCCGAGCCAGATCCCGCTGCCTGGATTTCGATGGGCCACGGAGCCCATGGTGACGCGGGGCCTGGAGCCGGTCAAGCCGGTGGACCCGGTGGACCGCCGAGGTGGACGTGTGGTGTGTGATATAGGACAATCTCACGTCGGTAACGGATGAACACATCGATCTTCGAGACCTTTGGCAAGTACCAGCTCACGGAGCGGCTGGCCTTCGGCGGAATGGCCGAGGTGTTCCTTGCGACCGTGCATGGGGAGGCCGGGTTCGTCAAGCCGGTGGTGATCAAGCGGCTCCATCCCCGGTTGAACGAGGACCTCGAGTTCGTCCAGATGCTGATCGACGAGGCCCGCATCACAGCGCAGCTGGCCCACACCAACATCTGCCAGGTGCTGGATCTGGGATCGGTGGACGGCTCGTACTACCTCGCGATGGAGTTCATCTCCGGCGAGGATCTGCGTACGCTGCAGGACCACTGCAAGCGCAACGGGGTGATGATTCCCACCGAGACCGCGATCTACATCGTGAGCGAGGTGCTGGCTGGCCTGGACTACGCCCACCGCAAGGAGAGCCCCGACGGGCAGCTGCTGGGCATCGTGCACCGCGACATCAGCCCGCAGAACGTCTTGATCAGCTACGAGGGCGAGGTGAAGGTCATCGACTTCGGCATTGCCAAGGCGCGCATGCGCATCGTGCAAACCGAGGCCGGGGTGATCAAGGGCAAGTTCCGCTACATGTCGCCGGAGCAGGCCTCGGGTGGGCAGGTGGATCACCGCAGTGACGTGTTCGCCGCGGGGGTGGTGCTGTACGAGCTGCTGCGCGGTGGACCGCACTCGATGGACGTACCGGACACCGAGGTGCTGCGCCGCATGCGGCGCGCGGAGTTCGAGCCGCTCCGTCAGTTCCGCCCCGAGATCCCCGTCGTGCTCGAGAAGCTGGTGAAGAAGGCGTTGCAGGTCAAGCCGGCCCAGCGCTACCGCTCGGCGGGGGAGTTTCGTGAGGCGCTGCTCGGCTACCTGGAACAGACGGGAGTCCGCTTCGGGCGCTCCGATCTGGCGCTGGTGATGAAGGACGTGTTCGACGCCGACCGCCGCCGTCGTCGCAGCGGCAGCTTCTCTGGCCCCGTCTCCCTGCCGCCGCGGGACGCCGCGTTCTTCACCCCGCATGCGGCCCAGGAACCCACCGTCGCCCGGGGCAGCGAGCGCGCCAGCGCCCGCCGCACCGGGGAGCGCCCGGGTGCGGGGGATGCGAGTCAGCGCTCGGTCAAGGGCTGGGTGGCCTTCGCGCCCACCGCGACCCAGGTCCCCGACACCGAGGAGCAGGAGCCCCTGGTCCCCACCGATGCCATGGGGACCCAGGCGCTGGAGCGGCTGCCCACCACCGATCTCGAGCTCAACCCGGCGGGTGCGATGGTTCCCGACCCCTCCATTCCGGGCGACAACGAGCAGACCTTCGCCTACTACGCGCTGTCCGACTCGGACCTGATCGACGACGTGTCGGTGCCCACCGCCGCCAACCCGACCCGCGACGAGGCGGCGCTCGGGCTGGAGACCAATATCCTGCCGGGGCGCGCGACGCGAGACCGCGCGCGGAGTGAGGGAGCCTCCCTGGAGAGCGGAGCGGAGCGCGCAGACCGCGCGCGGAGCGCGCAAAAGGCGCCTGAGCGCGAACCAGACGCCCGCGCCCGTGTCACGGGACCTTCCCGGCCGCCGACGGTCTCCACCGGCCTGTTCGCGCAGCAGGGCTCGACGCAGATTCGGGACCCGGCGCCCGATCCCGGGAGGCCGGCCTCCCGCACCTTGCTCGGTGTGGGCGCGGTGGTGCTGTTCGGCGTGGTGCTCGCCGTGACGCTGTATCTCATGGAGCGACCGCTGGATCTGCACGAGGAGAGCTCCCCGGACCAGGGGTCGCGGGCGTTTCACGCGGCAGACGCCGCTCTGCGGGCCGACCTGAAGCGCGCCACGGACCCGCGGCGGGTGCGTCGTGGTGTGATCAACGTGCAGAGCCAGCCCCCGGGGGCGCAGATCTCGCTGTGCGGCAAGGCGACCGGGCTCGTCACACCGGCCAAGATCCGCGGTCGGGTTGGACGCAGCTGTGTTGTGGAGCTGGTGCTCGACGGTCATAGCACCTACCGCATGTCGGTGACGCCGCAGGCCGGGCGGCTCACCACCATCGTGGCCACGCTCCGGCGGCGTCGGGCGGGTGGAGCTGCTGTCGAGAACCTCGGCGGACGCGGGATCCTGCGTGTCACGAGCATCCAGGTCGGCACGGTGTATGTCGACAACAAGCAGGCCGGGACCACCCCCCGGGCGGATATTCGCCTGCTGCCTGGCAGCTACACGATGCGGGTGCATTTCAAGGGCCTGGATCAGTACTCGAGGCCCCGCACGGTGACGGTCAGCGCGGGCCAGACCACGCGGGTCCACGTGGACCCGGCTCCCTGATGGACGTGCCACACCTGGCGCCGGGGAGCCCCACGGTGCAAGCAGAGACCGAGCGCGGCGCGGGCCTGTCCCCTGGCCCCTCAGGGGGGGAGCCTCCCTGGAGAGCGGAGCGGAGCGCGCAGAATGGAACCGAGCGCGAGCTGATCGAGGTTCGTCTCACGGTCCATCCGCAGTATCACGGCTGGCGGCTGGACCGCTTCATCAAGGCCCGCATTCCCCGGCTGTCACGCAACCGCATCCAGCAGATGATCCGGGCCCAGCGCCAGCTGCAGGGGCTGTGGCTGCGCCCTGCCAGCCGGGTCCAGGCCAATCACGAGGTCTGTCTGCTGCGGCCGGCCCCTGACGAGCCGGATGTCCCGCGACACTTCACCGTGCTGTTCTCCGACGGGCAGCTGGCGGCCATCGACAAGCCGGCGGGGCTGCCGGTGCACGCCACGGCGCGGTTCCACAAGAACACGCTCACCGCCCTGCTCCGGGAGCGGTTCGGCGAGCCGGTCCCGATGCTGGGGCATCGGCTCGACCGTGAGACCTCGGGCCTGCTGTTGCTGGGGCTCGACCGCCCGACGACCGCCGCGCTCAAGGCGCTGTTTCGCGAGCGACGGGTTCAGAAGCGCTACCTGGCCATGGTCCACGGCCGACCCTCGCTGGCGCAGGGTGTGATCGATCTGCCGCTGGGCCGGGATACGGCGTCGGGCATCCGGGTCAAGATGGGGGTCGTGCCCGGAGGCCACCCGTCGCGTACACATTATCGTGTGCTCGAGACCTGCGCCACGATGCACGGCGAGCTGTCGCTGGTGGAGGCCTTTCCGGAGACCGGTCGGCAGCATCAGATCCGGGCCCATCTGCATGCGGTGGGTTTGCCGGTGGTGGGGGACAAGCTATATGGCCCCGACCCGGCGCTGTTTCTGGAGTTCATCGAGACCGGCTGGACCGAATCCCTGCGTCGTCGGCTGCTGCTGCCGCGCCAGGCGCTGCATGCGGCTGATGCCATCTTCCCCCACCCCATGAGCGGTGAGCCGCTTCATCTGACGTGTCCGCTTCCGCCCGATCTGGCGGCGTTCTGGAAAAATGCTCGAACGAACGGGGCTTTACCTTGACGACACGCGGCGGACTGCACTATATGGAAGGGGTCACTTGACCCCATCCCAGGTCCGGTCACATGTCCAAGTTCCCCGACTATGCGCCCCCGACCAAGATCACGTACACCGACGGCCGTCCCATGGAGTTGCACCTTCGCAAGTGCAAGTTCGTCCACGACAAGGCCGGCCGGCCGCGAGAGAAGGTGTTCGACCAGAGCGTGATCACCGTCGGCGCGATGGAGGACAACGACCTGACGATCAACGAGGAGACCGTCTCCCGCTTTCACTGCAAGGTGGTGCAGGAGGAGGATGGCTACGTCCTGGTGGACCTCGGATCCACCAACGGGACGTTCATCAACCGTGTGCGGATCCGGGAGGCCTACCTCAAGAGCGGCTGCACCGTGCAGCTGGGCAAGGTGGAGCTCAAGTTCTACTTCGCCGACGAGAAGGTCCCCATCGTGCCCTCCGCCAAGGAGCGGCTCGGCCTGCTCATCGGCCGAAACGTCAAGATGCGGGAGATCTACGGCATCATCGAGAAGATCGCGCCAGTGGGCACCACGGTGGTGATCGAGGGTGAGACCGGGACCGGCAAGGAGGTGGTGGCACAGACAATCCACCAGCTGAGCCCGCGAGCCGAGGGCCCGATGATGATCTTCGACTGCGGCGCGGTGCCGGAGAACCTGATCGAGAGCGAGCTGTTCGGCCACGAGAAGGGGTCGTTCACCGGCGCGATCATGACCCGTCAGGGATTGTTCGAGATGGCCCACGGAGGCACGCTGTTTCTCGACGAGCTCGGCGAGCTGAGCCTCGACCTTCAGCCCAAGCTGCTGCGGGCGCTGGAGCAGCGTGAGATCCGCCGCGTCGGCTCGAGCAAGGCGATCAAGGTCGACGTGCGGGTCATCGCCGCCACCAACCGGACGCTGGAGGAGGAGGTCCGGGCCGGTCGCTTCCGCCAGGATCTGTTCTACCGGCTCTCGGTGGTGCGCGTCGTGCTGCCACCCCTGCGCGAGCGCCCCGAGGACATTCCGTTGCTGGTGGAGCACTTCCTCGGCACGCTTCCGTTCAACCGTCAGCCGGACGGCACGATGAAGATGCAGGGCATCGAACAGGAGGCGCAGGACCTGCTGGCGGGATATCGGTGGGCGGGCAACGTGCGTGAGCTGCTCAACGTCATCGAGCGCGCGGTGTCCTTCGCCGATGGTCCGGTGATCCGGGTGCAGGATCTCCCGGACCAGCTGCGGCTGACAGGGAGCGGCGCCAACGTCGATGCTGCCACGGGGGAGATCACGTTCAAGGAGGCCAAGGAGCGCTGGGTCTCCAGCTTCGAGCGGGACTACATCGTGGCCCTGCTCAAGAAGAACGAGGGCAACATCTCCCACGCCGCGCGGGAGGCCGACATCGACCGCAAGTACTTCCGCAAGCTGATGCGCAAGTACGGCATCGAGGCCGCGGGCGCCGCCGAGGATTGACGCCGCCAGGGCGTAAATTGACTCGTCTCGAACAGGACGATACCCTGCGAGGCAGTGGGCAAGCGGATCCTCATCGTCGATGATGAACCTGCCATCCTGTGCATGGTCGAGTTGCTCCTGGTGCGCAAGAACCACCAGGTGATGCAGGCCAGCGACGGCGCGGAGGGGCTGCGCAAGGCGATGCGTACCCGACCCGACCTGGTGATCACCGACGTGCTGATGCCGGGGATGGATGGCTGGACGCTGGTGCGACAGATGCGGGCGCACAAGGAGCTGAGCCTGGTCCCGGTGATCTTCCTCACGGCGCTCAACACGGCCACGGATCGAGTGCTGGGTTTCAGGCTGGGCGCCGATGACTACCTGCCCAAGCCGTTTCACCTCGAGGAGCTCGAGATTCGCGTGGAGCGCGTGCTGCGACGGTCGGAGAAGATGCAGCGCGAGGTGGAGGAGAACAGCGCGGTGGGTCTCAAGGGCAGCCTGTCCCACATCGGAGCGAGCTCGATCCTGACGATCCTCGAGATGGAGCGCAAGTCCGGCGTGCTGGTGATCAAGGGCAGCCGCACCGGCCGCGTGTTTCTCAAGCTGGGGCGGGTGCTGGACGCCTTCTTCGACGGCATCCCGGAGCCCCGGGGCGCCGAGGCCGTGTACCAGATGCTGACCTGGACCCGCGGCAACTTCGAGTTCTCCTATCTCGACGTGGAGATGGAGGACAACATCAAGACCTCCACCACGCACCTGTTGATGGAAGGCGCGCGCCTGATCGACGAGTCTGACAAGGGCGAGTGTTGAATGTGATCTTTCGATCGTAGTACAGTGCTCTGGTGTCTGAAGCGAGCCGTCCCAATCCCCGGCGTTATCTGTATCTGACCCCCATGCTGGGTGGACCGGACGGACCACGCTACGCGATAACGTCCGAGCTGCAGATGATCGGTCGATCGGAGAAGGCGGACATCTCGCTGCTCGAGCCGACGATCTCTAGACGGCACGCGTCGATCCAGATCGAGGGTGATCGAGCACGGATCGTGGACCTCGGGAGCAAGCACGGGACCTACGTCAACTCGCGACGCGCCACGTCGGCCGATCTGCGGGTGGGGGACATCGTGGTGCTGGGGCTCAGCCTGGTGCTCCGACTGGGGCAAAGCGACACCCCGATCCCGGTGACCCAGACTCCGCTGATCCCGGTGGAGTCTCCGACGCTGGTGGACCCGCTGGACGCGCTCACGTCGACCGCTCTGCGGGATGTGCCCCGTCGCCCCACCGGGATCCAGCCGCACGCGGCGCGACGCTCCACCCCGGACGAATCGGCGCCCGTGTTGGACCTGACCAGCATCTGCTCCTCCCTGCTTCCCGAGGCTCACGTCCGCCTGTCCGAGCTCCGCCTCGGACTGCGTCGCATGGTGGATGACGGCGTGGACGAGACCGATCCGTACCCCATCTTGGCCTCGGTGGAGTCGGTGCTGGCGACGATGAACCGCATCATGCAGGCCGTGAGCGGCGAGGAGATCTCGGCCGCCATCGTCGAGCTCCGGCCCCTGGTGCGGCGAGTGGTGGATCGCGTCGCCCCGTCGTTCGAGGCGCAGCGGATCCGCCTCATGGCGGACGTCGATCCGAGCTATCGCGTGCAGTGTGATGCCTCCCGGCTGGAGGGTGCGCTGGCGCTGCTCTTGCGCTGCGCCGGCCGCTCCAGCCCCGATGGGAACCCGGTGGAGATCGTGGCCACCGTGGAGCAGCAGACGCTGCGCCTGATGGTGAGTCACCTCGGACGGGAGTATCCAGATGATGTGCTGGCCCGCAGCCGTGAGCGGAACGTCTCCGACCCGTTGCTCAGGGACTTCGGGGAGGTGCAGCACCTGATGCGTGTGATCGGTGGAACGATCACGGTGGAGACCCGCCCGGGCATCGGGAGCACCGTACGCCTGCTCCTGCCCGTGCCGAAGCTGGTTTCACCCCCCTGATGCACCCCGGCTGGTTGGTGGCGTTGCTGCTCGTGGGGTCGGCCACCGCCTGCCACGACGACATGCAGGGTCAGCGCTGGACGGATGATCGAGAGACCACGCGGACGCTGGCCAAGGCGGTCGAGGAGCTGAGCGACGGCGTCGAGGGGCTGGAGCAGGTGCGGCAGCTGCTGCTGTGGTACGTGGTGATCGGCGAGGAGCCGGGTCAGCTCCGAGCCTTGCTCCCGGGCATCACGGCGCGCGTGACGTTCAGCAGGCTGTTTGACCTCCGGCGTCTGGAGAACAGCCCGCGGCTCTCGGACGCTCGGCGCCGGAAGGTGCGATACCTGCGATGTCACCTGACCCGGCTGTGGATGCAGCGTGGTGTGGCCCGAAAGCTGGATCGGCAGATCGACACGCTGTCACAGACGGTGAAGCTTCCGGCGACGCTGAGCGCGGAGCGGGCCGCGCGATTCAACGATCTGCAGGGGCTGGTCGCCGCGACCTCGGATGCCCCGCGCAGGGCAGCGCTGGAGGCCCAACGAGTACCGGTGCTGCAGCGGCTGGATCGGCTGGTGCGCGAGTCCGAGGCCTGGATCACGCGGACCGCGCGTCAGCTCGATGTGCGGCGTTTCGACGTGATGGAGCAGTGCCAGGAGCGCGACACCCGGACGCTGCTGGCGGGGATGTGCGCTGCCGGTGCGCACAACGAGCCGCTGCTGCGCCAGATCTGGACCTCCTGTGGCCTGGGACCACCCGACGCCACGCGGCTGGCACAGGTGCAGTACCTGGCACAGGGTGGCCCGCACCAGTCACGGATGTCCGAGGCCGGCGCGATGCCGGCCCTGACGCTGCTGCTATCCGGGCTGGGCCTCGAGCTGACCAGCGGTGAGGGCGACACGATCCGAACGTCAGAACGGGCGTTGTTCACCACGATGGTCCCGGTCAATCCGCCGCACGACATCCGGCTCGCCGTGCGCCAGGCCAGCGGGCTCCGCGCCTATGGCGCGCTGTTCGAGGCGGCGGGCGATGCGATCTGTCGGGCCAGCACACACCAGAAGGACTGGGAGCTGCGAGCAATGGGGCCGCAGGTCGGCGCTCACACCATGGGGTACCTGCTGGGTCTGGTCTGGCTCGAGCGCGAATGGTGGGACCGCTACCAGCAGGCCACCGCGCTGCCGGACGGGCCGGTGCAGGATCTGTTTCGCACCGCGGTGCTGGGAGCGGCGGTCCGGCTGCGGGTGGAGGGGGTGGTGATGCCCATGGTCCGCGCCGCGTTGCAGCGCGCGCCGGCCCGGATCTACGACGGCTGCGTGAAGGAGTCGCTGGACGGCCTGGCTCCCGCGAAGCTGTATGCGCGGCTGATGCAGCAGCAGCTGGGTCTGAAGCTGGACCCGGAGCAGGCGCTGACCTACGTCGACGAGATGGTTCCGCATCGCGGGGCGCTGGATCTCGATGCGTACCTGCTGGCGCACCGGCTGCTGGAGCTGCTGCGTCGCGAGTCGGACGAGAAGCCGTGGTTCCTTAGGCCCGAGGTGGGTCAGCGACTGGTGTCCGGGCTGTGTCACGCCGGGTCGGCGGCCACGGCTTCACAGCTGGCCCGACACTTCGAGCTCAAGGCCCAGCCGGACATGGAGGCGCCCTGGCGCAACTTCAGGCGGTCGTGGGACGCGCTGAACCGCCAGCCGTGATCACCAGCGCAGGGGCTGCTGGGCCATGAAGATCACGCGCCCCTGAGGGTCGCGGATGATCCATCGGCGGCCGTCTCCGCTGCGCAGCTCCTCGACGGTGAAGCCCAGACCGCGCGCGGTCTCGTGTTGCGCGCTCCGCTCCGCTCTCCAGGGAGGCTCCCCCGCTTCGCGCGCGGCCGCTCCCCGCGCGGCTCCCACGGGGCTCCCGTCGCGGTCCAGGACCTCCACCCCGTCGTCGTGGATCGTGCCGTGCGGACCCCAGCCGCCCCCGCCGAGCCCCTGCACATGCTGCCACATCTGCGCCCCGCGCAGCTCGGCGCCGGCGAGGAACCACAACATCACGGCGAGCCCGACCATGAAGAAGTTGCCCCACACCAGACCCAGGACGCCGAGGCCCACCGCCGCCACCCGGGCCACCTTGACCGCCACGGTCGTGGCCCGCATGCGCCCCATGCGGCGCGTGAGGATGGCGCGGAAGATCCGTCCTCCGTCCATGGGCAGCGCCGGCAGCAGGTTGAACGCCCCCAGCACGAGGTTGATCCAGGCGAAGTACCCAAAGCCCCCGTAGTGGGTCACGAGCAGCAGCACGTACCCCGAGAGCGCCAGGGCGAAGGAGACCGCCGGGCCCACGGCGGCGATGAGGATCTCCTCCCGCGGTGAATCGGGCATGCGGCCCATCTTGGCCGCTCCGCCGAAGAAGTGCAGATCGATGCCGAGGATCGGGACGCCCATCCGTCGCGCCACGAGGGAGTGCCCCAGCTCGTGCAGCAGCACCGAGAGGAAGACCACCCCCAGCAGCAACACTCCCGGCAGCCCCTGCGAGAAGAGAAACAGCAGCATCAGGAGCAGGAAGGAGAAGTTGACTCGGATGGGGATGCCAAACAGCCGCCCCAGGGGAAGTCCACCCATCATGCGTGTCCTTTCATTCCTCGCCGTATCAGCCACGGCCCTCAACACTGGCATAAGATAAGGCCCGGGACGGGAGGGTCAACCGCCTGGCGCCTCGGCGGAAAGGATCGCCATGATCCCCTCACGATAGCTCGCGAAGCGCAGCGGCTGACCCAGCCAGTGCCGCAACCGTCGGTTGGAGCAACGCTTGGACTCCTGCGCCAGCGCCTGGCGATTGGGATCGCGGGGTTCGCTCCCGGAGCCCACGCCGACGAAGTCCGGGGGGAGCCCCATCTGCTGCGCCGCGAAGCGATAGACCTCGAGCGTCGTGGCGGGCAGGCTGTCGGCGGTCAGCAGCAGCGGCGGGTCTCGTCGCAGGCCGAGCTCGTGCAGCACCGTGACGAGGTCCTCGACGTGGATCCGATTGCTGTACCGCAGCGGGTGCTGCAGCAGGTGCTGGCGCGGCGTCCCGGCCGCGGCGGCGCGGAGCCGTGCCACGGGCCCCCGTCCGGGACCATAGATCTCGGGGGGACGCACGACGCAGGCGGGCAGGCCCTGCTGCTGCCCGAAGCGCCACACCGCTTGCTCCAGCTCCACCCGCATATAGGCCCAGGGCGACGCCGGGGCCACCGGGCTCTCCTCGTCGACCCACTGCCCCTGTCGGTCGCCGTAGACCGACGTGGAGCTGATGTAGACCAGCGCGCGTGGTTGCTGGCGGCTCAGCGCGTCGAGGCAGCGTTGCATGGGACGCATGTGCGGACCCGAAGGCGTGTATTGCCGCTCGAGCGTCGAGACCATGTAGTACACCACCGCGTCCTGGGCCTCGGGCAGCTCCAGCGGTCCGGTCGCCAGCAGGTCCAGCGCCCGCCAGGCCAGCCGCGCGCGAAGCGGGGGAGCCCCGCTCGGGTGCGGAGCGGAGCGCCTGTGCCCCACCAGAGGTGAAGGATGCGCGAGATTTGACCGCGTGCCGGTGACGGCCACGCCGGACTGCTCCAGACGCCGGGCCAGGGTCAGCCCGGTGTAGCCACAGCCGATGATCAGGGCGCGTTGCACGACCCAAGACTGGAACGACATGACCACGACATCAAGTCCAGTTTTGGGCTGTGCGTACATGCCGTGATATCGTGACAGCATGCCGTCAGCGTCGCTCGGTGTCTGGAACGGTCGCCGGTCAACAGAGTTGGATCAGATAGTAGCCGCTCACGTGAGCGTAGGGGGCACAGGTCGTGGTCGCCGATTCGCGACACAGCAACTCAACCATGCCTACATCGTACTGCTCTCGTCGCATTTCCAGGGGTTTTGTCGCGACCTCCATTCGGAATCTGTTGACCATGTCGCACGGACAGTCTCCCCGGCTGGATTGCAGATGATTCTGCGAGCCGAGTTCATCTTCGGCAGGAAGCTGGACAAGGGGAACCCGACTCCGGGGAATATCGGATCTGACTTCAATCGATTGGGAGTGCAGTTCTGGAATGACGTCAACCAACATGGCCCACAGAATCCACGTCGAAGAGACCTCCTTGAGAGACTGAATATCTGGAGGAACGCGATCGCTCACCAGGACTTCGACGCGAACAAACTCGATCAGAGAACTTCGGTCCGGTTGGTTGACATTCGTGCCTGGCGAGGAGCGTGCAATGGTCTCGCCAAGGGCTTCGATCATGTGATGCGCAATCACATCAAGCTACTGGTTGGCTCCATGGTGATACGCTAAGTACTATGAGGCGGCCTGCAAGAAGAAGCCGACGAGCCTTCCAGGTGGGTGACCAAGTTCGGTTCAAGATTGGAGACCGTGACGTGGTGGGAACGGTCGTCGAAGATCGTGGACTCATTGGAGCTGGCAGTCGCAGAATACTGCGTGTCGAGGTGCCCGTTGACACTACCTATGTCGCCACCTACGAGGTCCCTGACGATGAGTTGCAGGCCCTCTCTGCCTGATCTGGACGGGCGCCCTGAGCAGACTACACTTGCAGCATGGGCACCATGAGCAAGATCGGCATCACCGTGGCCATCGTGGTGGGCGGGATCGGATACCTGGTCTACACCACGGTGAGCAGCGGTGAGGCGCTGGAGTACTACAAGCACGTGGATGAGGTGATGGTCAGCCCCTCGAGCTGGGAGCACCGCCGGCTTCAGCTCCACGGCAACGTGGTGCAGGGGACGATCGTGAAGAAGACAGGTTCGCTGGACTTCCGCTTCGGACTGCACCGGGGCGGGAAGTGGGTCGACGTGGTCTACAGCGGCATCGTGCCCGACAGCTTCAAGGACTGCGCCGAGGTGGTGGCCCGGGGCGATCTGCGATCGGGGGTGTTCGTGGCCGAGAGCCTCTCCACCAAGTGCCCCTCCAAGTACGACGGGAAGCGCCAGGCGGGGGTCTGCGGCGAAGGGCAGCGCAGTGCGGTGCTCGCCGCGCGGACACGGCGCTGACCGCCAGCGGTCAGCGGTGGACCGGGACCTCGCAGCTGTCTTCGGTACAGACCGTGATGTCCTTGGTCCGGTCAGCCGTCTGGTTGACACACACCTTGAGCTTGTAGGTCGGCGAGGGGAGCTGGGGGAAGATCTCTGTCTTCTCCAGGATGAACGAGACATGCCCGGGGCTCGCCGCGTTGAACGCTGTCACCACGGTGGAGGTGATGGGCTGACCCTTGAGGTAGGCCTCCACGGAGGGTGTGGTGCCGCAGGCCGCCGTTCCCGGGCGATAGATGTAGACCAGGTCGAAGCCCGTCTGCTGCGGATCCCCGAGGTGCAGCGTGTATGAGGTGCAGCTGGAGATGGCGGGCTTGCCCATCAGGCGGACGGTGAACTTGATCGCCGTCTTGTCCTGCTTGCCCAGGATCTCGGTGATGTCCAGGCTATCCAGCAGACCGGGGGTGGTGCCGCAGGCCTTGAGCGTGGCGCTGGCGTAGCTGCCATTCACGTCGGGGACGACGATGGGGATCAGGCCGCAGATGTCGATATCCTCCGTGAGGCCGTCGCAGTCGTTGTCGAAGGCGTCGCCGCAGAGTTCCGTGGCGTCGGGGTTGTCGGTCTTGCGCGTGTCGTCGCAGTCGCTGCCCTGGGTGACCCAGCCCGCCTCCGGCTTGCATGACCACCGGTTGACCGAAGCATCGCCAAACCCGTCCCCGTCCACGTCGCGGAAGTACTGCAGCGCGCCCGATGTCCCGGGCGTCACATCGTCCACCTTGCCGTTGCAGTCGTTGTCCTCGTCGTCGCAGGCCTCCTTCGTCACCGGCCTGTCCGCCACACCGTCGCAGTCGCCGTCCACGTTGCACACGGTGGGCTGCTTGCCGGTGAAGCTGCACTGACAGAACGACTGGCTGCTGCAGGTCCAGCCGGAGAAGGCCGGACAGGGCGCCGAGACGGAGCACGGACGCGAGCAGCGTTTCTCGCTGCCAAAGGAGATGCAGTTCCCCGAGGCGCAGTCGCTGTCCGCGTTGCACGGTTGAAGGAAGGCGACGTTTCCGTCGGGGAATAGATGCGGGGCGTCGGGGTAGACGTAGGGCGTCTTGTCCCCGTCGCACCCCAGCATTGCCAGCACCATGGCGAGCGCTGTGGACCGGATGACCATTGCTCCACCTCCAGGATCCAAGATCTTACACCCTTCGCCGGCCGAAGTTGATCTCTTGGGAGTGGCAAAAGGTTTGGTGCCCCCAAGGAGGCGGGCTACTCTGTCCCCGGTGCAGGACCACAGATGCAGATCGCGCTGATGCAGCTCGCCAGATCGGCCCGTCTGGTGTGCGTCGTCCCCGTGCTGCTGCTCTGGGTCCATGTCGGGCTGCACTGGGAGTACACCAGCGTGGACGCCTCCACCGAGGCCTGTCATGCCCGAACCCTGACCGAAGGCGGCGGTCTGGCGTTGCAGCCGGGGGCGACCCGCGGGATGGGGGTTCACGGTGTGCTGTGGGTGCTGGCGCTGGCCGCGTTCCAGCTGATGGGGCTGCCGTTGCTGCTGGGAGCCAAGCTGCTCGGAGCGCTGCTGGCGGGGGTCGCGTTGCTGCTGGTGCCAGGCGCGGTGGCGCGGCTCGACGGCAGGCGACAGGTGGAGGGCTGGGATCGACTGCCGTGCTGGATCATGGCGCTGCACCCGGCGCTGGCGCTGCATGCGGCCGCGGGGCTCGGAACGTCCCTGACGTTGCTGCTGGTGGTGCTGGCCCTGCGCCTGTCGGGGCGCTGGTTGTCGAGTGTGCCCGCGGCGCTGCTGATCCTGACCACGCTGGATGCGCTGCCGCTTCTGGCTGGCCTGTGGATCGGTCGCCTGGTGCACTCCCTCAGGCGTGACCGGGGCGGGTTCGTCGACGACCTGCTGTGGCTGTTGATCCCGCTGGCGTCGCTGCTGGTGTTTGTCCTGGGCTGCTATCTGTTGTTCGCCGATCCCTGGCCCGGTGTGCTCTCCGCCCGCCAGGCGTTGCTCGAGACCCGGCTGGGCAGTCCCCAGGCGCTGGCTCAGGGCTGGACCCAGCTGGGGTCATGGAGCGCGACCTGGGGCCTGACGTTTCCGCTGGGCCTGCTGGCGCTGGCGGGGGCCGCGTGCGGAGCGGGGGGGCCTCGCTCGAGTGCGGAGCGGAGCGCGCAAGATTTGACCGTGCGCCGCGGGGGTCTCGAGGCGGCGGCGCTCGGGCTCTGCATCCTCGCCGTCGTGGCGGCCAGCGGGGGTGATGTCGAGGGTCATCGACTCGTGCCGCTGTGGCTCTGTCTGTCCTTGCTGTGGTCCAGCGGGCTGAAGTGGATGGTTCGCCGCTTGCCCCGGGCCATGCCCCGCGTCGGGCTCGTGGCGGCCGGGGCGCTGTGCGTTGGACTGGCCGCGGGGCCGTGCGCCGCGGCGATCCGCACCGCGCTAAATCCTCCCCCGTCGCCGCATCAACAGGAGATGCGGCTGGTGCGGCGACTGGAGGCCGTGGTCGCCGAGCTGGGCTGGGTTCCGCCGCAGGTCACCGTGCTCACCGATCGGCCGGGTGTGATGGCCTGGCGCCAGTTCCAGGTGGTGGACGCCACGGGGACCACCGATCTGGCGCTGCGGCACTACAGCGGGACGCGCCACCCGCTGGAGCTGGCGCGTCTGGTGTTTCACCAGCGTCAGCCGCAGGTGCTGGTGGAGCGCCCCCCCTGGCGCCATGTGCACGCGTTGACCGACCACCCCGAGACACGGCGCCGGTTTGTCGGTCTGGCGCCGGAGTTTGCAGACGATCCCGAGGTGAGCCTGTCGCGGGAGCTGATCCTCGACGAGCCGCCCTGGCCCGATCGGTTCCTGCGGCTGGACATGGGCCGCGGGCTGTGGCTGCTGGGGGCCCGGGTCCTGCCGGAGAAGGTGGTGCTGCTGTGGATGCATCGGGACAACGCTCCCGCACCGCGTCGGATGCGGCTGGGCAACGCGCATGGCTGGTCCGTCGAGTCCAGCGTGGGGCCGTCGGTCTATCCCCTGCCCCGCTGGCGCGCCGGTGAGGTGGTGCGGCAGGGTCTCATCGTCCCACGGCCGGCGGCGCGAGGGCCGCTGTGGGTCGAGGTTCAGGGCGGTCCGCGGCGACGGATCGACGGGCTCGATCTCGAGGCGACCCTGCAGAGCCCCAACGAGTGGTATCGTCGTCGGCTGGCGCCCCTGCTGCGCGCGGATCGACTGGACGACGCCGAGGCGCTGGCGTTGCTGTGGGACAACCGTCGGATCATGGCGCCGCGTCTGGTGGGACGGACCGTGACGCGGATCGCCGCCCTGGTGCGCAAGGGGTTGCTGCTCCAGGCGGCGGTCCAGCTGCGACAGGCTCGTCGGAGCTATCTTCCGACGCCCGACTTGCTGAAGGTGGCAGACAGCCTGGCCCACACGGCCTATGACCGGGCGCAGGATCACGTGCGCTGGGGGCGCTGGCCCCTGGCCTTCGCCCATCTGCAGCTGGCCGCCATCGCGGATCCTGGCTCGCCGTGGATCGCGCGGCGGCTGGAGGAGGCGCGCGCGCGTCAGCCAGCCGAGGGGTACCTGGTGCCGCTGCTCGAGCTGGAGCTGGCCCAGCGCGCCATGGCGCTGGCGCCGGATGCCGCGCGGTTGACGCGTCTGATGCGGGCGCAGCTGGCGCTGGGACAGGCCGCACGGGCCGTGGTGACGTATCGCCAGTGGGGGCGTCACGTCGACCTCGGGCAGCAAGCCGGCATGCGACCGCGGTTTCTGCTGGCCAAGGCGCTGGCGCTCACCGGCCGGCTGGACGCGGCGTTGCGCGAGACCGACGGGCTGCTGGGTCAGGTCGAGCCGGAGTCCCAGCCGCGCCACTGCCCGCCGTGGCTGCCGTTGCAACCGCTGATGCTGCAGGCGCGATTGCGCTGGTTCACCCAGCAGCGGCGGATGGAGCCGAGGCCGCTGTTGTTGGAGGGTCTGACGCCGAGGCTGAAGGGCGAGGGAGGCCTGCTGGCCAGCTGCCTGCGCTGGTCCCCGGGCCAGCCGGTGCGCATCACGCTGCATCTGTGGCAGCCGCAAACCGGTGATCTGCCGCTGGAGGTGCGGCTGGGATCCCGGCGACAGCGGATGCTGGTGCCCGCCTCGGACGTGCCGCTCTCCCGGCTGGAGCTCGAGCTGTGGCTCCCGCCCGCGACCTACCCGGTGGCGCTGCATGCCCCCGAGGGCGTGGTGGACCTGGGCCAGGTCGCGGTGGGCCCCGAGGCCAACTTTGGCTTCGAGCTGCCGAGCTACGCCTCGTGGCATCGCACGGGCGATGCCTTCGGTGAGGTCCCGGTGGTGGGGCGGGGGGCGCGCTGGCGTTTTCTGGCGGGCTACCAGGGGGAGCGCTATGCCGACAGCTTCGCCCGTGGCTTCGACCGCGCCACCGGCACCCTGACCTCGTCGCCGTTTCTGCTGCGCCGCAGCCACCTGATGTTCCTCGTGGCGGGGGGAGCGGATCCCGATCTGGGTCTGGACCTGATGGTGCAGGGACGACGTGTGTTCACCGTGCGGGGCCAGGGGGACGAGATGCTCCGTACGGTGTTTGTTCCGCTGGACGGGCTGCGCGGGCGATGGGCCCGCATCGTGATTCGGGACGACAGCAGCCGACGCTTCGGCCACCTGGCGGTGGACGAGATCCGCCAGGTGGATGGGCCGCTCCCCGGTGTCGCGCCGGGGGAGTGAAAGCTCTTTTGCGGCGCTCGCCGGGAGTAGTGGCTGACCGGGCCGAACCGAAGTATCTTCACGCTTGATGAGCGAGGAGACCCAGACCCGCGAGGTGGTGTTGACTCGCACCGTGAAAGGGGCCGGCTGAGCGTCCAAGCTGGGGCCAGGGGACCTGGCCCGCGCGCTGTGTGGACTCGAGCTCGGCACCCACCCGAATGTGCTCGTTGGCCCCCAGAGCGCCGACGATGCGGGGGTCTATCGTCTGACCGACGAGATCGCCCTGATCCAGACCCTCGACTTCTTCACCCCCATCGTGGACGACCCCTACCTCTTCGGGCAGATCGCCGCGGCCAACGCGCTGTCCGACGTGTACGCCATGGGGGGCCGGCCGATCTGCGCGATGAACATCGTCGCCTTTCCGATCAAGACCCTGCCGATGGAGGTGCTGCGCGAGGTGCTGCGCGGTGGGCTGGACAAGCTGCGCGAGGCCCAGGTTCCGCTGGTGGGCGGTCACAGCATCGACGACAGCGAGCTGAAGTTTGGGCTGAGCGTCAGCGGGGTCGTGCACCCCGATCGGATCTGGACCAACACCGGCGCTCGAGTGGGCGATGCGTTGATCCTGACCAAGCCACTGGGTACCGGGGTGGTGAGCACGGCCCTCAAGCGAGGCCAGGCCGAGCCCCGGGCCGTGGAGCAGATGATCCAGTCCATGAGCCTGCTCAACCGTCGGGCGGCGGAGGTCCTGCTGGAGCTGACCGAGGTCCACGCCTGTACCGACGTGACCGGGTTTGGGCTGCTGGGCCATGGCTGTGAGATGATCCAGGACTCCGACGTGGGATTGACGATTCGCGCTGACCAGGTGCCGCTGTTCGACGGCGCGCTGAGCTACTGCGGGCAGGGTCTGATCCCTGGCGGGCTCACGCGCAATCGGAACTACCGGTCGTCGATGGTGCAGCTGGAGGGCCCGCTCGCTCCGGCGGGGGTGGACCTGTTGTACGATCCTCAAACATCGGGAGGGCTGTTGGCGGCGATACCCGCCGAGCATGCCGGCCGGGTCGTGCAGCGGATGCAGGAGCAGGGATTGACGCATGCCGCGGTGATCGGCGAGGTCGACCGCTGTGCAGGGCGGATCACGGTCCGCTGAGGCTCAGTCCCGAACCCGGCTCCCGCGCTGCGACAGGGGCAGCACGATGTGCGGTGGAGCCCCCCCCATCTCCTCCGCCTGACGGCGGGTCCGATGGCTCTCGCGGATGGCGTAGAACCGGTCGTGGACGTCGATCCGGCCGAGGAAGGGCACCAGCACCGACCGACCGCCCTGGTACTCCGGGCCGTTCCACGCCGCGTCGGCGAGCTCGCCCCACTGCTGGGCGTAGCGGTCCAGGTGCGCCCGCACCGCCGGATCCTCGATGATCGTCTCCGCGCCGGGATAGGAGGGTTTGGCACCGCACTCCTTGACCACGCGCCTCAGGGTCTCGGGGTTGTCGATGATCTTGCACGGCTGGAGCAGGTTTCCCGAGGCGACGTAGGGCTGGGCCGCACGGATGGCGCGGAAGAACTTCGAGCGCAGCACATCCCGCAGCGTGCACTGGTTGAGGTCGTGGGTGTAGAACTGGACGAAGGTGCAGGGCTGCACCTTGCCCTGGGGTGAGATGTAGCAGTATCGGTTGGCCGACAGGCATCCACCCACGCAGGCGCCGTCGTTCCAGAAGTCGCCCAGAAACAGCGGACGGCTCACGTGCCACTGCCGGGTCTTGAGCCGCAGCTGTTCCCGCTGCCGGGGCGTCGCCATCAGCGACAGGTCCGGGTCCTTGCCCATGGGCAGGTACTGGAACAGCCAGCCGAACAGCACGCCCTGCTCCAGGTAAAAGTCGATGAACGCGTCAGAGGCAATGGTGTCGCTGTTGCGCCGGGAAGGCGTGGCCGAGAAGCCGAACAGCACGCCGCGCTCTCGTAGCAGCCGCATCGCTCGAAGAACATGCTGGTGGACGCCCGCGCCGCGGCGCTGGTCGGTGTGCTCCTCGAATCCCTCCACGCTGATGGCGGGGCACATGTTGCTCGCCGCCGCGATGCGATCCGCCATCGGCTCGTCGATCAGGGGGC
>Ga0210044_10003301_pt1 | contig 23133 bp, 20 predicted proteins | sample CryGey13umfilter_2_FD_183959 | JGI IMG/M metagenome (GOLD analysis project Ga0210044, IMG submission 183959) | Groundwater microbial communities from aquifer in Utah, USA - Crystal Geyser 4/9/14 3 um filter (SPAdes) (version 2) | ecosystem: Environmental > Aquatic > Deep subsurface >... | reverse complement strand
GTCTACGTCATGATCGCGTGCTTCTCGGGCCAGTCCACCGACTACACCTTCACCGTCGACTGGGCGCCCTTCTCCACCAGCACCACGGGCGACCCCGGCACCGATCCCGGCACCGCTACGGATCCCGCGACCGATCCCGCGACGGATCCCGCGACCGATCCCGCCACCGAGCCCGGTACGGACACGACGCCCGAGCCCGAGGCGACCGGCTGTGGCTGCAGCACGGGCGCCGCGCCCGGTGGCTCGCTCTTGGGGCTCGCGGCGCTCGCGCTCTTGGCGCTGCGCCGCCGCCGCCGCGCTTAGCTAACGGTGACGTCCGTCAGGCAGATCCTGACAGACCGCCGCCGCTTCTCGATGAACCAGGGGTCAAAGCCAGCGGCTTTGATCTGCTTGCGGAGGCGGTAGACCAAGACGTGGAGGCTGTTCGCGGCGGGTGGGTTTCGGCCCCAGATGCCGGTGGAGACCTCCTCGTCGGAGCACCAGCCCTGCTCGTCGTCGGAGATGCCGGCCTCGCGGTCGCTCGCGACCTTGCGGGCGAGCAGGTAGAGCAGGACCGCGCGGTTCTCTGCCTCGATCTTGAGGCGGCGCCCGCGATCGGCCTGGGTGAGCGTGGCCTCGGGGCCGACGGCCCCATCGAGCGACACGCGCAGCTGGTAGGCGTAGGAGCTCGGGATCGCCTCGACCGTGGGCGTCTCCAGCATGGAGGTGGCGGCGACCAAGCGGAAGGAGCGGCCGTTCACCTCGAAGATCTCGCCGTCGCTCAGCTCGCGCTCGTCTTCATCCGTGCCGAGCCAGACCTCGCCATCGGCGTGCAGGACGAGCGTCGCGGCGCGATCCTCGCCCGGTAGGCGCAGGTGGGCGTCGTCGCCGGATCCAAAATGAAAACGGTTTCCGCCGACAAGGAAGCGCACGCCGTCCTTGAGGTCCTCGATGAGCCAAGCGCGCGCGAAGAGGCTGGATTCGTCGGGGACGCCGCGTAAACGGAGCTGCAAACTGTGTCCGAGGATGACGATGTCCGTCTCGGTGATCACCTGGGGCGCAGTGAGGCGCTGGCTGTTGACATAAGTGCCGTTACGACTGTCCAGATCGCGGATCCACAGCTGTGCGCCTTCGGCCCACACCATCGCGTGATGGGTGGATACTGTGGAGTCGGAAACTACAAGACCGTTTGACGGACCGCGCCCGATGTGCAATGGCCGCTTTGTGATGGGCACGACGTGCACCACCTTGCCGTTGCGCACGAGCTCTAGGGTCACCATTGGTTCCACTCGCCGAGCCTCCCGGTGGGGGTGAGCAGGATACCCCGGCTGCGCCGCCGAGGGGGTCACCCCACGTCTGAGGGCGCCCGTGACGCCGCTCGACGTGCCAGCTCTGTCATCGCTTCCGTCGATAGCTGGTGCGCGAAGCCCGCGTTGATCGCCCACTGCGCGAGGCTCTGAGTTTGTTCCCCCACCTTCGCGAAGTGGGCGCGCAGGTAGGCCTCCAGCGGCAGCGGCACGACGTGGGGCGCGGCGCGCAGCAGCGTTCGGAGCGCGAGCGGGTGAGCGAGGTGCCGTACCCAGTGCGAAGCGGTCCCGGTGGTAGCGGCTTCGATCGCGAGGTGTTCTCGGATGGCCGCGGCGGTGACCTGGAGGTGGTCACCTTGGCGCACCTGCGCGAAGGACCAGTCTGCGCCTTCGAGCCCCATCACAGCGCACTGAAGCCACGCCGTCGGCGCTCGCGCGAGCCCCCCGCTGTCAGCAGCTCGGCGACAGGGTCTGCGCGCGACGCGCGGCCCGAGAGCGGCGCAGCGCCCACCGGCGGCGTCCACCACGCCCAGCCTCCGCTGAGCGCGGGCGTGGAGACGGCGAGCACGACGAGGTCCCAATCGCGCGCGGCGACTTGGTCGCTGGCGGTCAGCACCTCGTCCGGCGTGAAGGTGTCGGGACGGGGCGCGCCGAAGGTGGGCAGGCGGTAGATGCGCGAGCCGCGCTGAAGATGCCACGCGTAGGCGTGCCCGACCGCTCCCGCGCCGACGACGAGCGCCTTCACCACCAGCCGCAGCCGCTGGACGGCGGGCTGTAAGGTGGCGGCGGCACCGGGCCGATCGGCTCGGTGTGGTCGACCTTGCAGCGCACCCGTCGAAAGACGGTCGGCTCATTCACGGCGTTTCCACCGTCGTTGTTGAGCGACTGAAACTCCTGGCGCTCCACGTCGATGGTGCCGGTGAAGTGGTCGAGGTTGTAGCCGAAGTCGCCGTCGCCGCACAGGACCTCGTCGAGGCGCCACTCGCCGACCCCCCACACCTCGATCTGCTCGCCGTGGGCTTGCCCGCGGGCGTCCATCGACACGACCCAATGCCCGCGACCGTCGCAGCTCGCGGGCGGCTCGGACTGCTCGGGCGTGCCCTCCCAGCTGCGGTTCACGATGCGCCCGACGACATTGCTCGGGTCGGCCGGATCGGGGTCGAGGTAGAGCGTGAACTGCGTCCAGTCCTCCATGCGCTCCGAGTAATTGTGCGACTTCCACACGCCCGCGAGCTCACCGCCGCAGGCCGCTGGCGGCGGGAGGCGCTTGCGCTGTTCGGTCACGCTCGACACGGAGCCGAGGCTGAGCAGCAACGCGAAGGCGAAGAGCGCGCCGCGTGCGCGAGGAGGCAGGGAGGGAGGGCGCGCTTGGGGCACAAGACACCTCGGAGCGGGAGGAAGCGCATCGCGACGGGTTGACGAGACCTGAACGGGGGTAACATGCTCACGGAAATGACAGGCATCCTCCAACGGGTCAGGCGCGCATGGCGCTGGTGGACGGAGCGCTTCCCGGTCGATGCACCAGGAGCGCTCCTCGTTGTGCTGGGGCTGATCGCAGTGGTGGGCTACGGCGTAGGCCGGCAGGATCGTGTGCTGTTGGTGGTCGGCGCGGTGGCGCTCGTTGGCGTGTTCGCCTGCACGCTCGCCGTGATCGTCGGCGCCCTGGCGATCTGGATGCGCAAGCCCCCGTCCGCGGAGCCACCGCTGCTGGTGGAGTGCGGACACTCGTTTGAAACCGGGTTCTCGATCGCGCGTCCGTGGTGGAACCCCCTCGTGGACGTCGACTGGACCTGGGCCTCGCCCCCGGCCGAGGTCCGCTTGGAGCGCTCGTGGAGCCGCGCCACCGAGCGGGTCGTCGTCGCGCGGCGCGGCGAGCACGACGGCATCGTGCGGCAGGTGGTCGTCGCCGACGTGTTCGGGCTGTGCTCGGTGTCCTTCCCGGTCGCCAGCGCGCGGCGCGTGCGCGCTACGCCCACCGCTGGCGCGCTCAAGCAGATGCACGTCGTGCAGGGCATGGCGGGCGGCGACGCGCTCTCCCACCCCACGGGTCCGGCGACAGGAGATCGCTACGATATGCGCCACTACAGCGCGGGCGACCCGATTCGCTTCGTGCTGTGGAAGGTCTTCGCGAAGTCCCGCACGCTCGTCATTCGCACCCCCGAGAACGCCATCAGCCCCGTGCAGCAGACGGTGGCTTACCTGGTGTCAGGGCCTGGCGATGAGCCCGCTGCGGGCGCAGCGCGCGTCGCGGTCGAGGCAGGATCCTTAGGCGCGGACTGGGTCCTCGGCGCAGATGGCGCGACGGAGGGCGTGTCCCAGCGCAGCCAAGCGATGGAGGTGCTGGTGCGCTCCGCCAGCGTGCCCGAGCATCAAGGCGGCGCTGGCCTCGGCCGCTTCTTGGTGACCGTGAACCGCGGCGGCGTGCGGCGCGCGGTGGTGTTCTGCCCCGCTCGCCCCGGCCCGTGGCTGGAGGCTGTGCTCGCGGCGGCGCGCTCGGGTGCCGGCGGCGTGCCCTTGGACTTCCTCGTCTGCGCGGACGGGATTGACGCGACCCCGCCCGCGCGGTGGTGGTCGCGAGTGCTCTTTCAACCGGCAACGTCGGCGAGCGGTGTGCCGCGCGCCACCGAGCGGGAGCTGGCGCAGGTCGTGCGCGCCCTCGCGGCCACCGGCGCCGAGGTCAAGATCGTCGACCGCGTCGCCGGGCGGGTACACCTCGCCGGCCATGTGCTGCGCGGGAGCGCGCGATGACCGGCCAGGAGCTGCTGCGCCTGTTGGCGCACCCGATGCGCCTGCTGCTGTGGGTTGTCGCGACGCTGGCGCTTGTCCTCGGCACCGTGAGCAGCTGGGGCGTGTTTGGCGCGCTGCTCGGCGCCCTCGCTGGCGGCCTCATCGGCACGCTCGTCGCGAAGTCGCGCGTTCGCGCGCCGGTGATCGCTGGTGGCGCTGTCGTGGTCGTGCTCGGGCTCACCTGGCTCACCCACCTGCTCGTCACCGCTGCGGTGCCCGCCGCGATCGTTGGGCCTGTCGCGGCGCTCAGCCTGTCAGAGTGGCTGTGGTACGCCGGCATGGCCTTCGCCGTCGTCGGCAGCGCGCGGGTAGCGTCGGATCGCTCGCCCTCGGGCGGTGTGCTCGAGGTCGGCCTGCTCGCTGGCGGCGTGGCTGCGGGCCTCGCAGCGCACCGCGACGGCGCCGTCGCGCGCCCGCTGTGGCTCTCGGACTGGGCGTGGCAGTGGGGGCTCGAGCCCGGTCGCGTCATCTTGAGCTTGGGCGCGCTGCTCACGGTGCTGCTCGCGGTCGTGCTGCTGCTGCAGTCCCGTCGCCGAAAGTCCGCCTTTGCCCTAGTCGCTGTACCGCTGCTCGCGGTCATCGTGGTCTCGTTGCTCAACTTCGGCGAGCCCGACGGCCCACCCCCAGCGGCCGAGGTCGCCGACGTGCGCGACGAGCTCGGCGATCCGCCGCTTCCGAACGACGGCAGCGGCGATCACGGCGGGCCCAGTCAGCAGAACGAGGGCGACGACAAAGGCAGCGACACCAGCACGGCTGGCGGGTCGGGCGACCAAGGCACGGCCTCGGGCTCGATCGGCGGCGGCGAGCAGGGCACGGACACGACCACGGCCGGCGGGAGCGAGCAGGGCACGGACACGAGCACCGGGAGCGGCGGCGGCGGCGACCAAGGCACGGACACGAGCACGGGTGGCGGTTCGGGGGACCAAGGCAGCGACACGAGCAGCGGGAGCGACAGCAGCAGCGACTTGGACAGCGACACCAGCAGCGACACGAGCAGCGAGAGCAAGTCGTCACCGCCGCCAAAGCCCCCGCCGCCCGACGCGCAGCCCCCCCCCGACCAGAAGCCCAAGCCGCAGCCGGTGGCCGTCGTGCTGCTCGGCGACGACTACGAGCCGCCGCTCGGCTACTACTACCTCCGCGACAGCGCGCAGAGCCGCTTGGAGGGCGGGCGCTTGGTCGACGAGGTCGCGCTGCCGCTGGACCGCGACGCGCGCTTCTCCTACCCGATCCGCTCCACCGAGCTCGCGGCGGCGCCCGCAGCGGACGGCCGCGTGCTGCTGCACAGCCAGGTCGCGATGCTCGCGCGCCACGACCGCGCCTTTGGCCTCACCAGCGTGCAACGGGTCGCGCCGCTGCAAAACCCGGATCCAAGGCGCTTTGCAGCCACGTATGAGGTGGAGTCCCTCGCCATCGACACGCCGCTAGAGGAGCTCGTGCGCATGGGCGTGGGTGACCCGCGCTGGGACGACGCCACCCGCGAGCACTACCTGCAGATCCCCGACGATCCGCGCTACAACGAGCTCGCTACCAGCATCATCGACACGCTGCCCCCCGACGTGCGCGACCAGCCGATGGCCCGCGTCGTCGCCATCAAGCAGTGGCTCGACGCCAACGTGAAGTACTCCAAGCGCCACAAGCACGCGGGCACCGCAGATCCCACGGCGGACTTCCTCTTTGGCGACCGCATCGGCTTCTGCGTACACAACGCCCACGCCGCCGCCTACCTCTGGCGCGCCGTGGGCGTGCCCTCGCGCGTCGGCACGGGCTACGCCGTCGAGGTCAGCCGCCTGCGGGGCTCCGCGCTGGTAGTGATGGGCTCGGACGCGCACGCGTGGCCAGAGCTCTACGTCGACGGGCGCGGCTGGGTCATCCTCGACATCGCGCCCTCCGAGGACCTTGATCCCCCCGAGGATCCCGTTGACGACGACACGGTCGCTGCGCTGGCGAACCTCGCGCGCATGGACGCCATCGAGGAGCCGCGGCCCCCGCGCGACTGGAGCTGGGTCGGCCGGGCTGCGCGCTACCTCGCGCTCAGCACGGCGCTCATCCTCACCTTTGGCGCGCTGCTCGGGCACTGGAGCGTCAAGCTCTGGCGCCGCTGGCGCGTGCTCTTCGCCGGCCCCAAGACCGCGCCGCGCGTCGTGTACCGCGTCGCCCTCGACCTGCTCGCCGAGGTGGGCCTGGTGCGCGAGGAGGGCGAGACCCGCGAGGACTTCGCCACGCGCTGCGCCGCGGTGGCGCCCGCCTTTGTCGAGCTCACTAGGCTGCACCTCGCCGCCCAGATGAGCGACCCGTCGCGGACCATGCAGGGCCGTCCAGAGCGCGATCCGCACGTGTACAAGCGGCTCTTGCGCCAGCTCGGCGGCGAGCTTGAGCACCGGCCTTGGTGGCGACGGGTGCTCGGGCTCCTCAACCCCATCTCTTTCTACGGAGCGCGATGATGCCAGAGACCCCTTTGGAGCGTGAGTTCGACCAGAGCAAGCACATCACCTGGGAGAAAGCGCCGCCGATCACCGACCTCGCGGGCGCCCGTGGGGTCGTCGAGCGGCTGCGCGCGCGCCTTCGCCAGGGGGTGATGGGCCGAGATGACGTGCTGGAGCTGGTGATCGTCGCGCTGCTCGCGGACGGGCACTGCTTGCTCGAGGACTACCCGGGCTCCGGCAAGACCACCCTCGCCAAGACGCTCGGCGAGGCCATCGTCGACGACATGCCCCAGGACGAGATCGTCACCATTCGGCGCATTCAGTTCACGCCGGACCTGCTGCCGTCGGACGTGACGGGCACCACCATCTTCGACCCGAACACCAACCGCTTCTTCTTCCGGCCGGGGCCGATCTTCGCGCACATCGTGCTCGCCGACGAGATCAACCGCACCTCGCCCAAGGTGCAGTCCGCCCTGCTGGAGGCGATGGCGGAGAAGCAGACCACCGTCGACAACCGCACGCGTCAGCTCGACAGGCTGTTCTTCGTCATCGCCACCCAGAACCCGCTCGACCTCGCCGGCACCTTCCCGCTGCCGAGCGCGCAGCTCGACCGCTTCTTGTTCAAGATCAAGATGCGCCACATCTCCCGCGCCGCCGAGCTCAACCTGCTGGAGAACCTCAAGGCCATCAAAGCGGGCCCCTCCGATGGGCTGCCCCGCGTCACGCGCACCGAGATCCTCGACGCGCGCGCGGTCATCGAGGAGCACGTCTTCTTGGCGCCCGCCGTGCGCGAGTGCCTCGTGGACATCGCCGCAGAGACCCGCACCAGCGACCGCGTGCTGCAGGGCATCTCCACCCGCGCGCTCGTGCTCATGATGCCCGCGCTGCAGGCTCGCGCGCTCAGCCAGGGCCGCGACTACGTCACCGGCGATGACGTGAAGGCGCTCGCCCCCTTCATCATCGGCCACCGCTTGGAGCTCGCTCCGGGGGCGGGCACCGAAGAAGAGGTCGTCGCCATGTGCTGCACCAAGCCGCTTGAGCGCCTCGCGCGAGGGACGCTGCGCCGATGATGGTCGCCTGCGCGCTCCTCACCAGCCTCGCGCTCGCCCAAGAGGGCGGCGGTGGGGGCGTGTGGTCGCCCGAGGAGCAGGCTGTGCTCGCCGCTTATGACGAGCACAAGCTGCTCACGGCGCGCCGCCTGGCCGAGGAGCTGCTCACGTCGAACCCGGCGTCTATCCCAGGTAATTACGTCATGGGTTCCGTGGACGCGGAGGCCGAGGGCAACCTGGCGCTCGCGATGCGGCACTTCGCCCTCGCGCGGGAGCGCTACGAGGAGACGCTGCTCAACACGCCTGGCGACCACTGGAAGATGCACGCGAACCTGCTGACCTCGATCGCGACGCTCGCCGGCGCGATGGAGCAGGAGCGCTACCAAATCCAGATCCTCGACTACCACGACTCGCTCTACGACCCAAACCTCACCGGCGAGCACGCGTGGCCCTATATGAAGCTCGGGGAGCTTGACGAGGCGCAGCGCTACGCGCAGCTAGCGATTGAGACGAACGATCCTTGGGAGATGTCGGCGGGGCACAACGCGGCCTGCGCCATCGAGTCGACGCTCGGCACGCGCTCGCCCAGCCACGCCGCGTGCATGGCGGCCCTCGACTTCGAGCGCGTGCAGCAGGACGCGGACATCAACGTCGCCGCGTTCAACGCGTCGCTGACCGCGCTCTCGGTCTTCGACTTCGCGCAGGCCGAGGCGCTGGCCAAGGAGTCGGCCGAGGCGCCCGGTGCCTTCGCGAACCCGTGGCTGGTGCTCTCCGACCTGTACCTGACCGCTGGGCGTGGCGCCGAGGCCGTGAGCGCCTCGCAGCAGCTGCAGCGCTGGCGGGCCCGTCAACCCCCTCGGGACCGCTCGCACGGGCGCGCGCAAGCGGACGCGGGCACGGCGCGGGTGCTGCTCGTCGCGGGTGAGACCGAGGCGGGGCTGCGGCTGGCGAACCGGGCGCTTCAGTTCCCAGATCGCATGGGAAACACCTCGATGAAAGCCGAGGCCGCCCTCGGAGGTCACAGCCTGCTGCGGCTCGCGCTGCGTCGCGCCGACGACGAGCGCTTCGCCGAGGAGGTCGCGACGCGCGGCTGGCTCGGACGCGTGGTGGCGTGGTTCGGCTCGTGGCTGCCGACGTCCCGCGACTGGCAAGATCGCGCGGCGGTGCGCACGTCGCTCGCGGACACGGACCGCTTGCTGCTCACGCTGCGCCCGTACCTAGACGGCCGCTTGGACGCGCCGACCTGGCTCGCGGGGGACATCGTCGACGTGGTCGGCGCTGGCGTCGTGCAAGAGGCGCTCAACGAAGCGCGCGGCACGGACACCGAGCTCCCCGTCGTGCACGCTTACTTTGACGCGATTCAGGTCGAGATCGATCGCTCGCGCGGTCGCTGGGCCTCGGTCGCCACGCGTGGGCCGGAGGTCGCGGCCGCGCTGCCCACGGGCGAGGCGCTGCTTCGCGCGCGCATCTTCGCGTGGTCTGCCGAGGCGTCGTGGCGTCAGGGTGACCAAGACGGCGCCTACGTCGCTTGGGAGCAAGCGCTGCGCTTAGACCCCGGCGTGGGCCGTCGCCTCGGCCTCGCGCTGCCGGCGCAGGTCCTCGTGCTCGGCGGCGGCGACCAGGGCGCGTACGTCGGCGACATGCTCAGCCGCTCTCCCCGCCTGCAGATGCGCAGCGGCGGCTTTCAGGTCACCGTAGATGGCGGCGGCCAAGGACCGCTCGAGGTCTGCCTGCGCTCCCCCACGGGCGCTGTGATGCGCTGCGTGCACCCGCTGCTCGCGCCTGTGGAGGAGGGCGGGCCCGAGAGCGCTTGGGACCGCGCGCGGGCGTCGGCGATCGGCGCGCAGCGCGAGCTGTTCGCGCTGCCGCTCGGCTTGGACCGCAACGCCGCGCTCAGCTTGGAGCGCACGGTGAACGTCGACGAAGAGGCCGCGCGCGCCAAGCTTCGCGGCGCCATGCAGACGCTGATGCCCTAGGAGCTACGCGCTGACGGCGACGAGCACCGACTGTGCGCCGTCGGTGGTCGCCTGAATGAAGCGCGCCTCGTGCTCGATCTGCAGCACCCGAGCGCGCACGCGCCATGTGGTGGGCTCCAGCGGGTCGTTCAGGATCTCGATGCGCGGGTCGGGGGCGAGCCAGGGCGAGCTGAGCACGACCTCGTGGAGGGCCGCGCGCACCTGCTGCGGCGCAAGGTGCGCCGGGAGCCTGAGGTTGAGGTCGACGAGCGGGTGCGGGCTGGGATCCGTGCGCGCGATGCCGCGCAAGAGCACGCGGTTGGGCACCATGATCGTGCGCCCATGCGGATCGCGGAGCCACACGGTGCTAAAGCCGACGGCATCGACGGTGCCGAGGAAGCCGTCGCCTTGAATCCACTGGCCCCGGCGCACGCGCTGCTGAATGACGAGCAGCAGGCCGGCGCTAAAGTCCGGCACCATGTCCTGCGTGAGCACGAAGCCGAGCGCGACGGCGCCGCCGATGAACGCCAGCGGTACGACCCACGCGGCGATCTGGGGGAATAAACCGGCGCTCGCGAGCACCAACACGTACAGCGCGAGGAGCCGCGTCGCGCCTTGGGCGACCGTGAGCGCGCGAGGGAGCAGGCCGCTCGGCTCCAAGCGGGCGCGCAGCATGCCGAGCACGGTGCCGCCGTTCCAGAGCACGCCCGCGACGACCAGCAGCCACAAGCCGCCCGCAGCGGTTCGCTGCGCGACGTGGGGCATGCTGGCCAAGAAGTCTTTGAGGGCGTCGGGGGTCATTCGAGGGTGGTCCTTGGGCGACCCGCGCTCGGGGCGGCCCTGCTAGAGCTTACGCCGCTTTGGTTCGTCGGTCGAGTCGGTGTCGGGCGGCGCGAGTCCGAGCACGTTGGCGCGCTTCGTCCGATACTCACGATCGTCGAGCAAGCCCTCGGCGCGCATCTTGTCGAGGAGGTCGATGCGGCGCTCGGTGGCGGGCTCGTAGTCCTCCTCGTCCTCCTCGTGCTGTGCGGAGGACCGGCGCGAGCCGCGCGGCTCGTTGACGGAGGGATCCGCTGCGGGATCGGGCTGAAGCCAAGCGCGGCCGAGGCCTCGCCCAAGGTTCACGACGCGCTTCACAAAAGACACGAGGTCAGCTCCTTGCGCTCCGCTGCAGCCGCGCTGAAGGTTGTTCGGGGCCTGCGGGAGCGCGCCTGCTGGAAAAGCTAGCCACGCTCCGCGCTTGCGCCAGGGAACAAGCCGCTACTCGAGCACGCCTGCGCGGATCGCGACCTCGGCCCACTCGTCCATGAGCGCCTGGAACTTGGTGAGCTCCGCGGCGATCTCGCTGACCGAAGCGTCGATCGCGGCGAGCTCGGACTGCGTCTGCTCCGAGGCGGCGTGGAACTCGTCCTGCGTGATCTGCTCGATCACCAGCTCGAGACGGAGCACGTCGAGGTTGAACTGGTGCTCGTCGCGCCCGCCGGCGATGCCAGCTTGTTGGGTGGCGAGATCCTCGACCGCGGCGTCGACGTCGGGGAGCACGGCGACGATGCGCTCGAACGACTCCATCAGGGCGTCCGTGTGCTTCTTGATCAGGCGATCAATGACGTTTTGAGCGAACTTTCCTGCCTGGAGCTGGGTCTTCTCTACGAATCCCTGGTGCTGCTGAAACTCGGCGAGGAGGGGGCCGAAGCTGTCGTAGAGCTCTGCGTGCTGCATGAAATACCTCCGGCGGCGCTCGGGCCGCGCGCGGGCGTATCTTGTCTCGTTGAGGTCCGATTCTCAAGTGGTGATGTAGAAATCGCCGTAGGCGTGAAGAAGACGGCGCGGGCGAGGGTGACCGACGCGCTTCTGGGAGTGGGGCTGCAGCGAAGTCGATCGATGTACGGCGCTGGCGGTATAGTGTGGGGGCGCAGTGAGGAGCACGAGCGTGGCGGCGGCGAAAGCACGAGGGTGTCCATGAGGACGACGTTCTACGACGGCTCGCGATGAGCGAGGAGCTCGCACGCCCACTTTGTGGCGGTCGGTATCGCCTCGTGCGCGTGCTCGGCTCGGGCGGCGCCGCTACGGTGTACCGGGCGTATGACGCCCTCCTTGGCGTGTGGCGCGCCGTGAAGGTGTTGTCGCCGCGCATGGCCGGCAAGGGGCGGGTGCGGGAGCGCTTCCTCAACGAGGCGCGCACCCTCGCACGCCTCGAACATCCGCACATCGTCAGCATGTTCGACATCGGCGTCGACGGCGACCGCGTGTACATGGTCATGGAGTCGCTCGACGGCGGCTCGCTCGACGAGCGCGTGCGCACCGCGGGGCCGCTGCCGCCGCGTATGGCGACCACCGTCGCGCTCGCCATCCTGTCGGGGCTCGCCGAGGCGCATCGCGCTGGCGTGGTCCACCGGGACGTAAAGCCGCACAACGTGCTGATCTCCGCCGAGGGGCTGCCGAAGCTGATCGACTTCGGCATCGCGCAGGACGCCGAGCGCGACCTGACGCGCACGGGCTCAGTCATCGGCACCTGGGCCTACATGCCGCCGGAGCAGCGCGTCGACTCCAAGCGCGTCGATCCGCGCTCGGACCTGTACGCGTGCGGCGCCACGCTGTACGCGCTGCTCACAGGGAACGAGCCCTTCGACATCTTCGCCCGCGAGGCCCAGATCCGCCTCTTTGCGGGCATCCCCGAGCCCCTCATCGCGATCCTGGTGCGCGCCACGCGCTACGACTCCTCCGCGCGTTACGAGAGCGCGCAGGCCATGTCGCTCGCGCTGCAGGCCGCTTACCGCATCCTCCCGCCGGACCCAGTGGGCAGCGCGCCGCTGCCGCTCCCGCTCCCGCCTCCCGACGCCGTGCCGGATCACGGCGGGTATGACGCGCTTGAGGAGGTGTCAGGCGTCCACGCTGTCAGCGCCGCGCAGGTCGCGCAGGTGGTGGCGCCCATCGACCGCGCGCTCCAGCTCGCGCCCACCCAGCTCGTCGAGGGCTCGATCAACGACGATCGCGATCAGGAGTTCTTCGCGAGCCCGGTCCACACGAGCGACACCTTTCAGGACGAGCCGACCGAGCCCCCGCTCCTGGTGCGCGTGCTCGCCATGGCGATCGGCGTCGGTGTGGCCGGGCTCGGCGCGGGGATCGCCGCCGCGATCTGGACGGACGAGGTGCCTCCGCCGCCGCCGCCGAACGTGCCCGCCCGCGTCGCCATCGAGGCGCCAGCGGCGCCAGGTCTGCCTCAGGCGCCAGCGCCGGTTCAGCCCAAGCGCCCACGGGCGAGCGCTGTGCCCGCGAGCGGCATGGTCACGGTGCGCGTGAGCTGCACGGAGCACGGCGGCGAGTCGCTGAGCGTGGACGCGGTGCAGGTCGGCGCGCTCCCGGTCGCGATTGACCTCGCGGTCGGCGCCCACGACTTCGAGGTGGGTACCGGCGCTAAGGCGCTGCACCAGCGCGTCGCCGTGTCGGAGTCGACGCTGCGTCTGGACCTCTGCCCTAGCGCTCCATGAGGCGGCGCACGAGCTGACGACGCGCTATGCAGCGGCCCATGACACGCTTCGTCCTGCCTCTCGTCTCGCTCGCCCTGCTCACGGCCTGTCCGCGGCCGGTGGACCGGGTGACGATTCACCGCGTCGTCGATCGCGGCCGCCACGTCGGCGATCTCGGCGAGGCCTGCGCGCTTGGCTCGTCTCTCTCCATCCCGCTCGCTGCCGCTGGCACGCGCACGCGCCCGCCTCACAAGGCGCTCGTGGTCGCCGAGGCCACCGCCGGCTTGTGCCCCGAAGGCGCGGCTTGGGAGTTCGAGCTCACCGAGGCGCGGCTGCGCGCACGCCTCGCGGACGACCCCACCGTCGCCGGTCAGGTGCGCGACGCCCAGCTCGCCGCGCGGCGCGAGCACAGCCTCGCTGCGGACCGCTTCTACAAAGCGTTTCAGCACACAGAGGCGGCGTTCGGTGACGTGGGCGAGGGCTGCCCGCACCTGAACGACGACGAGTCCTTCGTCTACCTGCTCGGCATGGTCTCGGGCATGCTCGCCATGCTGCACGATGGCCAAGGCGGCGGCCAGATCGGCGTGCCCCTCGACACCCTCGCCAAGGTCTCGCGCGGCGCCACCTGCTTGGACGACGCGGTGTGGTGGAGCTCGCCGATGGCGCTCTCAGCCGCACAGGGAGCCACGATCCCCGGCACGAGCCCCGAGGGCGTCGACCCTTGGGCGCAGCTTGAGACCGCTGCCACCGCAGGCGAGCACACGGGCGTGCGCGTGAGCCGCGCGCTGCAGGTGCTCGTCGCCGCCAACGCCGGCAGGGAAGATGTCGTGCGCAGCGGTGTTCTCGCTCATGGCGCGTCGGTTCAAGCGACACCTCGTGACAACGAATGGGCGCTGCTCGATGAATTCGCGCGGTCGGTCACGGGTCATCAGGCTGATTTGATCTGGACCAAGTCCCTTGGTTACCGAGCCCCCGCCTTCGGCACCCTGCCCGAACCTGCGGCTCCCCCGCCCCCCACCGCCGCCGATCCGTTCTCGGCGGATCCCTTTGGAGACTGACGCATGCGCATCGCCAAGACCCTGCTCGCCGCCGCCCTCACTGTGGCCACGTTCGCGCCCAGCGCCTCGGCCAGCGCCGCGACCATCTGCTTGTACGATCCCGCTGGTAAGAGCGGCGACTACTACCGCCTCGTCAGCGACTTCGCCCTGGACACAGCGTCGTGGGGCACGACCATCGAGGTCAAGGCCTACACCGACGAGCAGACGGCCACCAAGGACTACGAAGCGGGCGCCTGTGATGGCGTCGTCGCTACCGGCGTGCGCTTGCAGCGCTTCAACAACTTCCCCTCGACCATCGAGGCCATTGGCGCTGTGCCGTCCTACGACGTGCTGCGCGGCATGGTGCGTACCCTCGCCACCTCCGATGGCGCGGCCAAGAAGCTCCGCTCCGGCGAGCACGAGACCGTCGGCATCATCCCCGTCGGCGCCGCTTACCTCTTCGTGCGCGACCGCAACGTCGACAGCGTGCCCGAGCTCGGTGGCCTGCGCATCGCCACGATGGACTACGACAAGGCAGCGCCGGTTATGGTCGACCGCGTCGGCGCCGTCATGGTCGGCGCGGACCTCGGCTCCATCGGCCCCAAGTTCAACAACGGCGACGTGGACGCCTGCTACATGTCCGCGCCGGGCTACAAGCCCTTCGAGCTGGAGAAGGGCCTCAACAACGGCAAGACCAAGGGCGGCATCCTCCGCGCTCCGCTCGCGCAGGGCACCTTGCAGCTCATGATTCGCCACGGGTCCTTCCCCGCAGACTTTGGCAAGCGCGCGCGTGGCTGGTTCGCCGACCACTTCGACGTCGCCCTCGCGCACGTCCTCAAGGCCGAGTCCGAGATCCCTGCTTCCGCCTGGATTGACGTGCCCCCCGCGCGCGTCGCTGAGTGGGACGACATGTTCCTCGGCGTGCGCCTCAAGCTGCGCGATGACGTCGGCGCGTACGATGGGCAGATGTTGACGGTGCTGCGCCAGATGCGCTGCCAGGCGGACGGCGCGCGCGCCGAGTGCGCCGAAAAGAAGGAGTAGAGCACCTCGTGTCGAGCGCAACTTACGAGCGGACCTGGCTGTCGACGCTCGTCGCCTTCGCCCTGCTACTGGGCCTCGTCCTCGCGCTTGTCGCAGGAACGTCTTCGAACGCCAGCAGTCGCTTGGTGGAGCTCGGCGATCGCATGTGGCCGGGCTACGCGGCCGAGCTCCGCGCGGACCCCGTGCCTCCGGACTGCTCGCTCGACGAGCTCGACGCGCAGCTTCGCACCTGCTCGGATGCGCCCGCCGCGCCCGCGCCCGCTGCGGACCCGTTCGCGGAGCCCGTCGCTGCGGACCCGTTCGCGGCGCCCACCGCCGCTGCGGACCCCTTCGGCGAGCCCGTCGCCGCGGCAGGGCCGTCGTGCGCCGCTGTGAGCGCCCTGCGCGACCGCTGCGCCAGCCGCCACATCGCCTACGATGACGCGCTAGAGCGGATCACACCGGCGGTGCGCCGCTATCGCGCGCTGGAGGGTGTCGTCGCCGACCTGGGCCGCTTCCCGTGGTGGCGCCACCTCTTGGTGAGCATCGTCGTGCTCGGCGGCCTCACGACCACCCGCCGCGGCCTTCACATCGCGCTGCGCGAGCCGACGACCCGGCTGGAGGCGCAGGTGTCCCAGGGCGCGCAGCTCGCGGGTGCGCTGTTTATCGCGGCCTCCTGCTGGTTCGACCTCCAGGTGCAGCGGGGCTCCGACGCGCCGTGGGAGGAGCTCTCGCTGCCCGTGCTCTGGGGCGTCGGCTTCGTCGGCATGGCGGCGGTCAACGTCTGGAACCTCGTGCGACCCGTGCGTGAGCTGCCTACCGGCAAGAGCAGCCTGATGCGGCTGCTGGCGGTCGTGCCCCTCGCTACCTGGATGTCGCTCATTGCTGCGGCCTGGTTCCTTGGGATCGAACAGCACTTCTCGGGGCAGGCGATCTACTTGCACAAGTTCGCGCAGATCGCGAGCGTGTACATCGGCGTCGGCTTGTACATCTGGGCGGGCATGCTCTTCGCTCGCACGCGCATGGCCGCGCTCTTGATGGACGTGCTGACCCCGCTCGGCTTGCCGCCGGCGCTGCTGGCGTGGCTAGTGGTGGTGCTCTCGGCCCTGCCTACGGCTTACAGCGGCGCTTCGGGCATCTTCGTCATCGCAGCCGGTGCCACCATCTTCGAGCGCCTGCGCGCGGCGGGTGCTTCGCCGCGGTTGGCGGTCATGTCCACGGCGATGGCGGGCAGCTTGGGCGTTGTCCTGCGCCCGTGCCTCGTCGTCGTCGTCATCAGCTTCTTGAACAACAACGTCACCTCCGCGGACCTGTTCGACAACGGGCTCAAGGTGTTCGCGTTGACGGCGACGCTGTTCGGCATCGCGATGCTCGCCTATAACCGCGAGCCCCTTCGCTTGCGGCCGCTCGGGCAGGCACTCCCGGAGATGGGGCGGGCGATCCGCCTCTTGGTGCCGTACTTTGCGGTGCTTGGCGCCGTGGTGTTTGGCTTCTGGTGGGTCCTCGGCGCCTCGCTCAACGAGCAGAACGCCCCGAACATCCTGCCCGTCGCGCTCCTCGCGCTCGTCTTCTTCGACCAGCGCGGGCAGGGGGCGGGGCCGCTCGCCGCGGTGCGCGACGCCAGCGAGGAGGCCTCGCACCACCTCGGGGCGCTGTTCGGGCTGATGGTGTGCTCGGTCGGGCTTGGCGGAGTCGTCGAGCGCGCGGACGTCATGAGCCTCGTGCCGGACAGCCTCGGCTCGCCCTTCACCGCCATGATGGTGCTCGTCGTCGTCATGGTCCTGGTCGGCATGACGCTCGACGCGCTCGGCGCTGTCGTGCTCGTCTCAGTGACGGTGGCGCGCATCGCCGACCAGAACGGCATCGACCCGGTTCACTTCTGGATGATGGTGCTCGTCGCCTTCGAGCTCGGCTATCTCACGCCGCCCGTCGCCATCAACCACCTGCTCACGCGGCAAGTGGTCGGCGCCGCGGCACGCATCGAAGAGCTCGATGACGACGTCGGCACGCTCGAGCGCTACGAGCATGTGTGGATTCCGATGGCGGTCATGGGGACAGCGCTCCTGCTCGTCGCCTTTGTGCCCTTGTGGTTCTACCCCTGACGGGCTGCGGGTGAAGCCGAGGTGAGCGCGAGCCTTGTCCGAAGGCACCCCCGCGCGAACCTCGTGGTCGTCGGCGTCAGCCCGTTCATCTCGCGGATGGCGCTAGATCGGGGCGCCAATATCCGTTACAAATCGCGGGACGAAGCGAGACTGGGTGTCCTCAGCGCGGGCGCGCTGCGGTGTGCTCGCATCACGAATCACCCCTCACAGAGCGCGGAGCCCTTCGATGTCCTTCCGAATGTCCTGCCCCAAGTGCGGAACTCGCAACTACAACATCACGCGAGACGTTCGCACCTCAGCCGCCCAGGATGCGGTTGCGGGATTGGTGTACAGCTGCAGGTGCGGCAAGCAGATGTTTGGTGACGCCGTCGTCAAGGAGCACGAGCGGCAGCAGCGCGAGTTCGAGGAGTCCAGCGCCGACCGGTCCGCTGAGGACCACGCGCGCCGTCAGGCGGAGCTCGACGAGCAACGTCGCCAGGCGCAGCTGCAGGAGGCCTTCGACTACCGCCGCGAGTTCGTTGCGCGCCGCCAAGCCGAGGACGCGGCCCGCGAAGAAGCGCGCCGGGTTGAAGAGGACCGCGCGTGGCGCGAACGCATCGCGAAGGTAGCGGGCGACGACGATGACGACGTCGTGCGGCCGGTGCGCCCCCCGCGGGCTGCCCCCAAGGCGCCGCCCGCCCGCCCTGCTGCTCCGCCGCCCGCTGCAAAGCCCGCCAAGCCGGTCGCCAAGCCCGTGGCGCCGCCGCTCGCTGAGCAGGTCACGCCCGCGAGCACGCCTGCGCCCGCTGCCGCGTCCAAGCCCGCCGAACCGAGCGATGACGACGACGGTGAGGACGGCGGACCTTGCGCTTGGCACGAGTGCGACAAGATGGCGCGCCCGCGCTCCAAGTACTGCTCGCGCGAGTGCTCCAACAAGAACGCGCGCCTTCGCCACAAGCAGCGCCGCAAGGACGACGTCGACGCGGCTTAGGGCACCGATTCGACGGCCCGTCAGCCCGAGTGCTCGCCGACTCGATGCCCGGCTTAGTCTGCGAGTAGCGCCCGTCGCGCCGCTGAGACGCGCAGGACGGCAGGCAGCGATACGCTCAGCAGCAGCGTGGACGCGCCGCACAGCGCCGCTGTGATGAAGGGCAGCAGCGCAAAGAAGCCGTGGGTCGTCGCCCAGATGCCCCACACGAGCAGCAGCAGCGTGAGCAGCCCGGACGCCAGCGTCGCGGCGATGGTCACTACGGGACGCGCGCGCACCGAGAGCGCCGCGAGCGTGAGCAGGCCGGTGCCGATGAGGATGAGCGCCCACAGCAGCACGTTCACCCAGACCGAGAGCACATACACGAAGAGCAGCGGCTGAGCGCCGGTCGCCGCGCTGAACAGCCCAGCGACGAGCCCGGTGAAGGCGGCGACGGTCACCGAGGTGGGCGTCGCGAGGGAGTGGTCGTCGTTCACGGTGGGCCTACTTTTGCTTGTGGGTGTACACGCCGTCCCAGTCGGGCGGTGCTTCGGTGAGGTTGGAGAGGCGCTCCAAGAAGATGCCGCTGGGGTGGTCGCCGGGGTTTGCGTTGGCGAAGGCCTCAAAGCAGGAGCGCGCGAGCGCGAGGTCGCCGGCGCTCCACGCTGCCATCGCTCGCAGCCATTGATCGAGCTCGTTGTAGGCAGCGATGGTGCCGGTGGGGCCGCCGAGCAGCTCGGAGATGACGACGGGCTCGGCCTTACCCTTCACGCGCACGCGATCGAGCGGACGGAAGCTGTGCTCCTTCGCCGCGAGCGCGGTGGCGGGTCCGACGATGCAGAACACGCCATAGTGCTTGGTGAGCCCCTCTAGCCGCGAGCCGAGGTTCACCGAGTCACCGAGCACGGTGTAGTCAAAGCGCTCGCTCGAACCCATGTTTCCGACGACCATGTCGCCCGTGTTGATGCCCGCGCCGATCGCCAGGTCGATGCCCGCCATCTCCGCAGCGTTGCGCACGTCGACGAGCGCGCGTCGCATCGCGATGACGGTGGCGCAGGCGTCCGACGCGTGGTCTGCGCGGCGCACCGGCGCGCCGAACACGGCCATGACAGCGTCGCCGATGTACTTGTCGACGTAGCCGTGGTTGTCGAGGACCGCGCGGGTCATGGGGTCGAAGTAGGCGTTCAGGAAGCGGGCGAGCTCCAGCGGCGGAGTGCGCTCGGAGATGGTGGTGAAGTCGCGAATGTCCGTGAACAAGACGGTGAGCTCGCGACGCTCGCCGTGCAGCCCCGCGGCGTCGGGGGCGGTCAGGAGCTCCTCGACGAGGTCGCTCGATAGATAGTGCGCGAACAAACGGCGTAAGGTCTGACGCTGACGGCCTTCGTCGACCCAGCTGAGCACCGAGCCGGTGATGGCAGCGGCGCTAATCGTGAGCATGGGGCCCACGGCGCTCAGCCAGTAGCTGGCGAGGTAGAGGGGGAGCTCCGAGGCCGCGAAGGCGCACGCGATGAGCGCGCCAGTGCCCGCGAGGCGCCGACGGGGTGAGGTGCCGCGCGCCGCGAAGAGCAGGGCGGTGGCGAGCCCCCACGCGAGCGACCACAGCACGTCCGTTCGGGTCGCAGCGCGGTGGAGCGGCCGATGGAGCAGCAGGTTGTCGAGGGCCGTCGCGTGCACTTCAACGCCGGGAACCGAGCCAAATGGCGTGCGCACCCGGTCTTGGGCGAGGTGGGTGTAGCCGACGACCACGACGCGGTCTCGGAGCGCGTCGGGCGGCAGCGAGCCGTTCACGACGTCGACGACCGAGTAGGTGGGGAAGGGGGCAGGACCGAGCCAATTCAGCCAGATCATGCCGCGATCGCCGGCGATGTCACGATCGCCGACGTGGTAGCGCCCGGTGGAGCCGTCCACCACCAGCTTGGCGCGGTTGGTGCCGTCCATGGCTGCGAGCAGCTGCACCGCGAAGCCGGCGTACGCCTCGGCGCCGACGCGAGCACCGAGCGGCACCCGGCGCGTGCTGCCGCTGCTGTCCGTCGACGTGGAGATGAGGCCTAAGCGCCGCACGGCGCTGTTGAAGCGCGGCAGCGAGCAGACCATTGAGCTCGCTTGCGGAGGGAGGTGCGGTCCGGCGACGACCTGGCCGAAGCGCCCGCGTGCGAGCGAGCGGTCCTGTTCGATCGCGGTGCCACGCTCGCCGACGTGCATCGCGAGGACGACCTCTCCAGACGAGCGCAGCGCGTCGATGAACGCGTCATCGCCGTGCACCTCTGCGGCGACGCGCTCGATGAGCGCTCCCTCGGGGCTAGGCGGGGGCGCCGTTGCAAGCTGGGCGTCGATGTCGTCGATGAGCTCGGGCGCGAGGAGGAGCTCGCGGTCGGCGTAGAGCAGGTCGAGGCCGATGACCTTGGCGCCCTGCGCGTGCATCGCGTTGAGCAGCGCTGCGTGGCCGGCGCGGCGCGCAAAGAGCTCAGGGGCCTCGTGGAGGGTTCGGTCATCGTAGGCGACGATGGCGATCTCGGGGCTCGCTGCCAGCGGTCCGCGCAGGCTCATGCGGAGGTCTAGCAGCGAGTACTCGATGCTCCCCAGGAGAGGCACCGCGATGACGTTCGCCGTGTTGGCCGCGTAGGCCAGCGCGAGCACCGCCGCCGCTACGAGGGAGCCGGCGAAGGCGCGGCTAGACATGGCCTAGTCTCGAGGCACGGGGACGATGAACTCAAGCTGCGGCTCGGAGGTGCCGACGGTGGCGCCGACGAGGGCGTCGCGCGCACATGCGGGGACAGGCAGGGCCTGCTGCAAGCTCACGCCCGACACTACGCCGTCACGCACCCGGAGGCGAAGCTCCAGCTGGGTGATCGGCACGGGCAGCTGCATGGCGGCCTGCACGAGGCAGGTGTGTAGCGTGCCGTCGTCCAAGAGCTGTGCGCGAAGCGTCTCTTCCGAGTACAGTGGCTCGGGCGGTGGCGCGGGGGCCACGGCGGCGTCGGCGCCGTGGCGGTTCCGATGGCGGGCGGGGGCCGCATCGGGGTTCTGCACGGCGCTCTGGCTCTTGCTGGCTTGCGCGGCGACACGCTCGATGATCGGCGGAAGCTGCGGCGCCGGTGCCGCGAACTCGGCCGCGAACTTCTCCGAGTCACGCTCGTCGGCGACGGCCTCTTCGACGACGCCGTCGTGGACGCTGGCTGCGCCACTTGCGCCACCGCGGGTGCTGGAGCCCTCGGAGGCGGCGGGCGCTGTAGCGGCGGTGAGGCGCGCGTGCCAACCCGCGATGCGCTCGGCTTCGTCGACGCCGTCCATCTTCTGGCGCTCGCCTGGGCCGAGCAGCTCGGCGAGCTGGGCGGGGGCGTCGAGCGTCCGGGGCGGCGCGCCGAGCATCAGGATGTCACCGACGCGAAGCTCAAGGCCCTCGTCGACGCGCACCAAGTAGTTGTTGTTGAGGTGCAGGATGGCCGCGGCGTCGAAGTCCGTGACGACCGTGTCCGACGCGCTCAGGCCGAGGCCGAGCTCTGCACCGCGCACGCGGTCGCCGACCATGATCGAGACGTCGCCCTCAAAAGCGACCAAGACCGCGACATCCTGGGCGTGCGCCGCGGGGGAGCCAGCGAGCGCGCCGATGATGCCGCATGCGAGCAGCGAGAAGCGTAGCGAGGACACGAGGCTCCTAGTTGCCGGTGTCGTCGTTCGGATCACACGCGGCAATGAGTGCTTGTACCTCAGCGCAGCCACCGCGTGCGTCAACTCGAAGTCCAGCTGTGTCGCAGACCGCCGTGGTGTCGCACTGGAAGCCGTTCACCTGGGCGATGCAGCGGTCCACGGCGCCCGCGTGGGTCGCGAGCGATTGGGGCAGTCCGATGCAGGCGGAGGCCGTCTTCTGGAAGAAGTCTTCGCAGGCCGGCGTGCTCTCGAAGGCGATGTGTGCGCCGCAGGAGCTGAGCTGGCTGGTGACGCAGGTCGGCTCGGTGTACAGCTTGCAGATGCTGCGAATATAGGCGGCTTGAAGCTCCGCACCGGTGCGCGAGGTCGCGTCGGTGCCCGCCGCTGTAGCGTCTGGCGGCGTGGCGTCGGTGAGCGGTTGCTGGTTGGCCGTGCCGACAACGCCCGTCGCCGAGCCGAAGAGGTTGCAGCCGCTGAGCGCGGCGAGGAGCAGGATGGCTCTCATGGCATGGTCCCCGCGAGGCAGTCAGCGAGGTGAAGCTGAGCGAAGTTTTGAACTTGAACGGAGTCTCCGACGACGAGGCCAGAGAATGAGGACGAATCTTTGATCTGCACGTCGGCGTTCGGGGCGATCAGCGTGCCTGTGAACGAGGCGCTGCCTTCGAACTCGACCTCGGTGGCGGTCGTTTGGAGCGTGAAGTCCGCAGCCGAACCCAAGGCGTTGATCGAGCTGGAGTTGTTGAGCTCCAGCTCGCCCGTGAGCACGATGGTCACCTGACCCACGATGTTGAGCCGCGCCGTGCCGCTGAGGTTGAGCGAGGTGAGGTAGTAGGTGCCCGGCAGCAGCGTGAGCGAGTCGCCCGAGCGAACGGTGAGCGTGGTGCCCGAGAGCGCCTGGCGCCCCTTGTCGGTGAGCGGGATGTTGGCGTTGTTGTTCGACGCCTGGGCAGCGGTGGTGTCCACGGTGGGCAGCGCGTTCGTGGCGGCCTGGCCGATGATGCTGCCGGTCACGTTGTTGCTGTTGGTCGTGGTGACGGTGCCGGCCGCGACGACGTCGCCTTGTACGATGCCGCTGCTCGCGATGCGGATGTCGCCGTTGCTGCACAGCGTGGCCCCGTTGCTGATGGCGCCGAGGGTGGAGCAGCTGTAGGCGTCGACGAAGCCGTTCCCGGTGATGTCCAGCGGGCCGCCGCTCACGGCGCCGCACGAGGGCGGGCGAACCATCCATGAGAAGCCCGACAAGCAGTCGAAGCTCGTGTCGCCGATGAGCGTGGCGCCCGCCGTGCGGGTGTTGATCTCGTAGAGCCGGCTGCGAGGCGCGAGGGTCGCTGCGGCGGGACCGTTTGCGGCAGCGCCGTCCATGACGGCGAGCAGGCGGCCTTGGTCGTCGGCCGAGAGCCCGGCGGAGGAGCC
>Ga0210044_10003297_pt1 | contig 23144 bp, 18 predicted proteins | sample CryGey13umfilter_2_FD_183959 | JGI IMG/M metagenome (GOLD analysis project Ga0210044, IMG submission 183959) | Groundwater microbial communities from aquifer in Utah, USA - Crystal Geyser 4/9/14 3 um filter (SPAdes) (version 2) | ecosystem: Environmental > Aquatic > Deep subsurface >... | reverse complement strand
GCAGCCACCCCAGACGCTGCGCGTCATCCAAGAGGTGAGAAAACATCAGAGATTCTGCGATGAGTCTGGCCTCATGTTCACCACAGAGAACACAGAGAGCACAGAGAGCTTCTCCTCACTCCTCTGTGCTCTCTGTGTTCTCTGTGGTGAGCTTGAACCTTTGAATCGCACCTTGATTCCACAAGAAATGGCGCGTAGCCAACCTGACGAGCCCGGCGATTTTCATGGCAGCCACCCCAGACGCTGCGCGTCATCCAAGAGGTGAGAAAACCGAGAACCCGACTCACCGTTGCCACCTGAGCTCACGACGGACAGCCCCTTATCTCAAACCCTCTGCGCCTCTCCGCCTCTGCGATGAGATCGAAGCAATATCGACAGCATACCGCTCGAACCCGGCGATTTTCAGGCAGCGAATTTGCGAAGTGTCTCAAATGCAGCCGCAGCCAGCCGTCGTCTGACAATTGAAAAGCTCGTTCAGCTGCGTGTTCCCAATCCCGCCACAGACATTGCCGCAGATTAGGGCGGCGCCGCCCCCCATCACGCACTCGAACACGCAGTCGCAGACGAAGTCGGCGTTGCACAGCGCCAGCTCCGCACAGCATTGGGTCTTCGCACAGCTCGAGCAGGCCGTGTCCATAACGGTGACGCGACAATGGAGACACTCGTTCTCGGCGCCCGGCGTGACGTTGGCTGCTAGAGCCCAGGTCGCGGCCAGGTTCTCACTGGTCTCGTCGTGTCCTAGGGCGCCATTTCCGCCAGTCGCGACCTCGTTCCACTCGTCGTCGCAACGCCCCACCGAACAGCCCGTGCTCGGCACTAAAGCAGGCTCTTGGCTGGCCAGCGGCGTCTCGGGCTGGTAGCTCCCGCGCCCCGTCTTGTCCATGCCGTTGGTGGTGTTCCCGTAGACCAAGTAGTCGAGGTCCTTGACCGACTCCCCAACGCCGTCCCAGGTGAACAACACCACCATCTCGTTGGCGTCGGCCAGCCCCGCCGAGATGCCCAACTGGCCCGTCATGGCTGGCGCGCCGGGGTCTTGCGGATCGGTGTCGTAGTCGGGCAGCTGGCCATATTCGGCCGCGAAGTCTGTGGCCGAGCCCAGCGCCACCGTGGCCCACTCGCCCGCGCCGAGCACAGCCCCACTGGGGAAGCGCAAGCGGAAGTCGCTGGAGATGGGCGGATTCGAGTTTGTCGTCAGCCCGAAGTACGTGGCGGTGTCGGCCAAATAGACGTGGCTGAGGTTCACGCTGGCGCCGGTCGGATTGTGAACCTCGATGAACTCCGCCGTGCTCGGCGCCACCACCACCTCGCTCAGCAACAAGCCCGACGGGCACGCCAAGCAGCTGCCGCCGCAGTCGACGTCGGTCTCGTCGCCGGTGCCCTGGTCGTGCGTAAAGCCGTCGCCACAGGTCGCGACGAGGCAGTTCCCACCTGGGCCGTCGGGGCAGTCGTCGCGCAGGCTGCCGTTGCCGTCGTCGCAGGTCTCGGCGCCGCTTCCCTCGTCGTGCACGAAGCCGTCCCCACAGGCCGCTGGCGAGCAGGTGCTCGGGCAGTCGTCGTGGTCGTTGGTGTTGCCGTCGTCGCAGAGCTCGGCGCCGGTCCCCTGGGCGTGCAAGAAACCGTCCCCGCAGGTCGCGATAAGGCAGCTGCCACCTGGGCCATCGGGGCAATCGTCGGCGTTGTCGCGGTTGCCGTCGTCGCAGGCCTCGGCGCCGCTCCCTTCGTCGTGCACGACGCCGTCACCGCAGGTCGCGCGCACGCACACCGTCAGGCAGTCGTCGCGGTCGTTGGCGTTGGCGTCGTCGCATTGCTCCAACCCGCCGCCCTGGTCGTGCGCAAAGCCGTCGCCGCAGAGGGCGGGCAGGCAGGAGGCGCCTGGGCCGTCGGGGCAGCTGTCGTGGGTGTTCTGGTTGCCGTCGTCGCACAGCTCGGCGCCGCTGCCCTGATAGTGCACGAAGCCGTCGCCGCAGGTCGCGGGGACGCAGGTGCCCCCCACTCCGTCCGGGCAATCGTCGCGGTTGTTGCCGTTGCCGTCGTCGCACAGCTCGCCAGCGCTGGTGTTCACGGTCCCGTCACCACACGTTAGGACGCTGCAGTTCGCATCACACGTGGCCGTCTCCCCGGGGTTGCCAGCGCCGTCTCCATCGCACGCTTCGGCGCCGTTCACCCAGCCGTCTCCACAGACGCTTGCTGCCTGACAGGTGCCCGCCGCACAACGTCCGGTCAGACACATCGTGTCACTACTGCAGAGCTCACCGAACGGCAACTTGACCCTGCAGTCATGTCCGCCGTCCTCATCGCAAAACGAGCCGACTTGGCAGTCCAGGTCGTCGGTGCACGAGCTGCAGATGCCGTTCTCCCCGGTGCGCTCGCACAGGCCGCTGAGGCAATCGCTGAAGCGCAGACAGCCGTCGCCGTTCGGGCACGGCGCACAGGCTCCCCCTCCGCAGTCGGCGTCGGTCTCATCGCCGTCGTGTTTGCCGTTGCCACACTCGGGAGGCACGCACTGGTGGCCGTCACAGAGCTCCCCAGGCACGCAGTCGTCGACGACCAGGCATTGCACGCAGACGCCATTGCCGTCGCACACCGTGCCACTGCCTGCAGCACAGGAGGTGCGCGATGGGGCGGCGCTCGTCCCGCATTGGGCCTCGATGCAGGTCGCAACCTCGCAGACATTGCTGGGCTGCGGGCAATCGACGGCGAAGCCGCAGGGCGCGCTGGTGTCGGCCTCGACACGGTCGACAGAGGTGTCGACCTCCTCGGTCCCATCGAGGTCGGCGAGGTCCGAGGCGTCGAGAACCTCGGTCGCGTCTGGGTGGCTGGAGCTGTTCGTGTCGTCGCAGCCAACAAGGAAGAGGAGCGCGCCGAGGCAGCAGAGGAGCTTGGGGGGATGTCGCATGTTTCCGGAGTCCCACGAGGTCGAGGATTCGATCAGAATCGCGCGCTACTCGGCACCGAGCTGCCTCGAAGCGAGCCAGCTGGCGTGCCCACGCGCGATGGGCACCGAGAACGCTACAGCCCTCGCCTCTCCAGTTCAACGGACTCTTTGAGGGCTCGGAGTCCAGGTGTTGAGCGACAGTGGTTCGATGGTCCCGGTTGCGTTATCGTTCTCGCCGTTAACACTGAATGTTTCTATGATTCTTGGGGGTAATCATGTCGAAATGGACTGTCGCTGTGTGTGTGTTCGTCACCAGTTTCACGTCGTGGTCGTGCAAGGGTGGGAGCGAGCCGGCGGCAGAGAAGGCCTCGCCGGTCTCCGAGACTGGCGCCGATGTGACCGTCGAGCAGGCCGCCGCAGCGGTCAAAGAGGCCGTCATTCCGACGATGGGGTCGCCGCTCTCCAAGGACCTCGAGCTCCTGTGCCGGACGGCTAGCGACAAAGCCATCCTCGACGCCCCTGTGGGAAGTCGCACAGAGCTCCTGGTGCAGGCGTTGACCGGGAAGCTGACCAGCGAGAACGCGGGTGGGCTGATGGAGTCGCTGGATTTCCTGGCCATGGACCTTCGCTGTGAGGTCGTCGCGAAGACCGGTCAGGACTTCAACATCGACTGGTCGTGTCCGAGCCTGTGTCCAGCCCTGAGCGCGCTGGGAATGCCCTTTCTCACCGACCTCGAGGCCATCGCTACAGCGGGAGGAATCGCTACCCCCGCGGGCACGGTCGTCGGACTAACTTGGTCCGCCGTGACGAGCCCCTCGTCGCAGTCTGCTCTCGCGCCGTTGTCCAACGGACTGTTGGCCGAGGATGCAGTCCTGAGCGGACTCCCCGCGCCTGGCGTGCAGGCGACGCTGCAGGTCATCGGCGGAGCCAACTTCCCCGCGTTGACGCTGGTCCGCATCGCCGCGGCCGCCCAGAAGCAGGGGTACACCGGATTCGAGCTCGTCGGCCACGTCGTTCCCTTTGCGTCCGTACTCGAAGCGGCCTCGCTCCCAGAGGTCCTGCACGCCAGCGGCCTGGGCGGCGGCTTCGGCGGTGTTCCGCCGGGTGTGGACTTCTGGGGGAGCACCGGAGCGCTCCGTTTCGAGGCGGCGAGCCCGACGCCGGCGGAGGTCTCGGTGGTTCTGAGTCGCCAAGGGATCACCATCATACACAACCAGAACGCGCTTCCTCCCGCTGCAGGCTGCACGGAATCCCCCACCGTCACTCTCTGCCCGACCGACCCCTACACGGCGAGCGAGAGCGCCCGACAGGATTGGCTCGGGCTCTACAACACGCTGCTGACGCTGAAGGCCGACGGGGCGAACCTCGAGACGGTCTGCATCGCCGTCTCTCCAGACCTCATGATCCGGGAGCTTGCGGCTGCTCTGGACGTGCTTCGCACCGAGCGTGCTGCGGCCGGGACCGCGTTCGCCGACCTGTCGGGATTCCGTGCTTCGGAGCCTGGGCTCGAGGGCGCAGGAGCCAAAGCGCCGCGAGCGCTGGTTGGACGATTCCTGCTGAGCGCGGCTTCGCAGTAGGAACGCCAAGAAACACGCAGCAGAGAGTCACCGCTGCCGCTCCGTCGGTGACTTGCGTGATTGCGGTCACCCTGCCTCTGCGGCAGAATGCGCGCTTATCGGATCGCCAACAGGGCCGCAGGAGGAAGGAATGGGATACACACATTGGAGCGACACGGCCTACGCCAGCGTCACGTCGGGTCGCCAGGACCAAGCGCGCGACCAGATCTTCCGGGTCTCCCGGATCGACCCCGCCATGGACCCCAAAGGATTACAGGTCCGCGAGAGCCGCGACAGCGACGCCCACCCAAACTCCAACCCGATCATCGTCGCCTTCGACGTTACCGGCTCCATGGGCCACGTCCCCGAACGCTTCGCCCGTGAGAAGCTGGGCGGACTGATGCGCATGCTCGTCGATCGCAAGTATATCGCCGACCCGCAGATCCTCTTCGCCGCCATCGGCGACGCCAACTACGACACGGCCCCCTTCCAGGTCGGACAGTTCGAGAGCGGACTCGAGATGGACATGTGGCTCACCCGCATGTGGCTCGAGGGCGGCGGCGGCGACGCCCCAGAGTCCTACATGCTCGCCCACTACTTCGCCGCCTACCACACCTCCATCGACAGCTTCGAGAAGCGAGGTAAGAAGGGCACTCTCTTCACCATCGGCGACGCGGCCTCCAAGCCGCTGACCGAGGCCCAGCTCATCAAGGTCTTTGGCTCGGCGCCCCACGGCGCGCCCAGTCTGCGCGACGTCGTCGACGCCGCCTCCAAGAGCTGGGAGGTCTTCCACATTCAGGTCGCCCAGGTCAGGAAACCCACGCGCGAGATGACCAAGGGATGGAAAGCCTGCGTCGGCGACCGTTTCTTGGTGCTCGACAACGCCGACGTGGTCTGCGACCTCATCGGCGTCGTCATCGGCCTCATGGAGGGCACCATCGACTTGGCCCGCGCTCAAGACGACCTCGTCCAGGCCAAGCTTCCCAAAGAGGCCATCGGCTCCATCCTCCAGACCGCCAAGGTCGCGGCCAAACGCCGATGACCCGAGCCGTCACGGTCGTCGACCTGGGCTTCGGCGACGCCGGTAAAGGCGCCCTGGTCGACGGCCTCGTGGCGCGCCATCGCGCCGAGCTCGTAGTGCGCTTCAACGGCGGCGCCCAGGCCGGACACACCGTGGTGACGCCGGAAGGGCGCTCCCACACGTTCTCACAGCTCGGCGCCGGCAGCTTCCGTCCCGGCACCCAGACCCTGCTCGCCCGCCACGTCGTCGTGCACCCTGGCGCCCTCCTCTTCGAGGCTCGCCACCTCGAGGAGCAAGGCGTCGCCTCGCCGCTTGCCCGCCTCGCCATCGCTCGCCGCGCCCTCTTGAGCACCCCCTGGCATCAGCTTCTGGGCCGCGCCCGCGAGCTGTTGCGTGGGGCCGCGCGCCACGGCAGCTGCGGCGTGGGCGTCGGAGAGGCGCGCCGCGCGCACCTCGAAGACCCGTCGGCGAGCCTCTTTGCGAAAGACTTGACCGACCCCGCGCGGCTGCACCGCCTCCTCAACCAAGGTCGCGAGGCCGCCCGCGAGCTGGCCCGCACCGAGCTCGCCGCCCTGCGCGACGACGAAGCCGGGCGCGAGGTGCTGCGGACTCTCGACGATCCCGAGGTCAACCGGCGCACGGTCGAGCTCTTCAGCCACGTCGCCCGCGCCGTGCGGCTGCTCGACGAGGAGGGCGTGCGCCGCCTCGTGACCTTCGGCGAGCAGCTGGTCTTGGAGGGCGCCCAAGGCGTGCTCCTCGACGAAGATTTTGGCTTTCACCCTTACACCACCTGGAGCCGCACCACCTTCGCCCACGCCGATGAGCTCCTCGACGAGGTCGGCTTCGAGGGCGCGCGCGTGCGTCTCGGCGTGCTGCGCACCTACGGCGTGCGCCACGGCCCCGGGCCCTTTCCCAGCGAAGACGCCCAGCTCGCCGCGGCCCTTCCGGAGCCGCACAACGCCGCGGGCCCGTGGCAAGGGGAGTTTCGCGTCGGCTGGTGCGATCTGGTCGCCGCTCGCTATGCGGTCGCCGCCTGCGGAGGCATCGACGGGCTGTGGGTCAGTCACGCCGATCGCGTGGCGCAGCTCTGGCGGCCCGCCGCCTGTGTGGCCTACGTCGAGCCGACGGGCGAGCGCCTGGTGGACCTGCCCTTGTTGGAACCGAGCGACGCGAGCGACGTGCATCTGGAAGCCCTGACGCGGCTCGGCGAGCGAGTTGGGCGCTGCCAGCCCATCCTCGAGGACCTGTCTGGGTTTGGTCGCGCCGAGGACTTCGTGGCCGCGATGGCATCGCGCGTCGGCGTGCCCTTGGCCGGCGTCTCGTGGGGACCGACTCGACAAGAACAGCGCCCTGTTGACGAGCGACTTGGAAACCCATGAACTGGCTCGGGATCGCCATCTTTCTCGCGACCTACGTGCTGATCTCGGCGCGTCGCCTGTCCTGGCTTGGCCTCGATCGGCCCGCTGGCGCCTTGCTCGGCGCGGTGGCCTGCGTGGCCTTCGCAGTCCTCACGCCCAGCGAGGCCGTGGCGGCGGTGAACGGCCCGACCTTGCTGCTCCTCTTCGGCATGATGGGCATGGGGGCGTTCCTGGCGCTGGACGGCTTCTTCGAGGACGTCGAAGGCGCCTTGGTCCGCGTCGCCAAGACCCCGACCCGGCTGCTGGGCGCCATCGTGTGGGGCGCCGGAATCCTGAGCGCGCTCATCACCAACGACGCCGTCTGCGTGCTCGGCGCGCCGCTGGTGGTGCGCCTGATACGCCGCCACGAGCTGCCCGCCCTGCCCTACCTTCTGGCGCTGTGCACCGCGGCCAACATCGGCAGCGTCGCGACGCTGGTGGGCAACCCGCAGAACATGCTCTGCGCCGTGCTAGGCGACCTCTCGTACGCGGAACATTTGCGTCTGATCGTGCCTCTGGCGGCGCTCTGTCTAGGTGTCAACCACGGGTTCTTGTGGCTCTTTTTCCACGAGTTGCTCGAGGGCAAGTCGCTGCGAGCGCCGGCCGAGCCCGCTCCAATGCTGAGACCCAGAACCACCGTGACGCTGGGCATCATCGCCGGCACCGCCGTCGCCTACCTGCTCGGGGCCGACCTGGCCTGGGCCGCGGCCGCCGGTTTCGTGGCCTTGATGCTGTTGCACCGCCGCGACACGCGCCAGCTCTGGGTGCGCATCGATTGGTCGCTGCTGCTCTTCTTCGCCGGCCTCTTCGTCGTCGTCGAGGGTTTTATGCAGAGCGGCGGCCCCGACTGGCTCTTCGCCCACTTCCCCCTCGCCGAGGCCGGTACCGACGGGCTCGCCGGCTCGGCGCAGCTGTCCGGCATCTTCCTCGTGGGGTCGAATTTGGTGTCCAATGTGCCCTTTATCCTGGTGGTCCACGACCAGATGGCGACGCTGACCGACCCGACGAAAGGGTGGGAGCTGCTCGCCGTGGTCTCGACCTTCGCCGGGAACCTGACGTTGCTGGGCTCGGTGGCCAACATCATCGTCGCGGAGTGTGCCCGAGACATAGGCGGCATCGGGTTTGTCGACTATTTGAAGGTGGGCGTTCCGTTGACCTTGGTGACGACGGGGTTGGCCGTGGTGTGGTTCGTTTTGTTTTTTTGAGGGGCTGGGTGCAGCTAAGCTGTCTCCTACAAGATCATTCGGGTGTGGCTCTTTTGTGGAGGCAGGGCTGCCCTGACCCGCCGGGGGGGACTTTGTCCCCCCGGGCCCCCTTTTGCTTTCTTCTTTCTTGCAGTCTGGCCGGCGACCGGAGGCTTCTCGCCTCAACGGGAACTCCATTATTGCACTTCAGGGACACCGAAGTTTGTCCAGCGGTGGAAACCTATCGAAAATCTTCCACATTGAGCCCGTCTGGAGCAACGCACATGGGAATCGACGACCCGGTCAAATTCTGCGGCAACGAAAGTGCGCACGGAAGCCACGAATCCGGCGCAAGACGTGGGCATCGAGGTTTTCTAGGGAAGCTCTTAATTCACCCCGAAACCTTCGCGAGAGAAATAGAATTCTCCGAACCCTGGGTCCCGATGAATCTCCTCTGAGCGCTCCGACCGAAAGCCTTCCGAGCGTTGGATCTCATCAAGAAGCGTTGTCAGCCTGTCATAGTCTGGACCATCCGCGTCTAGGCCATTCAGAACAAGTCGACAGGTTGTTTGGCGGCATTCAATCTCAAAGTCCGTGAATTTCAGAGACAAGGCAATGGTCCCCTCCATCACTCGTTGAATCGTGCCCTCGGCAATATCTGCCCAAGCATCATCACGTGCTTCAAGTTCGAACTGGCCGCCCAGAGTACCAGCTTCCTCTTCGACCATCGATGTTTCTTCTGAACAAGATCCCAGCAAACCTACAAGCACGAATATGAGAATTGCAGCACGAACTGTTGCCTTTGCTTTCATCGAGTTTCCCTCATTGGCTGTGCACAGAGCCTAATTCAGAGTAGGCCTTTGCCGCGACAGAGACTCGTGACAAAGACGTTGATCTTTCTCATTACCACCCTCAAAGAGGTCTTTTGTCCTCGGACGTCATTGTGCTATGCCCTCACCATCGAGCCGAAACCCCTCCCGTGAGAAGTAGAATTCACCAAGCTCCTGATCACGATGAACGTGCTCTGAGCGTTCTTCGCGAAACCCTTCCATGCTGTGGATCGCGTCTAGGAGTTTTGTCAATACGTCGTAGTCGGGGCCGTCTGCGTTCAATCCCTTGATGAGTAACCGACATGTTGTCGTATGGCATTCTACAGCGAAGTCTTTGAACTTGAGGGAAGACACCAACGTATTGTCTTCCATTATCCGGCGAATTGAGTCCTCCGCTATCGAGGCCCAGGAATCATCTCGAACCTCGACGTCAAACTGCCCGCGAAGATGTTGGAGCGTCGACTCTCTCGCCATTGGAGGCAGCTCATCCGCAAACACACCTTGCGCGGCAAGGAGTGCAACGAAGCAAATCACCCCACTAATCGTAAGATGTCTGACAGCATTCGTCTTGCTCATACTATTTTCCTTCTATGTTGTGTTCGTTGCTTCATCAAGAAACAGAAGAAACTGGAACGGTAGCCGGACGCTTCTCGCGGCACTGAGAGACCAGTCCTACCAAACAATGCAGACGAATCTGAAACAAGGAAAGCGTCACTTGGCGGGTTTGGCTAGCGATTTGTTTCGCCACATCCATAGTCGGCTGCCTTCCTTCGTGGCTGGCCGATGTGATACTAGGCGTCTACTCGCTCCACCAGTAGGAGTAAAGATAAGTATAATACACGTCGTGCTCTGGAAGAGCACACCGGAGCATATACGTCGCGTCCTCTCCGTTGCTGTTTGACGGCCCGCTGCCGAAGTCGAACGTGATATATCCACTATAGCCCAACGAAGTACTTTGGTATTCCGACACTGAGGTGCCATACTCATCGACATGATACAACCAACACTCCAACGTTCCGGCTGCGGTGGCATCGTCGTTCCCGTCGTACAATTTCACTTCAAAATCCGTGATTTCGTCTTGAGTTGTATCATCTCTCAGAATCGGACAGTAGATCTCTCTCTTGTTGCTTTCATTAGAGTTGTAGCTGCCAAGCGAGTTGGCATAGATACCGTCTGACGACGGCCACGGACCGGTGCAGGCCTGTCCTGGCAATGTCTTGTTGTCGACCGCGAGTGCGTTGCTCGCGACGCAAAGCGCAAACAATGCGCCGCACACAGCGAGAATTATTGCACTGTTCCGAGAAATCCATTCAATTGTGGAATACTTCACTTGGTATCCCTTGTCGTTGTGTGTAAGGAGTGAAAGCAAGCCATGCTGTGCAGCGTTTCCCTCTTCGCGGGCCTCCGATGCGACTGCAACAGGAGTGTCCTAACGACCTGGCCCTCGTCTACGAAAAGGCCGCATGATGAGGTTCGATGCGGTGACGCGAGGAAATCCGCATTCATTTCGATGAATGCGTCAGGTCTGGATGGTCTGTCTCGATCTGCCCTGGTTTGCGGGCAAGTATACGCGTGGTTTTTTTTTGGCGGCAAGGAAAATGTGGAGCGCATGAAAATCTCGCTTTCTCCGGCAGGTTTAGTCGATACTCCGCCGATCGCCACGTGCTGTCCGACCAAACGAAGGCAAGCCTCGTCGCGGAGAACGTTCGACGCCTGGACGACCACGGCGCCAAGCCTCGTGCCGAGCGCTGCGCCCTCATGAAAGGCGTCCGCGCCCGTAGCGGGCGGTCCGCACGACCCCGACCAACGACAGGAACCCCGCGACCAGCGCGCTGAGCACCGAGCTGCCAAAGACCTCGACCCAAGCTCCTTTCAGCACGAACCAGGCCTGTCCCCACCACAGCGCCATCAGGACGAGCCAAAAGATGCCGAAGCCAGAGGTCAATCGCTCGGCCAACGGCAGGTCAGCGGCGGCGGCTTTCTTGGGAGGATCGAGGAGCAGCATCAGGATGATCATGCCGCTGACCAGGTAGTAATGTAGGGCCAGCATCGACAGCGAGCGGAATGCAAACGGTCCGAGGTCCCAGGCGCCACCGAGCACAACGACGTTGAATCCCCCCCAGAGCAGCGCCACGACAAGGGGAGAGAAGGTCACCTCCCACATCGCGAACGACGAGCCTTGGTCGCTGCGTTCGGGGTAGACGATGGACAGCATCGCTCCGACCACCACGAAGTTGAAGACGTTCCCCACGCGGAAAATGGTCTGGAGCCATTCGGGGTCAGTGAGGCAACCCCACAGCAGGAACTCCAGCCCGCCGAAGACCGCCAAGCCGTGCAATCCCCCCAGCGCCGTTCGTAGGGTTTCGGGGCGTTTCACGGTCTCGCCACCTGCGAACATCGCAAACATGCCGATGAGTGCGGCGAGCTCTCCGATTCCGTATGCGGGCATCTAGGTCTCTCCTGTGCTCGACCTCGAGTGTGCAGCGTACACAGCGAGTCGTTTTCGTCGAGCGCATCAATTTGGATTTTTCGCCTCGCTTGGATCGAGCGGCATGTAGCGGATATTGCTTCGAGCTTTAACGCAGAGGCGCGGAGGCGCGGAGGCGCAGAGAGTTTCTTTGGAGGGACTTCGTCGTTGGCTATTGGGACCGTCGCGGGGTTGGCTTCTGGTTTGTTTGATTCTTGGCCTTGGTCAGCGTCGAGCGAAACTCCTTGCTCTTGGGGGGCAACGTCAATAAAGAGGCCGCGACGGTTTAGTTTGCACACGCACCCAGAGGATCTGCCGATGTTCAAGCCGCTGCGCTCCCTATCTTTCTTTCTTGCCTGTTTGCTCCTGCCTGTCGGCCTCGTCGCCTGCGACAGCACGGCCTCGGCCAAAGACGCGCTGCCAGCGCCCGATAATGTCGCGGAGGCGCCGGCTGACGCTGAGGTCACGGGCTCGGGCTTGGCGTCCAAGGTGCTCACGAAGGGCACCGGAGCGGTCCACCCCAAGGCGACCGACAAGGTCACGGTGCACTACTCGGGTTGGACCACCGACGGCGTGATGTTCGACAGCTCCGTGACTCGCGGCGAGCCGGCGACTTTCCCACTCAACGGCGTCATTCCGGGCTGGACCGAGGGCGTGCAGCTGATGGTCGTCGGCGAAAAGCGCCGCTTCTGGATTCCCGCCGCTCTGGCGTACGGCGAGAACCCCGGCGGCGGACGTCCGGCGGGGATGCTGGTGTTCGACGTCGAGCTGCTCGAGATTCGCTGAGCCTCGCGTGCACCGTTCTAAAGACGGGACCGGCCCGTCGAACTGGTCAAACAACAGGTTGAAAAGTCCGGAGCTGGCTTCTATAGCCCGCCGGGCTTCCGCAGCAGACGAGACATCTAGCGTCCTTGGTCGGCGCAGGTCGCGACGCGCAGGCCCGCGGTGAGGCTTAGCTGCACCGGATGCCAAAACCTCGGAGTGGGATTGGGCGAACTTCTGGGCTGCCGGAGTTGGGGTCGCAGCGGGCTTCGCTGGCGAAGGCTGCTGCATGATCGTGGTCGAGCTGGGCCTTCGCTTCGTCAACGGGGAAGAAGGGGACTTCTACCCGCCCGACGCACTCGTCCAGAACGTGAACGGCGAGTGGGTGCTCGATCGGAGCCGGATGAGCCACCTGAAGGGCAACCACATGATTGGACACCTCGGTGTCGCGCCGCGGTTCTGAGTCGGACGAGCTCTGGAGCCCATACGCACCACAGCGCGCCAGAACCCGCGCTGTCCGAAGCGTTGCGCCCCACAGCCCGGCAGAATCCACATCGCTCGACGCTTTGCACCCCGCAGCTCGCCAGAACGCACGTCGCCGGGCCGTAAGCCCATGGGGGTGGCCCCAACCCAGAGCTTGCGAAACGGCGACAGCAAAGCCACGCAGCACTTGCTCCGCAGCCAACAAGAACCCGGCCGAACGCTTCGACTCAGTCCCCCTCACCCAGCTCGATTCCCAGCTCGCCGGGCAGCGACTCCAACAGGGTGACGAGGTCTACCGAGAGGCCGCGGGTTTGGCTGCCGTAGCCCCACTCGCCGTCTGGGTAGACGAAGACCTCGGCCACCGTTTCGCCTTTGGACTTACAGGTCAGGGTCCAGCGGCGCTTGCCAGCAGAAGGCGCTTGTTCGGTGTAGACCAGCGCGGCGAGCACCTTTTGGATGACGGCGGCGTCGGGCACTTCGGCCTCCCAGACGCCCACCTCGGCGATGTCGAGGCCGTCGATGCCCAGGTCTTGCAGCTTCACCTCGGCGGCGGGCGCTTCGGCTGCAGGTTCCTCGGCGGCTGGCGCTTCGGCTGTAGGTTCCTCGGCGGGCGTTTCGGCTGCAGGTTCCTCGGCGGCGGGCGCTTCGGCTGTAGGTTCCTCGGCGGGCGCTTCGGTGGTGTTCTCAGGGGCCTTGTCGGATTTGGCCTTGTCGTTTTTCGTGGTCTCTTTCGAGCAGCTCACGACGGCAAAGAGGGCAAGGCCAATCAGGCCGAGCAGAGACAGACGGAGACTGCGTCGCATTGTGGGCTCCATAGGTGAGTAGAACTCGTAGCCAGGGATGGCGAAGAGTCATGTAAACTCGAAGGGTTGTGCGCAGGATGCGCGCAACGAGAAGACCGAGCAATCCGCGCACTATACGGATTTCGGTTCGGCTGTCAGCCTTGCTTCTCAAGGGGTGCGGTCGGGTGACGCCAAACGAAGAGAGGCGGCTGGATTCCAGCCGCCTCTCAAGGAGCCACCAGGAGAACTCTAGCCCTTGAACACCTTGTTGTAGGCGTCGACCTGAACCAAGCCACTGAGGGCCATGGTGATGGGGCCGAGAATCCCACCCACGATATTCCCAACGAAGAGTGTGATGAAGGTCGGTACGAGATATTGACTCGCCTTCTCTTTCGACTTCTTAGTCGCCTCGGACCAGCCAATGCCCTCTTCGATCATGATGGGGTAGGCGTAGTACCACCAGATCGCGAGCACGACGCCAGGAATCATGCACAGCACGAAACCGACACCGACAATGACAGCTGGGATGAAGAAGTCGGCAAAACGCGAGAAGGGATAGAAGACGTCTCCCATCTCGACCTTCTCACCACGGGAAGCCTTCAACGCGCAGTTCTGGAACCCGCCCCACATCCCAACACCTAGGGCAAGATAGCCCACGATTCCGATCACGATCCAGGTGCCAATGTCGGTCTTGAAGACTTCGATCGCTTTTCCTACGTGCTCGCCAACACTCGGTTCACTCATAGTTTCCTCCTCTTAGAGAGATTGAACGCCTGAATTCCTGCGGACGCGATTCACCCGAGAATCTATTTGCTGAAATCGAATGCAGTGAGAATGGACAAACCTGAGCGATAGAGCAAGGGATCTGGGCGATGCGTTCTTCGGCCTTACTTGGCGACCATTCGCTTCAACACTCGGGTCACTTTGAACATCTCGGCGGAATGGGCCTCGAAGAACTTGGCGAGCTCGTCGGTCGTCGCGGTGAGTTTGATGGTCTGCATGGCGCCATCGCCAGAGCGTCCAACCTCACCCGCGAGCTTCTTGTCTTCGATGGCTTTGGACAGCCACTCGGCGTCGGGGAGGAAGAGCTTCAGCGCGTCGCCACCTGCCAGTTCGTAGCGCGCGAAGAGCAGCTCGGGGGACGCTTGGGCGTCCTCGATCAATTGGATGTTCAGGCAGTGGGCGCCAGCGATGTGGCTCGAGAAGGCACGCAGCTGGCTCAGCTCGTAGCCCTTGTCTTTGTGCACGACCATCACGACTTCGAGCTGCCCGGTAATGCCTTCGGTGACATGGAGCACGGTGAAGTTCTCCTCGCCGTCGACCGCCCAGACCCCCAACAGGTCTTTATCGATTTCAGCGGTAGCCGGGTCGGAGAGCGGATGGACCGAGGTCGGCACGACGCAGCCTGCTAGTGTAACGCTTCACATGTGTCCGTGCTTATGAGCGTGGCCTTTCAGGGAAGCAGGGCTCTGCCCTGACCCGCCGGGGGACTTTGTCCCCCGGACCCCCAATGACTTTCTTTTTTCTGTAATCAACAACATGCCGGTATTTTTGAAGAATTCCTGAGGATTGGGGGGCGCTCCTTGCAGTCAATAAACATGGAGAGTCATGACGGTTTACACTAGCAACAGGCTCGAGGCAGTGAAGAGGGCGAGGAGAGCACAGGTCTTCGTCATGGTCTTTCTCCTTTGGGAGGGCTCGAGAGTGGCCGGTTCATAGCGTGCACCCCAGACGCGGGTCACCGGAAAAGAGTTCCCTTGACGCGGATGGGTCCGCGTTCGCTGAGCGCCACCGCTATGGATTCGAGCGGCATGTAGTGGATATTGCTTCGATCTTATCGCAGAGCCGCAGAGGGTGGCCGAGACGCAGAGAGCTCGAACAAATGAGGTGCTTCGTCGTGAGCTCTTGGGGTCGACGTTGGGTGGGATTCCATGTGAGTGGCGTCAGGTGGGGCTACAGAGTATCTCTACTCTACTCTACGCGCGCAGAAGACCCTTGCCCTTGCTGGAGAAACGAGATGAGCGCTGACAGCTTCGGTTCCAAGACGACGATGACCCTCGGCGGCCAGTCCTACACACTCTTCGCCCTTAGCGCCGTAAAGGTTGGACACGTCTCGAGGTTGCCGTTCTCCCTGAAGATCCTGCTCGAGAACCTGCTTCGTTTCGAAGACGGCAGCTCGGTGAGCGACGCCGACATCGCGGCACTCGCCGCCTGGGGCGGCGACTTGGACCGGGAGATCGCGTATCGCCCGGCGCGTGTCCTACTGCAGGACTTCACCGGCGTGCCGGCGGTCGTCGACCTGGCGGCCATGCGCGACGCCCTCGTCGAGCTGGGCGGCGACGCCTCGCAGATCAACCCGCTGCAGCCTGTCGACCTGGTGATCGACCACTCGGTGCAGGTCGACCGTTTCGGCTCGGCTGGCGCGTTCGCCTTCAATGCCGAGCGCGAGTTCGAGCGCAACGGCGAGCGCTACGCCTTCCTGCGTTGGGGCCAGGGCGCCTTCGACAACTTCCGTGTCGTTCCGCCCGACACCGGCATCGTGCACCAGGTCAACCTCGAGTATTTGGCGCCCGTGCTCTTCGAGACGGCGGACGGGACTCTCTATCCCGACACTCTGGTGGGTACAGACAGCCACACGACCATGCTCTGCGGCTTGGGGGTCATCGGATGGGGCGTCGGTGGCATCGAAGCCGAGGCGGCGATGCTCGGCCAACCCGTGACCATGCTTGTCCCCAAGGTCACGGGCTTCAAACTCATGGGTCGCCTGCCCGAGGGCGCGACCGCCACGGACTTGGTGCTGACGGTCACCCGCATGCTGCGGGACCATGGGGTCGTCGAGCGCTTCGTCGAGTTCTTTGGGCCAGGGCTCGACCACCTGCCGTTGCCCGACCGGGCCACCATCGCCAACATGTGCCCCGAGTACGGCGCCACTGTCGGCTTCTTCCCCGTTGACGCCGAGACGTTGAGCTACCTGCGCTTCACTGGCCGCGACGAGGCCCACATCGAGCGCGTCGAAGCCTATATGCGCAAGCAGGGCCTCTTCCGCGAGACTGACACGCCCGACCCCATCTTCACCGACGTGCTCGAGCTGGACATGTCCACCGTCGTGCCGTCGATCTCTGGGCCGCGCCTGCCTCAGCAGCTCGTCCCCTTGAGCCAGTCCAAGCCGCGCTGGCGCGAGGCCTTGGGCGATTTCCTCGGGGCCGAAGTGAGCGCGGCGGCGCTGAGCGCGTGGAAATCCGGCGCGCCGGCCAGCGGACGCCTCGCTCAGCGCGTCGCCGTCGAGCACGCTGGGCAGCGCTTCGAGCTCGGGCACGGCGCCGTGGCCATCGCCGCCATCACGAGCTGCACCAACACGTCGAACCCCTCGGTGATGCTCGGCGCTGGACTGCTGGCGAAGAAGGCCGTCGAGCTCGGTCTGTCGGTCAAACCCTGGGTGAAGACGAGCCTGGCGCCGGGCTCCAAGGTGGTGACCGAGTACCTCGAGGCCGCAGGACTTACGCCCTATCTCGAGGCGCTCAAGTTCCACCTCGTGGGCTATGGTTGCACGACCTGCATCGGCAACTCGGGACCGCTGCCCGGCCCCATCGATGCGGCGATCAAAGAAGGCCAGCTGGTGGCTTGTGCTGTGCTCTCGGGAAACCGCAACTTCGAGGGCCGCATCGGACCGGCGATTCGGGCCAACTACCTGGCGAGCCCGCCGCTGGTGGTGGCCTATGCGCTGGCTGGCACCTTGGACATCGACCTGGCGACCGAGCCCTTGGGCACCGATCCCAACGGCACGCCGGTCTTCCTCGCCGACGTCTGGCCGAGCTCAGAAGAGATCCAAGAAGCCCTGCACCGCAGCCTCAGCCGGCAACAGTTCGTCGAGCAGTACGCCCACGTCTTCGAAGGCGACGCCTCCTGGCGCGGGCTGCCCGTCCCCGAAGGCCAGGTCTACGACTGGCAAGTCGACTCGACCTACGTGCGCTTGCCGCCGTACTTCGTGGGCATGAGCCCGACGCCGGGCACCCTCTCGGGCGTGACCGGGGCCCGCGTCCTGGCCGTGCTCGGCGACGCCATCACCACCGATCACATTTCGCCCGCTGGCTCCATCGCCGCCGACTCGCCCGCTGGCCGATACCTCGAGGCCCACGGCGTCTCCCGACAGGACTTCAACTCCTACGGTTCGCGGCGCGGCAACCACGAGGTCATGATGCGCGGCACTTTTGCCAACATCCGGCTGCGCAACAAATTGGCGCCGGGCACCGAAGGCGGCTGGACCACTAAGCTGCCCGAAGGGCAGGTCATGAGCCTCTACGACGCCGCCATGGCCTACAAAGACGAGGGTGTGCCCTTGGTCATCTTGGCTGGCACCCTCTACGGTTCGGGTTCGAGCCGCGACTGGGCGGCCAAAGGCCCGGCGTTGCAGGGCGTGCGCGTGGTCATCGCCCAGAGCTACGAGCGCATTCACCGCTCGAACCTGGTGGGCATGGGCATCCTGCCGCTGCAGTTCCTCGACGGCGAGGGCGTGGACGCCTTGGGTCTGACAGGGCGCGAATCCTTCGCTGTGAGTGGGCTCTCTGACGACATGAAGCCTGGCGAGCGCGTCACCGTCGGGGTCACCGGCGAGGACGGCAGCCAGCGCAGCTTCGAGGCGGTGGCCCGAGTCGACACGCCGGTGGAGGTCGAGTACCTGCGCCACGGCGGGATCTTGCAATACGTGCTGCGGGCGCTGGCGAAGAGGTAGGGCGGACGATGCAAAGGGGGCAGCCGGCGGGCGCCCCCCTGCATGGGGTCTCGCTAGCGGGTGAACTCGACGTTCAAACGTCCCTCGACGCCCATCACGACGCAAACCGAGGCATCGTCCACCGTTACTTCCGTCGGCTCCACCGCCTCGATGGCGCCCACGACCGCCACCTGTGGGGATTTCAGTCCGTCGAGGGCGTTCTGCAACGAGGTCTGCAGGTCGGCCAGCGCGCCGGGCTGCCAGGCGACCAGCTTCGCGAGCTGCTCGTCGACCTTGGCGCCGACCAGCCACTTCATCCCCAGATCGACCAGGAAATCGCCGGTCTGCACGTCCAACTCGAGGTCGGGTAGGGTCACTAGGCCGTCCTCGACCGTCGGCGTGCCGGTAAAATACATCATGCCCTCGGCCGTTGGCGCGGCCAGGTCTCCCAGCTTGAACCCCACTCCTAGGACCAACTGTTGAGGCTCGCGGTCTTTGCCAGCTGGGCCGGCGGAGAGCGCGACCGACTCCACCGTGAAGGCCTGGCCGTCGGCGTCCAACGGCGCTTTCAAGCGCTCTTCGATTTGCCTTTGCGCGTCGGCCAGGCTCATGCAGACGGGCACCTGTGCGTACAGCGCGCCGTCGCGCTTGGCGGCCAGCGGCGTCTTGTTGGGCAACGGCAGCGTGCCCGCGACGAGCTCGCGGCCCACCTTCAGGGTGGCCGTGAGCTCGAAGTCGAAGCCCAGATGGGTGCCGTCGTGCCAAAACTCCGAGGCCGCCAGTTGGCTCGGCACCAACAGCGCCGAGAGCCCGCTGGCGCCTAGCTTTTGCGGCTGTTGGGCACGCGCCCAGTAGGTCGTCACCGCCTCCTTGACCTCCAGCTTCTGCAGCGCCTGCACGACGACGGTCTTCATGAGGTCCTCGCCGGCGCGCTCGAGCTCCTGGGCGAACTCCTTGGGGAGGTCCACCGACAGCGGTCCCACCTGCAACTTCGGGGGTTTTGTGGAGATGAGCTCGTGCTCCATGAGCTCGATGCCGAAGCGCCAGTCGGGGCGCAGGTTCGGCCGCAGCACGGCGCGCGCCGTGGCGGTGTGGGTCACGCTGGCGTTCTGCGTGGTGCAGCGCTTCTTGCCGAGCGCTGTGCTGCAGGTCTTCAGCGGCCCGCCGACGGTGGCTGTCAGCAGCGTCGAGACCTCCAGCAGCGGCCCGGCGCCGCTCAGCGTGAGGGGCCCGGTCCGTGTCACGGTCATGGGCAAGCTGCCGCCGAGCACGTCCAGGTTGCGGCTGGCGATGGGCTCCTGGCGGCCCTCGACGAGCGTTTTCAGCTCGGCCGTCGCCATGCGCACGGAGGCGGACACCGTCGAGGCCGCCGCATCACTGGGGCCGGCGACGCTCGCCGTCGGAGGCAGTGGCGCCACGCGCAAGGTCTTGTGCTGGGTCGCGGCGATGGGGGTCAGGCGCGGCAAGACCAACGGCACCGGCCGAATGAGGACGACGTCGGCGTTGCCGACCACGTCCTCGACCTGCGCCGTCGGCGCAGGCGAGGGCGGTGGGGCGTCGCAGGCGGTGAGTAGCAGGAGGAAGGCGAGGAGGACGGCCCCCTCCCCCCGACCCCCTCCCCCGAAACGGGCCCCGAAACGGGAGAGGGGGAGTCCGGCTTTTGTGGCCCTCACCCCCGGCCCCTCTCGCACTTCGCGGGCGAGGGGAGTCCGACGTCTGCGGACAGGGTAGGGTTTGCGGTGGGATCGGAGGTCAGAAGACTCGAGGACGCACCCACCATTGAGCGACGCCACAAGTCTCCCTACAGCTACGCAAGCCCCCCTCGCCCACGAAGTGGGAGAGGGGAAGGGAAGGGGTGAGGGCCTTTCACTCATGGCTCCACCGTCCCGTCTTCAAAAACCTTCATCCGGCGGTCGACCGCGAGGGGACCTGGATAGACGACGGTCCCTGCCCCCGGATAGTCGACCTCGACGCGCTCGAGCGAGGCGACGTCGCCGAGCCCGAAGTGGACCGTCTGCGAGTTTTGGCAGCCTTGGCCGCCGCCGCCGTCGACGTAGCGCACGAAGGTCCGAGCGCCGGCGTAGGCGCGCACCGTGGCGCCGATGGCGGCGCGGTTGCTGATGACGTTGCCGACGGCGCGCAGCTGCAGCCAGTGGCCCTTGTCGGCGTCGCTCAGGGTGTTCTCGAAGAGGACGCCCTGGGCGGCCAAGTCGAGGTCGCCGTCGAGGTCGTAGTCGGCGGTGGCCATGCCCCAGCCGTTCTCGACGGTGATTCCGGCGTGGTAGGCGTCCAGCGCGAAGGTGCCGTCGCCGCGGCCCCAGTAGAAGTCGGTGGGGCGGCCCACGTAGACGGCGGAGATGGACAAATCGAGGTTGCCGTCCTGGTCGAAGTCGGCCAGGACCGGGACCGAGTGGGTCTCTTGATAGCGCAGGCCCGAGTCCCCGGCGGGGAAGGACCAGTCGCCTTGGTTGTCGGCAAAGGTCCCGTCGCCCTGGTTGAGCATGATGCGGGTCTTGTCGGAAAAATTGAAGAAGCGCGGGTGGGCGAGGTTGGCCTCGACGACGTCGAAGTCGCCGTCGTTGTCGAGGTCGCCCCAGGCGGTGCCGATGCTGTGTCCGAAGTGGAAGGTGTCGAAGACCCAGCTCGAGATGCCGTCGAGCTGCGAGGGGACGCCGCGCTCGAGGACGGTGCCGTCGCCGTTGTTGTCGTAGAAGAGGTTGGGTTTGAGCGTGTAGTTGTTGACGAAGAGGTCGACGTCGCCGTCTTGGTCATAGTCGACGGGGTTGGCGCCGCGGCCTGGCAAGGCCTCGTCGGCGAAGCCCCGGAAGCCGTTGAGCCCCGTCCAGTTGGAGAAAGTCCCGTCGCCGTTATTGCGCCAGACCAGGTCGGTATAGAAGCTGTAGTTGGTCCAGCAGAGCATGTTGGCCATGTAGAGGTCGAGGAAGCCGTCGCCGTCGAGGTCCCACCAGGCTGCGGCGGGGGTCGGGACGCGGTCGTAGCCGGCGCCGGCGCAGTCGTTGTAGGTCTGCACGTCGGTGATGGTGCTCATCGCCGTGACGTCCGTGAACGTGCCGTCGCACTCGCCGTGCAGCAGGCTGCTGGAGCGGTCGTAGGACTCGTTGAAGACGAAGAGGTCGAGGCAGCCGTCGTTGTCGTAGTCGCCCCAGACGCCGGCGCCCGCGACGCTGAGGTTGCTGATGCCGCTGTCGGCGGTGACGTCGGTGAAGACGCCGCCACCGTCGTTGCGCCACAGGCTCGGGCCGTTGAGCAGCAGGTCGTCGTCACCGTCGTCGTCGAAGTCGCCCCAGGCCATGCGGTTGTTGGGCGCGACGCCCGGCGCGGCCTGGAAGAGCTTGTCCTCGGGGGGTTGCTCCTCGGTGTATTCGACGTAGAGCCGCACCATGTAGTCGTACTGCATGGAGAGGCTGAAGCCGGGCCAGAAGTAGTACTGGGTGTTGTCGGCGACGAAGTCGTGCCAGTCGGGGAAGTTCCAGGCCGAGTGGCAGTCGTCGAAGTTGGCGCAGCAATCGGTGCAGTCCGGGATTGTCGTCGTCTGGTCCAAGAGCCAGCCGGGCCCGGCGGGCTCGCGTCGGTGCCCGACATAGACCAGACCCGGCTGCGCGACCTCGAGGGGGGTGTCGAGCACGTAGGTCGTCCACTCGCCCGGCGTCACCTCGGCGCTGCAGCGGCTGCCCTCCCAGGTTGGTTGGAAGTGCCAGAAATCGAAGCCGTTGTAGCCAAAATCGGGGTAGACACCGGCCAGCAGCGGCGCGTCGCCGTCGGGCACGGCGTCCCATTGCACGGCGAAGGCGACGACGCGAGCGGGGTGCTCGAGCTCGAAGCGCACGGCCTCGTACATAGGCATCTCTTTGACGGTCTGCCCGACGAGGGTCCAGGTCTGCTGCCCGACCGAGAGGGCGCCCGAGCCATCGTCGTAGCCGAGCTCGACAAGACCCAAAGGCAGGGAGGTGCCGGCCGTTCCCTGACAAGAGGGAGCGATTTCCTCGTCGAGGACGTCTTGGGGCTCGTTCGTCTCGGCATCGACGCTGTCGCTCTGGACCTCGGCGTCGCCTAGGTCGCGGGTGTCTGCGTCGCCGATGACGTCGGCGTCGGTCGCGTCCGGTCCGACATCGTCCCACGGGGAGCCGGGGCACTCATCGGTGCCGCCATCGTCGCACAGCGCCAACACACAAGCCTCGTCGAGGCACATCGCGCAGGCGCAGTTGCCACACTGGACGCCCAGCTGCGTGCATCCGACGTTGCCGCTGCAAGCGCCGTCGTAGTCGGACGAATTCAGCGAGTGCCCTTCGCAGGCCGTGCCGGTCGGATCGGTATCGACCGGCACGTCCGCCGACGCATCGAGCGATTCGTGGGGGCGGCGGACGTCGTCGGAGCAGCCGGCGAGGACGGCGAGGAGCAGGAGGAGGGCTAAGGATTCGAAGGAGCGCTTGCTTCGCATGAGGTCCCCTGACGCATTGTCGAGTCGTAGGGTGAGCGAAAAGCGTCTTGGGTTCAATGGTCGCGGCAGCCTGTGACGGAAATCTCAGGCGCTAGAAGTAGTAGCGGATGTGGCCCCCGAAGTTAATGAGGTCGGCGTCCACGCGCTCGAGGATCAACAGGCCAGGGCGGTACTCGAGGACGATGTCGATGGGGATGGGTCTGAAGTTGAACTCCAAACCGAGGACTCCGGCCGCGCCAAGCCAGAACGCGTCACCGGTGCCTGCGAAGGCGCCGAGTCCGATGTTCCATCCCAGCTCGAGCACGCTCCCAGAGGCCAGCGCAGGGCCTTCCCACAGGTAGTCGGCGCTGAGCCCAATCACGCTGCCGTGGTTGCGCCCGAGGCCCCACACGCCGACGACGCCCTGAAAGGCGTTGCTGTTGTTGACGAAGTATTTCATGGACAGTCCGCTCGTTCCGGTTCCGCCGCCCAGGCCAAGGCCGAAGTTGCCAGCGGAGCGAACTTCGTCGGCTTGGGCCGTGAGCGGGAGCATGAGGGCGAGCACGAAGAGGAAGGCTAGGAGGGGTCTCATTGATGGTGTCCTTTGTGAGCGAGGTCAAATAGGTCGACGTCGCGCATTA
>Ga0210044_10003294_pt1 | contig 23161 bp, 19 predicted proteins | sample CryGey13umfilter_2_FD_183959 | JGI IMG/M metagenome (GOLD analysis project Ga0210044, IMG submission 183959) | Groundwater microbial communities from aquifer in Utah, USA - Crystal Geyser 4/9/14 3 um filter (SPAdes) (version 2) | ecosystem: Environmental > Aquatic > Deep subsurface >... | reverse complement strand
TTGATTACAGAAAAAAGAAAGTCATTGGGGGTCCGGGGGACAAAGTCCCCCGGCGGGTCAGGGCAGAGCCCTGCTTCCCTGAAAGGCCACGCTCATAAGCACGGACACATGTGAAGCGTTACACTAGTGGGGGAGATTTTCTTGGCGACGATGTAGGCTCGTTCTGTGCGCTTGAAGAGGAGCCCCAATGTTCAAGATCCCCACCCGCAAACGCCCCGATGCCGCCCAGGTCCTAGCCAAGCTCCTGGCCCTCCACGCCGAGGTGGACGCCCAGACCGCCAAGTTGGTCGAGCGGCTGCCGAAGCTCACCTGCGCGTCTGGCTGTGCCGGCTGTTGCCTCGATGAACTGACCGTCTTTCGCCTCGAGGCGTTGGCTATTCAAGACCGATATGGCGCCCAATTCGCCACGTGGAGCGCTGGGCCTGTTGGGGCCTGTGCGTTCCTTGACGAACACAACGCTTGCCGAGTCTATGAGCGCCGCCCCTACGTCTGCCGCACCCAAGGTCTGCCTTTGCGCTGGGTCGAGCAGCTCGAGCTGCGCGACATCTGCGAGCTCAACGCCCACGTGGCGTTGAGCGCGCTGCCCGAGGAGGACTGTTGGACCCTAGGGGAGGTGGAAGGACGGCTGGCGACGTTGCAGGTCCTTCTGGACGGGGCTCCGACGCGGGTCGCGCTGCGCGGGTTGCTCGGCGAGTGAGCCGATCTCAGCGTTTGGGGACCTCTGCGGCGCAGAGGCCGGGGCACCATTGGGCACCGCGAAGAGCCCGATTATCACCCAATCCATGCCACAATCCAATTCTGCCCGTCGCCATACAGAAACGAAGGTAGGGCTTGACCTCAGTCAAACATCCGCTACAAAGGGCCGCATCCACGTTCAGAGGAGGATTCCATGAACCGTCGAATCATCGGTTGTCTGTCCTTTTGTTTCATCGCGCTCGGGGCGCTGGGCTGCGACGACGACCCCAAAAAGAAAGTCGAAACCGACACCACAACCGACGCGACGATCGGGCAGGACGTCGTCGCAGAGGTTGTCGAGCTCGATGGCACCGAAGCCGATGCCGAGCTCACCGAAGACCTCGTCGAGGGGGTCGACCTGCGCATTCCGGGCCTGAGCGCCTCAGTGAAGATGGAAACCGACACGCTGGGGGTCGTTCACCTGACTTGCCAGACCGACGACGACTGCATCGCCGCTCAAGGCTACGTGCACGCCCAGCAACGCTTCTTCACCATGGACTTGGCCCGTCGCCAGACCACCGGGCGGCTCTCGACCGTCATCGGCGAGCTCGGCCTCAAGAGCGACAAGTACTATCGCCAGCTCATGTCGACTCGCGACGGCGAGCCTCTCGAAGAGAAGTTATGGAACGACTCCAGCCCAAGCACCAAGCAGCTCGTCTTGGCCTACACCCGCGGCGTCAACGCCTGGCTTGCCGACATGCGCGCCAACCGCAACGGCGCGGCTCTGACGCGCGAATACTTCTTCCTGTTGATCGACCGCGAGGTCATCCCCGACTGGGAGCCCACCGACACCATGGCGCTAGCGCTCAATATGTTCGCCATGCTCTCTCTCGACGACGATCTCGACACGCTGCGCGGGGAAGCCGCCGCGACCCTCAGCGCCGAGGCCAACTGGGACCTCTTCGGGCTCAGCCCCGCCACCAGCGCCGCGATCCTGCCAGCTTCCGGCATCGGCACCCAACGCCCTGAGCTCTTCGACATCGAAGGCCTGCGTGACGTGCAAAAACGCCTCGCCCCCGCCCGCACCGCCCTGGCCATGGCGCGCCAATGGGTCGACAGCATTCCCGGACGCCCCAGCCACCAGCAACATCAGCTCGGCTCCAACAACTGGGCCCTCTCGACCAGTCGAACCAGCACGGGACATGCGCTGCTGGCCAACGACCCCCACCTCGGCCTCTCCAATCCCGCCATCTGGTTCTTCATGGAGCTCGACTCCAAGACCAACGGCACAGGCTCCCTCCACGTCGTTGGCGCCTCCATACCCGCCGCGCCGTTCATTCTCCTCGGACACAACGAGACCATCGCCTGGGGCGAGACCGTCGCCAACTACGACCTCACCGACGTCTACATCGAGCAACTCAACGACACCAACGACGCGGTCATCGTCAACGGCGCCGAGATCCCCATCCTGACCAAGGAACACACCTTCCAAGTCAGCAAGAAGCCTTCTGTCGTCGAGACCCTCGAGTGGGTTCCGGCGCACGGCCCCATACTCTCCAAAGACCTCGTGAACCACACCGCCGTTACCGTGCGGTGGGTCGCCTTCGACGGCTGCTCGGACATCGACGCCTTCCAGGAGCTCAACACCGCCGCCAACGTCGATGAGGCCATCGTCGCCTTCTCGAAGATCCAGTGCGTAAACCAGAACTTCGTCGTCGCCGACACCAGCGACAACATCGCCTGGGCTCCGCACATCCATCTGCCGCAGCGCCCTTGGGCCTCGTCCACCGTCGCTCCCTGGCTTCCACTGCCCGGCGACGGAACGGCCGAGTGGAGTGGTTGGGTCGCCGACGCCGACCTGCCCAGCATGCTCAACCCGCCCAACGGCTTCATCGGCACCGCCAACCACGCCTTCGACAACAGCGCCATGGACGGCGACCCCACCAACGAGACCCACCCCTACTGGCAAAACGGCGCCGCCGCCGGCTACCGCGGACAACGACTCGTAGACCTCGTCGAGGCCGGCGGAAACGCCCACACCCCGCAGACCATGATGGACATGCAACACGACAAATACTCGCTCTGGGGCGAGACCATCGTGCCGCCCATCCTCGCCGCCGCTGGCAGCCAGACCCTCACCGCCAACGGCCAGAAGATCGCCGACGCCTTGCAAGCCTGGGACTACGAGTGCCCCACCGGCCTCATCGGCGTCGATCCCAAAACCGCCACGCTGGACCCCGACCCCGCCGTTGCAGCCTCCTCCATTGGCTGCCTCGCCTTCCACGCCCTCACCTTCGCCCTCAAAGACGCAGCCTACGACGACGAGCTGCAGGCAGTCGGCCTGAGCTCCGACAACCTCTCTGGCACCCAGACCATGGTCGTCTTGACCCATGCCCTGGCCACCCCGCAGGTCCTGCTCACCGGAGACACCCTCTGGGATGACGTCGACACCGCGGGGACCGTCGAGACCAAGGACGAGCTCATCGCCGCCGCCATGGACGTCGCCGGCACCCAGCTCGCCGAGCTACCCTGTCTGCCGGATGGCCCGAGCCCTTGTACGCCGCTCCTCGGTGCCGACACCAACGAGTGGCGCTGGGGACGAGTCCACACCGTCTCCCTCGCCTCCATCTTCCAAAACTTCGGCCTCGCCGCCTACAACAATGGCCCCTTCATTTCAGGCGGCGGGGCGGGCACCCTCGACGTCGCCCACCCTGGCCGAGACTTCACCTTCGGGCACGGTCCCTCCCTGCGCATGGTCAACGAGTTCACCGGCACCGGCATCAACTCCTGGTTCCAGCTCCCCGGCGGTCAAAACCTCGCCTACGACTCCCCCCACTGGGGCGATCTGATGCTCCTCTGGCTCTCCAGAACCCCGTCGAAGCTCCTCTTCGACCGCGCCGAAGTCACCGCTGGGGCCGAGTCCACCGACACGTTCAACCCCGCTCCGTGAGCCGCTTCGACCTCAACCTCCTCCTCGTCGCCGCCTGCGCCCTCAGGGCATCGGCCCTGTAAGGGCCGATGCCTCGGGCTTTGCCCTCGGCGGCTTCGACGCGGTTCGATGTGCGCGGCATGTCGCCTCCCGCCCAGGTTTGTTGCCAACAGAACTTCCGGCGCACCCCAACCCTGGGCGTCGGCCCTGGAGGGGCCGCCCAGGAAGTAGCCCAGTGCGGAGCGCTGGGCCGCGCCTCCGACCGCCCGAACCCACGCCGTGGAACGGCCTCGTACCGCCCGAACCCACGCCGTGGAACGGCCTCGTACCGCCCGAACCCACGCCGTGAAACGGCATCGGACCGCCCGAACCCACGCCGTGGAACCGCCTCCGACCGCCCGAACCCACGCCGTGGAACCGCCTCCGACCGTCCGAATCCACCGGTGGAACTCAACGAAGCGGGCGTTTTTTGACCTCTTTGGGGGCCAGCGCGTCGAGCTTGCCTTGGACTCGCGCCACGCCTTCCAAGTTGTTTTGGCGCTCGTAGAAGGACTTGAGGTTCTTCCAGCCGAACGGTCTATCGGGTGCGGCTTCGGCGATCTCCACCCGAAGCTCCTCAGACTCGTCGACGGCGCCGGTCTCTTCGAGGAGGTCGGCGAGCGAGCCGCGGGCCGCGACCGAGTTGGACTGAAGCTCCAGCACTCTCTTGAAGTACCCGATGGCGAGGTCCTTCTGGCCGCTCTCAGCGACCAACTGGGCGAGGCTCATGAGGGCGTTGGCGTCTTCGGGCGAGGCCGCGACCAGCGCGCTGTAGGCCGCTCGGGCCCGCTCGGGGTCACCAGCCCGGACCCAGCCTTGGGCGAGCTTGGCTTGCGCGGCCAGGTCGCCAGTGGCAGCCAGGGCCTCGAGCACCTCGGCCTGATCGGCCCAGGGGAAGCCCCCTGCGTCGCGCGCCAATGCCAGCTTCGGCAGCAATGAGCCCGTCTCGACGGCCTCTTTTCCCAAGCCCCAGGCGCGAGCGTAGCGCTCCTCGGCGACCTTCCACTGGAAGGTCTCGGCCGCCGTGTCGCCTTGCCGGATGAGCAGGAGGGCGAGGCGGGTCTGCAGGACGAGATCGTCGGGGTCTTCTCGGACCAGGGCCTCGTAGAGCACGATGGCGCCCGGGAGATCGCCGGAGGCCAAGGTGGCTTCGGCCTCGCCGCTCAATTCTTGGGGGTTCGTGCCACAACTGGCGAGCAGCGTCGTTAGGGCCAACGCCACGAAAGTGCGGAGAAGCGTGCCATGAGGGCTGCAATGAAGGATGCGCAAAAACATCGACTCTCCATCCGTGGTAGAGTAGGGCCCATTTTGTTCGTCGCTTCGTTGCGGCGAAGTGGCCCACAGAGCTATCGGAGGATAGCGTCCCCTGCGTTTCTGCCCAACAAACCTAGCTTCACATCGCGTCGACCGTCATGAGCACCAGCCGCCAAGACAATCTCAGCTCCGACTCTCCGCCGTTCTGGGCGGAGTCTCTGTTGGAGGTTTTTTCGAAGCCACGCGAGGCCTCGAAGCGACCCGGCGTGGAGCACGCCCTCGAGAGGCTCGAGTGGCCGCGGCTGTGCGAGGCGCTTTCGCAGCGTTGCGCGACGGAGGCCGCCCAGTTGTTGGCGCTGCGCCACGTCTTTCTCGACGAAGTGAGTTGGCTCCAGCGCCGGCTCGCCGAAGTGGTCGAGATGGCCAACCTCATCGCCCAGGGCTATCGGCCCCCCATCGCGCCAGTGGCCGCCATCGACGCAGACCTGGAGCGGGCGCTGCGCGGCGGCGCCATCAGCCTCGAGTCGCTCAAGGCCATCGGCGACGCGCTGCAGGCCATGCACGCGCTGCGGCGCGCGCTGGCCAAACAGGTGGAGCTGGCGCCCATGGCCTGGCAGTGGGCACAGACCATCGCGCCCTTGGAGCCACTCGACGCGCGCATCAACAACATCTTCGGCCCAGACGGCCAGCTCGCCGACCACGCCAGCCCAGAGCTGGGCATGCTGCGCAAGCGCGTGCGGCGGCTGCACGAGGGCCTGCGCAAGGAGATCGAGGAGCGCGCGCACCACAAGGACACCGAGGACCTGCTGCAAGACGCCTACTTCACCATTCGCGAAGGCCGCTACGTGCTGCCCGTGAAGACCCAGATGCGCACCCGCATTCGCGGCATCGTGCACGCCACGAGCTCGTCCGGACAAACCGTCTTCGTCGAGCCGCAAGACCTCGTCGCCATGAACAACCACCTGCGCATGGCCGACTTCGACGTGATCGCCGAGGAGAAGCGCATCGTCGCCAGCCTCAGCACCGAGGTCGCCAAGCACGCGCCCGCCATCGCCGCCAACTTGCGCCGCTATGTCTACCTCGACCTGCTGCGGGCCTCGGCCGAGCTGAGCTTGGACCTCAAGGCCACGCCCGCCGCCATCACCAAGGCCCGCATCGATCTGCGCCTGGCGCGCCACCCCTTGCTGGTCCTCAAACACCTGGGCGACGAGAACGCCGAGACCAGTGTGGTGCCCAACACCATCACCATCGAGCCCGAGACCTCGACGTTGGTCGTCTCCGGCTCGAACGCTGGCGGCAAGACCGTCACGCTGAAGACCGTCGGCCTGTGCGCGCTCATGGCGCGCGCCGGCCTGCCCGTCAGCGCCGCCTCGGGCAGCGAATGTCCCCTCTTCGAGGCGGTCTACACCTCCATCGGCGACGAACAGTCCCTGGCCGACGACACCTCGACGTTCTCGGCGCAGATCAAGGACCTGAGCGAGTTCGTGGAGGACCTGGATGGCACCAGCCTAGTGCTCCTCGACGAGCCCTTCGCCGGCACCGACCCCGACCACGCCGCCGCCCTCGGCATCGCGCTGCTCGAGCACATGCACGAGCGCGGGGCGCGCGGGGTGGTGACGACCCACCTGGACCGCACCAAGGTCTACGCCATGGAGCACGACTGGCTCGCCAACGCCTCGGTGAGCTTCGACGTCGAGCACATGCGACCGACCTTCAAGCTGCGCCTGGGCACGCCCGGTGGCTCTTCGGCGTTGCGCATCGCCACCGCCATGGGGCTCTCGGAGTCGATCGTCGAGCGGGCCAAGGAGCTGCGGCTGCAGGACGCGACGGGCGACTTGGAGCAGGTGCTCAACGGGCTCGAGGCCGAGCGGCGGGCGCTCGAGGCCTCTCGGCGCGAGCAAGAGGCCGAGGCCGACCGCGCCAGAGACCTACAAGAGCGGCTGGAGGAGTCCTTGCGGCGAGCGCGCAACGCGCAGCTCGACGCCCTGGGCGACGAGGCCAGAGCGTTTCGCGAGGAGCTGCGCGACGCCCGCGAACGGCTCGCTGCCCACGTGCACCGCATGCAGCTGGGCGAGACCGCGGCGGACGCCCTACAGGCCGAGGAGATGCGGACCATCCGCGAGGAGCTCGAGAGCGTCGACAGCACATTGAGCGAAGCAGAGCGCGCCGTCGACGACGAGGCGCATCCTCGCCACAAAGTGCCCGACGAGGCGCTCGTCCCAGGACTGACGGTGTGGAGCCGAACGTACAAACGCGAGGCGGAGGTGCTCGGAGTCGATGGGCGAGGTCGAGTCGAGCTGCGCATCGGTCTGATGGCGACGATGGTGAAAGCCGACGACCTGAGGATGGTCGAGGTTGCGCCCCGCCCGAAGACACTCGCCGAGGAGAAGAGCAGGGGGACTGAGGCCGCGCCGCGCAACGTGCACCGTGGCGGAGCGACGACGTCTTCGAAGCGTCATCCGCGGCCCGTCGAGGTGGCGCCACAGCTCGACTCGGAGAACCGTCCAATGATCCCGCAGACGCCTGGCAACACGTGCGACCTGAGGGGAATGCGGGGCGACGAGGCGGTGGAGCGCGTCGAGTTCTTCCTCGACGAGGCGCTGCGCGGCCAACAGCCCACGGTGCACATCATCCACGGGCACGGAACCGGCATCTTGAAGCGGCTGGTGCGGGAGTACCTGGCGACGTCGGTGTACATCGACGGCTTCCGGCCCGGCGAGCGCACCGAGGGCGGGGACGGGGTCACGGTCGCGTGGCTAAGGGATTAGCCCTGTCGCCCCTATAGGCCCAAGGAAACGTCGTTCTTGGGGCAGGCCCCCGTGCCTGCCCCTGTATTTGTTGGCCTGGGAATGATCGCCGAGGTGCAGAGTCTATGGGGGCGACGGCCCAACCCACCTCGCGCCTTTTACAAGAACTCGCAGCCAGGGATGGCGGAGAGTCGTGTAAACCCGAAGGGTTGCGCGCACGAAGCGCGCAACAGCCCATCACAAAAGCCCAAACTCCCCCTCTCCCGTTTCGGGCCCGTTTCGGGGGAGGGGGTTGGGGGGAGGGGGCTAGTCTTCCACCGCCTCAACGTCCTCGTCCTCGAGGACGACCACGTCGACGGCTTTGGGGTACTTCTTCCCTTCGGAGCCGCCGTAGGCGAAGTAGACTGGGATGGACTCGCCTTGGACATAGGATGGGAGCCTCAGGCGCAGCTTCTCGTCGACGACGTTGGCGATGTGGAAGAAGAACTTCTGGGCCTCGGCCTCTTCGATGAAGCCAAAGCCTTTGTCGGCGAAGTACGCGATGATGGTCCCACGCAGCTTGGTCGTGATGTCGTGAGCGGCGTCGTGGAGGTCTTTACGCAGACGGCGGACGTTCTCTTCGAGGTCGAAGAAGTGGAAGCTGCTGTCCTCGAAGATGCGCAGCCCGACGGTCTTTGCGTGTTGGTAGCGGCGATCGAAGATGAACGAGAGGCAGGCGGCGTAGGCGATGGGGACACAGCCTGCGTCAAGGGAGTTGGCGCACAACTCGACGTAGACGCTCTTGGACACGACGCCCTTGCGAGCGGCCTCGAGCAGCACCTCTTGTTGACCATAATTGTCGGATTCTAAAGTGACGTGAATCCCGAGGTTGATGGCCGCGTGCACTCCTTCGACACGGGAGACCCCGAAGTCGATGTTGTATCGGTCTCGGTAGGTCTCATCGACGTCGATTCGACACCCACGTTTCTCGAAGAAATCTTTGAACGGCTTTGTGATGTCCACTCTGTCGCCCGCACAAGACCCGTCACTAGGAGCACCGTTCATTTTTCCTCCATCAGCTCAATAATTCAGCCGGTGAATCACCACTGGGCACGGGCGTGATTCACCGAAATTCCCACTCCCAAAAATGATGCCGAGCCGGGCGAATATATCCAAGTCGCCCATATCGGGCAAGCTCAAAGGTGCGTTACTTCCGGGCATACCCGACCGTCGCGGTGCTAAATTCGCGGCGACGGCCGCTCAACGGAGAGCGCTCAACGGTCGAGCTCGAAGGTCAGTTTGTTCGGTGCAGAAATGAGCGGAGTCTGCTCGCGGTTCAGGCTGCAGCGGTGTCAATCGGATTCCCCTTCGGCTCGAGGCGAGCGACCTCGCTTTCCCACGACCGCTCTTCGCTTCATTCCGATGACTTGAAGTGCGAAAATCGGTCGTCCGCTCGGCAATTGGACCGAACGGCCCACCTGTGATACCCGCGAGGCTTCGTTTTGCAGCCCTTCTCTGGCCAACTGACGCCCCAATGACCCACGACGATTCTCGCAGCAACCCGTCCGACCCAGATGTGGACGAACACGACCGCTTCATCCGCGCCATCAACTTCCAGTATCAAAAGTTGTACTCCAACGTGACGTTGGTGATCCTTTTGCTCTGGGTCGTGGCCTGTGCCGTCGCGTTCTTTGCTTTTGGCTTCGGGGGGACGTCGGTCGCCCTCTCCATCGGCTCACTTCTCCTCTCCCTCTTCGCGTTGAGGGCGGTGATTCACACCCGCGGACGAGGGCTGCAGACGTTGGTCGAAGGGCACCTGAAAGAGCACGAGATGCCTCTCTCTGCGCTCCTAGAAACCGCACGATCGATGAGCCCCAGCGCCGACTTCTTCGTAAGCCTCATGGACGGCCCGCTGGCCCGGCAGCGGCGCCTCAACGCGAGCGGTTCCGTGAGCTCAACCTGAGCGAGACGCAACAAAGGTTTTCTCTGAATGAACGACGCGTATGAGTTTCTAGCCAAAGGTGGGGTCGTCATGCTCCCCATCGCGCTCTGCTCCGTGATCGCGCTCACGATCTTCCTCGAGCGCATCTGGGTTCTGCAGCGCGAGCGCATCATTCCCAAACAGTTCCTCGCGCTGCTCACCAAGGCGCTCGGCGAAAAACGCTGGGAACGCGCCGTCTCGCTCTGTGACAGCAACGAGTCGACCATCTCCAAGATCGCCCGCCGAGGCCTCGACTACCTAGGCCAGGACCGAGAGCTCGTGAAGGAGGCCATGCAGGAGGCAGGACGCCGCGAGGCCTCCTACCTCGAGAAATTCGTCGGCGCCCTCGGCGCCGTCGCCAGCGTCTCGCCACTGCTCGGGCTGCTCGGTACCGTCACCGGTATGATCAAGGTCTTCGGCGACGTCGCCGAACAGTTCAAGGACGGCGCCCAGCTCAACGCTGGCCTGCTCGCCAACGGCATCTGGGAGGCGCTCATCACCACCGCCGCCGGGCTCACCGTCGCCATCCCCGCCTTCTTGGCGTTCAAGTATCTGATGTCCCGCATCGACCACTTCCTCGTCGAGCTCGAGGCCCAATCCTCCGCTCTCGTCGATCTCGTCTCCCCTCCGCCTAAACGTCACCCGCTGAACAGCGACACTCAAGAGACCTCCTCCGAAGAGTCCAAAGAGTCGGCATGAACTTCAAAGGCCATGACAGAAGGCGCCCCGAGGCGACCCTAGACCTGACGCCGCTCGTCGACGTCGTGTTCCTCTTGCTGATCTTCTTCCTGCTCACGATGACCTTCTCGCAACCTACGCCGTCGCAGAGCCCGACCCCAGTCACCGAAGCCGTGATCGACATCCAGCTCGCCCGCGCCAAGGCCGGCGGCGAACAGAGCACCGTCGAGAAACTCACGGTATTCTTGGATGAGAAGGGCCTACTCTACCTCGACAAGGACGAACCCATCCCCCCCAATCAGCTCAAGCAAAAGCTCCTCGACCTGATCGCCGCCGGCACGCCGCCCGTGGTCGACCTCAAGGCCGATAAGAAGGCCACACACGGGGCCGTCATCGAGCTGCTCGATATGATCAAGGAGAGCGGGATCGAGACCGTCAACATCATCATCGAGAAAACCGAGTAGTCGGGTCATCTTTGCGAAGCCCTCGTTACGCGTCGGATTCTTGTCTGAGGAGAACGCGCTGGCGCCGCCCGGATCGCCACACCTACATGTGCCTACACGGCCGGTAATACACGGCTTTTTTGTTCGCTCGGGGGTTTTGCAATAACACTCTCAAATCCTGATGACACTCACTCCTGGCGCCCGAGTCACCCGCAGAAGGACAAGAGCAATGTCGACATTCGTGAAACTCCTCCTGGCGACGACCTTCTTCATCTTCGTCACCAGTCTCGGGTTCTACATTGCGACCGACAACAGCGCCAAAGACCACCGGCGCCTCAACCACGACGTCGCTCAGTTGAAGGCCGAGAACAAGGTCCTCGCTCTGCACAACGACAAGCTCAAGGCCGCCATCAGTGGGCTGGGCAAGGACTCGCGGCTGATGGAACGGCGAGTGCGCAACGATCTCGGGATGGTTCGACGCGATGAGCTCCTGCTCCTCCTCAACCAGCCCGACCGCGACTACGGAGGGATGCAGTGATGGCGACACTTGCTCACCAACCCCACCCCTTCAGGGCCAGGCGCGCGCTGCGTCTCGACCTCGGCAGGGCCGGGCTGCCCTTGTTCTTGGCGGTCCTTCTGGCCTTGATGACCGGCGGCCTCCTCGGTCCACAGGGCGCCAGCACGGTCTGGCAAGTCCTCGCGCTCCTCGGCCTCGTCGTCGCCGACGTCAGCCTGATCTCGCGCCGCCTCGCCGAAGAGACGGCCAAAAGCAAGGGCTTCGCGTTCGTCGACGATGTCGCGGCGGGCGCCTTCGCGCTCATCACTTTGTTGGTCGCCTTGCGCTACACTGGCGCCCTGCAGAACGACCTCTACCCCCTCACGTTCGTCGTCGTCGCCTACCTCAGCGCCGTCAGCCGGCCCACCGTCAGCGGCGTGTTGCTCGGCCTCCTAGTTGGCGCCGAGGTCCTCTTCTACGGCGCCGGACAGTCCGTCGGCCTGGAGGGCCACGGTGTCGCGCCCCTGGTCTTTCGCATCGGGTTCTTCGTGCTCTTCGCGACCCTCGCCATCGCCTTCCACAAGGTCGCAGCCTTCAAGGATCAGCGCCAAGAGGCGGCCAGAGAGCAGCGCCAGGCCTCTCGGATACAACATCGCGAGCAAGAGCTGCGGCTCTCGTCCTCACCCGAGTCCAGCGCCGACCGCGAAGCCGCTCGCGGCCGCCTCGTCGCCGACGCCGTCGGCGCCTGTGAGCGCGCCTCCTACCACACCCTCAACGTCCTCAAGCACGGCGTCCGCGCTCGTACGGCCGTACTCCTCTGGGCCGACCTCGAAGGTCGAGAGTTGACCGTCCGCGAGCTGGTCTCCGACTCCGATCTCGTGGTCGAACGCTCGATTCCCGCAGGCAGCGGCGTCATCGGCGGCATCACTCAACGCCGCGAGCCCCTCAACTTGCCTCACCTGCGCCCCAGCTATCGAGGCATCACCTACTATCAAGGGCCTGAGAAGGTCGGCGCTTTCCTCGGTGTCCCCGTCCTCGAAGACGGCGAGCTGCGGGGCGTGCTCTGTGTCGACCGGGCAGAAGACGTCCCCTTCACGGCACACGACGAGCAGATCCTCGTCGATGCCGCCGAGCAGATCGTCCACACCGTCGCCAACGAGCGGCTCTTCATCGACATCGAGCAGACTCGCTACGAGCTGAGCCAGTTCTACGAAGCCTCCCGCGCGCTCGCCAACGCCACGAACCTCGAAGGCGTCTTCGAGGCCTCGCTGCAGACCGTGCGTCGCTTGGCCGCCTTCGACCTCGCCGCCATCACCCTCTTCGACGCGGGAACGGGCCTTCACACCGTCGCCAAAGCCATCGGCGAGGGCGTCGAGCACCTGCAAGGGGTCTCCTTCCAGCCCAACTCGGGGCTGGTCGCCATGGCCGTCAACCTGCGCCACTACCTGCCCGTTGGCGGCGACCATCGCAACCACCGCGCCCACACCTTCGATCGAGACACTCGCCTCAAAGGCATCCAAAGCCTCGTCGTCCTCCCGCTCATCGTGCAAGAGCGCGCCATCGGAACCCTCGTGCTCGGCACCGAGGCCGCCAACGCCTTCTCACGGGAACGCCGGGAGATGCTCGAGGTGGTCGCCAACCAGGTCGCCGTCGCCATCGAAAACGCCCAGAGCTACGCGCGCCTCGAGGAGCTCGCCACCACCGATGGCCTCACCAAGCTCCTCAATCGCCGGACCTTCCTCGACCGCCTCGACGTCGCCCTGAAACGCGCCGAGCGCAGCCAGGCCGAGAGCACGTTCATCCTCACCGACATCGACTTCTTCAAGAAGGTCAACGACAACCACGGACACCCCATGGGAGACGAGGTCCTGCGCCAAATCGCCAAGGTCTTCCAGGACACCCTGCGCTGCACCGACCTCGTCGGACGCTACGGCGGCGAGGAGTTCGTCATCCTCCTCGAGAACACCGATCTAGAGGGCGGCGTGCAGATGGCAGAACGGCTTCGCAACGCGGTCGCCGACCTGCGCTTCGAGTCCGAACAGGGCCCCTTCCAGGTCACCGTCAGCCTCGGGCTCTCGTCGTACCCCAACGACTCGAAGCTGCAGGAGCCCCTCATCGATATGGCCGATCAAGCGCTCTACGCCTGTAAACATGCGGGGCGTAACTGCACAAAGACCTTCGCAGAGCTCTAGGGCGAAGGTTGCTGGCGGGCAGGCATGGGGCTTGTGCCACGACAGCGATAAAACCTAGGCGACAACGCCCTCGACAGAAGGCACGCCAGAGCGCCGCACCCTGAGGGATGTGGACGGGCTAGCGTTGCCAGCTGCCTTCAAACGTGATGTTGCCCGACTCTGGCACCACGATCTTGCGGTTCGCGCCGCCCTCCCAGCTCGTCGTTCCGTGGCTGGAGATCTTGACGAACTTAAAGTCCATGCTGGTGCCTGGAGCGACGGACAAGGTCGTCGTCCAACCAGTTGCATCGTCGAAGTCGAGCATCGCGCCGCTGTCCGGATCCCAATTGCCCAGCTGCTCCATCGCTCCCACGGCGAGGATCACGTCGTCCACATTCGCCGGCACATCTCGCAAGACGATGTGGACCCCCGCAGGCACGACCGCGAGATGCGGCTCAAGCTCGATTTCGATCTCGAGCGGTTCGGGCTGTTGGGCTGGCTCTGGCACGCCCACAGGCGCTGGCTCAGGCACAGCCACGGGCGCCGGCTCAGGCACAGCCACAGGCGCTGGCTCGGGCACAGCCACAGGCGCTGGCTCGGGCACAGCCACAGGCGCTGGCTCTGGCACAGCCATAGGCGCTGGCTCAGGCACAGGCGAAGGCCCGGGCACAGCCACTGGAACTGCCCTGACCGGCACAGAACCTGGCTCGGACGCTGTTGGGCTCAGCGCCAGCATTCGCTTCAGACGTACATTGATCGCGTCGAATTTCGTGGGGTCCTTGTCCATGACGCTGGACACTGCCGCGCACTGTGCCTCCGAGAGGACTTCGACGTCGCCGACACTGGCCGCGGCGAGCACTTCGCTCAGCACTACACGCGCCGAATAGTAGTCGAACCGAATCTCGAACAGGCCTTGCAATTGGGTCTTGCTGATCGTAGCCATTGTCCTTCCTTTGCGGAAGCTGGGCGGGAACCCAGTAAGATATGTAATCGATTGGCCATGTACGGCTTTCGGACCGAGCGGTCAAGGCTTTGCGCCTGCAGGTTCGGCGCAAAGCCCGCTGGGACTGGGCCCGCGACGCCCTAGTGTAACGCTTCACATGTGTCCGTGCTTATGAGCGTGGCCTTTCAGGGAAGCAGGGCTCTGCCCTGACCCGCCGGGGGACTTTGTCCCCCGGACCCCCAATGACTTTCTTTTTTCTGTAATCAACAACATGCCGGTATTTTTGAAGAATTCCTGAGGATTGGGGGGCGCTCCTTGCAGTCAATAAACATGGAGAGTCATGACGGTTTACACTAGCCGTGCGGATTCCAAGAATTTCCAGCTCGGCGCTCATTTGACGAAGCGAACACTCAGCCACGCGCCAGCGGCGCCGAGTAGGGAACCCGAGACCACGTCCGAAGGGTAGTGCACCCCGAGCACCATTCGTGAGGCGGCGACGAGGCTCGCCAGCAGCAGACATCCAGCCATGACCCAGCCAGGCCACGGCCTCTTCTCGTCTCGCCACAATAGCGCCACACACAACAACCAGGCAAATGCAGTTTGGCAGTGGCCAGATGGGAAAGACTGCCGGCAGAGGTTCGACGAACCCCTGAGTTGAGTGGCGTGGGGCGGATTCTCGACGACCTCGCACTCTCCTTCCTCGACGCACACGGTGAGGCCGGCGACACAGGTGGGACGAGGCCGATCGACGAGCGGCTTGAGAGACAGGATGACAACCCCGGTCCCGACGAGGCAGACCGTAACGACCTTGAAGAAACGAACCCGCGCCGCATCCCGGCGAACAAGCCCCAAGGCGAGCAGAATCGGGATCACCAGATAGAGGCTGCCGAACCAGGTGATGCCTTCGAAGAAGAGGTCGTAGCATCGGCCGAGCTCGACCTGGTTGATCCCTTCGAAGATTCGCCAATCAAGGCGCTCGAGCATGCTTCTTCCTGGTCCGCGGTCGGGAACCGTTGGCGAAGCCAGCAGAATAGGGGCTGGCAGAGTTGCTGTCACCCCAGAACGAAGAGAGGCCAAGCTCTGCGGAGCCTGGCCTCTCATTGGGAATTGCACTGCTGTGGCAGCCGGAACCCAGACTCCAGACTCAGAGGTTGGGGTACTCGGCCGTGGTGTAGGCGCAGTCGGCCTCAGCGCCAAGCTCTTCGAAGATGAAGGGTTGCAGCGCTGGAGGAGCGGTGTTGGCGTAGGTCAGGACGAAGAGGTCGCTCCAGCACTGGGAGGCTTGCACGGAGGTCTCGGTGAGGCCGACGCTGGCGAGGTCTGCGGCGATCTCGGTGCCGGACATCACGACGTCCGAACGACCCTCGCCTGTGGCTTCCCAGCGGCTGTTCATCTTGACCAACTCGAGCTCTGGCTTGTTCTCGGCGGCGGCGTGGATGTTCCCCTCGGTGGCGAAGGCGAAGGTGCCGGATTTGTCGGCGTTCTCGCTGTAGTCGTAGCTGGCGTTGAGGATCTTCTCTTCTTCGCCAGGACAGGTGCGCTCGAAGTTGTTCCAGACGACGTTGACCGTGCGCACGTCAGTGAGGGCGTCCCAGGCGACGTTGACGGTGCCCGTGGTGCAGCGCTCGGAGCCCAGCGTGTTGGCGTTGTCGAAGAGGAGGCTGAACGTACCTTCGCTCTTGTGCTCGCCGTCACCCGGAGTGACTTCGCCAGTCACCACCGTGATGAAGTCGGCCTCTTCGGTCAGGCCCTTGGCGCGGCCGTCGAGCTCGAAGGAGAAGCGGTTGTCGCTGATTTTGTCCATGCGCAGGCGCCACGAGAACGCTTCGAGGCCTTGCGGTTCGGAGGGGCCCCAGATGCGGTAGTCGTCGCCGCGCTCCGTGGCCGGGAAGAGGGTGATCCAGCGCAGGGTGCCGAGGATCACGATGACGCGCGTGTTCACGTTGACGGAGACGCTGCGGGTCATCTGGTAGAAGACGGACGCGTCGCCGACGGCGAGCTGGCCGCTGCCGTTGGAGTCGGGGACCTGCAGCTCGACGGCTTGGGCGGAGGGGATGGCGTTGCGGTAGGAGTCGTCGCCTTCCTTGTCGTCCATGGGGACGCAGCCAGTGAGGGCGAGGGTGGAAAGGGCAGCGAGGAGCAGGGGGGTGAAGAGTGCGCGTTTCATGAGTTCCTCCGTGGCGGGCGTTGAAATGTTGAAGGTGACTGAGTCGAACGTTGTCAGATGTCTCAGGGTATCTCAAGGGCTGTGCCGCACCGCGTCCGGAGCGGGAAAATGTTTCAACGTATTGAAATTATGTGATTTGTTTTGGCAGTCGAAGGGTTTCTGTCGCGGCGTTGTTAACTTAAATTATGGCAAATATGGCGGCTGATGAGTCATTATTGACATAATTGACAGTAGGCGCCAGCCAAACAAACCTTCGAACGTGAACATCGCATTGTATCACGCGTCGGAGTAGAACTGACGGTGACGAGGAGACGCCGAAACAGCGCTGCCATCACCCTTCTACGTGCCGCTCGCGCCGCATCTTCTGACGCAACGCGACAACCGGGGGAGCGACCCCCAGCCACACTCCCACATCACCGGAGCCGTCATGTCCAAGTTCCTCCCATTCGTCCTCCTCTCCCTTCTCCTGGCCGCCCCAGCGTTCGCGCAGTCCGCTGATGACGCCGAGGCCCAGGTCAAGGCCGTCTGTGCGCACCTCAACACGCACGCCCTCGACTACTCCGACGAAGACAAGGGCGAATGCATCGAGCAGCTCAACGAGGTCTTCGCCGACATCCCCGTCGCCGAACGGCAGGTCTTTGTCGGCTGCGTCACCCAACACACCCCCATCACCCAAGACCAGTTCGGCGAGTGCATCATGGCTCACCTCGACGGCGCCGATGGCGGCGACGACGACGACGACGTGTTCCCCGCGCAGCCCAAGGTGACCCCCGAGATTCAAGCCCTCTGCACACACCTCGAGAAAAACGCCGTCGAATTCACCGACGAAGACAAAGAGACCTGCGGCATGATGATGGCCATGCTCGCCGAGATGGGCGGCGACGAGGCGAAGTTCACGTCCTTCTCCAAGTGTGTCCTCGCTCTGACAAAGCCAGCCGACAAAGAGCTCGAAGCCTGCTTGAAGAGCTCAGGCCTGAGCCCCGCCGAATGAGCAGAATCGTCACAGCGCGCTGCATGAGGCTCGCCCTCTTCAGGATTGTCGCGGGGATGGCCGCGTTGGCGGGTCTTCCCGCCTGCGGACCTCCGCGCACGCCGGAGAACACCGAAGCGGCCGTCGTCGAAGCCGTCCAAGAGACGCCACACATGTCCGATCGCGAGCTGCAGGTCCGCACCCGGCTTGCCGTCGCCCTGAATCAGGAAGGGGAGTGGCGCGACGCGCTGCGCCACCTCGAGAAGCTCAAAGCCGACCGGCCAACCTGGCTGGTCCATCTCGAGTACGCCATCGCGCTGCACCGCTCCACGCAAGGACGCGAGCTCGTCGCCGTGCGCGAGGCGTTGGACCAGAGCCTCGAGGACAAACCCGACAACGCCCGCGCCTACGCCATGTTCGGCCAGCTCTACGAAGACGAGAGCGACGACGCCAACGCCGAGCTCGCCTACCGCAAGGCCCTCGAGCTGCGCCCGGGCGAGTTCGCCAACCACCTCGCCCTCGCCCGTGTCGTCGATCGCCAAGACCGACACGAAGAAGCGGCGCAGCTCCTCACGGACGCTATGAGCCAACTCGGGGAGACCTCACGGGGCCTTATCTTGCTCGCTAAGGCCCTCGAAGAGGCCGGTCGCATCGAAGACGCCGAGGTCGCCTTCCACAAGATCGCCGAGGCCCACGCCGATCCCGTCAAAGGCGCCACGCTCCTCTACCAGTTCCTGGTGCGTCAGCATCAGACGCTCGCGGCTCAGAAAGTCGCGACGCGCATCAGCAAGCTGCAGGAAAAACGGACCCCGAAACGCAAGCTCCGCGACCTGATCCCCTCGCCGAAGTAATTGCGAGCGGAGGCCGAAAACCAGCAAAACAACTGCTTGGGGCGGGGTTCGCTAGCCCTTCAGCACCTCGTTCATCGACCCCGACCGAAACCCCTCCAGGTCCAGCGCCACATACGCGAATCCCTGCGCCTTGCAGCCCTCGACGATCGCTCGCCGCGTCGCCGGCTCCAACGCCCGCGGCAGCTCGTCGACGCCGACCTCGAGCCGCAGCACTTGGCTATGAAAGCGGGCGCGGAACTGCCTGAACCCCAAGTCCGCCAACAGCGCCTCGCAGGCCTCGATGCGGCCGAGCCGCTCGCGGTCGATGGGGGTGCCATAGGGGAAGCGGCTGGCCAGACAGGCCATGGCGGGCTTGTCCCAGAGGTCCAAGCCTAGATGTTTGGCCAGGGCGCGCACGTCGGCCTTGCTCAAACCGGCGTCGACCAAGGGGCTCAGGCCCGCGCGCTCCTTCGCGGCTTTTAGCCCCGGCCGGTGGTCGCCCAGGTCGTCGGTGTTGGTACCCAGACAAATGTTGTCGATCCCCAGGTCGGCGGCGAGCACCTCGGCGACGTCGAAGAGGGAGGTCTTGCAGAAGTAGCAGCGGTCGGTGGGGTTGGCTGTGTAGCGTGGGTCGTCGATCTCGGCGCTCTGGCGCAGCACGTGCCGGACACCCAGCTGCTTGGCGAAAGCGACGCACGCGTCTTGCTCCCGGGCCGCCAGCGAAGGCCCCAACGCGGTGAACGCCACGCAAGAGTCGCCAAGGACCCGATGGGCGACGGCGAGGAGGAAGGCGCTGTCGACGCCTCCAGAGAAGGCGACGATGACCGCGCGCAGTTCGGCCAGGCGCTGCTCGAGCTTGGCGAGCTTCTCGAGGGGCAAGGCGGCGACGGGCTGTGGGTCGAGCGACATGGTGGCTTCGGGGTGTTGGGGCAATTCTGGCGCATCCCAAGGTGGGTCAGTTGCGCCAAAGCGCTACCAGCAAACGCCGAACACCTCAAGGAATCAGGTGGATCCAGCGTCCGAACCAGCCGCCGTCGTCGTCCTCGGTGCGCACGACGACGAGCACATTGCCCATGACGTCGGCCACCGGCAGCGCGCCAAAGGCGCGGCTGTCATAGGCGCCAGCGTGGTTGTCGCCGACCACGAAGAGGTGCCCGTCGGGGACGACCAGCTCTTGGTTCTGTTTGCTGCTCGCCAAGGAGTCCGAGCGCTGCAAGAGCGAGTGGCGCTGGCCAGAGGGCACATCGGCCCGCAGCACGCGCACATTCGAAGGGACCTCGCCCTCGGCAGCAGGGGGCGCATAGGATTCCGACCACGCCAAGGCAGTAGGGCCGACGACGACGGAGTCTCCATTGACGAAGACCTCGCCATCGCGAACCTGCACCACGTCGCGCGCGACGCCGACCACGCGCACCATGAGCTCGCGCTCGCGGGCGTCGGGGTTGCGCACCAACACGACGTCGCCGGCCTCGGGCGTACAAAACTCGACACTGAGCCGCTCGACCAAGACGAGATCGCCCTCGACGAGGGAGGGCATCATGGACGGTGAGGCGACCTCTTGGAGATCGAAGATCCAGACGCAGAGCAGGGCGAGCACGCCCAAAAACACGAAGTTGCGCAGCCGGAAGAAGCGGTTGCCGGCGCGTTTTGGCTTCGGCTTGGCCTTCGCCGCGCCGCGTTTGGCCGGCACGGATTTCTTCGGGGGCTTCTTGCCTGCGGGCGGCTTCTTGGCCTGAGCCATGGACTTTTTCCCAATGCGATCGGGGTATGACGTTTCGAGAACTCTCGAAGGTTTGCGGTGTCCAACGCCGAGCGCGCGGTTTTTCCCGAGCAGCCGAACTGCTAGGCTGCGTGCCTCGAGGAATTCTCGTCGCTGGACGTGAGCGGGCAATCTTTCGGGGAGAACAGGGGGTGGAATGGCTCAGGGTCGAAAGCGGGAGAAGACATGGCGCCTGATCCCGCGGGTACAAGAGATCGGCTTCTTCAACGGGGTCATGGCCACACGGCAGCGACTGATCACCGTGGCGCTGTCGGCGACGGCCGCCGAGTTGCTGGTGATCTACCTGGTCAGCACCTGGATGCGCGCGACCTCTGGCGCGCCCATGAGCAACGTCCTCATCATCGCGCTCTCGCTCACCGGGTTGCTCGTCGCGGCCTATCTCGACGCGCTGGTCATCGGCGATCTCTTCTTTCCGGGCCGTTGGCGCGAGCGCATCCTCGCGGGCGGCCAGCTCGAACCGCAGGACTGGGAGGAAGAGCAAGCCTTCGTCAAAGAGTACAACGCGCCCTTCTTCGTCATCTTCTTCATCCTGCTGTTCGGCCTCTACGGCCTCAGCCAACTGTTGACCAACCGCTTCCTGGCTTACTATCAGGACCTCGGCTTCGCGCTGACTCTGATGCGCAGCGACGATCCCGACGATCGCCTGATGGGCCTCGAGGAGATGGTCAACCCCCTGCGCGAACAGAGCTGGCAGAACGAGTCCCTGCACGCCCACATCGCCGATCTCGTCGACGACGACGACCCGCGCGTGCAAGCCATGGCGGCTTACGTGGCCGGTCGCCTCGATGTGGTGAGCGCCGCTGACGGCATCCTCGAAGCCTTCCGCCACAGCGACGACGACACCGTGCGCGCCGACGCCGCCATGGCCCTAGGCCGCCTCGAGTGGGAAAAGTCCGTGGCCTACACGGCCAACGCCTTGCGCTCCCCCGACCTCAGCGAAGCCGTGGCGCTGGGCATCCTGCGCGGATTTTCGTTCTCACAGGACGAGCGTGCAGGGTCTTCGGTGATGGTCTTGCTCGAGTCGTGTGCGACGAAGAGCCCACCGCAGGCCTGCTCGAAGGAGGTCGTCGAGGCGGCCTTCTACGCGCTGCGGAAGATGAAGCACGAGGCCGGCCGAAGCGTCGCCATGAGCTATTTGCGCAGCGAGCGCGAGCTGGAGGAGCGCTGCGCCGCCGCGGACGCGCTCCGCTACATCGCGACCGGCGACGACATTCCCGAGCTCCAACGCGCCTTTAGCGAGGTCACGCCCGACGACGAATGCGCCTACGCCCAATGGCGATACCACGAAGAGAAGGCCATCGACGTCACCGAGAAGGAACCGCTGCGCGCCAAGCTGCTCAGGGCCATCGGGAACCGCAAGATCTTCGAAACCTACGAGTGGATCTGGGCAGTCGGCGCCGACGAGAAAGAGAACGACACCACCCGAAAAGTCGCAGAACAGTACGCCCGCGAGATGTTGGCCGCCTATGAGACCCGCAAACACTGAGGCGTCGTCCGGGAACAAAATGCGCATTTGGGCGAAGTCAGAGGTGGGAGGAGGGCAAGGAGGTCGATGCAGGCGATGCCCAGCATCGTCGAAGCAGACCGACGCTGCCATCACGCCTCTGGCGATGCTCAAATGGGCAGGTTGTTTCCTGACGCCGCCTGAGCCTGAACTCCGCCGAAACCACGATTATTCATCCAAAAAACCCTCACAAGGTCCAACCACCGCCAGACCATGAAGACCATCGACATCGACGACACCCTCTCTTTCCCCCGTGACCTGGTCTACGACACCTACCGCGACAAGCTCGCGGAGTTGTGCCGGTTCTTGCCCAACATCGAGTCGATCGCCGAGCAGAAGCGCGAGGAGAAAGGCTCGACGGTGGAGCTGCTCAACCTGTGGAAGGCGAGCAGCCACGAGGTCCCGGCCATCGCGCGCAAGTTCGTCAAGCCAGAGATGTTGCAGTGGTGGGACTACGCCTCGTGGAAACGGGATGAATGGCAGTGCCGTTGGCGCACGGAGCTGGGTTTTCTTCGCGAGGCCATCAGCTGCTCAGGCGTCAACACGTTCTCCGAGGTCGGAGGGCAAACTCGGTTGCGTCTCTCGGGGACCATCACGGTCGACGGCCGCAAGATCCCAGGCATCCCCAACCTGCTGGCCGGCAAGGTGTCACAGGCCGTCGAGGCGTTCGTCGTGAAGCTGATCACGCCCAACCTCACGGCGATCAACCGCGGGCTCGAGAATTATTTGCGGGAGGTTTCAGGCTCTTGACGCTTGGGTCTTGCGGGTGGATTTCTCACCACTTGCTTGACAATGATTTGGCAGTCAGATAAACGCTTTTCTCGTTTCGGCGACGTGGCCGAGTGGTTAGGCAGAGGCCTGCAAAGCCTTGTACAACGGTTCGAGTCCGCTCGTCGCCTTCGAAAGGCCGTGTGAAGAGTCACACGGCCTTTTGTCGTTTTCGCGCCCCCTCCCCCCGGCCCCCTCCCCCGAAACGGGCCCGAAACGGGAGAGGGGGAGTTTGGGCGTTTGTGATGAGCTCTTTCGGGCTTGTGATGAGCTCTTTCGGGCTTGTGATGAGCTCTTTCGGGCTTGTGATGGGCTCTTTCAGGCTTGTGCACACGAGCCTCCTCTCATCTCGAGCTCGAGAGCCTGGGCGTCGGCCCTGAAGGGGCCGCTCATCACAGTTGGGTGAACCGCGCGAGGTGTCGCCCAACGACGAGGAACCGCGCGGGCTCTCCCGACCCAACGACGAGGAACCGCGCGGGCTCGCCCGACCCAACGACGAGGAACCGCGCGGGCTCGCCCGAACCCACGACGAGGAACCGCGCGGGCTCTCCCGACCCAACGACGAGGAACCGCGCGGGCTCTCCCGACCCAACGACGAGGAACCGCGCGGGCTCGCCCGAACCCAACGACGAGGAACCGCGCGGGCTCGCCCGACCCAACGACGAGGAACCGCGCGGGCTCGCCCGAACCCACGTCGTGTAGGGGCGGCCGGCGGCCGCCCTGGATTGCTTCAGACCTCCCCCAAGACTCCCCCGAAGCCCATCAATTCCGACAGGCCAATCACCACGGTCCTCGACACTGGATCGG
>Ga0210044_10003292_pt1 | contig 23167 bp, 15 predicted proteins | sample CryGey13umfilter_2_FD_183959 | JGI IMG/M metagenome (GOLD analysis project Ga0210044, IMG submission 183959) | Groundwater microbial communities from aquifer in Utah, USA - Crystal Geyser 4/9/14 3 um filter (SPAdes) (version 2) | ecosystem: Environmental > Aquatic > Deep subsurface >... | reverse complement strand
CTGCCCCTGCGCCCTTGGGCTCGCCACCCCGACCGCCATGATGGTCGGCACCGGTTCCGCCGCGCGCGCCGGGATCCTTATCAAAGACGCCGAATCCTTGGAGCTGGCTCACGGCCTCGAGGCCGTCGTCTTCGACAAGACCGGCACCCTCACCGAAGGCCGGCCGTCGGTCCGCGAGGTCTTCGCCGCCGAAGGCGACGAAGACTCGCTGTTGAGCCTCACGGCGTCCGCCCAACAAGGCAGCGAGCACCCCTTGGCCAAGGCCATCCTCGCCCGGGCCAAAGAGCACGGCCTGGCGCTGCAAGCCCTCGACACGTTCGAGGCGCTGCCTGGCCGCGGCGTGCGAGCGCAGGTCGGCGAGCACACCCTGCTGGTGGGCAGCCGACGACTGATGAACGAGTCTAAGGTCGACACCGCACCCCTCGAGGAGCACGCCGAGGCCCTCGAGAACGACGGTCTGAGCGTCATGTGGATCGCGAGCGTCGGCTCAGCGCCAGGAAACCCGAGCGAAGGCGGCGGCAGCGCCCGCCTCCTCGGCGCCATCGCCGTCGGCGACACCATCAAGGACGGTGCCGCCGAAGCCCTCGCTGGGCTGCGGCGGATGGGCATCGAGGCCATCATGCTCACCGGCGACAACGCCCGCACCGCGGGCGCGGTCGCCAAGACTCTTGGCATCGAGCGCGTGCTGGCCGAGGTGCTGCCCTCGGAGAAGTCGGCCGAGGTCGTCAAGCTCAAGGCCACGAAACGCGTCGCCATGGTCGGCGATGGCATCAACGACGCGCCGGCGCTCGCCGCCGCCGACGTTGGCTTCGCCATGGGTACGGGCACCGACGTGGCCATGGAGGCCGCGGGCGTCACCCTGATGCGCGGCGAGCCCAGCTTGGTGGCTGGCGCCATCCAGATCTCGAAGGCGACCTACTCGAAGATCCGACAGAACCTGTTCTGGGCCTTTATCTACAACGTCATCGGAATCCCGCTGGCGACGCTCGGGTTGCTGAGCCCAGTGCTCGCGGGCGCGGCCATGGCCATGAGCTCGGTCAGCGTCGTCAGCAACTCATTGCTCTTGAAACGATGGAGGCCGCGGCCATGAACATCGGTGAAGCCGCCAAGCTCTCGGGCGTACCGCCCAAGACCATTCGCTACTACGAGAGTGTCGGCCTGATCCGGGAGGCGAGCCGCAAAACGAGCGGCTACCGAGACTACGAGCCAAAAGACATCGAGGTCCTGCGCTTCGTTGTCCGCGCTCGCAGCCTTGGCTTCAGTCTGAAGGACGTCTGCAACCTGCTCGCCCTTTGGAACGACACGCACCGCTCCAGCGCCGACGTCAAGAGGCTCGCTATGGAGCGCATCGGCGATATCGACGAGCGCATCGCCCAACTGGAGTCGATGCGCGCGACCCTCTCACTGCTAGTCGCCGAATGCCACGGCGACGAGCGCTCGACCTGCCCGATTTTAGACGGCTTGTCAGGAAACCCCGCTCCCCACGACTGTCGTGGAGACGAAATCAAGGAGAACTCTCATGGCCAAGTACACTGTTGAGGGAATGACCTGTGGCGGCTGCGCACGCTCCGTCACCAACGCCATCAAGGCCAAGAGCGCCGACGCCAAGGTCGAGATCGACCTGGAAGCCAAGGTCGTGACGGTCGATGGCTACACCGACGTCAACGGCATCAAGGAGGCGGTAGAGGGCGCAGGCTTCGATTTTATCGGGCAGATTTAGGGCTCGGCCCTCACCCCTTCCCATCTCCTCTCCCACTTCATGGGCGAGGGGGGCTTTGGGCGTGATTCTAGGCTCTTGGGTTGGCTCGAAGAATTTTCGTCGAGACATGAACAGTAGCGACCCCACGAAAGACCCCAATCGACCCCAACAGCTGGACTCCCCTCGCCCCACGAAGTGGCAGAGGGGGTCGGGGGGTGAGGGCCTAGTCGCCCGCCGCCGCCTCGTCCTTACGAGGGTCCCAGCATTTCTCTTCGACGTTGTCCTTGTAACGACAGACCCAGGTCAGCTCGCCACTCTCGGCCCACCAGCGCTGCTCTCCGACCTGGTGGCTCATCTTCCATTCGCTCGAGCGCTTGCGCCGACCCGACGGGTACCACTCGCGCTCGATCCCAGTCCGGTAACCGTCCTTCTCCTCGACCTCCCAAAGCTTCTGGCCGTCGGGAGCCCATATGGCCCAGAACCCATGGTGACGCCCGTTGGGCCGCTCACACCACGTCTCCAGCCCGTCTTGGAATTCGGGAGTCGCCTCGAAGCTCTTGGTGCCGTCGGGGCAGGGATGTCGGTCCCAATACTTCCAGGCAAAGACCTCCGGTGAGTCCGGCGCTGGGTCGGTGACCTCGGTCAGCTCTTGGTGTTCGGGGTGGCCACGATCACAACCCAGGTGCGGCGAGAGCGCAGCGACTAAGAAGCCAAACAGTGCGGCGGTCAGATGACGTGCATCGAGGGGCATTTCGGAGCCCTGCAGAAGGAGTTACCGCCACTATGGGCGAAAGCCGTCAGAGATCCAAGCGGAAGACCCACCGCTAGGAAACCTGCCCTCTCCCTCGAGTGCACGTCCGGAAATGCCTGGGTGCAAGGAGGCCACGAACGAGGGACGCAGCACCGAGAAGCGAGCGAGGAAGCCGACGCCCACTATTCGAACGTGAAGACGCAGCGGAACCCCACATCCGGCGCGTAGGACCCCGCGGCCAGCTCACGAGGCGACGCCGAGCCTCTCAGGGCGTAGGACTCCTTGTCGTTTTGCAGCTCCATGGTCCACTCGGCCGCCTCGCCGCGGCGCAGCAGGCGCGGGTTCTTGGCCTCGGTCGGAGATGTGGGAGACAACGTGCTCAGCGCAGCCTCCCACTGCGCTGGCGTGGGCAGCCGCATGCGGCGGCTCTCGCAGAAGAGCTGCGCCTCGATGCCGGAGATGCAGAGCGCGGGGGCCTTCGCGACCTCGTCGAGGCTCTGCGCCAAGAGCCCAGGGCAGGGACCCTCGCTGCTCCCCGCGGCCAGGGCCTCGAGCAAGCCATCTACGGTGTAGTCGTCGCGGGCCTCGTCGGTGAGCGTGCTGAAGAACGTGCGTCGGCTCTCGTACAAGCTGACCGGGTTGCGGTCGATGTAGAACGAAGGCGCCGCGCCCGCTTCGAGCGCCACGGGCTCCATGCTCCCGAGCTTGTAGGGCAGCCACAAATCGGCCAGGTCATCCAGAGTGATGCCCAGCACCCAAATGGGGAACGAGGTGATGGCCACGATGGCGAACGCCGCCCCGACCGCGCGCAGGCGAGGACGAAGCACCTGGCGCACGGGGAACGCTGGACGGCACACCGAATAGAGGGCGCCAAAGAGGACCAGCATCATCAGCCACTGGCCCAGCGTCGCGGCGACCAGGAACGGCTTGGCGCTGGCCAGGAGCTCGGGCCCGCGGTCTTCGGCGGACAAGGAGCCCAGCGACAGCTCTTCGACGCGACGAAAGAAGAAGTAGAAACCGATGCTGATTCCGGCGCCGGTGATGGCGACGCCCGACAAAATGCCGGCCCGGAGGGTCTGCCACGCCACCAAGAAGCCGTCGCCAAGCGGCTCTCGCACCCGCAACACGGCGGCGGCCGTCAGCGCCCACGTCAGGTAGAGAGGAAGTCGAAAGAAACCCCCTTTCGTGAACCCAGGGAAGAAGAAGAGCTCCATGGCGACGATGAACAGGATTCCAGCGGGGAGCAGGGCCCAGCGGCGCCTGGCGTTCGGGGCACTGGCGCCGACGGGCCGCACGAACAAATAGCCCAACAGGACCATGGTCGAGATGAGCCAGACCACGAGCTGATCCAGAGACGTCGCCAACAAGAAGCGCTCGATGCTCGAGCCCACCGCGTCGACGATGTTCTTGGCGCCCGAGGCGTCCACGGGATTGTAAGAACGCAACGAGATCGTCTGCGACTCCTGAAGGCCACTGAGCTGCAGGTAGTTGAACAGGCTCAGACCCAAGCCGATGGCCGGGACCACCACGAACCGCGGGCCCTGCAGCCAGTGGTTCCACTTGCCCGCTCGCCAGAACCTCATGATCAGGAACGAAACCCCGCTCAAGACCAGGCAGAGTGCGACGATGATGACCATGACAAGCGTGTTGGGCAGGCGGCTCGGCAGCCCCAACATGGTGAAGAGCGTCGTCTCGCTCACGCCCATAGCCAGGAAAGCCGGGATCCAGGCCAGCGGCAGCGTGATGGCGAACCACATCACGAGCTTCCAGTGCCGCCCGTGTTCTTGAATGTCCAACGTCGGCGTGCGCCCTTGCGGCGGCGTCAGCATGAGGGGCGCTGGGGTGCGAGCCCGCTCGATGGAGATGGCCTTCGAGTCTTCGCTGTCGAGCTCCGGGGACTTCCCATCGGCAAAGGTCGTGGCGCCAGCGAGCAGAGCTTCGGGGGTTTGTTGGACCACGCGGACCGCTGGGGTCTCGTCCGAGGCGAAGGTGCTCATCAGCGCCGGATCGCTGGCCAACAGCGCGGCCGAAGAGAGGACGCCGGTCAGCGCCCGCAGATCGCGCATCATCTCCAGCATGGTGGAGTAGCGCTCGTCCCTGTCCTTGGCCAACGCGCGCTCGACGACTCTGACGAGCACGTCGGGCAGCTCGGGCACCAGAGCCTTGATGTCCGGCACCGGCTTGGTCAGGATCCGCGCCAGCACGGCGTTGTAGCTGTCGCCAGCGTAGGGCAGCGTGCCCGTCAGCATCTCGAAGAGGATGACGCCGGCCGCCCAGATGTCGATGCGTTGGTCGATGTCCTTCTCGCCTGCGGCTTGCTCCGGGGACATGTAGAAGGGTGTGCCGAGCACGGTCCCCGTCTTCGTCAGCGAGAGCGAGCCGACCTCGGCGTCGGCGATCTTGGAGATGCCGAAGTCGAGCAGCTTCACGTCCTCGCCGCGGTCCTCGTCGTAGGTCACGAAGATGTTGTCGGGCTTCAGATCCCGGTGGATGATGCCCTTCTCGTGGGCGGCTTTGCAGGCGCTGAGCACGGGCAACAGGATGTCCACCGCGCGCTTGCTGTCGATGCGGCCGCTCTTCTCGATGACCTTGGCCAGGCTGCGCCCGTGCAGGCGCTCCATGACCATGTAGATGATCCCGTCGGGCGTCTTGCCGACGTCCTGAATGTTGATGATGTTCGGATGGCCGATGGCCGCCGCCGACTGCGCCTCGCGCAGAAACCGCTCTGACGCCACCTCTGACCCAGCGTGCTCAACGTGCAACAGTTTGATGGCGACTTGGCGCTTGATCAGCGTGTGCTCGGCCTCGTAGACCGACCCCATGCCGCCCTTGCCGATCAGGCGAACCAGTCGGTACTTGCCATCAAGCAGCGTGCCGAGGCGCTCGTCGAGGGTTGGTGCGGGGTTTGGGTTCTGAGGCTCTGACATGGTGCGCAAACGTTGTGGAGCAGTGGGTGAGACCAGTCCCGGCGACTGTGCAGGAAACGGACCGATCTTTCTATGGGCGCGTCACGCAGTGTCTCTCGCCAGGCGAGAGCTGGCCAGAATGGCGGGTTGGCGACGGCCTCCGCGGTCGCGGTCAAATTCTCCACTGAGGGCACACAGAGAGTTTCTTGCTCGTCACGAACCCTGAAGCGCTGTCAGCGACGGCGGCGCCATTGAGCCCCGAGCGCGACGAACGCCCAGAGCACCAACGACGGCGCTGGGCTCACGGGACCCCGGAGCGTGCAGCCACAGCCCTCGTCTTGGGATTGGCTCGGGGTCGAGGTGCCGTCGTCGCCTGTGGAGTCGGCTGTCGCGGCGTCGTCGCTGCCGGTGACGTCTTGGTTTGCTGACGTGTCTGTTGTGCTCGTCGCGTCACTGCTCGTCGTCGCGTCACTGCTCGTCGTCGCGTCAGCGCCGGTCGTGCCGTCGGCCACGGTGTCGGTCCAATTCTCCGCGGTGTCGGCGAGCTCCTCGACGGGCTCGATGGGCGGCGGGTCGGCGTCTTTGAAGCCGCTCCCCACGACCCAACCGGGGTTGGTCGCCGCGCTGTGCTCGTAGGCACCGGCGTCGGGCGAGCCGTCGCCGCGCAGGCTCAGGTTGAAATCGTCGGAGGCGGCGTAGGTGGCATCGCCAGCGTTGATGAGCGCCGAGCCGATGGGCGGGTAGAAGTCGAGGTTGGCGGCATCGGCAAAGTCGCCCAGACCGGACGCAGCCGACACGCCACCGGGCGCGTTGTGGCCGCCCAGGGCGATGTTGCCGACGACGGTCGCCGAGCCCGCGCCGCCGTTGAAGTCGATGGCCGTGCCGCCGTTGCTGTAGAGGGCGTTGTTGGCCACGACGTTGTTCGCCTGCCCACTCCAGTTGTTGCTCTTGAGGGCGGCGTTGCCGGAGCCGAGGATGGTGTTGTGCACGAGCACGGCGTCGTGGGCTTCGAACCCTTGGCTGGGTTTCGAGTGGATGCCGTTGATGGCCGCGTTGACGATGATGTTGTTGCGGACGATGACCTGGCCGACGATCTGGATCCCGTTGTCCTGGCTGCCCCAGACGAGGTTGCGCTCGACGACGTTCGGGCCGCCCAGGCCGTCGGCGAAGCCGTACAGGGTGATGCCCGGGTAGTTGGCGCCGACGATGACGTTGTCGCGCAGCACGTTGTTGAACGAGCCCGTCTTCAGCTCGATGCCGTCGCCCTGGGTGCCGCCGCTGAGGTCGTGGATGTAGTTGAGCTCGAACACAGAGTTGGAGACGGTGCAGGCGGCGTCGTTGCAACCGAGGTACATGCCCTCACCGGGGCCGCTGCCGTCGGTGCCGGTGTTGTAGATCTCGTTGCCGCTGACCAGGAGGTGGTCGCAGAGGTTGCCCGGCCGATTGCAGGAGATGCCGACGTCGTAGAGGTCGTGGAGGCTCAGGTTGCGCAGGGTCGCGTACTCGGCTGAGGCCAGGCGGATGCCGTGGCTGCCGGCGGTCAGCTCGAAGTTCTCGAACGTGAAGTAGCTGCCGCCCAGGTTGAGGATGTTCTGGTTAGAGACCCCGCGGATGTGCGGACGCTCGCCGTCCGCCCCACGCACGACGATGGGCGCGTTCGCGGTGCCGACCCAGGTCACCTCGAGAAAGCCCCCCGTGTCGTAGACGCCGTCGTGGACGACGACCTCATCTCCCGCTTGCAGCGTCTTGAGCGTGCCGAAGAGGTCGTCGCTGGCCGTGATGTCGTAGACGGTGGCGCTGGCGGCCGAGGCGCTGCCGAGCAAGACGAGCAGAGCGAGTGCGAGAATCGGCGATATCGTTGAACGTGAGCGCATCTCAACCTCCGAAGCTAAAATCGGGTTTGACGGCTCCGCAGGCCTCACGTCGGTTCCAGCCTCAGGCCTGAGGCCTGAGGGTTGGACTGATCAGGGAGGGATTGGGCCGCGGAGGGAATCAGTCGTGCCGCCTCAAGTGCAGCTTCATCAGGTCTTGCAACGCCTTGCTGTAGCGCGCGTTCAAGGCGACCGGGTCCTTGAGCTCGGGCTCGTTGTTGAGGGTCACGAAGGGGACCTTCACGCCGTGCAGGTCGAGCGTGCCTTGGTCGCGGCCGCCGGTGACCTCGTCCCAGTCCTGCCCAGCGGAGAAGCGCTGTAGGGCTTCTTCGGGCAGCTTGTGGGCAAGAATCGAGTGGGCCAAAGCCTCCTGGTAGCGCGCCTCGTTGCGTCGCCGAGATTCTTCGTAAGAGACCTTGATGTAGAGGATGACCGAGCGTTCGAGCACCTCTTTGGAGAACAGGGGGTAAGCGCGCTTGAAGCCCCCATCGGCGACGCCGCGGGCGAACTCCACGAAGACGGTGTGGTCGTCGTAGAAACCGTCTTTTCCCATGAAGTCGCGCTCGACCACCGCGGAGAACTTGCAGATCAGCATGTCGAGGAGCTTGTCGCCCTCGTGCTGCACGTAGCCGCCGGGCACTGCCGTCGAATAGAGGCGAGGCTCGCCCACTTTCTCCCAGAGATCGTCCTCGACGAACTTGTCCCAGAGCCAGACGAAATCGTCGATCTCGACCAGCTCGCCGATGTGGAAGCGCTCGCGACGCTCGGCCAGCGGGGTGTTCTTGATGAAGTCGATGAGCTCGGACTTGCCGCCTGCAGGACGACCGTTGAGGATGATATTTTCAAAGATGCTCATGGGCTCTCCCTTGGATAAGGTGACCGCCGTGGGGCGACCGAGGATTTGCCGCGCATCCTATTCTCGACCGCACCTCTGGCGCAAACGCACTCGCAGCGTCGCCCATGCGGTTGCGTTCTTTGCGGCCCGTGGTAGCCTTTGTGCTTCACGAAACCTCGCCCGTCGTTGGTCTGCCATGAAACTGCCATCGCTTCGCGTCCTCTTGCTCCCTATCACCCTGACGCTGTGTGCCTGTGGGGGGCAGACCCCGCAGCAGGCGCTCAACGACTACGCGGCCGCGGTGGCGAGCTCTGATGCGGAGCGCGCCTATGCGCTCCTCGACGCGGACTACCACGAGCGCGTCCCCTTCGAGACCTTCAAGGAGCGCTTCGACGCCTACTCCAAGGCCGGAGAGGGCATCGTCAGCGCTCTCGAGAGCGCCGCCGGAGAGCCCGCCTTCGTCGACGCCGCTTTGCCCTTTACCGAGTTCGACACCTTGGACATCGGCCTCACGAAGGAGGGCTGGCGCGTCGAGGGGGGCCTCTTCAACTTCTACGGCCAGCGAACGGCGCGCGAGACGCTGAGTTCGTTCATCAAGGCCGCCGAACGCAAGAAGTACGACGTCCTGATGCGCTTCGTCCCTACGGACTACGCCGCGCACATGAGCGCCGAACAGATGCAGAAGCAATTCGAAGAGAACCCCGAGCGCATCCAAGAGATGATCGCGCTCCTCAAACAGAACCAGAACAACCTCATCACCACCCGCGGCAACCGCGCGGAGATGAAGTACGGCCCCTACACCATGGAGTTCCGCAAAGAAGAAGGGCTCTGGAAGATCGAAGACGCCGACTGATCGCGTGTCGGCACGCGAACCCGATCGCTAACGCCTGTTGTTCCGGCCCCCTGCTTTGCGTAACATGACTCTCTCAGTGGCCAACCACACAGACTTCGTCGTCTGGTGGACCGCCGGAAATGACACCTTTTCGAGGTCGGCATGAATCGCAGCTCGCACGCTCTACTCTTTATTCTCGCTCTCTCTTTGCTCCTCGCGGCCTGCGGCGCGGACGACCCCGGCGAAACGGCCGACGCGAGCGATGCCACCGGGAGCGAGACCAGCTCCGATCTCAACATCGGCGAGTTCACCATTCCCACTGACAATCAGGTCGAGCCCAACAACCCAGCCGACGAGGCGGGCGACTGCGTCGCGGGCTGTGCACACGATGTTCCCGCCGCCTTCGACTATACCGGCTACGACGCCTACCAAGGCAAGATCGACGGCGAGTGCCACGTCAGCGCCGATGGCGGGGCCATCTTCGACACCGACGTCATCGGCTTTCATGCCGCCACCGCGCGCACCTTGCTCGAGATCACCGTCACTCCGTCCGAGGGCTCCAAGCTCGATCCCGTCATTATCACCAACGACGGGAACCTCGCCATGACCTACAACGACGAGCGCTCGTCCGGTGAGTCCACCGCCCGCACCGTCGTCGCCTACCCCTACGTCACCGGCCTCGACATCTACCTCGCCATCGACGACGCCAAGAACTACGAGAGCTACGATCCCGACAAGACCTACACCGACTGCAGCACCTTCACGGGTGGCGACGACTACGGCTACTACATCCAGGTCAAGGAGATCCCCTATAGCGACATCAACCTCGGCACCTTGGCTGCGGGTGTCCCCCTGACCGGCAGCGGCGCCCTTACCCAGGGCGGTGACCTCCAGCACTTCTCCTTCAAGGCCCCAGCCGATGCGCAGCCCACCGTCGTCGTGCGCTCCACTGGCTCCGACGCCTTCATCCCAACCCTTGTCGAGATGAACAGCGTACAGGGCCAGCTCAAGTGGAACCGCCTCGCCGACGACGGCGGCATCCTTGGCGGCGAGGAGGTCCTCGACGGGACGGTCACCCTCAGCGGTGGGTTCCGGGCCTGCGAGACCTCCTGCCCAGCGACCGTCGAATTCATCTTCGCGGTCCTCGACTGGAACGGCGTCGCTTGGCCAGGCGCCTTCACGTTCGACGTCGAAGTCACCCTCTGAGATGACGCTCTCTTTTTACGAGTACATGGGGCGCTGCCTCTACGATCCCGAGCACGGCTACTACGCCTCCGGCGCGGTGACCTTCGGCAAGGGCGAGCACTTCTGGACCTACCCGCAGCGCCTCCGGCCCCTCTTCGGCTGGATGGTCGCCGAGGCCGCGCGCGCGCTCTTCACCCGCCTTGTCGAGAGCGGCAAAGTCCCGAACGACGCGCCGCTGACGCTCCTCGAGTTGGGCGCCGGTAACGGCGACCTGGCCCACGACGCCCTGCAGTACATCGTCGAGCACGAGCAGAGCGCGCCTTGGGCGCCCTTGCGAGGCCGCGTGCGTTATGTCGTCGGCGAGCTCAGCGCCGCGCTGCGCGTGCGCCAATGCGAGAAGCTGCAACCCTTCATCGCCAGCGGCCGAGCCGAGGTGCGCGCGCTCGACGCACGTGAGTTGAGCTGGGACGGGCCTTTTTACGGCGTCCTGGTGGCCAACGAGCTCATCGACGCCTTTCCCTGCGAGCTCTTGCAGGTCGCGGCGGTCGACCGCGTGGAGCGCACCTGTGTGCGCGCCGTCCGCGGTGGCGCGGAGCTCGATGGAGACGAGCTTTGGGCCGCTCTCAAAGAGGGCGTTGGCGACGATGAGATTCGGCTCAGCGAGACGACCGAACCGCTGAGCGCCTGGCCGGGCGGGGTCCCCGACTCTCTGGTCGAATATCTGCGCACTCTGGCGCCACTCATCCACGATCTAGACGCCTGCGGCCTGCTCCCGGTCGAGCTCTGCTGGGCTCCCGACCTACCAAACTTCGTCCACCACGTCGCCAAACTCCTGACCGGTGACGGCAGTGTGGGCGCCGCCCTATTCATCGACTACGGCGGCACCAGTCGACACGTCCTCGACCCACGCTCCAGCGCGCCCCACTTGCGCGTCTATGGTCCGGACGGCGCGCGGGCGCACACGCGCACGGTGTTGCGCGACCCTGGCGCCTACGACTTGACCTGGGACGTCGATTTCACCGAGCTGGCGCGGCTCGCCTTAGCCGCCGGCCTGCGCGTGCCGTTTTTTGGCCATCAGAGCGCCCTGGAGGCCGCGCCCATCGACCTGTGGTCGCGCGCGTCGCAGCGGCTGCTCATCCTCGGGCGCTCTCGCGAGGGCGTCGAAAACAACTTCCAAGCCACCCTCGAAGCCCACGAGCTGGTGCAGCGCTTCAGACAGGCCGCGGGCTTCCGGCTGATGGCGCTGAGCCACCCCAACCTGAGCTTTCCTGAGCAGCGTTTTGGTCTTGCGGACCTCTACTGCGAAGCTGGGCTCTCTACCCTGAAGCTCGGCGTGGGCCACGAGGAGCTCGTCGCCGCCTTGGAGTCTGCGGGGATCGACCCAGAGCTGGCCGAACACCTCAAGCCCTGTGGCGACCCGGTCGCCGATGCCTGCGACCGTCGCCTATACGGGAAACGGCAGGCCCTGCTCGAGGTGCTCGCCGGCTGGCTCGTCGAGCCCGGGGCGCTCTGAGCCGCACGCCCGAGGCCAGAGAATTTTCTTCCAGCTCTTGCCGCTGCCCTGCGCTTCGGCTACCCATGATCCCAAGCAAATGGCTCGGAAACATAAGGGGGAAGGGATGAACGCAAGAACTTGGGGATTCTTAGCTCTGCTCGCTATGACCGCGGTGTTGCTCGGTTGCTCCAGTGGCTCTTCGAAGAAGGCCGCCGAGGACGCCACCAGCAGCAACGACGTGACCACGTCGACCGACACCGCGGCCCAGGACGTGACCACCCACCCGGATGGGCTCACGACCGACGTGACCACCAACCTGGACGCCCAGGACCAGACGTCCATGGGTTCGGACGTCGAGATCCTCTTTCTGCACCACAGCACGGGGGGCGTGATTTGGGGCGGCGGAGTGGAGCAATGGTTCACGGATTACAACAGCAACCAAGGCACGAGCTACCAGATCGTCGAGCAGGCCTTCCCCAAGGATTCGCCTTATGGTTGGAACAACTACCCCTTCGACTACTGGAACATCTGGGTGAACCACGCCGGCCCGGTTGCGTTCACGGAGGAGCCGACCTTGGAGATGCTGACCGCCAAACAGGACGTCATCGTCTGGAAGCATTGTTTCCCGGTGAGTGGCATCGACGCAGACAACGGCGCGCCGGACGTCACCTCAGAGCAGAAGACCGTCGAGAACTACAAGGCGCAATACGCCGGTCTCAAAACCAAGATGCGCGAGTTCCCTGCGACCCGCTTCGTGGTGTGGACGGGCGCCGCGCTCACTCAGGCTTCGAACAGCGAGGAGAGCGCGACGCGAGCGAGGACGTTCTTCCAGTGGGTCAAGAGCGAGTGGGACGAGCCGGGCGACAACATCTTCGTCTGGGATTTCTACGAGTTGGAGACGCAAGGTGGGCTCTACCTGCCGGACAACTTTGCGGCGAGCCCCGACGACTCGCATCCCAACGACACGCTGGCGCAGCTGGCCGCGCCGTTGTTCGCGCAGCGGGTCGTCGACGTAATCGAAGGCCGCGGAGACACGGGGAAAATCACCGGAGAGCCCTGAGCGGTTGACGCTGAAAGCCCGTTCAGTATACACTTATTGAGTGTCGGACCTCAACTCGACTGAACGGAAGGATGCGCTATGGACGGCTCCGCTTCGAAGAATCCCGAACTCGCAGCCAAAGATGGCGGAGAGTCGTGTAAGCCCGAAGGGTTGCGCGCAGGAGGCGCGCCACCACTTCTCAATGGAGTCCTGTTGGGGGACACCCATCTGGGCTTTGATCTGCCGCAGAAGGCAAGGGTCGAGAAGCGGCGGCGAGGCGAGGACTTTTTTACGAACCTCGAGCGGGTGCTGCGCGAGGCGGTCGAGCACCGCGTAGATTTCGTCGTGCACGCTGGGGATCTCTTCAATCGAAGCCAACCTCCGGCGTTTGTGGTCGACAGGGCCGCGCGTCTCCTGTTCGAGGCGGCCGAGCAAGGGCTGCCGATCGTGGTGGTGCCTGGCAACCACGAGCGCTCTAGGTTGCCGGCACATTTGCTCTTCAAGCACCCCAACCTGCACATCTTCGATCGCCCGCGCTCGTTCCCGCTGACCTTGAAGGACACTCGGGTGACCTTTCTGGGATTTCCTTTCTTTCGGGGGGATGTGCGGCGCAACTTCAGGCGACTGCTCAGGGAGGCCGGGCACGTCTGCGCGCCGCCAGGAGTTCGCTTGCTCTGCGTGCATCACGCCATCGAGGGGGCGGTGGTTGGGACGCACGACTTCACCTTCCGCCGCGGTCGCGAGGACGTGGTCACGGGACAGGACCTGCCGTACGGCTTTGCGGCGACGCTGAGTGGTCATATCCATCGGGCCCAGACTCTCGAGCGCGATCTTTCGGGCGCGGCGCTGCCCTGCCCTGTGCTCTACGCTGGAGCCGTCGAGCGCACCTCGTTCGTGGAGCGCTTCGAGGACAAAGGCTACGTCCGGCTCGCCCTCGAGCCGACGCGCGACGGGGGTCGTCTGGTCGAGTCCCGCTTCGTGTCGCTGCACCCGCGCCCGATGATCGACCTGGAGCTCTCGGTGTCGGGGTTGAGCGCCGAGACCTTGAACCACAGGCTCGTCGACCTCCTCGAGGAGCTGCACCCGGAGACGGTCTTGCGGGTGCGGCCCGTGGGCGTCCCGACGGCTTCGGCTCGGGCGTTGCTGTCGTCTTCGGTGTTGCGGAGCCTGGCGCCCTCGACCATGAGCGTGGAGCTGCCTTTCCGGCCTATGGCATAGACGCGCGGCTCACTCGCTTCCGGCTCACGAAATCCGCAGCTGAAGCGACAAAGCGCCGCTAAGCGCTGCTCTCAACCATGGCTCTTGCTCAACCGCATGGGTACGATGGCGTGGTGTTCGAGCCCTTCAATCTTGCGACGAGTCGAAGCCATGAAGAAGCCCGGTAAACTGACGCTCGCCAACCTGCCCACTCCCTTGCAGCGGCTGCCGCGGCTCTCTGCGCAGCTGGGCGTGAACCTGTTGCTCAAGCGCGACGACCTGACGGGCGCGGCCCTGTCGGGCAACAAGGTGCGCAAGCTCGAGTACTCCTTCGCCGAGGCCGAGAGGCAAGGGGCGAACGTCATCTTGACCACGGGCGGCGTGCAGAGCAACCACTGCCGCGCGACCGCCATCGTCGCAAGGCAGCGGGGCTTGGAGGTGGGCTTGTTGCTCAGGACGGCGGATGGGAAGGCCCCGGGCAGTCTGGACGGAAACTATCTCCTCAACGCCCTGATCGGAGCCGACCTACGGCACATCACACCGGCGCAGTACGGCGATCGCAACGCGCTCCTCGAAGCCTGGGCGAGGGAGCACTCCGAGGCCGGCCGGCGTCCTTATGTGATCCCGGAGGGGGCGAGCAACGCGCTGGGGTCGTTGGGCTATGTGGACATGGCGCTTGAGCTCGCGGCGCAGCTCGGAGAGGCGCCTTGGGCTGGGGAGCACATCGACCTCATCGCTCACGCCTGTGGTTCCGGCGGTACGGCCGCCGGCCTCGCGGTCGGGCGAGCGCAAGCCCAGCTCGACTGTGCGCACCACGTCTACGTCGTGTGTGACGACGCGCCGACCTTCCAGGCGCGCATCGACGGGATCATCGCCGAGATGGTCGAGCGCTTCGCCGAGGATGGCGAGCCACTTCACGCACCGTTCGAGGTCATCGACGAGTACAAGGGCATTGGCTACGCCCTCTCGACCCCCGAAGAGCTCTCTTTCATCGCGGAGATCGCTCGTCTGGAGGGGATCTTCCTCGATCCCGTGTACACCGGCAAAGCGCTCTTCGGGTTGGTCAAAGACGTGCAAGCGGGCCGCATCGAGCAAGGCAGCACCGTGCTCTTCGTTCATACTGGTGGGATCTTTGGCTTGTTCCCTGCGCGCGACCTTTTGGCGGCAGCAACGATCCGCCCGTAGACTACCTTTTCTGTGTTGAAACCGATTTGCCCTCTGTTGTTGTGTGAACGAATGAAAAATCTTGGATTCCTACTGATTCTCGTTGAGCTGTTGGCATTCGTTGGCTGCAGCGACGTCAGCCAATCCGCTGACTTCGGCAGGCTCGAGGGTTCGGCGATCTTCGGAAACGACGATCGCACGGACCTCTACCTGGCCGACCCTGTCCTGCAGACTGTGGCGCGAGAGAGCGTGGTCGCGCTGATGCTGGCCCAGGAGTTGGACATCAGCAATCCCAACGACATCGGGATCGTGTCGGTGAGCCTTGGCTATGGCTACGGGCTGTGCGGCGACGAGCGCTTTTGGTCGCAGCCCACCGCGGCCTTCTGCTCGGGAACGCTGATCGACGACGACCTGGTCCTGACCGCTGGACACTGCATCGAAGCTTTTTCGGATTGTCACTCGACGGCCTTCGTCTTCGACTATTTCTATGAGGCCGAAGGGCAGCTCGCTACTATCTCGTCGCAGGACGTCTACCACTGCAAACAGCTGCTGGTGCAAGAGTTCTCGACGGCCATCTCGGGGAGCGGGACCAGTGGACAAGACTACGCCATCGTCCAGCTCGATCGGCCGGTAGATGCCACCCGCTCGCCACGTCCCGTGAACCTCTCCCACGCCCCCTTGGCGATGGGCGAGAAGATCACGGTGATTGGCTTCCCTACTGGGTTGCCCGCAAAGGTCGAGGCGGTCGGGGAGGTCATCGATCCGCAGCCCGTCCAGCTCGAACGGTTCACGCACAACAGCGACACTTTTGGTGGAAACTCGGGCTCTGGCGCGCTCGATTCCAACCTCTCCGTGGCTGGAATTCTGGTCTTGGGCATCAACGACTACGAGGAGAGCGCGCAGGGCTGCTGGGTTCCTTCTGTGTATCCAGCCTATCCATCGCTCGACGCCGCCATCGAGAGCAACTACGTGTACGGCGCCATCGACGCGCTGTGTGCGTTGGGCTGGCCCAGCGCGCGGCTCTGCGCTGTGGCCCCGGTCTGCGGAGACGGTTTCTGCAGCGGTACGGAGACGTCGAGCAACTGTGCGGATTGTGCGGTGCCCTCCTGCGGAGATGGGACCTGCAACTTTGGGGAGTGGCAGAGCTGTCCAGCGGACTGTGGTTGGATGAATCCGCCCGCTGGTTGGGGCTGTGAGCCCCGCAACTATGGCCGACTCGACGGCTGTGATTGTGGCTGTGGGCTCATCGACCCAGATTGCAGCGACCCCAGCGCCGAGGTCTTTGGCTGTCTGCACGGTCAGACCTGCACGAGCGGCGGCATCTGCGCGGGAACGGCGCAGCCCATTTCCAACTGGACCTGCCAAGATTGGCAGTATGCGGGCCGCAACGGCTGCGATTGTGGCTGTGGTGCACACGACCCGGATTGCGACGATTCTTTTGCCTATGGCAATTGTGGTCTCTATGAGGCGTGCAATCAAAACGACTTCTGCGCGAACGTGCTCTCCCCGGAAGGATGGAATTGCGAGCCCTACTATTTCGACGCAGGCGATGGCTGCGACTGCAACTGCGGGAGCCGGGATCCGGACTGCGACAACCCGATGGTGGAGGTTTTCAATTGTCTTCCGGAGCAGATCTGCGATGAGGCGGGCCGTTGCCGAACGACGGGAATCGTCCCGACGACGTGGACCTGCGCCGTGGAGAGCTACGCGGACGGACAGTTTTGCGACTGTCAGTGCGGGGCCGACGACCCCGACTGCGGCCTGACCTCATCGACTCGGGGCTGCGCAGCGCTCGAGAAGTGTGTGTCTGGGCAGTGTGTGCCGTCCCTCCCCCCTGAGTGGACCTGCGAGCCTTCTTTCTATGACGCCCGGGACGGCTGTGATTGCCTGTGCGGCGTTCAGGACCCAGATTGCGCCTTCCCGGACCAGGTCGTGTTCAACTGCAACGAGGGCGTGTCCTGTGTTGAGGGGTATTGTGACGGAAATTGGTATTGCGAACTTTGGAGGCGCGGCAACGGGGTCTGCGACTGTGACTGTGGGGAGCCGGATCCCGACTGCATCACGGAGGAGCAGCGCATCGCCGCTTGTCAACCCGGCTACATTTGTGAGGCAGGAAGCTGCACCTGGGACATTCCTACGGTTTGGACCTGTGATCCCAACTATTACGCGACCGGAGGTTGTGACTGCGATTGCGGGATCTGGGATCCCGACTGCGACCTGCAGCCCAAATTCGCAAGGGGTTGTGCCGCCGACGAGGTCTGCATGAAGCCAGGGGTTTGTGGGCCTGCTTCGCTCTGGACCTGCGAGGCTGGGACCTATGAAGACGGAAGAACGTGCAATTGCAAGTGTGGCTCGTCCGACCCAGACTGCACGAACCTGAGTCTACCGGTTGAGGGGTGTGTCTCCCCTCTTTCGAGGTGTTTCGAGGACCACTGTCTCAGTCCCGACTACCCAGACACGGGTTGGGACTGTGATCCATGGGCCTACGACGCACACGATGGCTGTCACTGTGGCTGTGGTTCAGCAGTCGACCCAGATTGCGGCGACTCGAGGCAGCCAGTAGTAGGCTGCCTCTCAGGGCTCTGTGAGATGGGGCAATGTGTTCCTCTCGAGCCCATCGACGATGGGGTTGAAGAGACCACGGTCGCTGCCAATAACGGGCTCTGCTCTGCAGTGGTCGAGAGACCACTCGAAGGACCTTGGCCATTCTTTGCCTTGTTGGTGGTGCTCGGGCTGGTGAAGCGCCGATGGTCCTGAGCCGTTGATGGGCGAACCAGAGGGTGAAGGCAGGGTGGGGCCGCGTTTGACATTTGGACGGCTTCTGCGCAGGCTTCTCCGCAATGGATTGCTCTGCACCGGTGGATTGGGGGTGAGAATGAGAGTCGCGAAGAACTCGGAGCCAGGGATGGCGGAGAGTCGTGTAAACCCGAAGGGTTGCGCGCAGGATGCGCGCAACAACTTGGTACTGACCTCGCTGGTGCTCGCCTTGTGTTTCTCCTTTTCGGAGAGTGCTTGGGCGCACGGAGTCAACACGACGGACAGCTCCATCGCAGAGTGGTTCACGCGCATCCCGTTGACGCCCAACAGCGGACTCCTGGCCGTGTCGGCGAGCCAAGGAAGCGAATACGTGTGGGTCGATGCACCGCTGGACCACATCGCTTCGGCGCAGGCCACAGGCGACATTGCCTTCAAGGTCCTACGGGTCAGCAGCGATCAGACCGGCATGGGATTTCTCGTACAGCTGGCGGCCTTCCCGATTCTCGGAAGCCGTGCGGCGCAGCTCCAGATCGCCATCGACCAAGACGGCGTCGCCGACAGCGGTGCGCGGGACTTCGTCGGTGGCGCCGAGACTCGGGTGGCCGCCGAAGCGGCCTGGGAGCACCTCATTCAGACCCACTTCGGCTCGGGAGGTGCGCCGGTGCTCTACGATTCGAGCGCGACCATCGTGCGCCAGGCGCTCCCCTACCAGATCGTCGACTCCAACGGCCAAGCCTTCGTCGAGCTCGCGGTCTCCTGGACCGACCTCGGCCTCCTCGGGCCGCCCGCCGACCCACTGCGCCTGACCCTCGCCATGTTCCAATCCGAGGTCGATGACTCCCCCAGTGACATCGCTGGAAACCCCGATGCCGTCGACCTGCTCTCCGACTACGGCGAGCCCAAGAGCTCCCGCAACACCGCCAGCGAGTTCGTCGGCGACGATGTGGTCGACTATTTCGTCCGGCTCGACTTTGCTCCCTCCGGAGAGCTCGTTTCGCCTCTCGTGATCTTTGCCTTCCGCTCCAACGTGGGGGCCGCGCAAAGCGAGTGGATCGCCTTGCGCAACAACAGCTTACAGGCGGCGTCCCTCGATGGCTACAAGCTCGGCGACGAGGAGGATCCCCGCCAGAGTGAAGGCATGTTGGGCTTCCCTTCGGGTCTCACCATCGCTCCCAACGACTACTTCGTCGTCGCCGTTGAAGGCCTCTTCTTTGCGAACGAGTATGGGTTCGCGCCCGACGCGGAGATGCGCGGCGGCTCTGGAGCACCGGTCCTGACGCTCTTTCCGTCTTGGGGTGGCTCCACCATCAACCTGGGCAACGTCGGCGACCAGCTGCTGCTCCTCAATGGCAGCAACACCATCGTCGACGTCGTGACCTACGGCACGGGTGCCGACTCTATCTATGACGGGGTGGTGACGGGCCCCTCCGTCGCATTCGGGCAGATCGCCAATCGAGACACCACAGGCAGCGATACCGACGACTGCAGCGTCGACTTCAGGGTTTCTACGTCGACGTGCTCCGGTCCGGCCGATTGTGGGGGGTGCGATTCCTGTGTGGTCGGAGTCTGCGTGCCCAATCCTGGCGGCAACGGCTCCCCCTGCGACGACGGAGACCCCTGCACCTACGCAGACATTTGTGGCAACGCGACCTGCGTAGGGACGCCCATCGTCTGCGCGGACGACCTTTGTGTTGACCGGCAATGCGATGGAACCGCGACCTGCCTCGAGACCTTCTTGCCCACAACGACGTCCTGTGGCACTCAGAACTGCTCGGGTGACTATTGCGCAAACAATGTCTGGTACAACACCGACGAGACCTGCGAGCTCTTCTGCGATGGCGCTGGAAGCTGTGCGGCGACCTGTGCGTGTGGAACCGTGGACACCGCCTGCGGCGGTGGCGGTTGCTGCGACGTGAGCTGTTCGGCCACCGTCGGGTGCATCACCCTGCCGAGCGCCCAATGCACCGCTGGGACGGACGCCTGTGGCGCCAATGTACTGACCCTCCCATCCGCATGTACGGGCTGCGGACCTGCCAACCAGACGGTGGCCAGCTGCGGCGCGGGCGGCGACTTCGTGTGCAACGACACGCAGCACACTCCCTGCGAGACCCAGAACTGCAACGGCACGCTCATGACCTGCACGAACACTGGAGGAACCTGGAAGTGGAGAGCCACCAGCGATTGCGATGATGGAGAGCTGTGCACGTACGGGGACCGCTGCGATGCGGGGACTTGTGCCGGGACCCCACTCGTCTGCGAGAGCGACGACTGTACTCGCCGCACCTGCGACGGGACCACGGCCTGCGTCGTGGAGCTGTTGCCCTCGACGACGCCATGCGGCGAGGCCATGACCTGTCCCGACGACCAGTGCGTCGGACCCCACTGGATTGACTACCCTGAGAGCTGCGTGACCTTCTGCGACGGCTTTGGGGCCTGTGCAGGCACCTGCTCCTGCGATCCGGTCGACATGGACTGCTCGACGGCCGGATGCTGCATGTCCTACTGTGACGACCAAACCGGGTGCCTCACACTCCCCGGAATTTGCCCTGGGACCGACGCCTGCAGCCCCGAGCTGCTCACTATCAACTCCGAGTGCGAGGGTTGTTCGCCTCAATCCGCTGGCGTCTGCTCCACCTCGCCGCGGAGCTATCCCTGTGACTCGACGCAGGGCTTCACGCAACGCAGCTGTGGCGGAGACGTCTTCTATTGCACGAACTTCGACGGCGCCTGGGCCTGGCGCTTCGACGAGAGCTGCGACGACGCAAACCCCTGCACCATCGACGATCGAGTGCAGTCAGGAATCTGCGAGGGTTTCCCCGTCGGAGATGGAGCCTCCTGCTCGACCCCCTGCATCCCAGACGGCACCTGTCAGGGCAAGCTCTGCACGGGAACGGACTCTTGCGGGACGCCCGACGCGGTAGAGTCCGAGGATCTGTCTACCGGCGACGCCGAAAGTGACCTCGAGGGGGGCTCTGTCCCCGCAAAAGAACAAGTTCGCATCTGTGGCTGTACCCTTCGCTCGGGGGCTCGAGGGCCTCGCTCCCCCGCTTTGGTTCTCCTCGTCAGCGTGCTCGTTCTCATCAGTGTCCGCAAGCGGAGAAACCCGCGCCGCTGAACGCCTAACGTCAGAATTCCATCGCTTCTTTGTCGGTGCCCCAGGCAAAGAAATGACCAGCAGCAATAGAGAGTGTGTATGCACTGGGTAGTTAAAGGTCTCGCAAGCACCGTCCGAAGGAGAAGACAGACGCTCTCTATGGCGGCCTTCGTGTTCTTGTTGGGGGTGGCGCCAAGCCTCGCTCTCGCAGGCGCCCCCTGCAGCAGCCTCAGCGACGTCGACGCCGCAGACTACGTGAAGCTCAGCGCCGAGGGCGTACAGGCCTACCAGGACGGCGACTTTAAGAAGGCCATCCAAAAAAACCAGGCCGCCATGGAGCTCTGCGACGAAGACCCCGCCCTGAACTACAACCTAGCCAGGGCCTATCACAACTCCGGACACTGTCCGATGGCCATCTTCCACTACGATATCGTCCTGGCCAAGACCACCGATCGAAAGCTCAAGAAGAAAGTCGAAAAGCACCGCGAGAGCATCGTCGAAGAGTGCTCAAACGCAGCCGACTTCATGATTCGCTGCGCCGATGAGGGCTCGACCGTGTCCATCGGCTCTCTCGAAGCGCTCCCCTGCCCCTTCACCGGCCGCATCAAGGCTGGCGAGCACGCGCTCACGGTCTCGAAGCCCGGCTTCGTGACCCACAACGAGACCGTCGAGATCAAACTCGGCGAAGGCAACGTGCTCGCAACCCCGTCGCTCGTCTCCGAGCAGATGGTCGGAGATCTCAGCGTACGCTGCGAGGACGGCATCAACTTCTTTCTTCTGAGCGGGCCAAACCTACAGCAAACCTTTCCTTGCCCGTGGCAGGGCACCTTGGAGACCGGCAGCTACAACCTGACACCCGAGAATTCGGAGGTCAGCACCGCCGCCACTGTGATCCCCGAAAACACCATCAGCGTCGTGCTCTCGCTGCCACCGAGCGTGCTCGACTCCGGCGGTGGCCAAATCGGCCTCAAGCTCGCTCCTGGTACAGGCTACGCCGACGGAGCGCTCTATGACGGCGGTGAAGCGACCGGGGAGAGCGCCTCGTCCATCAGCCACATCTCGTTTGCCCTGGTCGTCGAGGGAGGCATGGTGTTCAACCAGAGCTGGGCTGGCATCGGACGCTTCCGCCTGGACCAAAACCTCGGCATGGTGGCCAGCGTCGTGGGCAGATACTCCAGACTCGTCGATGACTCCACCGCACTGCACTTCGACGGTGGACTCGGAGCTGGAGTGCTGAAGCAGCCCGTCTTCCTCACCGACGGGCGAGTCCCCGTCACACAACCCGGTCCCGTCTTCGTCTCCAGCGGTGCTGGTCTCGATTTCGTCCTCTCCGACAGCCTCATCCTAACCACTGGCGCCGATCTCTACATCGGGGTCTACGACGATTTCGCCCTGCACCTCGACCTCTTCATCGGCCCTGTGCTGAAGTTCTGACCCTGGAGTTCATTGTGAGCTGGATTGTACGCGGCAGCCTTGGCGGGGACCCGACGGCCTACGATTTCGACGGGCAGAACCTCGTCCTCGAGGAGCTTGCGGCTCCACAACCTCTCAGCGATGAGCACCTCGGCTGCGCAGGCGACCTGACCTTCGAGACCATTGGCGACGACTGTCACTTCGATCTGCGAGTTCGCCGAGGTGACCAGTCGCTCTCTATCTCTAATGTCTTTCTGACCCGGCGAATCTTTGCGTTCCTGCCTGAGTTCGACGCGGTCGTGATCTTCAATGGAGCCTCCGACTCTAGGGTCTCGCGACGGATCGTGCTGATCACGTTGACCCAGCTCCGAGAGGCCCTCGACACCCATCAGACTCACCTCGACCTCGACGTCATGGACAGTGGCCGCATCATCGCGGCCAGTCACGGGCTGGATCTCTCCGTTGACAACCTGCGGATCGTGCCAGTGATTGGCAGCCCGGAGTTCATCTTGGCGCGCAACCGCCCCATGGCCTCACCTGCGGTTGCAGAGCTCCAGCTCGTCCATTTCCCCTTCTATCGGGCCGCAACCCCCATCGCGCACTGCAATGTCACCCTCTCGCAGACCCTAGAGGTCAACCACATCTGGATGAACGAGCTCGTCGCTGGCCCAACCGACGATGGCCTGGGCGTGACCGTGATCGGCGTGGTTCGCAAACGCAACGACTTCTCCATGGGACTCGCGACCCTGGCCCAGACCGTCATGGACTCGCCGCTGACCACCGTCGCCCGCACACTCACCTTCGATTTGGTCCCACTGCCCATCGAGTTGCGCAACACTGGCTCCGTCGAGAGCGTCCTCGTCTACCCTGACGGGCAGGGGTTCCTCGTCGCGGTCGAGGACCCGCAGAGGAAACGACAACTCTTTCGC
>Ga0210044_10003290_pt1 | contig 23170 bp, 20 predicted proteins | sample CryGey13umfilter_2_FD_183959 | JGI IMG/M metagenome (GOLD analysis project Ga0210044, IMG submission 183959) | Groundwater microbial communities from aquifer in Utah, USA - Crystal Geyser 4/9/14 3 um filter (SPAdes) (version 2) | ecosystem: Environmental > Aquatic > Deep subsurface >... | reverse complement strand
CTGCTGGCCGAGCCGCGAGTGCCGCCCGCTTCCTGGTGGTCGAGCCGTGAGTGCCGCTGGATGACGCCATTCAGCGGCGCGCAGCCAGAAGGCTCTCTCAGACCGCCAGCGTGCGGTCCGCCCATGTGTGTGGCCATCAGACCTTCCGGCGCACCCCAACCCTGGGCGTCGGCCCTGAAGGGGCCGTCCCAGGAAGTAGCCCAGTGCGGAGCGCTGCGCCGCGCATCCGACCGCCAGAACCCACGACGCGGAACCGCATCGGACCGCCAGAGCCTTGCGAAACGCCCCCATCTCGCGGTAGTGAACGGGCGTTCAAGTCTTTCGCCCCAGGATTGCCATGCCCCCATTCGAGTTGGTCAGCGAATACGAGCCGACGGGAGATCAACCCGAAGCCATCCGGCAGCTCGTCGAGGGCCTCAACGAGGGCGCCCGCGCGCAGACGTTGCTCGGGATCACCGGCAGCGGGAAGACCTTCACCATCGCCAACGTCATCCAGCAGGTCCAACGTCCGACGTTGCTCATGGCGCCCAACAAGACCCTCGCCGCCCAGCTCTTCAACGAGTACCGCGAGCTCTTCCCCCACAACGCCGTCGAGTTCTTCGTCAGCTACTACGACTACTACCAGCCCGAAGCCTACGTCCCGTCGAGCGACACCTACATCGAGAAAGACTCGAACATCAACGACGCCATCGACCGCATGCGGCACGCCGCGACGCACAGCCTGCTGACTCGCCGTGACGTCATCATCGTGGCCAGCGTCTCTTGCATCTACGGCATCGGGACGGCTGAGGCGTACATCGGCATGAAGGTGGGCCTCGAGCGCGGCCAGCGGATCGAGCGCGACGAGATTCTGCGCGCGCTGGTGGCCATTCAGTACGAGCGCTCCCACTACGACTTCGACCGCGGCATGTTTCGCGTCCGCGGCGACACCATCGAGATTTTCCCGGCCTACGAGAGTGCTCTGGCCATCCGCGTCGAGCTCTTTGGCGACGAGATCGAGGCCATCCACGAGATCGACCCGCTGCGCGGAAAGATCCTCGGCGAGCTCGACAAGATCGCCATCTTCCCGGCCAGCCACTACGTGCTGCAACCCGAGCGACGCAGCGCCGCGATCGTGGCCATCCGCGATGAGATGAAGGTGCGCGTCGAGGAGCTGAGGATGGGCGGCCGACTGCTCGAAGCCCAACGGCTGGAGCAGCGCACCACCTTCGATCTCGAGATGATGGTCACCATGGGGTACTGCAACGGCATCGAGAACTACGCTCGACACCTAACCGGCAGACAAGAAGGCGATCCGCCGCCCTGCCTGATCAACTACTTCCCCGAAGATTTTCTCTGCGTCATCGACGAGAGCCACGTGACCATCCCGCAGATTCGGGGCATGTACCGAGGCGACCGCTCGCGCAAGCAGACCCTGGTCGAGTACGGCTTTCGCCTGCCGAGCGCGCTGGACAACCGGCCGCTGAACTTCGAGGAGTTCGACGCGCTCATCCCGCAATACGTCTTCGTCTCGGCCACGCCCGGCGACTACGAGCTCGAGCGCTCGGAGGGGGTCGTGGTCGAGCAGGTCATTCGGCCCACCGGGCTGCTCGACCCCATCGTCGAGCTGCGGCCGGCGCTGGAGCAGGTCGACGACGCCATCAAAGAGCTTCGGGCCACGGTGCTGGAAGGACGCCGCGTCCTCGTCACCACGCTCACCAAGCGAATGGCCGAGGATCTGACCGAGTTCCTGTCCGACATCGGCATGAAGGTGCGCTACCTCCACTCGGACATCGACACCCTCGAGCGCACGGCCATTCTGCGAGACTTGCGGCTCGGGGTGTTCGACGTCCTGGTCGGCATCAATCTGCTGCGCGAGGGCCTCGACCTGCCGGAGGTGGGCTTGGTCATCATTCTCGACGCCGACAAGGAAGGCTTCCTGCGCAGCCGGCGCTCGCTGATCCAGACGATCGGCCGCGCCAGCCGCAATCAGCACGGCCGGGTCATCCTCTATGCCGACCGGCAGACGGACTCCATCGACGCCGCCATGGGCGAGACCGACCGTCGCCGCACCATTCAAGAGAGCTACAACCTGGCCCACGGCGTCGTGCCGACGACCATCGTGAAGGCCATCCGCAACCTCGAGGACCACGTCCCCGCGGCCCCCAACGAGCAAGTTCAGGCTCACTCGGGCAGCGACGACGCCGAGTTGCTGGAATCGGAAATCCCGCGGCGAGTCGGCGAGCTGCGCGAGAAGATGAAGCTGGCCGCCAAGGCGCTGGAGTTCGAGGTGGCGGCGGCGCTGCGGGATCGGATTGTGGCGCTGGAGGCTCGGTTCATCGGTTTGGCTCGGTGAGGGAGTCGGCCAGGATTCCTGTCTTGGTTCTTGTGGGTTCTTCGCGGCTGCGGTGAGTCTTGGGTTTGGGCTCGCCACATAGAGCACAGAGAGCACAGAGAGGGTTTCTGTTTTGTTTCTTGTGGGTTCTGGGCGGCTGCGGTGAGTCTTGAGCGTTGCGCCGTCGAGTGGCGATCGGCGGTTCGTTGGGAGTCGATCGTTGCTTCGTCGGGAGTCGATCGGTGGTTCGTCGGGAGTTGATCTTTGCTTCGTGGGGTGCCGATCGTTACTTCGTCGGGTGTCGATCGGTGGTTCGTCGGCGGGTTCTTCAGCTCGAGCGTTGCGAGTGGGATGCCGTTGAGGCTCAGAACGACGTCGAGCGAGTGCTCGGACCGTGTGGAGTAGCGGAGCTGACGGGTGATGGGTGGTCAGCGGGTGCTCGACCCGCTGGCGGGTGTTGGCGTCCGGTTCCTCGGACTCAGAGCATCCGACTAAACAGCCCCCCAAAGAATCATTAGATAAATTCAAGCACTTGCCGTCAGGCTGCTGCGCGTCATGTTGCTCCCCCGAGAGTCTTCGGGTCGAATGGTGAGGGCAGAATCGGAAAGGTTTTCTTGATTGTCCAGGGGAAAGAAAGTTTTGGGTGTGCGAAGAAGATGGATAGGTCTGTCCCAAAAGATGTGGCAATGCTCGCCCGTATGAAACTTGACAGTTTCAGACCCAGTCAGCCGACACTGGCCCCCATCACCTGCTCGTCTCGACGTTGCACCGCCGCTCCCCCGTGTGCTAGCGTGACCGCTCGAAAATGGGCTCTTTCGAGGAGTGAAACATGGCTGTCGAATGCCCGAATTGCCATCAGCGCAACGATGATCACGAAGACCTCTGCGTCCACTGTGGCGGCGATCTCGTGATCCGAGATATGGTCACCGACGGGCTGAACGTGCTCCAGAGCGGGCGCCAGGTCGTCAGCCCACGCCAGTGCCCCAGTCATCCCGACGCCAACGTGCAGCTCGAGAGCGACCGCCTGGTTTGCAGCGAGTGCGGCTGCGATCTCGGGGGGCTCGACTCGCAGAACGTCCCCCTCGCCAAAGACCCGCCGAGCCTCGTCAGCGACGACCTCGACGCCGACGAAGGGTTAGGCAAAGCCGCAGTCCTCGAGGTCGAGGGCGGCCAGGAGATCTTCTTCCGCGGCGCCTACACCACCAAGGTGCCCTTCAAAGGCGGAAACATCCTCGTCGGGCGCCGAGACGTCATGGCCAGTCACTACCCGGACATCGACCTGATGATGTACCGCAAGCTCGACCCGGCCATCAGCCGCCGACACCTGCGCTTCTTCCGCGAGAACGAGCACTACTACATCGAAGATCTCTGCAACAACAACGCGACCTTCCTCAACGACTACGCCAATAAGCTCAACCACGAGCGGCGAGAGCTCCACCACGGCGATCGCATCTTCGTTTCAATGTCGTTAGCGTTCCTGTTCAAGATTCAAGAGTAACGCTGCGCTGATGGACGACGAACACCAGGCTCCCTCTGCCCCCCCCGACCCTGAGCAGCGCTTCGCCGACGAGCTGACTCTCCTCTTGCGGGTCCCCTACCCCATCGTCTTCGTGCAGACCTTCGAGGAGCCCTACGTCGTCGAGTTCATCGCGCAGTGCGCCCGAAACCAAGGTCAGCACGCCCTGACTTGGAGTCGTGTCGCGGGGCTGTCCGGAACCAGCGCAGAAACCCGTACCCTCACCGACGCCCTGAGCGCTATCTCAACCCTCGAAGAGCCCGCCATCTTCACGCTCCTCGAGCCGGGCGACGAGCTCACGACCCAGACCGTCTTGCGACAGCTGCAAGAGCTCGCCGAGCTCTTCGCCGGCCGCGCCCAGACCCTCGTCGTGCTCGGCGTCGCGCCGACCCTGCCGCTGGAGCTGAGCCGCAGCGCCACGCAGCTCAAAGCCCCCTTGCCCTCCCGGGCCGTGCTCGGCGCCGTCCTGAACCAGGCCCTCCCCAGCGAGCAGTACAAGCTCCTGCCTCGTGAACAGATCGTCTCAGCGGCGCTCGGATTGACGCGCTCAGAGGCCTATCGTGCCTTCCTCAGGGCGCGACTCGGCTTTGAGGGCTCGGGCAACGCCTTGAGCTTCGACTGGGAGGGCGTCGTCCTCGAGGAGAAGCGCCGCGCCTTCGGCCAGAGCAGCGCCTCCGTCTTCGTCGAGGCCAACGAAGACCTCGACTCCGTCGGCGGGCTGGGCGACCTGAAGGAGTGGCTGGAGACGCGCCGCTCGGCCTTCGGACAGGAGGCCCGCGCCTACGGACTGCCCATCCCCAAGGGCCTCCTGCTCACCGGCATCCAGGGCTGCGGCAAGTCCTTGGTCGCCAAAGCCATCGCCAAACACTGGGCCTTGCCCCTCATTCGACTCGACGTCGGAGCCCTCTTCGGCGGCATGGTCGCCCCCGACGCCGCCATTCATCGAGCCCTGTCCGCCGCCGAGTCCATGGCGCCCTCGGTGCTCTGGCTCGACGAGATCGAAAAAGCCTTCGGCGGCGGCGGCTCAGAGCGGCTCCTGGGAACCCTGCTCACCTGGCTGCAAGAGAAGCGCTCCGAGGTCTTCTTCGTTGCCACCGCCAACGAAGTTCACGAGCTCCCGCCCGAGCTGCTGCGCAAGGGCCGCTTCGACGAGCTCTTCTTCGTCGACCTGCCCGATCGCGCCGCCCGCGCCCACATCTTCGCCATCCACCTGCGCAAGCGCGGCCGAGTCCCCGGAAACTTCGACCTCACCAAGCTCGCCGTCGAATCCGAGCACTTCAACGGCGCCGAGATCGAAGAGGTCATCAACGCCGCGCTCTACGAGGCCTTCGCCGAGGGACGCGAGGTCACGACCGACGATCTCCTCGAGGCCGCCGACGCCACCGTGCCCCTCTACTCCACGCGCGAAGAGAGCATCAAGGCCCTGCGCGAGTGGGCTCGCGCCCGCGCGCGGCACGCCGCCCGAGACCAGAAGCTCGTCGACTTCTTCGAGTAGGGACGCGCCCTGTGCCTGCTCCTCGCTCGTCGTTCACATCGGCCTCGGCGGTGGCTACTTCGCCTCGACCAGCACCAGGTCCAGACGGCCATGGGTCACGCCCTCAGCGACGTTGACCCAGCGCTCCAACGGCGCGTAGCCGTCTTTGCTCAGCCGCACCAACACCTGGGTCCCCTCGAGCTCGACCTGCGTCGGCGTCGTCCCTCGGTACACTCCGTCCATCACGAGCTCGGCGCCGGACGGCTCGCTGAACACGACGAGCTTCGCCACCTGGCGCCGCGGCGGCGTCCCCTGTGCGCTCGGCGCCCTCTCCTCGGCCCCTGGCGCGCTGTCGTGCACCTCCGACGGCCAGAGCACCCAAGCTCCGACCGAGGTCAGCAGGAGCACGAAGAGGCTCAACAGCGGCTGGACCAAGCGCCGCCGATAGGTCCCGCCGTCAATGTCCATCGCCGTCAGGCTCGTCCTCGTCGTTCGGCTCGACGGCACCGAGCTCGCCCGTGTTCAACTCCCAGCCCAAGTCGAGCGACTCGCCCCGTGGTGTTTCGCGGTCCTCCGCTCCGCCCGGGTCTGCAACCCCCGCAGCCGCCGGAGTTGCCGGAGTTGCGGGCTCGAGCGCGGCGTCGCTGCCTGTGTCTCGGGAAACCGGGTCCAGAGCGCTGAACGCGTCGAGCGGCTCGCGATCGGTCGTTTCGCGGCCTGGGTCCTGCGCGTCCGCAACGGGCGCTTCGCTCAGCGGCTCGGCCGGCGGGTCTGCGTCGTCAGTATCGTCTGTGGACTCGGCCGGCGCCGGGCTCGGCGCGGCGTGTAGCGGGCGCTCGAGATTGGGGAAGAGCTCGCCGATATTCTGCAGGTTGGGGAAGCGCTGGGGCAACGGCATGATGATGAGGCCAGCGCCTGGGATGCCGGGCAGCTCCAGGCGCGAACCAAGGCGCAGCGCGACGCGCGGGGGATGAGCCTGCTTGGACGGCGCTTTGGGCAGGCTCTGGATGAGCCCCGCGTTGAGAAGGTACTGAATCATGAACGCGGCTGCGGCGTAGACGCCAAGCGCGGAGAGCGCGAGCGCAAAGACGAGGTCGAAACCCATGCGGGCGAGCATGGCGAACATGGCCAGATCGGGGGCGACGAGCATGATGCTGGTGACAAGCCAAAACGCCAGGTAGGTCAGGAAGGCCGGCGAGGAAACGATGGCCAGACCCAACAGGAGCTTGATGTAGGAGAAGAGGTGCCCGCCCAAGTGATGTGCGGCGTCGCCGAGGGTCTGCCAGAGGCCGCTGCGGCCTTCGAGTAAGGGGTAGAGCGCGACCATTTGCCAGAGGTAGAGCAGCGCGCCGAGCACCGCCGTCGCGGCTGCGCCCATGGCGATGAAGAGGACCGTGAGCCAGGACACGTCGCCGGTGCGCGCTGAGGCTTCGAAGGCGAGGACGCAGGGCCAGAGGACGGTGACACTGGCGAAGACGGTGAGCGCGGCGTCGAGCAGGAGCTGCACGCCCCCGTAGCCGATCAGCGTCGGGAAATGGGCGCGGGCCGCGGACCAGAAGCCGCTGGTGCCCTTCTTCGGGTCGCTGCTCAGGGAGTGCTGAAGGCGGCCGTAGATGCCCGCGCGGACGAAGGCGGTGGTGGCAAAGCCGAGCAGGAGTGCCGCGAAGAGGAGTCCGCTGGCGGGAAGTAGGAAGTCCGTCGAGCTGAGGCGCTCGAAGGTCGAGAAGACCGCGTCGAGGACGCCCAACGGGCTGTCGCCCAGGTTGACCAGGGCGGGCAGGACGAGGGCGACGACGGCGATGATGACCGCGCCGTTGGTCAAGATGCTGCTGGCCATACCGCCCAGCAGGTCCCACATCGCGAGCATGAGGTTGCGCCGCAACAGGAAATAGGCCGACTCCAGCACGTCCCGGGTTTCGAGCTCTTCGGCGTCTTCTGCCTTCTGGGCTGGGGCCGTGTCTTCGTTCACCGAGCTCGCCATTTCGATCGTTCGCCTCGCTTGCCCACGACCGACTCTCCCTTTGAGGGATCATGCGGGTTGTCGACCGCTTGGGCGGTCCGCTGTGCCGGTCCGCCGCTGAGGGCTCGTGGCTATCAGATCCGAGGGAGGATGTCAGCCGCCTTGTGGAATGGGGGTTGCTGCCTGCCAAGAGACTGCGAAAACTTGACTCTGCTGGCTTGTGGACGCCCCCTAGTGGGGTCGCAACGGGTTGCGTGCATCCTGCGCGCAACCTAGCGAGTGGATGGGAGAGAGTGCATGAACAGTAGCACCCCGGTCTGGGCATCGTTCTTCACGGACGAGGAGTATGAGGCGTTCCTGGAGGAGGTTGAGGCGGAGATGATCCGCCGCGACCTGGACTTCGAGGTCGAGGAGGGGGTGGTGCTCGTCGTCTTGCCAGGTGGCAGCGAGACCAGCTTCGGGCTGCTCAATCTGGCGCAGCTCTGCAACCAGCTCGAGCGGGAGCGCTGGCGCGAGGCCGTACAGAGCCACTTCGACAGCATGTTGGTGGCGCGCGCGGACTCAGAAGACTTGGAGGAGCAGTCTTTCGAGGCGGTGCGCTCGTTGCTCAAGCTGCGGGTCTACCCCTTGGAGTATCTGGACTACGAATCGCTCGAGCTGCTCTGGAAGCCCATCTCCGAGGGCATGATTGGGGTCTTGGTCTACGACCTGCCGATGTCGGTTGCGACCGTGCATCCGAGCCACGTGGAGCGGTGGGGGATGGACCTGGAGTCGCTCTTCGAGCTGGCGTTGCTAAACGTCCAGGCGTTCGACCCAGTGGAAACACAACGTCTGGTCATCGAGGATGGGACGCTCCTGGACCTGCTCATCGGTGAGACGTTCTTCGCGGCCACTCACGTTCTGCTGCTGGACGAATACTTCGGTTGCGGAGAATACGGAGCGTTGGTGTCCGTGCCCAATCGGCACTTGGTCATCCACCACGACATCAAGGACTTGAGTGTGGTGCAGGCGCTGCGCACGATGTCCATTGTGGCCCGGCACCGCTTCCTGGAGGGGCCTGGCTCGGTGAGCCCCCACCTCTACTGGATGGTACCCAAGGGCGGCGCCGGCGACATGCTTCGGCTGCCCATAGAGCAGGACGGCGAGGGCAGCTGGGAGTTCACTCCTCCTGAGCGTTTCGTCGAAGAGGTGTTGAACCGGCTCGCCGAGTCTTCGTCCTGAGCTTTCGGTGAAGATGAAGATACGCCTGTAAGGGCTGTCGAACGCTGGCGTTGGAGACCCATGGTCTCACCAGGAGCCCTGCACGTTGCCAGTGATTTCCTGGGTCTGGAGGGCCGCCAAGGCGTCCGACCGGATGGACGCTTGGGCTCCGACCTGGCAGCCTCGGGCTGCATCGACTATCGTGGGTTTTTCTTTTGACTTGCCTTGCGCCCTCGGTTCTGAGCGTCATACTCGGGCAAGCTGTTCACGATTTATCCGTCATGCGGCGGTCGTTATTGCCGAACAAGCGAGGCAATGAACACCACATTGAGGAGGACTTAGACATGCAATCCATGCTGAAGGTGACGAGCGGCGCGCTCACCCTTTCGCTGGTCGCGCTCATGGCGCTGGCCTGTGTTCCCGTAGACGAACAGGTCGAGACCGGTCCTCCTGAAATCAACTACTGGGAGCAGCGCAAGGGGAACTGCGAGGCGATCTTGACCTCGCCTCAGGCCTACCAGATCCCCGAGGTGACGGACTGCATGAAGATCTGGGAAACCTATCGCCCGGTCGGCGATCTCTCGGTCGATATGCGTTCGATGTACGCGGTTGGGTTCAGCCTCGCTTGGTACAAGGCGAAGGACGACTACGATCGCCTCGTGGCGGAGGCCGCTCTTGGCCGACTCTGCGTGCCTCGGCACCCCATGGGCGAGGACGGCAAGATCAAGGAAGAGGTCCCACAGGTGCTGAACTGCTCGGTTGGCTCGACCGCTGAGCGTGCGCCCCAAGAGGGCGAAGCCAAAGCCGGCACGGTCACCGCGCCGGTCGACACCGTCGCCGATACCCGTGGCACGGTCCGCGTCGAGGCGGCCAACGAGAAGCGCTACAAGAAGGCTCAGTCCGCCAACAAGAAGGGGCTCAAGAGCGCCAGCAACAAAGCCTACGGGAAAGCCGTCGACTCGTACGAAGAGGCGCTCCAGATCTACCCCTTCTACGTCACCGCCAAGTACAACCTCGTCTGCGCCCTGGCCGCCATGGGCGACGACGAAGGCGCCCTCCAGAACCTCGAGGAGCTCTACACCTGGGATGACTCCGAGGTGAGCGCCAAGCTGATCAAGGCTCGCAGTGACGAGGATCTCGTCGCCCTGCGCGACAACCAGAAGTTCAAACAGCTGACGGGCTACTTCCGCCTCACCATCGCCAACGGCGCCGGGGACTTTGGGCTCGAGCACATCCAACGCATCTCCACCGAGCTCACCAATCGTCGCTATGCCATTCACTCCATGCAAAACGACAAGAAGCCCCGGATGCACCCCTACATCTTCTACAAGCCCGGCTTCGAGAGCTACGCTGAAGAGTTCAAGACCATCTTGGGTGCGCCGAAGATCGAGCTCGTGAAGATCGACTGGGACACGCTCGACGACATGATCATCATGTGGGGCCAGCAGGAAGCCTCGCAGCTCTACGGCACCGATGGCCAAGCAGCGCCACTGGTGCAAGGGACTCGCGCCGAGGAAAAAGGCGGCGGGCTCGACGACATGACCAAGGCTCTCAAGGACACCCAAGGCAGCGTCGAGGGGGCAAGGGACGCGGGCGAGGGGACCACCGAGGTGGTGCCCGCCGAGTAACTCGCTTTCGATTCACGAAAAGGCCGCCAGGAGCACGCTCCTGGCGGCCTTTTCGGTTTTAGGGGCTCGCTGTCCCGCAGAATTCCTAGCTTCGGCTCCCGTCTCGAGCTCACGACGCAGTCCAACCGCGGTCCCGTGCCCCTAAGCTCTCAGCCTCCTATTGCTGCAGCCATCGAATGCCATTTCCGCATTCGAACGCCTGCAGCATCTGCAGTTTCCGGCTGCGACATTGGCAAGCGACCGACGGACGAACCGCCTCCCTGCCGAGAGCAACCTCCGAAAACACAGATGAAATCTAGGTCTTTGGGAGCATCAAGAACCAAGCTCGGCGAGTGGTACGGCGATTGCGGTTGGTCTAGTCACGCGGCCGCTTCACGTGAAACGAACGCGGTCTTCCTCGAACTCGTAGCCAGGGGTGGCGGAGAGTCGTGTAAAACCGGCGGGTTGCGGGCAGGATGCCGGCAACAACTCCCCGTTCAACCATAGGAGTTGGTCATGCGCACTCGAGCTCTTCTTGTCTTCATCGCGATTTCGTTATTCCTCCCCGCCGCCGCCTTTGCGAAGGGCCCGCGTGACGGCCGTGGACCGGGACCCCACCTGGGACCCCCTTCGCCCGAGATGCTCGTCGAGCGCGCCACCGAAGCGGGCATCGACGAAGCCACCATCGAGCAGCTCCTAGCGATCATGGAGGCGAACAAAGACGTGATGGAGACGCTGCAAAAGGAGCTCATGGCCGCACACGACGAGCTGCGCGCTCTGGTCGAAGCGGACGCTCCAGACCGGGACGCCATCCTGCAGCAGGTCGAAGCGGTGGGCGCCATGGAGACCGACCTGCGGAAACAGCACCTGTCCATCGAGCTCGAGGTTCGCTCGCTGCTCACGCCTGAGCAGTGGGCGCAGCTCCGTCCGCCCATGGGCCCCATGCGCGGCGAAGGCCCTGACGGACCGCCGCCCTGTGAAGGCCCCCGCTGAGGCCACGCCACCTCCACTTCGCTCCTGCAAAGCCACGCTCGCTCCACCCCCGAGTCGCCATGTTCAAGCTCATCCTCACCATCGCCGTTGTGTCGCTTGGCCTCTCGCCGACATCGGCTGCGCACGCGGACCCCTACCTCGATGGCACCGCCCAGCTCGCCGCCCTCATCGAGGGCGGTGAGCTGGTCGGCGCGCAACAGAAGGTCATCGAGCTGCGGGCGCTCTATTCGCAGGACTATGCGTTGGCGCTGCAGCACGGTTGGCTCGCCACGCAGCTCGGCGCCACAGAAGAGGCGGCTGCGGCCTATCAGAGGGCGGCGGAGCTCTCGGGTGGCGCCGACGAGGCGGACCTGGGCCTGGCCTTGAGTTGGATCGAGCTCGGCGACGAGAGGGCGGCCAGCGCGGTCGCCGACATCGATGACCCCAAGGTGCGGGCGGAGGCGCGGGCGGCGCTGGACGCTGCCGAGGCGGCCACTGCCTTTGAGTTTGGGGCGTCGGGCGCGCTCTTCTCCACGACCTACACCCGGCAAACCGCCAGAGACAGTGCCCTTGGAGTGCAAGCCAGCGCGGACTTTGCGTGGGGCCCAGCGTTGCTCGACTTCGACGTCCGCGCGCTGAGCTACGGTTACAAGGGCGACCCTGGGCGGCGCAACCAGGCCGGAGCGAGCTTCAGCCAGACGGAGCTCTACGGCGGTTTGGGCTACGCAGCGTTGGATTGGGGCGTTCAGGCCCAATATGGCACAGTCTTCGACGCGAGCTCGGGCTCCGACGTTCAGATTGTGGGCGGCTCGCTGCGCTGGAGCCCCTACGGCGACCTGGTGCTCGAGGAGTCCAGCAGCTTCTACGCCGCAGAGAACGTACACCGCTTGGCGCTCAGCTGGCGTGTCCCCTTCGGAGATTGGTTCACGACTTTCGGTGGCGCCACCCAGTTCGTCGGCTCGGACACGTACAGCAACGGCTTCCTGACGGCCGGCTGGGCTGCAGACGACAGCGCCCTCTGGGTCGGCGGCAAGCTTGGGGACGAGTACAAGCCCGTCTACCTCGCCTTCCCGGCCATCTTCAACGGCGACGAGCTCCTCGAGTTCGGCGCCTCCGCGGGCGGCTCCCTCGCCCTCTCGGAGCGCTGGTGGCTGGCCGCCTCTTACTCGTGGGACCGACTCGAGCTCGATGGCGCCTCGGCCGACGCCCACACCGTATCCGTCAGTCTCGGTGCTCACACCTGGGAGTAGGCCTCCCAGCCCATTTCGACAAGGACTCGGACCATGACCACACGCATCAAGGACCTCGCCGTGAGCGACAACGGATTCGTCTTCGACCCCTACAGCGGCTCGAGCTTCACGACCAACGCCGTCGGCCTGCACATCATCCGACGGCTGCAAGCCAACGCCAGCCGCAGCGCGATTTTGCAGTCTCTGGACGAACGATTCGAGGGCCTTACCGAGACGTTGGACCGCGATCTGGACGATTTCCTCTTGGTTCTTCGGCAGCAGAAGCTGGTTGACCCCGACTTCCGGCTCTAGCCGGCCCATTGTCGTCGAATAGGAAGCTGAAACATGAACCGTAAACTGACAGTCGCCATCACCGGTCTGAACGCGACCGACAACCCCGGCCCAGGCGTCGCCGTGGCGAGGGCGTTGCGAGACGCGCCCGAACACATCGGCCGCATCGTCGGGTTGGCCTACGACAGCATGGAGCCCGGCATCTACCAGGCCGAGCTGGTCGACGACGTCTTCCTCATCCCCTACCCGTCGCAGGGCAGTGAGGCGCTGCTTCGCCACCTCGAGCACGTCATCGCGCAGACCGGCGTCGACGTCATCATCCCGACGCTGGACTCCGAGCTGGGCAACTTCATCGCGGTGGAGCCCGCGCTCAGGGCGCTCGGCGTCGGGCTCTTTCTGCCGACGGCGGAGCAGCTCGAGCTGCGCTCGAAACCACAGCTCACCAGGCTCTCCGAGAACTCCGCGCTGCCCGTCCCACACACCCTCATCCTGCCCGACGTCGGCGACGTCGAGAGCATCGAAGCCGAGGTGGGTTATCCGGTGGCCATGAAGGGCGCCTTCTACGGCGCCGAGATCGCCACCAACGTGCACGAGGCCATCGCCGCCTATCACAAGCTTCTGGCCAAGTGGGGCGGCCCCATCATCGCGCAGCGCTTCATCGACGGGGAGTCGGAGCTCAACGTCGTGGCCGTGGGCGACGGCAAGGGCGGCCTCATCGGCGCCGTCCCCATGAAGAAGACCGTCCTCACGGACAAAGGAAAGGGCTGGGCCGGCGTCGCCATCCGCGACGAGGCGCTCATGGAGATTACCCGCCAGTTCATGGCCACGACGCGCTGGCGCGGCCCCTGCGAGATCGAGCTCATCCGTTCCAGGACCGGCGAGAACTACATCATCGAGATCAACCCACGCTTCCCGGCCTGGTGCTATCTGAGCGCTGGCGCCGGCATGAACCTCCCTCTCGCCGTGGCACAGCTGGCGTCCGGTGAGGTCGTCAAGCCGATGTCCGACTATCGGGCCGGTACCATGTTCGTCCGCATCTCCCTCGACCAGATCGTCGACCTCGAAGACTTCGGGCAGCTGACCTCGCTCGGGGAGCTCTCCAGGTGGAACCACAAAGCAGCGAAGAAGGCCGCGTCATGAACAAATTGCCCTACGAACGTCCCGTCCTGGTCCCTCATCGCACGGGCTTGATGAACAAGTTCGGTGGCATGCCCTCGATGGAGCCCATGCCGCGCATCGGCGGCGTCGCTGTCTCCGAGTTGCTGGAGACCTACGGCTCGCCGCTCTTCGTCTTCGACGAGACGACCTTGGTCGAGCGCTACCACGAGCTGCGCGACGCGCTGATGCGGCGCTACCCCAAAGTCCGCATGGCCTGGTCCATGAAGACCAACTACCTGGACGGCGTGGTCAAGGTCTTTCAGCGAGAAGGCGCCTGGATCGAGGTGGTCTCCGGCTTCGAGTGGGAGAAAGCCATTCGGCAAGGGTTTCCGGCCGACCACATCCACTTCAACGGCCCCTTCAAGCCCCGCCCCGACCTCGAGCGCGCCTTGCTCGCTGGCACCTTCGTGCACATCGACCACTTCGACGAGTTGCTACTGGCCGAGACCATCGCGCAAGAGCACGGCATCCACCCCAAGGTCGCCATCCGCCTCAACATGAAGGTCGAGGGCGCGCCCCATTGGAGCCGCTTCGGCTTCAACCTGGAGTCGGGCGAGGCCCGCGACGCCGCCAACCGCATCCTGGCAGGAGGACACCTCGAGCTCGTCGGTCTGCACTGCCATCTCGGCACCTTCATCTTGGACCCCAACGCCTACCGGCTGTCGGCCACCAAGCTGGCCACCTTCGCCAACGAGCTGCGCAAAGAGCACGGCGTCGTGGTCGAGTTCATCGACGTGGGCGGCGGCATCCCGTCCCACAACACGCTCAAAGCCCAGTACTTGCCGGGCAGCCAGGCGACGCCCGCGGTCAGCCGCTACGCCGAAGCGCTGGCCGATGGCCTGGCCACCCTCGACCTGCCGCCCTCCAAGATGCCCACCTTGGTCCTCGAGAACGGCCGCGCCTTGGTCGACGACGCGGGCTACCTCGTCAGCCGCGTGCACGCCACCAAGCGGCTCTCCGACGGCCGTCGCGCCTTGGTCATGGACGCAGGGGTGAACGTGCTCTTCACCAGCTACTGGTACAAACACGAGGTGCGACCCACCCGCGACATCCGAGGCGTCAGCGAAGCCAGCGTCCTGGTCGGTCCCCTGTGCATGAACATCGACGTCATCCGTGAGACCTTGATGTTCCCGCCCGTCAACGCCGGCGAGCCCTTGGTCTTTAGCCAGGTCGGGGCCTACAACGTGACCCAGTGGATGCAGTTCATCACCTATCGACCGGCCGTGGTCATGGTGGGGGCCGACGGCCAGCACAGTCTCCTGCGCCGCCGCGAGACCCTCGAGTCCATCGTCGATCACGAGGAGTTGCCCGCATGGCTGTAGACGCTGCCAGCCAGGAGCTCGTCTTGCGCCTCGTCGAGGCGCGCGATGCGCTCCTGCGCAGCTTCTCCCAGATTCTGCTGAGCCGCTCGCGCTGGGTCGGCGTGCTGCTCTTCGCCGCGGCCGCGGTCGTGCCGATGAACGCCCTCTACGGCGTCTGTGCTGTACTGATGGTGTTGGTCCTAGCGCGTTGGTGGAACCTCGCTCCGTCCCAGCTCGAGTCCGGCCTGCTGGGCTACAACTCGCTGCTCGTGGGCATCGGTGGCGCCGCCCTGCTGGAGCCTTCGCCGGTCTCCTTCGCGGTCGTGATGCTCGCCGCCGGGCTGACCCTCCCGATCACCGCGGCGATGAAATCAGCGCTCTCGGTCTTCGACCTGCCCGTCCTGACCTTGCCCTTCATCGTGGTCTTCTTCCTCCTCTTGGGTGTGGCCCCTTTGCTCGAGATTCCGCTGGTCCCTTTGCACGTCGAGCCTTGGTCTCGCGCGTCCTTCTTCCCTGAAGAAATCGCCATTGCGCTGAAGAGTCTCGGCGCCCTCTTCTTCGTGCCACGAGTCGAGGCTGGGCTGCTGGTTCTGGCGGCCCTGCTGCTGAGCAGCCGTATCGCCACCTTGGCCAGCGTCGTCGCCTTCGTCTTCTTGGTGCTCGCCGCCAATCGCTTCACGGTCATGACCTCCGAAAGCCTTCGCATGAGCCTGGGCTACAACGCGGTGTTGGTGGCGGTGGCGTTGTCGGGCATCTGGTTCGTGCCGTCTCGCAGCTCGTTCGTGTTGGCGTTGGTGGGCGTGGCCCTGAGTACACTCTTCGCGCTGGGTCTCTTGCCCATCTTGGCCCGTCTGGAGCTGCCTCTGCTCATCTTGCCCTTCAACCTGAGCTTGCTGGTCATGCTCACGGCGATGCGCCAACGGCTGCGCGACCAAACCCCGAAAGCGGTGGATTTCGCAGCCGGCAGTCCCGAGCAGAACCTCAACACCTTCAACACCCGCCTCGCCCGCACCCAGAGCCTCTACGGAATCCGCTTTCGCCTGCCTTTCCTGGGCAAGTGGCGCTGCACCCAAAGCAACGATGGCGAGCACACCCACCAAGGCGAGTGGCGGCACGGCCTCGACTTCGAGGTCGCGGGGCGCAACGGCCAGACCTTCTCCGGCGCCGGGACCGAAGCCAGCGACTACCACTGCTACAAGCTCCCTGTGCTCGCCGCCGCCGCCGGCACGGTGGTCAACGTCGTCGACCACATCCCCGACAACCCTGTTGGCCACGTCAACCTCGAGCAGAACTGGGGAAATTTGGTCCTCATCGTACACGCCACAGGATTGTACTCCATGGTCGCCCACCTCTCGCCGGGCAGCATCAAGGTCACCGAGGGGCAGCTCGTGAAAGCCGGTCAGGTGCTGGGTTCTTGCGGCAACTCCGGCCGTTCACCGGCACCGCACGTCCATTTCCAGCTGCAAGGCTCCGCCCGAGTCGGCGCGCCCACCCTGCCGGTGGACTTCGACGACGTCATTCGAGTCGGCGACGGCGGCGGCGCGCGGGTCGAGACCCTGCTGCCGAAGTTGGGCGACGAGCTGCGCAACCTCGAGACCGACGACGCGTTGGGCCGTCCGTTCGAGTGGAAGCACGGCGACACCTTGGTCTTCGAGGTGCGAGACGGCGAGGAGGTTTGGCGCGAAGCGGTGCGGGCCGAGATCGACCTCTTTGGTTCCCTGACGTTGCGGTCGCTGAGGTCGCGTACGACGCTGTATTACGAGAAAACAGACGACCGCTTCCAAGTCTACGACGTGGTGGGCACGCGAAAGTCGGTATTGTGGCTGCTGCGCTTGGCGTTGGGGCGCTTCCCCCTGGAGTCGGCCAGCCTGAGTTGGACCGACCACCTGCCGGACGGGCTCTTGACGCCTCGGTGGCTGACGCCGCTCACCGATTTCGTCAGCCCGTTCCGCGCTCGTAAACCCTTGGAGATCCGCATTGGTCCCTTCGGTCAGCGAGGGGGCGTCGGGGCGTTGGGGATTTGGCTTGCTCTTGGGGTTGCTGGTGTTGGGTTTGCGATGACGGCGTGGCTAGGTCGGTCGGTTTGCTGCAGCGAAGAATTCTGTCGCTTTCACATAGCGCAGGCCCAGAATCCGCGCGAATTCGGCGTCGGTGTCCAGGTCTCCGACCATGACGGTCTGGGCGCGGTCGAGGCTGTAGTGGTCGATGAACTGGACTCCTAGGCCGGGCATGGGTTTGCGGCAGTAGCATTGCGGCGCGCCGGCCTCGTGCGGGCAGAAGGCGATCTCGAGGTCGAGGCCAAGCAACTCGCTGGTGCGTTTGAAGCAGGCCCGCACCGCCGCTTCGTCGAGCCGTCCAGCCGCGACGCCGCTCTGGTTGGAGACGCCCAAGAGGCGATAGCCGTCTTCGCGCCAGCGTCGCAACACCTCGGCGCGATTCGGCAGAATCTCGACGTCGTCGGGCGTGCTCGGGAAGGGCGCGCCGCTCTTGGTGCGGCGCAGCGTGCCGTCGAGGTCCAGCAAGAGGGCTTTGTTTCGCCCTTGCTCACGTCGCAGGAAAGGCTGCCGCTCGACGAAGGCGAACCCTTCCTCCAATTGCGGCGGCTCGAAGAGCCTCGCGAAGCGATACACCACCGCCGGCGGAAAGACGCTGGGATCCTTGCGGCCGACGACTTTGAGCTCCTCGGGCGAGAGCAAGCGGCCGTGGTTGACGAGCATCCGCTGGCAGACGTTGACGACGGCATCGTCGACGCTGGTGTCGAGCCAGAGTGCGCGCACCGGCAGGGCGTGCGCCCGCGCCGCTGCCAGGATGCCGCGCCGCGCTTCGGCCGTCGCGTAGGTGTTGTCCAGAACGAACCGCCGCGTCCCGCTGGCGACCAGCGCGTCGAGCCTGGGCACCAAGTCCGCCAAGGTCCCGCCCAAGGTATCGCGGTTCAGACGCACATAGCCCTGCTCCACGAGCGGCCCGACGAACGTCGACTTCCCGGCTCCTTGAATGCCGACGGTCATGACGATTTCTTGTGCTGGCCGTTGACCGCCAGGCATCGAAGTCGACGTGGTTGGCCGCTGAGAGAAGTCAGATCCCTTTGAGAGTCGATAGACCCCGTGTTCTTGTGGGCTCTTTCCCTCGACAAAATTGGATTGGGTTGGGCTCTCGCTGGCGGCCGCGGCCTCGAGAGCCTCTCGAACGAACGGAAACGCCTCGTCGAGCCAGGCCAGATCGTCGTCCGAGAGGCGCAGCGAGAGCGCGTGAAATGCTTGTTCGACGCGATCGACTTGGGTGGCCCCAAAGATCGGGATGAGGTGCGGTCCGAGCGAGAGCAGCCACGCCAGCACGACCTCTGGGTTCGTCACCGCGTGTCGCCAAGCGACGTCGCCGATGCCCTTGTGCCCCAAGGTCCTGGCCACCCCGCGGTGGCCGCCGAGCGGGCTGTGCGCGATGAAAGTCAGTCCCTCGCGCAGACAGTGCGCGACCATGCCGCTGGTGAAGGCGGTCTTGTCGAAGGGGTTGCAGACGTTCTGGACGCTGACGATCTCGGTGAGCTGGCGCGCCTCTTCGAGCTCCTGGACGGTGACGTTGCACAGCCCCAGATGCGCGAGCTTGCCCTCGCGCACGAGCTCGGCGAGGGCGCCGATGGATTCGTCCCAAGGGACGCGGGGGTCGCGGACGTGCAGCTGGTAGAGGTCGATGCGCTGGACGCCCAGCGCCTTCAGGCTTCTTTCGCAGGCTTGGCGAAGGTGTTCCGGCCGGCCATCGGGAACCCAGCGGCCGCCTGGCCGTGCCATGCCACCCTTGGTACCGATGACCAAGGTGTCGCGGTCTCCCGCCCAGAGCTCCCGCGCGCGCCCGATGAGCCGTTCGTTGTGGCCTAGCTCGGCCTCGTCGGCGCCGTAGGCGTCGGCGGTGTCGACGAAGGTGAGGCCTGTGTCCCAGGCTTTGTGCAGCAGGGCGAGCGCGTCGGATTCTGACGGTCGCTCCGCCGCCGTCGAGAGCCGCATGGCTCCAAAGCCCAGGGCGCCGACCAGGCGCCCGGGCCACAACCGCCGTTGTTCGACCTGCCCTGTGTCGCTGCGGCTCGGATGCCATCTCTGCTCGACGATGCCGAGCTCGTGGTTGCGCTGGGGTCTTGCATCTCGCCGCGCGCTTGGCGAAGCCTCTGGCTTTCGACGTGGGGCGGGGAGCGCGCCGCCGCTCCACAGCGAGGCGTCTTCCCAGTCGATGTCGTCGCTCACCGTGGAAACCCGCTCTGGGACCGGGCCGCCGACGACGTTGCTCAGGGACCAATCCAGACCCAGGCGCGCCGCCTCGGCCGCTTCGCAGAACAAGACCTCGCGCCGAGCCCCTGGCATGGTCGCCGCCTGCACCGCCAGCAACACCTCGCCTTCGACCACCAAATCGATGAGCGCCCGCGTGGCGCGATCGGGCACGGCGCCGGCATTTCGCGGGGCGTCACTGCGCAGCCGTCCGAGCGCCATGGCCGCGCCGCGGTCGTCGTCGCCGAGCTCGAGCCCGCGCCCGAGCTCAGCGGCGCTGAGCGGGGGAAGGACGGCCTTCTCGATGGCCGTGAGCTTCTCGATGGCCTCGCGTTTGAGGAGCGCAAGGCGCTCACCACTGCGGATTCGGATCTTTCGCTTGGTCGCCTCTGAGATGGCCATTGGGATTCTACTCGAGCTCGGGGTTCGTGATCGGCTCGAGTCTAACGCAGTCCTTAGGGGTTGCGCGACGGCTGTGCACTAAAGAGACGGTGGAGCCCGGCGTCCAAAGCTTGCTTCTGCGGCCCGTCTGACTTCAGCAGCAGCCAAGGCAGCATCCGCCTGAAGCTCCAGACTCCAGACTGAGCCAGAATCAAAGCTTGGACCTGCCCCGTCGGATTCAACAAACAGCCGTATCAAAGTCCAGAGTCCAATGGGCTTGGGATTAAGTCGCAGTGAGAGTGGGGTCGGTGCGGATTGTGGGTGGAGTGTGAATGAACTCTCAATGGAGAATCTTGTGGTGAGTTCATTCATTGGGCCGATTGCGAGTGTTTGTTCGCAAGACCACTTGGTCCAGCGCGCCCTCGCCCAGCGCCGCCTCGAGGACGAGAACAGGCAGCTGCGCGAGACCATCGACGAGCTCTGTCATTTCGACACCATTGTCGGCGAGAGTCCTGCGATTCTGAAGGTCGTCGATTTGGTACGGACCCTCGCTCCGACCGACGCCACCGTCATGATTCGAGGGGAGAGCGGAACTGGCAAAGAGCTCATCGCGCGGGCGGTGCACGCCAACAGCCGGCGCCGTTACGCGCCCATCGTGCCCGTGGCTTGCGGGGCCTTCCCCGAAACCCTGCTCGAGAGCGAGCTCTTCGGCCACGAGCGCGGCGCCTTTGAGTCTGGGCTTCGGAGCTCAACGCAAAGTCGCAGATGGAGCCTTCGGATTTCTTTCTAGGGGTTTCTCGCTGCAGTGACTCCATTTCAACGCAAAGGCGCTAAGTCGCAGAGACGCAAGGTGTTTTCTTGGAGGGACTTCGGATTTGTTCTTGCGAGTGGTGGTGAGTCTGGGCTTCGGAGCTCAACGCAAAGTCGCAGATGGAGCCTTCGGATTTCTTTCTAGGGGTTTCTCGCTGCAGTGACTCCATTTCAACGCAAAGGCGCTAGGTGGTGAGTCTGGGCTTCGGAGCTCAACGCAAAGTCGCAGATGGAGCTTCGGATTTCTTTCTAGGGGTTTGTCGCTGCAGTGACTTCCATTTCAACGCAAAGGCGCTAAGTGCGCAGAGACGCAAGGGGTTTTCTTGGAGGGACTTCGGATTTGTTCTTGCGAGTGGTGGTGAGCCTGGGCTTCGGAGCTCAACGCAAAGTCAGCAGATCCGGATTTCTTTCTAGGGGTTTGTCGCTGCAGTGACTTCCATTTCAACGCAAAGGCGCTAAGTGCGCAGAGACGCAAGGGGTTTTCTTGGAGGGACTTCGGATTTGTTCTTGCGAGTGGTGGTGAGCCTGGGCTTCGGAGCTCAACGCAAAGTCAGCAGATCCGGATTTCTTTCTAGGTGCGCTTCGGCACAGAATTCCGAGTCGGACCACACGGTGACAACAGCGAGAACGAGCCAAAGAAACGTCAAAATCTGTCTGAGGGCCGATTCGCGGCTTTTCGGCCGACTGCCCAAGGTGTAGAGTCCGCTCTCGTCCTCGACGTTAGTGGCAAGTCAGCAGCAGTCCAAGCGGCACGTAAAGAGCAGGCTGTTCTGGCTTTCAAGATACTCCAACCCTATCGAACCCTTCTCGTTCGATCGGCAGGCGAAAATGGACGAATTCGATCTCACTCCCTTCGAGCCCATTCGACAGGACCTCCCGGGCGGGCTGGGCGACCGGTTTGGCGGCTCGGTATGCGGAGGGGCGAACCCATCCGACCACCGCCTGACAGGCTGAGCCGTGAAAAATCGCGGAGCGGACGAGCGCCGACACCACATCTCCTTTCGGCCACGAGACGCCTGGGAAAAGTACTTGCACTGCGTGCGATTGTGCAGGAGTCTTTAGGGTCTGAACGACTGCATGGGGGCGACATGAAGTGGAAGGATGCGCGCTCGAACTATCCTGACGAATGGCTAGTCATCGAGGTGCTCGAGTCGAGCCAAGCGGGCAAGTGGTTTTTCGTCGAGGACCTCGACGTTCTCGAAATCTGCAAAGACGGACGGGCCGCGTTTGAGTCCTACCGTCGTCGCCACAATGAGGCTCCACAGCGGGACATCATGTTCGTGCACACCCATCAGCCAGAGCTCCGCCTCGAGGAGCGTCGTTGGGTGGGGATAAGGACGGGCGTGTGAACCTTGAACAACGAGACTCGCTGCTCTTTGTTTCGGTGGTTGTCGGCTACGAAGGTGGTGAGGTGGAGGTCCCGAGCGTGTTGGTGGACACAGGCTCCGCGACGACCGTCTTGTCAATCGACGCGCTGGCCGAGTTGAGCATCCAACCAGAACCTGGGGATCCAATCCGAAAACTCAGAGGAGTTGGGGGTGTGGAGTACGTCTTCACTCGTCGGTTGGAGAAGCTCAGCCTTGGCGGAGTCGGAGTTGGCGAGTTCGAAGTTGAGGTTGGTGCCCTCGACTATGGATTCGAAATGAATGGGATCCTCGGGCTCGACTTCCTTGTCGAAGTTGGAGCGATCATCGATCTGAGGCGACTCGTTCTGCACTTTGACAGTGATTGAGGTGAGCCTCCATCCATTCGCCCACACCGCGTCCCTCACTATCACGCATGCACTCATCGACCGTGCGTTTCGCTGCTTTGCTTTGCTCAGTCGCTCGTTGGGCCTTCGCTGGCGCGTCGACCAACTCTTGGAGCTGGCTGCGGCTCAGCCCAAGCTGGTCGGCAAGCTCCTATACGGCGGAGTTTTGGCTATCGGGAATGGTGACTTCGAGTCGCATTGTCATCTCCTTGCCAGGTTCGGAACCGTCTGGAGAGAGAGCGCTTCGGTGTGCGGACCGTGACCGGCAAGAGTAATTGTCGCTGGTCCCCCTGACCCACTCCGCGACGCAGGTTCGACGGCAGACCTTCGGGGGCGGTAGGGACGCCCGTTCGAACAAGCCCCCAAAGCGAGCCCGAACGACGCGCGCGGGCGAGTGAAGCCTGCCGAGGCGCGGACCCCGGCAGGCTTGGGCCGGCGAGGCCTCAAATCTGCTCAGAGACCTCAGCCACGTCGACGGGCGCAACGGCCTTGGCCTTGCGTTGGGTCCGCGCGGCGACCGCCAGGTTGCGGAAGCGGTTCGCGTTGGGCGTGTTGCGGAAGATGTACTGCCCGGTCACGGTGACCTCATTATAGTAATGGCAGAGCACCGCCCACACTTTGGCGTAGCGTTCGTTCCACGCCTTGTCTCGAGTGTCGGCTTGGCCGAGCTCGTCGACGACGAGCTTGGCGAGGCGCATCGCGCGGGGGGCGTCGTCGGGTTGATAGTGTTTGAGGTCGAGCTCGAGAATGGCCTTATGGGTTTCGACGGCGCGCGCCAGGCGGGTGAGATCCGAAGCGACGTCGAAGTATCCGGTGCCGGACTTGATGGGCGAGCCTCCGACACACTCTCCACAGACCATCGAAGAGTGTAAACTTGAGCTTCCCAGCAAACTCCGCCCACAACAGCGACGAGCCCAAGGCTGGTCGCGACGCCGACATACGGGTTCGATGCGA
>Ga0210044_10003289_pt1 | contig 23174 bp, 24 predicted proteins | sample CryGey13umfilter_2_FD_183959 | JGI IMG/M metagenome (GOLD analysis project Ga0210044, IMG submission 183959) | Groundwater microbial communities from aquifer in Utah, USA - Crystal Geyser 4/9/14 3 um filter (SPAdes) (version 2) | ecosystem: Environmental > Aquatic > Deep subsurface >... | reverse complement strand
CAACCAGCGCAGAAAACACCAGTCGCTCGATTACAAAACCCCGGAGCAAATATATTTAACAAAGTAATTTTTAAAAAATCTAACAAATGCAACCTCTTTTACTGTCTTAACAAAGGAGGACACTTTACATCGCCAAATATGAGCCACTCTTTGCTTTGAATCTAGAAATAAATAAGCTCTTAAAAATAATTCTAGAAAAATTTTCCTTCTGTAAGTCACAGAATTTAAATATTTTTTTACATCATCACATTGTTTATTTTTTGAAATTAAAATGTTTTCTGCTATTAAAATTGTTGCCTTCAGATCAAGTTTGTTAATAATTTTTTGCAACCTCTTGACATGATATGAATTGGTCACCACGCCAATTTCAGAGAACAAAATATTCTGCTTTTTAAGAAAACTTCGTATCTCATTGAGATTATCAAAAGTATTATTGGAAGAATTTAATACCAAATGGTCACTTCTAATCTCAGGAAAATTTTTAATCCAAAACTTCTCCATAAGTTCGGCTCCAGAAACTTTCAACCCGCCACCGCCAATAAATAAAATTACCGACCTTCTATTTTCTTTAGCTAATTCAAATCCAGCAAAAAGGCGTAATTTCGAATCTTTGGTTATTTCGTTTTTATTTTTTCCAACATGAAATAGAATGCAAATAATTTTCATATATTTATTGTACTATCTAGTCTATAAAAAAAGAGGGGCTATAATTCCTCTATTTATAAGCCCCTCTATTATAGTGCTTGCTTGTAATTTTACAAACTACGGTATAGGTATATATCTATTCTTGTACCACGCAATCGTCTGAATCAGTCCCTCCTTTAAGGGAATTCTTGGCGACCAGCATGCCAAATCATTAATTTGCGTAAGATCAGCCTTGATACTGGTATTGTCTGTTTCTCCCTTTCGCATAGGGATATGGATAATTTTCGAACGTGATTTTGTAAGAGCAATAATATAATTGATCAATTGATTAACGGTGATCTCTTCCCCCACACCAATTTCAAAAATTTTTCTTCACATCGAAGCCAATTATTCATAATTGCCAGAGTAGCTTCTATAGCGTCGACAGTATGAACCAGGTCCATAGTCTGCTCACCATTGCCATAAATCTCAATATTTTCATCACGCAAAGCATTAATAATAGCGGTTGGAACAATTTTTTTATAACCCGCTTCTTTCATAAGAGGTTGGCGATTACCATAAACATTAAACCATCTAATTGTCACCGATTTCACCCCATGCTCACGCCGATACATTTCAGTAAAACTCTCAGCTGCAATTTTGGTTATTGTGTAGGTATTGATCCAACAATTTGGCTTGGAAATTTCCACCAATTTCACGCCATGTATTCGACAAGCATCCAGAACATTCAGCGTACCAATAACATTAACTTGCGTTGCTTCAATTGCACAATCTACAAGTTCATGCGTCCCTAGCATACCCGCAAGATGAAACACGAAATCATAACCAGCAATTGCTTTACATAAACCTTCTTTGTCGAGGACACTACCTATGATAGTCTCGACATTATTGAACCGAGCATGGCAGAGGTCGTATGAAATAACTTTATGTCCACATTTTTGGAGTTCGTCAATTAAGTGACTACCAATAAATCCACTACCACCTGTTACAATGATTTTCATATGTAGATCCTCCTTTTTAAGGTTTTATTTTAACTAAATTTTTCTTGGTTTATTGTCAACGAACAACTTAATATCATATTATATTTCGAAACGATTGTCAATCATAATTTTAGAAGCTTCTATAGAGGCCTCTATCTCCCGCCCCCAAAACAAAAAACAAGCTTGAGGGATAAAAAGAGGACGGAATTTTTTAGTTTCCGTCCTATGGTTTTTCTTTTAAAAATTTCTGCTTTTATTATATTTTTCTTCGGCTGATAAAATAATTTTTTATAACTTGATTTTTCCAATCTCATCTATAAAAAATGCTTTTATTTGCTCTTTCGTGAGTGTGTTTTTTAAGAAAATAATATTGGTATCGTAAATATCATCCAAATAAATTAGTTGTTCAAGAAAAAGTCGGGAATTGAATTCCGCATATTTTTTTTCAGCCATTTCCATAATTTCATCCAGAGTGGAGTGTTTTTCCGAGATTATAAAATAAAGATCAGCATAATCCTTATAGGTTCCTCGTCGCCCCACGGTATAGGCTTTAGTGGCAGCCAGTTCTTTTACTCCAAGTGCTTTAACATTTTGCAGTAAAACAAAATCAAAAAGTATGGGAAAAGGATAATATAAAAAAGTAAGTTTAATTCCCTCAACAAACACCGTTAACTCGTCTGGATTATTGACGGATACCTCCACTTTTTTACCCTCAAAAACCTTCTGCACGCGAGGCAATAGTTGTTTGGAAATTGCTTTATCGGAAAAAAAATCAAAATCAATAGAAATGCGATGTCCTATTTGCAGTGCCAATGCTGTTCCGCCAGCCAAATAAAAATCATTGAAAGTGTCTAACTTTTCAAATATTTCTTTGCCTTGATTATTTAGCGCCTCTGCATGCATAATTAAATTTATTTATGGAAAAAATTATTGAAGCCAAAAAGGCGGCACGTGATCGGATTTCAGTTACTGGAACACTTTCTAATGTTCCTTTGATTATTTCTTGACCATAATATCCGGAAATCCAGCGCCAATGTTTCAAATTACCATAATTAATGGCGTTGACAATTATGGTTTTTCTATCTTTCTCCAGATCAATAGAATTAAAATCATATGACCATAAAATAGACCGAAAAAGTTTCGGTAAAATAGTATCGTTTTTTTGAGATAAATTCGTATTCATAAACTTATTATAGCATATTTTAAAGCAATAATCAAATAAAAAAAGGAGCTTCGCGATTTACGCTAGGCTCCTTATGGCATATGCAACAAGTTGACTACTTTTATTTTAGCAGTGAGACCGCTACACTTTTTTGGGAAATAAAAAAAGAGGTTTAATATAATCGCCCCTCTATGAAATAACTATCTTATGCTATCTTATTTTATTTTTTACTATATTTCTTTTCTTCTGCATTAAATAAGCATCTGTAACAAGAAGTAAAGATGCCATTTGCTGAAGAAAAAGCCATTGATAATCCTCTCTCCACATTAGCCATCCACAGGAAATATTCATCATCATATACCACAGATAGCCAACGGCTCGCTCTTTGGCAAGCAAATATGTTCCTACCTGAAATCCAGCTACTAATACTATTTCCAGCCACTGATTCAGAGTATTGAATCCGCCAAAATCATATAAACTATAGGCGAAACCTATCGGGATACAAATCAAAGCCAAACGTTCAAGCCAGCAATGCAGCGGCAATCCAATTGTGTTCCTTGATGAATATAATTACCCAGGCCGGTAAACCAATAAGATATACCGCCCACGCTGCAATCTTCCATTTTTTAACGTTTGCCTTATTATTTTGATTAAGCGAACGTTCAGAAGACGAAAAAAGAATTTTATTCAAGAGGTAAAAGATTCCTGCAGTCAACTGAAGTAATTGATCCAAAGAACACCTCCTTTTTAAGGTTTTATTTTAACTAAATTTTTCTTGGTTTATTATTAATGAGCAACTTAATATCATATTATATTTCGAAACGATTGTCAATCACACGTAATACAAAAACAAAATAGAGGCCTCTATTCCCAATCCCCTAAAACAAAAAACAAGTTTGAGGAATACCACGTAAAATATTCGCCGGATAGCAATTATCACGTGGCACGAAAAAAGGGATCTAGCATATTGTGAATTATTCACTCAACTAAATCCCTATCTATATCAATTTTAGTATATTCACCAAAATAATTACACTGCCAAACGAGCCAGCAAATATGACACAGTTGATTCTGCTCCTTGATTCAAATTAATTTCTTTTTCTCCAACTCCATCATAGCAACCACCGGTTGTATGATCATAAACAACTTGGCCCAACATATTATTACCCAGAAACCACTCAAAAGCATAGCGCATCTTTTTCTTGTATTGCGCATCTCCACTTGCTTCATACATCGCCTTGAGTGCCAAAACCAGAGCGGTCACTTCTTCTGGTTGTTGATCAAAAAGAGTTTTTTGCTCCCCTCTTTTAAACCAGCCACTTTGTCCAACCGGAACACAACATTTTTTATTGAAGGAGTGCAACACCAAAAAATCCAACGTGTCTTTGGAAATGTTAAAATATTTTTGATTTCCGGTTTTTTTGTAGGCCAAGAGCAAAGCTTCAGGAATGACTCCATTTGAATAAGCCAACACATCTTCAAACCATTGCCACTTTGGATCACAATTTTGTTTATACAATTTTACTAGATATTGGCAATGTTTTTCCAATACTTCTTTATACTCTGCATCTCTATTATACTCCATCCATTCGCATAAAGCTTTGATGCGAAAAGCCACCGCTCTTGGAAAAGGAACTATTTTATTTAAATCAAACCTTTCCCGAAAAATTTTAGCGGCTCTCTTCTTGATTGAGTCGGGCAAAGATTTTGAATTAGCTACCACGGCCAAGGCATACATTCCCCGCGCTCCAGCGTCATCCAAGCCTTCTTGAGTGTTGCGTTCAGTATTAAAAGTTTTGTCATGATTAACATAATTGTGATCTCCTGGATTATTGAAAATATATTCTAAAAATTCTAAATAAATATTCACCAATTTTAAGGATGAAGCGTTTTTATATTTTTCGTAATATTGAGTCACCGCAATCAAGGCTCGAGCATTATCATCCAAGGTATGTCCTGAGGCAGGATCCGGATTGGTTAGTTTTGCAAATTGAAACATCCCAAAATTATCAGTCATGTTCATGAAGTGTTTTAGTTTAATTTTTGGCAAATTTTTTTCCTGCAATCCCAATTCTGGCACAATGGATATGAATTCATGCATATAGGCAAGCGCAACATTATGCCATGTCATTTTTCGAGTTCGGAAATAGGCTCTTTTCCCCATTTCTGTTCCCAAATTTTTGTTCTCAAAAATTTCATTGATAGCCTTTGCAATAGCTGGAGAGTCTTTGAATTCAACCAATCTTCCCACTTCCTCTGTCACATCTTCTTTAGCTTGAGCAAAAGCCGTGGAAACTACCGGTCGCCCAGTACCAAGAGCATAGGAAAGCGTTCCGGAAACCGCTTGATTTGGATCTAAAGAAGATGCAAGATAAATATCTGTTGCCTGCAAAAATTGCAATATTTTTCCGGTCGGAAGATACGTATTATAGAAAATAACATTTTTATTCAACCCTAGTTTAAGCACCAGCCGAGTTAAACTGTTTCTATATTTTTCCCCTTCTCTTTTCAAAACTGCTGGATGGGTCGAACCCACAATCAAATATACTACCTCCGGAAATTTTTTCACAATCTCAGGAAGAGCTTCAATGGCACATTCAATCCCTTTCCCATCATTCAAGAGTCCAAAAGTGGAAACAACTTTTTTTCCGATCAACTCAAGCGCCTGCTTGGCTTTTTCCGTGTCTTGATAGGGAGTAGCATGAATACCATGGGGAATAATTTTAATTTTATCAGATTGAATGCCATATTCTTCCATTAAAATATTTCTTGAAGTTTTCGTCATCACAATGATGCGTCGCACATAATCATTAATGCTCATCACCACTTTTTTGTATTTTTTAAAATACGGGCTAGACGACGGCAAAACACTATGCATAGTAATCACCACTGGTTTTTTTATTTCGCTTAAAAAATCAAGCAAATAAGATCCGCCCTCACCTCCAAAAATACCAAATTCATGCTGAATGCAAATTAATTTCACGGAAGACATTTCATTCAGTTTTTGAGCGATTATTTTGTATTCACTTTTTTGGGTCTGGGGAATTTTCATAATAACCGATCCGGGATAATTTAGATAACTCAATTCATTGACATCCAAAGCCACTACTTTCGCTTCTTCTCGCGGGAAAAAAATCTCATTAAACATATTAACGAGATCTTGGGTAAACGTTGCTATTCCACATTCTCTAGGAGGAAAAGTTGCCAAATAAACAACGACATTCTTATTTATTGTTTTCATATAGTTAACTCGTACCTGCGTTATTTTTTAATTCCTCAAGCAGGCTTTTTAATTCAAGACTTTTGGCGGCGATAAGTTTGTCACCAGCGCCATAATAGATAAAAAGATAGCCATCCCGAACCACACAGCCAGTTGGAAAGACTACATTATCGACATCACCTTTTTTTTCCCATTCTGCTTTAGGAGAAAAAAGTGGCACCGGCAAACGACCAATTACTTTTGTCGGATCATCAATATCTAGCAACGCTGCCCCGGCTTGATAGATTCTTCCCTGTTTTGAATCATCTACGGCGTGATAAATCATAAGCCAGCCATCTTCTGTTTCAATAGGAACCGCTCCCCCGCCAATATTACGGCTTTCAAATCCATGATTGGGATCCAAAATAATATATTTGTTCATTTCTAGAAAATATTTCCGCCAATAATCGTCATTCAAATCAGAAAATGAATCAAAATAGGCCACTTGAATGCCAGGAAGCACTCGATGCACAAGCGCCAATTTGCCTTTAATTTTTTTCGGAAAAATAAAAGAATCCTTTTCCCACAGTCGAACATCTTTGCCTACTCGATCTTTCATCATTGACTCAAAAAATTGGTACCGTTCCATGATATTGGCTTTTCTAAACAAATCTTCTGCCTCATCATAGGAGAATTGCGCTGAGATAATTCCGTGTTTTTCAAAATGCTCAAAATCCTTGCTGGTCGCATAGGCAATCATGGCATTTTTTCCATCATAAGCAGTATAAAATAAATAACAAGTTCCCTCAAAAAAAACAGCCCGAGGATCTTCTATACCTTTTTTTTCGTAGTCATGTTCAGGAAATAAAACCGGGTGATCCAATCGATTGACTATTTTCCCATCCTTATCAATTTGACAATAGCCAACTGATGAAACAAAATCGCCTTTTCGCACTGCACGATAAAACATATGGACGGTGCCATCTACTTCCACGCAGGTTGGATTGAGAACTGCTTCATTTTCAAAGGGCAACTCGGTAGCCTTCAAAATAATTCCCTCGTCTTTAATTTGAATCATAGTAAATATTTTGAATTTATTTTTTATGTGCGTCCGTAGTCATCTTCATAGCGAACTATGAAAAAACGAAAAATAAGGCTAAAATGACTAATTTTTGCAATATAATATGCTCTTAGCATACATTTTTTTGGAGGATTGGTCAAAAAAAAATTAGCTAATTGATAAAATACGAGGCCGAATGAAATTTCTGTCATTCGGCCTCTTGTAACCTACTTACCCAACAACGAACGTTGCTTGCTTACGGAATCATCCTCAATCCTTTTATACAAAGGCCTCGGATCATTGACCTTGAGCAAACTTGGAGAAGGATACTCCCATTTTAACTCCGAGAAATTCAGTCCGACTTCTTTGCATATCCGCTCAGAGCTTCTCGGCAAAAATGGGTTAATGAGAATTGCCAAACACCTGACCACTTGACCTGCTATCGCCAAGGCATCTTCCGCTTTCTTGCGATCATCCTTTATCGCCGTCCATGGGGCAGCATCGTTAATGTAGCGATTTCCATGCTCCACCAGATTAAATACATGACGCAACCCTTCTCTAAATCGAGCAGCCTCAATGGCCGAAGCTGCTAAAGGAAAGGTCTCCTCCGCCAGCTCAAGAAATCCAGCGGCCTTCTCATCCACAACATCGGGAAAGCTGACACCATCCGGGAAGTTTTTTTGAATGAATGATAGGATACGATGGATATAATTACCAAAGTTGCCTATCAGTTCACTGTTTGTCTTAGTTGAAAACTCCTTCCAGGAAAAATCCGCATCGGATGTTTCACACCCACTAGCGACCAAACAGTACCTCAGCGTTTCAGAATCGAACTCACTGAGAAAATCTGGCAGCCAGACAGCCCAATGCCTGCTTTTTGAAAACTGCTTCTTTTCCAATGTGAGGTATTCCGAAGATATTATCCTGTCCGGAAGATGGAGTCCTCCATTAGCTAAAAGAATGGACGGCCAGATAATTGCATGAAACGGGATATTGTCTTTGCCATGCACGTAATAGTGTATGGCATCGTCATTTTCCCAAAAATCTTTCCAGCTATCCGCCTTTCCTGTAGAAGCAGCCCACTCCTTGCTTGCCGACAAATAACCGCAGACTGCCTCAAACCAGACATAGATCCTCTTGGACTCGTATCCCTCCAATGGAATTGGTATGCCCCACTCCGTGTCGCGGGTGATGGCTCGATCAATAAGACCCTGGTTTAACAGCTCGGTAGTGAAGTTCTTTGCGTTTGTTCTCCAGCCGACACTTCCAGCCACCCACTTTTTCAAGTCTTCCTGAAAAGCAGTGAGCTTAAGAAAGAAGTGCTCCGATTGTTTCCATTCAGGGGAGCTTCCGCAAATTTTACATCTGGAATCGATAAGCTGCTTTGCATCAATCAGTCTGCCGCAATCGTCACACTGATCTCCTCTTGCAGAGCTGAAATGACATGTCGGGCATTCGCCTTCAATGTATCTATCCGGCAAAAACCTGCGGCAACTTCCACAATAGGGCAACTCTTCCGTTTTCGTATAGATGTACCCCTTGTGGTAAAGATTCAGAAAAACATCCTGAACGACTTGATAATGGTTTTCAGTGGTTGTTTTCGTATAAATATCATACGAAAATCCCAATCCGTCTACAAGCGTTTTTACAAACTCGTTATGGTTATATTACCTAAAATTATCAGTAATCTTCGATACATTTTGAGATTTTCAACAAAAAAAGAGGGATTTGATATTTTAAATCCCTCTTCGATAAAACACAAACATGTGATACTAAACTCAAGACCTTATCTCTTCTTCGAGCCAGGGAATGTTTTCCCTCTTTCTGCGCCAGAACAGGTCTTCAAAGATATAGTGGATAGCCAGCATCCTCCACTTGCCCCAGCGCTTCTCAACATCTTCGAGTATGAGCTTAGGATCAGTCGTCTTGTTACCATAAAGTAGCATGGAAACAATCTTGCCCTCCCACGGAGAAAGATGATCAAGCGCATCATAGAAATGAAACGCTTCAAAGAGAAGATACGACACTGATTGAGGTCCGACACCGTAGATCTCTAAAAGAGCTTTTTTCACATCCTGCTTATTCTCAATACCTCTAAGCAGCTCTTCTGAAACCTGTTTGGTGGCAAAAGAATTGGATATTCTCTTGATATTCTTAGCCCTATATCCGATCCTTAAATCTCTCAACTCAGTCTCGGCAACTTTTTCCATATCCTCCGGACTCCAGACAGCATAAATCTCCTTTCCGGCAAAGACCAGCTTTTTGCCATAGTTACTTAGCAGGGTGTCCATCATCTGCACAGTTCTTTTCACGGTTGCATTTTGCAATACAGTCGCAACCATTAAAAAACCGTATAAGGAGTATGCCACTGAAGGCCTCATTCCTCCCCATCTTTTGATTGGTTCGGATAGCAGGCTATCATCTTCATATTCCTTAATGAAACCACTGACATCACCATCAAGGTTATACCTTGTGACAACCTCCTTCTTGATAGCTTTTTTAAGGCTATCATTGATTGTTTCTTTGGCATAAATCGCAATCCCAACTTTTTGATCATTGAGACCTGAGCCGAAAATCTCAATTCCGAAAACATGACCCGCAACCTCAATCGCCTGATAAAGCCTATTCTTATCATAAAGAACCAGCTTTGACGGGAAATGTGAAGGCTTGAAGAATGTTCCTTCGAAACAGAATGGTTTCGTTGGCTCGACATACACGGTCGCCTGCTTTATTAGTTGATTCTTGCCCATATTGCATTTCTCCTTTAAAAAAATTGGGGGTTACTTTATTCACCCCCTTGATGTCAAAAATTCCCTAACCTCAGTATAGCCGTTTTGTTCACCCAACACCAATCCTTTCGGAAGATGGATGTCGAGATCTGACAATACTGAGTCATCCCCGATTTCAGTTGCAATGTGTGCATCGGAAGATATTACGATTCCCACATTGAGCTTTTCAGCCACTTCTATCATCAGTTTAATCTGATTAAGAAGATCCTTGTTAGTGCCGAAAAGTTTGAGCAGTGAAAGGTTTAGCTCCAACAACACTCCTTGATCGCTAGCCACATTAGCTAGCTCGGTAATATCTACCGGAAAATCAAGGCGATAGGGGTGCGATATGATGTGAACCCTATTGCTTGTTATCGCCTTGATTAACGCCCTGGTGTTATCGGTTAATGACGAATTACTCGGATAGGGTGTTAGTTTATGAAGACCAACTAAAACGATATCGAGTCCCTCAGCAATCTCCTTTCCCAGGTCAATATTGCCACTGAAATCAATAACATTGGCTTCGCATCCCATCAGAATGTTTAAGCCGTTCATCTTGCGCGGGATTCTGGACATATTGCCAAAATAACCGACACTAGGTGAGCCTTCCATGCTTGGGCCATGGTCAGTTATTGCAATAACTTCAACTTTCATACTACTGGCATACATAGCAGACTCCTGTATGGTACTGTAAGCATGCCCACTTGCTATCGTATGGATGTGCAGATCCGCTTTAAGCATTTTATGCCTCCTTCTTGTTTTTTTGAAAAGTACCGTTGATATCAAACTATCGTAATAGGCTAACAAAATAAAGGGCTATTGTCAATATAGGGATAAAGTTATACTCTATAGTTATATACAACTTTAATATCATTATACAAACTATATGAAACCAACGGTTTTAAAAGACGGAGATACTATTGGGATAATTGCCCCATCTTGCCCTGTAATTGGCACAGATTTAGAAGAAAATTATAAAAGAGGTCTTGATGAAATTAAGAAAATGGGGTTTAGGTATAAAGAGGGAAAGACTATACATCTAAAGAAATGGCATTTGGCTGGAAGCGACGAAGAAAGAGCGAAGGATATCAATAAAATGTTCAATGACAAAAATATCAAGGCAATCATATGCGCCGTGGGAGGAACTGGCGCAGATAGAATTTTAAATAAACTAGACTACGAATTAATCAAAAAAAATCCAAAACCATTCATGGGAATAAGCGATCCAACGATGCTGACATCTGCCTTATTTCAACTGAGTAATACTCCAGCGATATATGGTCCTGATGTATGTTTCGGTTTTGGCGGAATTAAAAACGAAGAACAAAAGGCTTGGGAACTCTCAATGATAAAACAAACGCTTACTTCGCAAAAACCACTTGGTAAAATTAAGCACCTAACCAAATGGAATAAAATAAAGGGTGGATATGGAGAAGGATATTTAGTCGGAGGTCACCTTGGATTATATAATCGATTAAAGGGTACAAAATATTTCGCTGATATAAAGAAAAAGCCTAAAATATTTTTCTGGGAAACAACTGGAAAATATTCAAATATCGATAGAGATCTCCAAAATTTAATTCAGTATGGATTTTTTGAAAATGTAAAAGGGATGATAATAGGAAAATTTAATCTAATGGACAAAGAAACTGAATATGCTGATATGCCACCGATAGAAAAAATAATATTGGAAAACTTTAAGAAATATAAATTCCCAATTATTTCTGGAGCTGATTTTGGACATTGCACGCCAAACATTCCAATACCATATGGCAAGCTTGCTTCTATTGATGGAAACAAAATGGAATTTCAGATATTGGAAAGTATTTTTTAGAAAATTCAGCATCATAAATAAAGAGGGTATGCATTAATAATGCGTACCCTCTTGTGTTTCATATTAGCATGAACCCCCTTATATTTCCGTGTCTATTGGGAAAACTTTCCCTGATTTCCCAGCCGAATTTAACTGCGAGCGCCTCTATCTCCTTATCCTGGTTATCTTCACACTCTATGAATAAACTCCCGCCTGGACGAAGAAAACCTTTTGCCCTAGATATGATGGCTCTATGAAAAAACAAACCATCATCTCCACCATCAATAGCAGTAAGCGGAGCAAAATCGCGGACAAATTTTGGCAGCAAATTAATTGCGCCACTTTTCACATACGGAGGGTTAGTTATTATACTATCGAACACCATCCCCCTCACTGGCCCAAACAAATCGCCGTGCATGAAATTAATGACAACCTTATTTTCAGATGCGTTAAGCTTGGCTATTGCCAGAGCTTTCTCTGAAATATCAGTTGCTATTATATTCCCGCTACATATTTGAGCCAACACGATAGCCACAGCACCAGAACCCGTACAAAGGTCAAGAATTCGAGATGAGTCGTGTTTAACAACGCATTCTCTTGCCTTCTCAATCAATGTCACCGTTTCTGGACCCGGATTAAGGACATCCCTACTAATGAAGATCTTTAATCCGCAAATCAGTGTGTAACCGATGATATACGGAATTGGAATGCCATCGCCTATTCCGCTTAGTACTACTTCTAATTCCACCTCCTTGTTTTCGGAATGGTCTATGTGAAATGATACCAGTGCGAGTGCACCTTGTAAGTCTTCAGTCTCCCCCCTTTCGAGGAGAGACTGAATTTTTTTACGCCATACTTCTTTCATGTTCAGATCACCCCGGATTCAAGAAGTGTTATCTCCGGATCATCCTTGGCATCAAGCTTTACCCTACAACCTAATGGTAAGCACAGGTTGTCAGGGATATGCCCGAAGTCGCAGTCGTAGATTATCGGAAAATCATATTCACCGAATACCATAGAGATGAAGTCTTCTATCTCCATCTTTACATTCTCAGGCGGGTTGCATCCCTGCAACTTTCCGATAATGACCCCATTTAACTTCTCGAACATTCCGAGAAGTTTCATTTGAGTCAAGATACCATCAAGACGATCATATGTCTTGCCGATATCCTCTATCATGAGCACCTTACCGTCGAACAGATTGACTGGGCAATATCTCGTCCCGGCAATAACCCCGAGGCTCCAGATATTTCCACCAATCAACTGACCCTCAGCTACTCCGCTTCTGTATGTCTTCCACTTGGTGACAGAAGGCAACTTGCCCGTATAACCACTCAGGACTTCTATCCAATTACGATGCGTGAAATCCGTGGGGGTTATGTCAGGCAGGCCGTAGCTCCAAATGCTGAATGGGCCGTGAAAACTGACGATGCCCTCATTCAACATAGGAACCATTAACGACACGATGTTGCTTATGCCGATAAACGGCTTGTAGTTATCCCTTATTAGGGAAAAGTCAAGGAACGGAAGGACTTTGTTCATACAGGTTCCTCCACCTGCACACATGATCGCTTCGATGTCGTCGCGAAGAAACATATTGTGCAATCCCTCGGCAATTTTTTCCGGCCTTTCGGCAAGATAAAAATATTCCGAATGCACTGTTTCTCCCTCGATGACCCGCACGCCCCTCTGCTCTAACTGCCCCTTTCCCCGCTGATAGATGTCGGGATTCCACACGGCCTCTGGTGCCGATATTGTGACTATCCCGATAGTGGGGTTGTCTGATTTGATCCTCAATCCCTTCTTCATGTTCTTAGTCTCCTTTATTTGGTTTTTAACAGCAATCGTAGGTCTTAGGAAATAAGACCACATCATTAATACCAGCTCCCAGCAAGAGAGATATGAACCTGTCTACACCGATTCCGAATCCTGCCATAGGACTGGCAATTTCCATATCGGCAAAAAACTCCTCACAGATTTCATTGTTCTCGTTAATACCGAGAGACTCCCTGCGATAATGTGAATTTGCCTCATACAGCGTCCTATACTCCTTTGGGTTAAGCATCTTCTCTCCGCCATCGCCTATCTCAATTCCATTAAACATGATTTGGAATCTATTTGCGATTCCTTTTTCATGATTAATCCTAGAGATAGTGGCTAATGACAATGGAAACTCAGTCAGGAATGATAACTCCTGCATCTGTGGCTCCACAAAGTGCTTAACCAAATTGTCCATCACCTCCCATTCGCTGGCACGATCCTTGATGTTTACCCCTGCCTTATCAAGCAAGCAAAGCGCCTTTTCGGCAATATCTCTATCGAAGATATTTAAGCCGACTGCATCCTTAACTGCTTCATAGCATGAGACCATCCTTAATTCGCGAAAATCATAACTGCCTGTCGCAAGCGTGCCAAACGCCTCCAATACACTATGCTGAATCAAGCCAAATGCAAGCTCAATTTGATCGTGTATTGATTTGTTTGGTTGCTTTATCTCGAGCATTGTGAATTCGCTGAGGTGTGATTCTGAATCTATCTCGGCTCTAAAGCACCGTGAAAATTCAAATACACCGCCTTCAAAAAAACTACATACCCGTTTGAGTCTGTCCTCTGGACACATTGAGAGAAAGTATTTTTTTGCAGTAACCGGATGCTCAGTTTCAAACTGAACAAACGGACCACCTTCTCTATGTGTGCACAGAATAGGAGTTTCTACTTCCACAAGCCCTTTGCGTTCGAGATAACCCCTCATTGAAGAGACCAGCTTGCTTCTCTTCTTTATGAGCTCGACGATTGCCGGTCTTTTTGATAAAAATATTCCTCTTCCTTCCCTTTTCATAACCTCCTCCTGTTTGTTAGCCACCATTGGTGGGTTATTTTTATTCCTTCAGATAAGGACATTGCTGGAATAACACCCAGCATCCTTTCCGCCTTACCTATATCAGAAAACCGATGCTTACTCGTTAGAGAAGATACTTTTCCAACATCCATTAGACCATCTGCATTGAACCTGATATTTACCTCGCTTCCTAAGGTTAGTGAGATCAGATCAATAAGCTGTCTGATTGTTACTAGCTCTCGTCCGCTTATGTTGAACGCCTGACCATAGGCAACTTCATTGCCGATTAAAGCAATGATCGCCTTGCACAGATCATCCACATATCCGAACTGAACTATGTTTTCACCATTGCCAGACATAACAATCGGCTGTCCCTCCAAAATTCTCGCAAAAATATAATCCATCCTCCCATTGTAATCGTGTGGCCCATAGACATAAACAGGCCTTACAATGGAAATGGGCAGATTATTTTTTTGAGAATATCGGAAAATATGATCTTCAGCCAGCCACTTATTATATCCGTACTCACCCTGTGCGACTGAAGAACATTTTTGATGCTCCTCTGTTATCGGCCAATATGCTGGCGGTTGAGAACAAACAGCTATACTACTACAAAAGATATACTGACCAACTCTTCCTCTTAGACTATCAAGAGCGATAGTGACATCTTCCTTGTTATAGCCAGAGAGGTCAATCACTACATCAAAGCTTTTTTCTCGTAACCCATTTTGAATTTCCAGTTGACTATGACGATCCGCCACAATCAGCTGAACATCATCATGAGCCATCTTCGTACCCCTATTCAGTATTGAGACAGAATGCTTGCCGAGTAATAACAACTCGACAAGAATTTTCCCAATAAAATAGGTGCCACCCAACACCAGAATGTTCATGTGAAATACCTCCCGTATTTTATTTTTAATGTGCTCTGCTAGCTAAATCATTAGCTAGTAATTGCTAATCATCATTTTGACGAATAATTACTAGATAAAGATGGGCGGGATAACTTTTTTAAGGTTATCCCAGCCCTTGATCTATACGCTCCATGCCTCCTTGTGAAATACCGCCCCCTTATAAGTTTGAAGAACTGTTTTGACAGTAGCGCTGATGACTTTCTGGTCAACCACGCCCTCTAATAAAGACAGCAGGTCGACGAGATTGTCATTTCTCAGAAGACATCTTTGCAAACAACCATCTGAAGTAATACGCAGAGCCATCAGAGCATCTTGGCATTTATAATACCTACAATCCTTGCAAGTATCACCATACCAAGTCCCCTTTCTGGCATCCTTAATCATTACGACAGCTCCGTTGGGCATTTCGAATATCGGCATTGGCGTACCTATGCCACCCGGCGGTGTTGCGATGCCACTTTTGAGCGCCATCCTTCCCAAATCCTCTTCAACCACATTAAGAGGCATGTAATATTGGGAAAGAAACTTTACTTCTTGTGGCATATTCATTAAGTCCAGTAGCTTTAAAACTGCTCCGTACTTACCGGCATATTCAATCATCTTTGGTATTTCATGATCGTTTATGCCTTTCATGACCACCATGTTGAGCTTTAGCTTAATGCCAGAATTAGCGCATTGCCTTATTGCACTCAACAGCTGATCAAGCCTGCCGTTTCCCGTTACCTTATAAAAAGTGAACGGATCCAGACTATCCAAGCTGAAGTTTAAACAAGACAAACCACTATCCTTAAGCTGTCCAGCGATTTTGCCCGCCTTATGCGATCTGGTTACAAGCTCGATTCTCTCAATACCCCTGATAGCGGACAACAGCTCCACCATCTTAGGAATATCATTTCGAGCAAGCGGTTCGCCACCGGTAATCTTTAAATCAGAAATTCCGTGAGTCGCCATTACTTCTATCAGCGACTGAATTTGGCGCAAGCTCATTTCCTTTTTACCGGAAACTCGACACGCCTCTCCTCCAGGTCTGCAATACAAGCACCTATGCTTGCACTTCTCTGTTACGCATATGCGCAGATACGGTATCCTACTCATGTCAATCACCTCGCTTTAGCATGTCTTTATTAAAGACCAGTTTGAACCAATATTTTTCTATAGGTGCTCTGTAAAAATGCATTTTGCAACGCAATTTTACCAGACTTCTTAACACCCTATAAAAAAATTTGGCAATTGGTCTCGAGTTTAAATCCGTTAGGAACCATGTGGGCGGATAAAGAAAGTCGACATAGAAATCGCCGAACAATCTTACACCCTTCTCCACCGCCTTATCGAGCCAAGGTATTTGAATGGCGTAATAGTTATACCTTGACCACTCGAGCAATGAGCTGGGCGGTTTGTATCCCAGATTCTTTGCTTCTTCATACAGCGGAGTTCCTGGCAATGGGGCATAAAAATGAATGTTGATTTCGAAGTTACCGTTCAACTTTTTCATTTTTAGCGCCATTTCTAATGTTGCATCAACATCATCAGAAATTCCAGGCATACCGACAATGAAGGTGAAAGCAGAAGAAATATCATGTTTAGCGCAAAGCTCAGCTGCCTCCATGATATCTTCCGTGGTGCATCCTTTGTTGATGTAATCCAGGGAAGCCTGAGAGCCTGACTCTGCTCCAATCAGCAGTCTTTTCAATCCTGACTTTCTGATGAGAGCAAGGTCGCTAGCTAGCCTTTTCAAGCCCTTCGGATGAGCAGAAGCTGCCCAGCTTATGTTGATTCCGTTATCAATCAAACCCTGTGCAAATTTTATGACCCTATTTCTATCTACAAAGAAATTGGAATCATAAAATTTAATGCCATCAAGATTATGCGTCTTAACGAGATCAGGCACCTCCCTTATCATCCTTTCGGCAGTCAAAGCCTTCCACTTGCAACCGTAACTTGAAACTTCACTGCAATAACCACACCTATGTGGGCATCCCTGACTTGAGATAAAGTTCATAACTCTTTCCCCAAGCAGACGATCTTGCCTGACATATTTTTCGACATCCAGAAGATGCCAAGGATATGGCGGCAGTGATTCCTTGTCATACATCACCGGCTTACTGATTTCACTATCACCTCTTTTGACTACGCCAGCGACACAATCTATCGACTGACCAGACTTAAGAAGCTTTACGAGCTCAAGAAACGGATACTCGCCTTGACCACGAACAACATAGTCAACGGTTGAATCTTTGAACAAAACCTCGGGGATTATAGTCCCAAGAGGTCCGCCAAAAATAACAGGTGTATTTCCGTTCAATGATTTTACATAGGAAGACATCTCTAATCCTCTCTCCAGTTGCCCTCCCCCGATCATTGAGCTTATGCCGACGCAAATGCATTCCGAGATATTTTCTCTGATGACACTCATGTCGGCATCTGCATCTCCGCGATTACCATCCAGCAATATTACTTTAAACCCTTCAGCCACTAATGGAGCAGCCACTGACAGAATTGATAATGGCGCCCAATAGCAAGGATAAAACGGCCTAAAGTCTATCGCTGGGTAATACAAGATTACCGTGTTCTTCATGATTGAATACCTCCTTGTTTTTAAATTGTTTAAAAGAACTACGACATGGTAGTTTACAACGATTATATTGATTTTGTCAATGGCTAAAGCAAAAAACGGAAACTAGCAAATTTCCGTCAAGTTTTAATAATTTGGCTTAATTTCAGCTACTCCACCACTGGCACATAGACACACCGACAATAACCCATTTCGTGATTGCATTCCTTGCAGGGCAATGGCCGGGTTTTGATGGCTTCTTTAATGGTATAAATTTTTCCATTCTGGTTTTGGCAATTCTCGCAGGAATTGTCGCTGGACAGAATTTCAACCTTAGCCACCGCGCCGCTTTGTTTGTATTGCAAAAGATTGTTGATGTTGGAAGTATTCAAACTGTCTTCGGCTTTCTTGATTTCTTCTTCGGTCATATTTATTCTTTATCCCCATTGTTAATTTTCAGAAGTTCGGAAACTTTCTGCGCCAATTCGCTCGGAGTAACATGCGTTTTTACATAGAAGGCACTGATACCCATAGCCTCCACTCGTCTTTGCGTTGCGTGATCAACTGAAGCAGACAACACTATAATCGGCTTATCTTTGTTTTTCTCGTCCAGTTTCAGCTTGGCAATCATCTCTTCCCCGTGCATTGCTGGTATATGAAATAAATCTCATATTACGACCAGCGGATAACATTCATACCCCACAGCACTTAATGATGACACTAAGCGCCTTTTGTTGTGTGATACTCTCGAATGTTATCAAAATCTCCCTAGAAAGGAGGTGATTCTCGGTAGATTTTGGAGGTTCTAGTACTTATATTTTTTATTTCAGCCGAATATTAACATCACTGAGTTGCTTTGCATCAACTTCGCTTGGACTGTCCATCATCAAATCCCTTCCGCCACCGTCTTTTGAAAAAGCATAAATATCTCGAATAGAGTCAAGATCATGGAGCGCCATAAGTATTCGATCGATTCCGGGGGCATTTCCACCGTGTGGAGGTGCACCATATTGAAAGGCACGCATCAAAGCTCCAAATCTGGCCTCAACTTGCTCCTTTGAGTAGCCAGCAATTTCAAATGCTTTATGCATTATCTCAGGATTGTGATTTCGAATTGCCCCACTAGACGCTTCAAAACCATTGAGAATCATATCGTACTGATAAGCTAATATTTCCAATGGATTCTTTTCTTCCAAGGCTTTCATCCCCCCTTGTGGCATAGAAAATGGATTATGTTCAAAATCTACTTTTCCGGGTTCAATTTCTGAGTAAGAGTACATCGGAAAATCAACAATCCAACACCAAGCTGCTTTGGTATTATCCTTAAGGCCGAGCTTCGCCGCACATTCATTTCTAACCACTCCAAGACTAGAACATACCACTTTCCAACTGTCAGCCCCAAAGAAAATAATATCTCCCTCCTTAGCTTCAACTTCCTTCACAATTTTTTTAGCCAAATCATCCCCTAAAAATTTAACGATTGGAGACTGCAATTCCCCTTTTTCCCGAACTATAATATAAGCCAAACCCTTAGATTCTTTACTTTTTGCCAACTCCGTTAATTCGTCGATTTCCTTTCGACTAAACTTTGCTCCGCCATCAACCTTCATAGCATGCACCACACCATTTTTTTTGACAGCTTCTGAAAAAACGGAAAAGCCACAATCACTAACTATCTCAGTGATAGGCTTAATTTCCAGATCAAATCGTAAATCCGGCTTATCAATTCCATATCGAGTCATAGCTTCCCTCCAAGAGAGTCTTTTAAATCTACCGTCATCGTCAAGGTTTACCACTTTTTTATTGGAAAATTTTTCAGTCAATTGAATCATCAAAGGCTCCATTATGGCAAAAATGTCTTCTTGCGTCACAAAGCTCATTTCCATATCCAATTGATAAAATTCCCCGTAGTGCCTGTCCATGCGCGGATCTTCATCCCTAAAGCAAGGGGCTATTTGAAAGTATTTATCAATACCGCCGACCATCAAAAGTTGCTTAAACTGTTGAGGAGCTTGCGGAAGCGCATAAAACTTACCCGCATGGAGACGCGAAGGAATAAGAAAATCTCGCGCTCCTTCTGGAGACGAATTGGCTAAGATTGGAGTCTGCACTTCGATAAAATCAAGTTTGTGAAAATAATCCCGCATATGCTGAATATATTTATCCTTCAATTCTAGGAGTGCTTGAACTTCTGGACGCCTAAGGTCGATAAACCGATATTGCAATCTCAAATTTTCATTAGCTTCGCCTGCCATCTTTTCTCCGTCAAGTTCAAATGGTGGAGTCTTGGATTTATTCAGTATTTCCAATTCAGCCACCTCAACCTCAATTTTTCCTGTCTTCAGTTTTAAATTAATCATGTTTTCTGGCCGACCCACCACCGTCCCAACAATTTTGACGACCCATTCACTTCTCAGATTATTGACTTCTTCCATAATCTGTTCATTGCCAATTGGATCGAATTTTATCTGAGTTATTCCATATCGATCTCTCAGGTCAATAAAAACAATACCGCCGTGATCTCTTCGGCGATGCACCCAGCCAGTCAGGACTACTTTTTGCCCAACATTTGATTTATTCAATTCTCCGCATGTATGTGTTCTCATAATTTATCTTTATATATCACCTCACTAATTAATCTATAACGATCCACTCGCCACCCATTTTTGCTGAATTGTAAGCAAAAATACAGGCCTTGGCAACATTTATCCCCTGAATTATATTATGCCTTGGAAGCTTGTTTTTTACAATAGCGCCTAACACATCCTTGAACATCTTGCCATACAACTTATTATTGTAATTTTCCCAATCTCCAACACCTGATTCTAACTCCATATCCATTGATTTTCCGTCTATTTTTATAATATCATCGCCTGAGCGCGGATCACAAGTCAACGATCCATTTTTAAATTGAAAAAAGTACGAAACGGTTCTGCGTCCAAACCAGCTGTTATTGTTATTAGTTGATAAATCTACGATCCAATTTAGAATTGATCCATTGTCAAACTCCAAAGATCCTTCCATAAAATCATAACCACCATAAGCATCTAGGTTATCATGATGAGTAAGCACGCGACCAGAAGCCCTAACCTTTTTAATATTCGATCCTGTAAAAAGCAAGGCGACCATAAAATTATGACTAAGCCCTCCAGCACAAGGATTATATGCACATTCAGTCCTCCATTTACCATTCCCCATTATTTTATTACTAATTCCGTTCGTATAGAAAGTCGCGCCATACAAATATTCTCCCAGCGCTTCTTTATTGAGTAGCAATGCTTCCGCCATTGGGGAAAAACTATATTTTTCACTAAAGAGAAGCCTACCCGGATATTGGAGAACTAGTTTTTCTATTTCCTGCAGTTCTTCTGCAGTAGTAACCAACGGCTTTTCAACAAAAACATGCTTACCTGACTGTAAAGCCGATTCAACACTTTATAAACTTTTTATTATTTTTTTACCTTCTTTTATCTCATCATGGACATTTTTATTCTCTTTCTTAACATAATCAACAAAATTTTTGGAATTAGACAGAAATCCCAAAATCAACAACGGATAAGAAATTCCTAAATATTTGGCACCTCTTGATATAAAGTCATCCTCGGTCAATACGGGTTCACCATTTATTTCAAGAACATAAAAATCATCACCTCTTAGTTTCATATCCAACCTACTATAAAAACGACATGTAGTTTTTTCGCTGGCGACTCTAGCAATCTCAACGGCCATTTTAATGAGCTTTTCATCAATTTGAGGAGGAAGATTGAGATAATTGGAAGCAGACTTCTTAATTTTTCGATCATAAATAAGTCCATCGTAAATTATCTCCATAGGAGTTAAAACAATATCCTTCCCGAATAGCTTTACGCAAGGAACAGTGATTTCTTTGCCCCTTATATATTCTTCAACTAATAGTTTTGAATATTTCCTAGAAAGCAAATTGATAATTTTTCTTAACTCCTCCTTGTTAAAACACACACCGATTCCTTCACTAGAAGAACCAAAATTGTCTTTAACAACTAAAGGAAACTTATTTTCAAAAAACTCTAACAAAAAAACACACTCATCGTCTTTGCTATTTTTTAAGTCTAAAAGAAATGATCTTGGTGTCTTAATTTTATTCTTATTAAGGATGCTATTTGTCTTAAACTTATCCCTAGCTGTTAAAAATGCACATTCATCTTGCCCCACAAAATCAACTCTATTTTCTTCTATAAAAGACAGGAGGACATTTCTTCTTGAATAATCTATCGGGTTAGAATCAAGAATAAAAAATAGATCAACCCCTGATAACTTAGTTTTAGAAAAGTCAGCATTATTCAGATTAATTCGCTTGCTTGCTATATTTCTTTCTCCAAGCACCTTTTCTACATCCAAAACAGCTCTTATGTTATATAGATCCTCCTCTCCCTTCCCGCCAAAAACAAGACCTACAACAAAATTATTTTTCTTCATTTTGTTTACTCACAAAAATAATATTTCCCTTCTCTGAAAATGACTTGAGAAAGTCTCCAGCGCTTAGTTCATAATTTTCCCACTCATAGCTTTTATAGTGAGATGGGTGATGAACGAAAAAACTTTTTATTTTTCCGTTTTCTTCAGAAAATCCAAAAATTACAATTAAATGCCCGCCCCGAGGAACAACGTAATCCGAACCATCATCCAATTTATATACCTTTCCAACGTCAAAACCATGAGAAACGGAAGCAATTACTATCTCATTTTTCTCCAAATGGTTTTTGATTTTAATTAAGTCCGTTCCCACACTTTCTTTTCCAGCGAAAAGACCGATCTCTTTCGCCATATCAACCAAGCCCTGATGTATCCAGCCTACGCGCTCCTCGTGAGCACCCTTTTTAAGGCCTATTTCAATTATTTTCTGTAAACTAATTTTCGAGTCTGGAGAAATAGCCCTTAATGCAATCTCTAGGCAGACCGCTCCGCAACTTCTATTAGACCAATATTCAGCCTCCTTTAAACTATCAAAGCCTTTTTCTCTATAATTTTCCGCATTAATTTTTTGTCCCACAAAAGGAACTCCGGATATAACCTTTTTAAGGGTCACCGCCTCGAGCTTTCCATTGTTTTCCATATTCATAATATTTATTTAAGTCTTATATGTTAGATATTAAAGCGTTGTTTACAGTTTTGTAGGATAAAAATATTCAATCAGTTTTTCCATCGGGGTTAGATTATTAATTCCTTTATGCGGTTTCACAGTATTATAGTAATTTACAAATCGG
>Ga0210044_10003288_pt1 | contig 23175 bp, 26 predicted proteins | sample CryGey13umfilter_2_FD_183959 | JGI IMG/M metagenome (GOLD analysis project Ga0210044, IMG submission 183959) | Groundwater microbial communities from aquifer in Utah, USA - Crystal Geyser 4/9/14 3 um filter (SPAdes) (version 2) | ecosystem: Environmental > Aquatic > Deep subsurface >... | reverse complement strand
CTACTGCATTGCATGTCTTTGATTGCATCAGATATTCCATACTGTACCGTCTTGCAGATACAGACAAGCAGCTAAAAGGAGAAATCGAGGCTGATGAGGCGTATTTTGGTGGAAAAAGAAAGGGAAATCGCGGACGTGGCGCCAAAAACAAGACAATCGTTTTTGGGATACTGGAAAGAAATGGAAAGGTCTCAGTCAGCATTGTAAGTGACGTCTCAGCCAAGACATTGCTAGGCCATACAATCAAGAAGGTCAGAAAGGGAAGCATCGTGTACACTGACAAGTGGAGAGGTTATGATTCTCTGATGTTTTCTGGATACCGTCACATGTCTATAGATCATCAGAAAATATTTGCAAACGGCAAGGTCTACATCAACGGGATGGAAGGGTTCTGGAGTTTTGCAAAAGAGAGAATGGCAAAGCATCACGGCGTGAGCCCTGGCAAGTTTTTGTTGTACATAAAAGAGATGGAGTGGAGGTACAACAATAGAGATACGGACACATTTTCGTTATTGGTAGATTATGTATTGGGGGTAAATAATTGATAATCACCTAGAAAATTTATGAGTGAAAACCAGGAAACCAAAGACAGTTTTGAGATAGTAGAGCAAATCACAAAAAAATATTTCTCAGAAATAGAACACTCAGTACCACACATTCAGCAAACGCTATTTGATTTGCAAAACGAGTCCTACAAGACATGGAAAAACGCAATAGATGCAAACGTTTCTCTGCAAAAAGAGTTTCTTGCAAAAACTGGATTTAATTATGTGATTCCTGATTCAGCAAAATCAATCATTGAGAATACGCTAAGAGAGGCAGTAAAATATCGAGAACTAGCTAACAAAATCACCATTAGCAACATTGAATCCACAAAGAACAATTTCAAATCGTGGAACGATAATGCAGAAACATTTGTAGATCTGAATAGAAAAATAATGAGTTATTGTGCATCTGCTTTATTGCCAAAAACAAACCAGTCCTAGTATACATTACCTCGTATTTTGGTAACCATTCTACCAGCCATTACAGAAATATCTAAATCACAATCATTTGAGAACTAATTATCTTGGAACTGCCACGTGGGATGAAAGACTTTGAAGGTGCAGAAAACGCAAGCATTGAACATGTAAGATATCATTTCAAACAATTATCAAATTTGTACGGGTTTTCGTTTATGGATCCATCTCCAATCGAACTCTTATCAACACTTGAGACAAAGTCTGGTCCTGGAATTAGAGACGAGATTTACTATTTCAAGGACAAAGGAGACAGAGAAGTGGCACTGCGATTTGATTTTACAATGGGACTGACAAGATATGCAGCGTCCCAAAAATCAATAAAGCTTCCAGCAAAAATCTCTGCGTTTGGAGGCGTGTTCCGATATGACGAGCCGCAAAAGGGAAGATACCGATACTTTCACCAGTGGGATGTGGAAATTTATGGTAAAGCCAGCCTCGAATCAGAAGCAGAAATCATAGAGATCACATCTCGATTATTTGATTCACTGCTTCTCAAAGACATTGTAATTGATATCAATCACAGAAATTTAGTAGAGTCTTACATCAACAAAATATTCTCATCAAAAGATCCAGAACTTGTTGCAGACATTCTCAGAGCGGTAGACAAAATTGCCAAAAAATCAAAACAAGACATTCTAAAGGAATTCCAAGAAAAAGGATACGAAACTGAAAAGATAGAAAAGATTCTAGATTTCTCACAAATAAAGGGAACAATACAACAAGTAGAGCAAGCATTTGATGTGTCTCAGCTAGAGTCTTGGGATGATCTAAAGCAGTTATTTGATTCACTAGAGAACAGAGGAGTATCAAATGTAAGAATTAACTTTGGCATAGTTAGAGGACTGGACTATTACTCTGGCATTGTCTTTGAAGTCTTTGACAAAAATTCCACTCTGGGTGCACTAGCTGGAGGAGGAAGATATGATACACTAACTAAAGCATTCAACAGAGAAGACATTGGTGCAACAGGAGTTGCAGGTGGTGTGGAGAGAATAATTCTAACAATGCAGGAGCAAAAAATAATTTCAGATGTTTTACAAAACAGAGTTGCAGTGTTATACATTAACAATGAGATGCAAAATGTTGCACACTCTATTGCATCTCTATTAAGATTAAACAATATTCCGACTGACATTGATTTAGCAGGACGTAACATGAAAAAACAGATGGAGATTGCATGCAATGCAAAATTTGCAATAATTGTCGGACCTCAAGAGATAGAGCAAGGAAATGTAGTTCTCAAAGATATGGTAAATGGAACTGAAGGAACAATATCACTTGAGAAACTCACTGAAGACCCCAAGTCTATTCTTAATTTAGAAAAGCTCTAGTTAACATCATTATTTCAGGACCTGTCGTTAATGATCCTACCACAATACAATGATTGTTGGCCAAAACCCCTGATGATACATATGGAATGCCGTTGTTAATTGAGCACTGCTCAATTTTTACGCCTAGAACATTGGCTATGACCTTCATGTCTTCCTCGTCTGCCTCTGGATGGATTACAGCCCCAGTTGCATTTGCAACTAGTACTACACCTGTCTGATTGAATCCTGCAATTCTTTTTTGAATCACCTCTACTCCCAAAACGTCTGAAATTGTTTGACAGTCTTGTTTTGATAACCACGGTGACACTACTGCCCCCTTATCATTTGCACAAATCACATTTCCAAGTGCATTAAATTTGGTATCTAAAACACCAACTTGCAAATCTGTCTCTTTTTTCAAATAATCGTATTCATTTTGATAAGCAGTAGTTGGTAACAAAATTCCTTTGTTGTTCATAACTGACAATGCACCAATCAATCTGGTGTTGGCAACTGCAGTATTGTGAATTTCCACCTTCAAATATTCTGCAAGCTTGTCTGATTTTGTTTTAGCAAAACCCATTGGAACTAGACCGATGCTATCATTTACAGTAATGTATACTCCAAGATTTGGTCCCCTGTACACATCATATTTGATAATATCCATATCCACAGAATTGATCGTTCAGCGTTATGAACGTAAGGAAAATTTTCACTCCTGTACCGTCTATAGTTTGCTTGTGTGTTCGTAATTCAGCTATCTAGCTTTAAATAAGAATCCCAAGAAAATTATACTATGCCAATAGCAGAAAATTTCCCTGAAGGTCTAAAGCCACTTGGAAAAATTAGTCTCGATGATGGACACTTTCACATCATGTGGGGTCCAGGCAAAACAACAAACGTTGATGGCTCTAAAGCCGAAATGTTAGCAGATTCAGAAGTTGTTGCAGCATATGCAGCAAGAGGAGAAGAACAAGTTCCTCTTGGTGTAAGTGGTACAATGGTAGCAGTAGACTGGGATTCTTGTGTTGCTGATGGTGCATGCATTGAAGCTTGTCCTGTACAAGTTTTTCAATGGTACAGAACTGAAAAAGACATTCCAGCAAAAGATGTTGTTGGTCAGACTTTCAAAGGAACTGGTAGCGACGTAAAAGACGAACGTAAAGATCTAACAGATAAAGCAGATCCAATCCGAGAACATGATTGCATTTGGTGTATGGCATGTGTTTCAGTATGTCCACCTGCAGCTATCAAAGTTGATCAGTCAAATGTGGAAAAACATGAAAGCGCAGCAAAAACTTTGTAATTGTTATAACCTCACCTAAAAATTTTTGATTTTTATATTATTTTTTGAATTTAGTCCCAACTAATTTTGTCTAGATTTAAATAATATTCTAAAGTAATCATTTTATGGCAGAATTACAAATACCAGAAGACTTTTGTCACAATGATGTAAAACCAGTAGGAAAAACAAGCCATGCAGATGGTGAGAATTTTCATTGGATTTGGGGCAAAGGAAGAACTGATGGTGCAGCATTCTCAAACGAAGATGTAAAAGCAGCCTATGAAGCAAGAGGAGAAAAACAAGTTCCTCTCGGAATTCATGGTACTACTGTTGCAGTCGATTGGGATTCCTGTGTTGCAGCTGGTTCATGCATGAGTGTATGTCCAGTTCAAACATTCGAATGGTTCAGAACCGAAAAAGACATTCCCGCAGCAGATTGCTTGGGTGCAACTTTTGACGGTACTGGCAAAACAGAACAAGATGAAAGATTAGACTATACTGACAAATCAATGCCAATCAGAGAACACGATTGCACTGTTTGTATGGCTTGTCAAGAAATTTGTCCTGAAGGAGCAATTCGTATCGAATCTTCTAACCAAGAATGGCACGAGAAAGCAGCCGGAACATATGTACTAATGAAATCCGGATCTGAAAATCCACACGCACACGATTAAAGATTTTTTTCTTTTTTCTTATTTTTCTATTTTACATCAACAGATTTTAATCGCTATTTTCTTAGATTTTTTGCAGAGGTCGCCTAGCTCGGTAGGGCGCGGGCCTTGAGAGCCTGTGTGCGCAAGCATACGGGGGTTCAAATCCCTCTCTCTGCGCTTTACTTTTCTATTTTTGCAAGTTCTGCAAGCATTGCAGCTAGTTGGATTTCAGAATTTGCACCAACTAAAACTCTGTAATCGTATTTTGCAATTACTTCTAGGATGTCAGCTAGCTTGTCATGTTTTGTTTTGAACACTGCTGAATTGATGTATTTTAGAAAATCAGATTCTGACATTCCATAAACTTTGATTAGCTCAATCATTTTTTCTCTTGCATCTAGAACTTTTCCAGCTAGAGCCATCTTTAGAACTTCATCAACATCGCTAGTCTTTGTTAGTCCTGCAGAAGCTTTTACATTTTCTTCAGTTATTGCACCAATACTTGCAGTTGCTTGTAACAGATTAATTGCGTGTCTCAAATCTCCTTCTGAGTAATCATAAATTGCCTTGAGGCCTTTTTTGTCTGTCTTCACTTTCTCTTTTTTTGCAATTTCTTCTAGTCTGCTAATAACGTCCTCCTCAGGAATTGATGTAAACTTGAATGTAGCACATCTGCTTTGAATCGGATCAATGATTTTTGAGATGTTGTTAGCTATGAAAATAAATCTGCAAATCTTTGCAGTGTCCTCTATAATTCGTCTTAGGGCAGTTTGTGCATCAGATGTCATCTCATCTGCCTCATCCAAAATAATAATTTTGAAAGGAACCTGATCCATTCCAGCAAATCTTGAGAATTTCTTTACTTTCTCTCTTACCATTCCAATCCCTCTTTCATCTGATGCGTTTAGCTCAAGCGTGTAGTCTTTGGCATAATCTCCTAAAATTTGTCTTGAAATACATAATGCTGCAGTTGTCTTTCCAACACCGGCAGATCCTGAAAACATCAAGTGTGGCATATCTGTCGGATCTTTGATTAATGCCTCAAGACTGCCAATTATCTCAGTCTGGTTTACAATTTCAGAAAGTTTTGTCGGACGATATTTTTCTACCCACATACCAGTTGCAGACATATGAGTATCAAGTGCTAAATCCCATTAATAAATCCGAATTGGTTATAGTGTTATACCATATCTTAAAATCAAAATTTAGTATATTTTGTACTGCGATCAGCCTGAAATTAATTAGGATCAATTGATCTCACTAAATTGTTAACAGAATTGATCAATCCGATACTTGTGGATCTAAAGGAGGATAAGTGATCTCAAATGGAAATAGACAAAGTAGAAAAAGTACATTCTCTAGGATACCGTCTAAAGGATGCCAAGTTTACCGTTAATCATGATTTCAAGTATAACGTGGCTGGTATGAAGATTGAAGGAACTCAGGGAGATACAAACAACATGCCACAGTGGGTTGGAAAGATTCTGTCTGATAATAAAATAGGGACTTTGGATACGCCTGATATGATAACTGAGCTAAAACAAGCACTATCAAAAGAAAAGATGGTTGGTGAATACCAAATATCAACACTTGATCCTCATTTTTACATCAAACTAAAAGAATCAATGAAAGTACTAAACCGCGATGATTTTGACAGAGTTGAAAGTATGATGTTAGAATTATTCAGAATGAGAAGAGGCAAACTAGTAAAACTTGCAGATTCTATCAAACTCAATTCTGAATTATACAACAAACTAACTGTTGAGGAGACTATTTTTTACAAAACAATTCATGATAATAGCGTAGAATTTGAAAAACAAATAACAGGAGATCTAAATGAGCAGCGCTCAAACTAGTACATTTACTGACTCTGCACTGTCAGACAAAGTAAAAGAATTTCTTACTAGATTCAAGGATCGAAATGGCAATTACAAGTATGTCGATGCAATCGACGAGATGATGCCAAAAAATTCAAAATATATTATTGTTGATTACAATGATCTAGTTGTAGAGCCACAAATTGAGATTATATTTTCTCAAAACCCTGATAGAATATTTGATGCATTCTCTAGAGCAATCAAAGAAGCACTACAAACAAGATTTAGTGATTATGCTGAAAAGATCAAAGACGAAGTTCGTGTAAGGCTAATTAATTTTCCACTAGAGCGTAGTCTAAGACAAATCAACGCTGAAACCATTGGACACATCACAAGTGTTTCAGGTATGGTAGTTAGAGCATCAGAGGTAAAGCCACTTGCAAAAGAGCTAGTCTTTGTTTGTCCTGATGAGCATACGACCAAAGTAATTCAGCTCAAAGGAATGGATGTAAAGATTCCCATAGTCTGTGATAACCCAACTTGTAAACACCGAGATTTTGAATTAAAGCCAGAAGCAAGCAAGTTTATTGATTTTCAGATTCTCAGATTACAGGAACTTCCTGAGGACTTGCCTCCAGGACAACTACCTCACTATATCGATGTCACAATTAGGCAGGATTTAGTAGATAATGCACGGCCTGGTGATAGAATTATCCTTACAGGTGTAGTGAGAGTCGAACAAGAATCAGTGGCAGGAATTCAGAGAGGTCACAGCGGACTGTATAGATTAAGAATTGAAGGAAATAACATTGAATTTTTGAGTGGACGTGGTTCCAAAACTGATAGAAAAATAGGAAGAGAAGAAATCTCACCTGAAGAAGAAAAACTCATCAAGGCTCTAAGTCAAAGTTCTGATGTATATCAAAGATTAATTGATTCGTTTGCTCCACACATTCAAGGTCAAGCATTAATCAAAGAAGCTATTCTCTTACTAATTGTAGGTTCCAATCAGAGATTACTAGGTGATGGAAGCAAGATTAGAGGTGACATCAACGTATTTCTTGTAGGAGATCCTGGTACTGCAAAATCTGAGATGCTAAAGTTTTGTGCAAGAATTGCACCAAGGGGTTTGTACACTTCTGGTAGAGGTTCAACAGCTGCAGGACTTACAGCTGCCGTAGTTCGAGACAAAACAGGAATTATGATGCTAGAAGCTGGTGCAGTTGTACTAGGTGATCAAGGTCTTGTAAGTATAGACGAATTTGACAAGATGAAGCCTGAAGACAGAAGTGCTTTGCACGAAGTCATGGAACAGCAATCAGCAAGCATTGCAAAAGGTGGTATTGTAGCTACACTAAATGCAAGGACCTCGATTTTGGCTGCAGCAAACCCAATGTATGGAAAATATGATCCATTCAAAAACATTACAGAAAATGTCAACTTGCCAATACCATTGCTTACAAGATTTGATCTGATCTTTGTTGTAAGGGATATTCCTACAAAAGAAAGAGATGAAAAGATTGCAAGACACATAATTCAAAGAAACACAACAAAAGGAACTGACAAAAAATCTGTAATTGAAGTTGACTTGCTAACAAAATATCTCTCATATGCAAAACGTGGAGTTCCTGATTTGACAAAAGAAGCTGAAGAGAAAATTCTGGCATACTATCTGCAAATGAGAAATGTAGAATCCGAAGAGATGATTACAGTTACCCCAAGACAGTTGGAGGGAATTATCAGGCTTTCAACTGCCAGAGCCAGGCTCCTAATGAAGGATAAAGTAGATGAAGAAGACGCTGACCGTGCAATATTTCTGATTCAGAGCATGCTTCAGGATGCAGGAGTTGATGTCAATACCGGTAAAGTTGATCTTGGAGTATTGCAAGGAAAACCAAGAAGTGAGGTCTCAAAGATGCAGTTGTTCATGGATGTACTAAAAAGTCTAGAAGGCGACAACAAGGTTCCAGTTGATGAGAGAACATTTGTCAAAGAACTAGAAAAGAGTGAAAAATTCTCTGAAGAAGAGGCAAGAAACTATATCAGAAGAATGCTCAGGGAAGCATCTATTTATGAATCAAAACCCGGTCACTATAACCGAGTATGAACATAGAGAAACTAGAACTTTCTGATCCTGCAATTGAATTTTTAAAATCACAAGGTTTTACAAAATTATATCCACCACAAGCAGACAGCGTAAAGTCTGGATTGCTAGATGGCAAAAGTATTCTAGTATCAGCTCCTACTGCAAGTGGCAAGACTCTGATTGCAATGCTTGCAATGCTTGGCTATCTCTCAAAGAACAAGGGCAAGGTAATCTATCTTAGTCCTTTGCGTGCACTAGCTGCTGAAAAGTTCACAGAATTTAAAAAATTAGAAAAAGTCTCACTAGGAAATAAAGTTAAAGTCGCAATATCTACAGGCGATTTTGAAACAATTGAAAAGAATTTAGAAAATAGCAATGTGTTGATTCTAACCAATGAAAAAATGGATTCCATCATTAGACATGGAACAGAATGGGTTGAAGAAATTGGTCTAGTTATTTCCGACGAAGTGCATTTGATTGGAGATGAAAGCAGAGGTCCAACACTTGAGATGATTCTGACGCAACTAAAACTATTAGATGCAAAGCCCCAGATTGTGGGTCTTAGTGCGACAATTACCAATTCTGACGAGATTGCAGACTGGCTTGGTTGCACACTAGTAAAAAATGATTGGCGACCGGTTCCCCTAACTGAGGGGGTATGTGATGGAGATCAAATAACAATGAATGATGGCAAAACCTTTGAGATTGAACGTAGCTTGAGGGGAACTTCAATTGATTTAGGCATACAATCAGTGCAACAAGGAGGTCAATCTCTAGTGTTTGCAGAGACTAGAGTTCGCTCAAAAGCACTTGCAACAAAAGCAGCTGATGCCATCTCTCAGATACTAGAAAAAAAAGAAATTACAGAACTTGCAAAAACATCAAAAAAAATTCTATCTGAAAACGAACATACCGAACTAGTAAAGACACTTGCATTGCTTGTAAAAAAAGGGGTTGCGTTTCATCATGCAGGATTGAACCAAAAATGTCGAGAAACAATAGAGGCAGAATTCCGCAAAGGCACAATCAAACTATTGTCCTCCACCCCAACATTAGCTGCAGGTGTCAACCTTCCTGCAAGACGAGTTGTAATATCAAATGTGAATAGATACAATGCAAAAGTTGGAGCAAACAGACCAATTAGCATTTTAGAGTATAAACAGTTGTGTGGACGGGCTGGAAGACCACAGTATGACGATTACGGTGAATCAATAATTGTAGGAAACGGAAACACAGAAGATCTAATGGAGTATTACATTAACGGCGAACCAGAACCAATTATATCAAAAATTACTGATGATAAATCTCTGCGAACTCACATACTTAGTGTTATAGTTACACATCCAGGAATAAAAAAAGAAGAAATTCTAGAGTTTTTTTTACAGACCTTGGGTGGATTACAATCAAGAAAACCAACTATCAAATTTGCAATTGATATTTCCCTGCGTTTTCTTTCAAGCAAATTCCTGATAATTAAAAAAGGTGAAAGATATGCAGCTACTGAATTTGGAAAAAAAACATCAATGCTGTACATTGATCCATTAACTGCAACATACTTTAGAGATTCAATAGAGAATGTATCTCAAGAAAGAAAGCACACGTTTGGATTTTTACATCTCATTACAAACTGTGAAGAATTTTTTCCAAAATTCTCACTGCGACAAAAAGACTACGAGTCAGCAAGTTTGATGATCGAGAATAATTCCTCTCAGCTATTAGAGCCCATCTCAGAATATGATTGCTCAAGGAGTCTGTTGGCATTGCAGTCTTGGATTACTGAATCTACAGAGTTATCGCTCTCAGATAATCTCGGGATAGAATCTGGAGATATGCATAGGATGACTGAGAGTGCCAATTGGCTTGCATACTGCCTAAGGGAAATATCAAAGCATGTTGAGCGGGCAGATTTACTAGAAGAACTAGGCAATTTGAGAAAAAGAATCGTCTATGGAATTCGGGACGAACTACTTGATCTAGTTCGAGTTAAAGGAATAGGCAGGATTAGAGCTAGGGTTCTTTACAAGCACGGCATCAAAAATCTAGATGATTTGAGGAAGATCCCTGTGAATAAATTAGCAGAGATTGATAAAATTGGTTCAACCATTGCAGATAAGATAAAAGACGAGTTACGAAGGGTTAGATAATTGACAGAGTTGCTCATTCCTGCTATAGTTTCATGTGTTGTTGCGTTTTTTGTTGTATATTTTATGACCCCTCCGCTCATCAAAGTTCTAACACAAAGAAATTTTGCAGTAAAAGACATGAACAAAATAGAAGATGTGATGGTAGTAAGGCCTGGTGGACCATCAATTATAGCAGGAATCATTGCATCTGAAATTATTCTTTATGCATTTTTGCAACTCAATGAAATTCTTGCAATCATTATCACAACATCTGCAGCATTTGTAATTGGATATGTCGATGATAGAAAAGTAATGAAAGGATGGTTCAAACCTGCAGCACTAGCTGTTGCTGCAATTCCAATTATTGTTTTTGGTGCATATGATTCAGATCTTGCCTTTCCGTTGTTTGGGGTAGTGCAAATCCCTGCACTGTACCTTGCACTTGTACTATTTATGATTCCAATTACGGGAAACACGATTAATTCAATTGATGTGTTAAACGGTGTTGCAAGCGGCTTTATGGTGATTGCAAGTTTTACTTTGTCAATCTGCTTGTTTATTGTACAAAATTATGAAATTGCAATAGTTAGCTTGCCGCTTGGATTTGTCTCATTGGCATTTTACAAATATCATAAAATCCCAAGCAAAATTTTTCCAGGAGATTCTGGTGCGCTAACACTAGGTGCAATGTATGGTGCAATTGCAATTGTAGGTGGAGTGGAAATCATTGCAGCAGTAGCACTATTGCCTGCAGTGATAAATTCATTTTTGTTTTTATCAAGTGTAAAACGCATAGTAGAGCACAGAGAGATCAAGGGAAAACCGGTGATCTTCACTGATGATAATAAACTAGAGGCAACAAATGACAAATCCGCACCTGTAACTTTGGTGAGACTGATTCTTGCAGGTGGCCCGTTATCTGAAAAGCAAGTTGCATTTGCAATTTTCAAACTAGGAATATTCTCAGGAATATTGGCAATAATTACAGCGTTTATGATGGATGTGTCTCTTTGAAGTCCGCACTGTTTGGATTTTTGTTTGGAATGTGGGTTCTGATAATTATTGGTGGCGGCATTCTAGTTACAATTCTAGGACCAATCACTGTTACAGGATTTGGTGACCTTGACTGGTTTATTGCATCTGTGATTAAAGGAGTAATTGCAATTATTCTAGTTGTAGTTTGGATTTTGATTCTATCAAAACTAAAAAACTTTATTTTCAAAAAAGAAATAAATTCTTAACTTTCCTTCCACTGTCTTTGTTTCTTGTCATACTCTGCTCTAGTATATCTGATAGTAGCTGGTGAACCAATAACAACAGAGTCTTCAGGTACATCTCTTGTTACAACAGCGCCCATTGCAACAACACTGTTCTTTTTTACAGTGACTCCTGCCTTGATTACTGCACGTGCACCGATTATCACGTTATCCTCAATTGTAACTCCTATCATTTTGTCACACATTGGATATGGATCATTTGTTAGAACTGCTGCTGGACCAATGAAGACATTTTTTCCAATTCTTGAAAGTGGAGGAATGTACACTTGACCTTCAATCTTTGTGTTCTCGCCAATTTTTACATCATAATCAACATGTGCAAGAGATCCTATTTTCACATTATCTCCAATCACTGTATTGTCACCAACATATGAAAAATGCCAAATACTTACATTCTTGCCGATTTTTGCTTTTTCTGAAATAAAATTAGTAATCATTATTTCACAAATGCCATGGGTTTGCCTTTGTAATAATTTTTTCAGGCAATTTGTCTTTGTTGTTTTTTAGAAACTCCATTTCCTGTTTTTTGTCTCGCAGTTCGTCAGGAAGCATAATAGGAATTTCCTCAATAATTGGATAAAATCTAGAGCATTTTGGGCAAAACAGGGCCCCTTCTGATACCACGTTATCTTTTTCTTTAATTTCAAATAATTCTAAGGGATGATTCTTGTCAATTGGGCATGCCAAAATATCCATCATTGTTTTGTTCATTTTAAATCCAGATAGATGGGAATTCCTTTTTGACTAGATAAAAGTGCAGCTTCGGCAATTTTAGTAACGTTGACTGCTTGTTGTGCTGTTACCACTTGATTGTTTTTGCCTTCAATTGCTCCAAGAAAGCTCTTAATTTCTAACAGTAACGGTTCTTGTTTTTCATTTTGAATCATTTGAGTCTCTTCGTCTTTTTCTACAATTATCTCTTGACTGATAAAGTCTGATGAAATTATTGCATCTGAACACACTGCACTGAACTTTCTGACTTTTTTTGGAGTGATCCAGTTTGATGAAATGATTGCCACTTTATCATTTTTGTATCCTAGCATAATGCTTGCAAAATCTTCATGTTCATGTCTTATTTTTCCTGCTCTGGCAAATATTACCTGAGGCATGTCATCAAACAACCAGTTTGCAGTATCGATATCGTGTACTGAAGTATCATAAATAATTCCCACATCTTTGATGTGAAGCGGCATTCTGTTCTCTCTATGAAATTCAAGCATAACTAATTCACCAAATTTTTTCTCCTTGACCATTTTTTTTACTACGTCTACTGCTGGATTGAATCTCTCAATGTATCCACAAGTCAAAATGACTTTGTTTTTTTCTGCAAGTCTTGCGAGGTTTTCACCGTCTTCTGATTTGTATGTCATTGGCTTTTCTACAAATACATGTTTTTTTGCCTCTAGCAATTTTTTTGTAATTGCTGTGTGAGTAGATGTCGGTGTTACAACAAATGCACCATCAAATTCTTCAGAGTGTAACAAATCATCTAGTGATTCATAGTGATTGACTGAATATTTTTCTCCATATTCTTTGCTTTTCTGAGAATCAGCGTCACATACTGCTACAAGTACACCTAATTGTGATAAAATACGTGTGTGATTCTTTCCCCATCCACCAGTTCCAATCTGAACAATTTTCATCTAATACACCTCAGTTAACCAATGAGTGTAATCATCGTTTTTGCTCATTACTATATTGTGGTATTCTTGCATCATCTTTTGTGTGATGTCTCCTGGTTTACCATTTCCTATCTGCTGTGAATCCATTAACACAATTGGTGTTATCTCTGCTGCAGTACCTGTCAGAAAGATCTCATCTGATATGGTTAACTCACTTCTTGTAATGTCTCTTTCAACAACATCGATATCCAAATCCTTTGCAATTTTTATAACTGCATCACGAGTAATTCCCTCAAGTGCAGATGATGCAAGTGATGGTGTTACCAATTGTGCATTTCTTACGATGAAGATGTTCTCTCCTGGTGCTTCACTGACATTTCCGTTATGATCAAGCAATATTGCTTCATCAAACCCATTTCTTTTTGCCTCTTGTGTTGCAATGATTGAATTAAGATAGTTTCCTCCCATTTTTGCTTGTGGAGGAGTAGACATGTCTGAGAATTTCCTCCACGATACAACTCCTGCAGTAATCCCATTTTTATTAAATAAATCCCCAAATGGAAACGTAAAGATAGCAACGTTTGTTGGTGCCTTTTCTGTTACATGCAGATTAATTCCATAATCGCCTATAAAATAAAATGGCCTGATGTAGCATGATTTTGTTATCTTGTTTTTCTTACAAATTCCAATTACTGCATCTGTAATTTCTTGATCTGAGAAATGAAGTGTAATGTTGTAAAACTGTCCTGACTTTCTAAATCGTTTTACATGTTCATCTAATCTAAACACGTTGAGATTTTTCCCATTCCAATATGCCCTTATCCCCTCAAATATCGATGTTCCATAGTGAAGTGCATGTGTTGTGATTGGAACTTGAGCTTTCTCTGTAAGTACGTACTTTCCATCAAACCAAACATATTTTGAAAGCGGAAGTTTCATAGGAGCAATTTATGGTATGTGTATTAATCTATTTTCAATCTTTAAAATTTTGTACAGCATTTTTAGCCACAACATACATGACAAATGACTATGAACTAGTCTTTTGGTCAAATCCTTCTTTAGGAAATTTCATTCCTATAACTCGTGTAGTCATGTCTTCACTTTTTGCAAACTTTTCTACCGTGTCCCAATCGTCTTCAATTATTTTTACTATTTTTTCAGGAACATCTTCTTTCCAAGAAGACTCTTCTTTTAGTACTGCATCATAGAGTTTTTCTTTAACTGATGATGCAGAAAGAGATTTTCTCTCGCCAATTTTTGGCTTTAATCCGTAACACTTTAGCATGTATCCTTCCACTTTGTCTCCTGTATATGAAAAAAATTTCCCTTCAACTCCTCTAAGAATTTGTTTTCTTAATTTCCATGATCTTGGGGCTAGTAATGGAGGCAAGTATTTCTTAAATGGAGCAAAAAATGCATAGTCATCTGTGATTTGAATGGAATCTCCAAATACTGAGACTAGCATCTTCTTTCTGGTCTCAAAATTAAATGGAAAACTTTTACTGTTAACCTCCCTGTTACCATCTTTGAAAACTACGGGCATCACTTTGACAATGTCTGCATTCTTTTTTAACTCTGAAATAATTTCAACATGTGCATTTGTAACCGGATTTAGATGTGCAAGATATAATGCCGTAATCAACTTCATCAACTAAATAATTCTCATATTTCAATGATTGATTTACTAAAGTTTTATCCGTATGATTCGTATTTGACTTCAAAACTACCGTCTTCACGTTTGCTGTGTTCTGTGACAAATCCTTTAGGATTCAAAAAGTCCATTACACCATCTATTGTTCCTTGCCATCCACAAACGTAGAATATAGTATTTTCTTTAGTTATTTTATCGTCAATTAATTCTTCTAATGGAGACAGTCCGTTGTCTCTTGGTCTAAGAAATGTCTCAACTCTTCCAACTTGACCTGCCCATGATCTGTTAAACCATTCTTGCGGTCTACTGATTGCTGCTCTGTATTTGAAATTCCATTCCTCTTTGCCTCTTGCAATGCTCTCGTTTTCAAGTCCGGTTAGCAAATCCTTGTAACTTAATTCATCAACATAACTTGCACCGTGTAGCACAACGATTTCTCGTTTATCACCTGCATCGTGAAGATGCTGTGCAAAACTTACAAATGGTGCAAGGCCTGTTCCACCGCCAATACATACAATTCGTCTGTTGTCTTTTTCACCATTGGCAAGTTCTTCATTAATCAATAATGCACGGCCCGTGGGTTTTAACCAAAGAATTTCGTCTCCTTCTTTTGTATTGAATATTTGAGTGGTTAATCTTCCTGGAAGTGGTTTTCTTACCCATCTAATTACAAGTTCGATATAGTCTCTATTTTCTGGATGAGATGCTATTGAATATGCTCTTCTAACAATTTTTCCATTTTCTGCTGGATTTGGTAAACCCAGTGTGATGAATTGTCCTGCTTGATAATCTGGAACAGGACCGTCTTTTGGAACTAGTCTGATAATTACCAGATCTTCTTTTAATAATTGAACATAAGTAACGGTCGCTTTGTTATCTACTACCATAACGATTGAATCAACATTTGCACGGTTAAATATATTGTGTTAATTTCATACATCAGTTATCTTCTAAAACCGCTAAACGTTAATAACCAATTTGAAAAACGAATCTCAATCAGAATTCTGATTGTTGGGCCGGTCGTCTAGCCCGGTAGGATAGGTGCATGGCATGCATCGGATCAAGGGTTCAAATCCCTTCCGGTCCACTTATTTTTTTATCAAAGTAATCATTTTTTCTATCTCAAGATCGTTTTCAATTAAAATCTGTTTTATCATTTCTTCTGAAATCTCAATTTTTAGATCAATAATTGCATGTAATGCACTTTTTTTTACTTCTATGTTAGGATCAAACAATGCTTCAAGAAACACATCCTTAGCTTCTTTCACCTTTAGATGTCCTAACGCTCCAAGTGCACATGATCTGACCATTGATCTTTCATCTTTTACAAGTTTCAGTATCTCAGGAATTGCAGACATTTCATTCCTGTTTGCTAATGCCAATGATGCATAACCCCTGACATTCTTACTTGTATTCTTTAAAGCATCGACCAAAAAATTTGAAATATCGTTTTCATTTAATATTAGTGAGCTAAATGCTTCACCTCTAACTTCAATACTATCATCGTCTAATTTTGAAATTATTTTTTCTAAAATTTCTGGATTGTCTGTATTATTTAGCGTCTCTAAAATTTTGATTTTTTCTAAACTATTTGCTGATTCTAAAACTTTTGAAATATTTTCCAAATTCTGACTAAATTCCATTTTTCTGGTTAATAATACTTCGAATTTTTGAATCTTTTTTTAATTTAATTCAAAAAAACCCTTTTAGATTTAAATTATCCTTAAATACCAAATGTTGCATGTCAAATGAAACCCGAGACACCGTATTCATTGGTAAGAAACCATTGATGGCATATGTAACATCAACGCTAATTCAATTGGCAAACTTACCATCCGTCAACATCAAAGCTAGAGGACTCAGCATAGGACGTGCTGTGGATGTAGCTCAAATCATTGCAAGAAAGACTGAAAATGCAGGCTACTCTATCGGAGAAATCAAGATTGGCTCAGAATCTCTAGAGTCACAAGACGGTAGAAATAGAAACGTTTCAACAATAGAAATTGAAGTAAAGAGAAATCAAAACTAGATTCTTTACTTGAAATTTTTTATTTTATTCCCTTTTTAATTTACCATACTTTGCTTCCATCTTTTTGAATTTGGAAAGTTCAACCAAGTCGTTAAACTGATCAAAATTCACAACTTTTTCTTTGAACTTTAACGTATTTCCAGATTTTTTCAATTCTTTTAGAATATTCATTGTTGCAAATGTATTGGCATACAAGACTGATAATGGATAAAGAACTATGTTAAATCCCATCTTGCTTAATGTTTCAGCTGAACTTAATGGAGTAGCTCCGCCTTCGATCATGTTTGCAACTAGTGGGGCATTGATTTCTTTTCCTATTCTCTTCATTTCATCAATAGATCTTGGGGCTTCTACAAAAATTGCATCTGCTCCTGTCTTTTTATTTTGTTTTCCGCGTTGAATTGCCTCATCTAATCCTTCAGTTGCTCTTGCATCTGTTCGTGCAACAATAATGAAATCTTTACTTTCTCTTGCGTCAATTGCAGCAGATAATTTTTCAGTGTATTCTTGTTGTGATATTACTTCTTTTCCTTGCATGTGCCCACATCGTTTTGGCCATCGTTGGTCTTCTAAGAATATTCCAGATGCTCCTGCAGATTCTAATTCTTTTACTAATTTCCATACGCTTAATGCATTTCCATATCCTGTATCTGAATCAACAATCACAGGAACTGATACTGCTCTGCAAATTCTTCTGGCATTATCAACAGTTTCTGTAGCTCCGATAAATCCATAGTCTGGCATTCCAAATAATGTTGCAGATGTCCCATATCCTGTTTGAAACATTGCGTCAAATCCTACTTTTTGAGCAATCTTTGCACCTAATGCATCATAAACACCTGGAATAACAAGTGGTTTTTTTGATTTTAACATGCTTTTCAAATTTTTCATAATTGTGTTCTTTAACTGAATTATTTATGATTTTAAAATAGACTCATTGTGAAATATCACACGTTTTTTGTTTCTAGAATAAAAGCCTTGAACCACAAATTATAGATTTTTGTTATATAATACGTCATCTCATTGGTATTTCTAAAAACTGATTAATTTTTATCTTTTAATATGATTATTCTATTTTGATCTCTTTTCCTTTTGGCGTTGATTTTTTTTCATTAATTTTTTTTAATTCTTCTTCAAGGAATTTCTTGTATTTTTGAGTTTCATCATTAGTCATGTTTACAAAATTTGAACTAAGTATAGATCCCATCGTTGAAATTTTTTCTAGAAGATCTATTGCTACAAATCTTCCAACATTGCCTAATCTGAACAAGACTTCTAATTGTTTTTTAACAATATCATTTACCTTGTCTACGTCTTCTGCTGTGTCTTTTCCTTTCTGTGTTAGTTGATATTTTCCATCCTTTGTTTCATCAATTAATCCCTCATCAAGTAATCTTCCTAATAATGGGTAAATCAATCCTGGAGATGGTTTCCAAATACCGTTACTTTGCTCTACTGCATAATCTATGATCTCTTTTCCTGTATGTGGTGTTTTTTTCAATAATTCTAAAATAAAATATCTCGAAAAGCCTCTTGGGACTGAACTTCCAACCCTCTGAAACCATTCAGAAATCATCACTAGTGATATCACTAGTGATATATTTTAATATTTTGGATCATGCCTAACAATTACTACATATTTATCCCGCCCAAAGCAAGTTTGACTGAAAAATGGTTGATTCTATAGAATTTGATTTGATTATTTGTGGCTCTGGTCTTGCAGGCTTACGTGCTGCAATAGCTGCTGCAAAAAAAGGACCACATCTCAAAATTGGAGTCGTCTCAAAATTACAAGTAATGCGTTCTCATTCTGTTTCAGCAGAAGGTGGAACTGCAGCAGTACTTTTTGAAGATGAGGGCGATACAATTGAATCTCATGTTTATGATACTGTCAAAGGAAGTGATTTTCTTGCAGATCAAGATGTTGCTGAAAGACTATGTGTTGAAATGCCACAGGAAATTCATCAATTAGATCATTGGGGAATGCCATGGTCTAGAAGAAAAGATGGTAGAATTGATCAACGTAATTTTGGCGGTTATAGTTTTCCACGTGCAACATATGCATCTGATAAAGTTGGTTTCTTTGAAATGCAAACTTTGTATGACACTTGTCAGAAATTTGAAAATATTGAATATCTTAACGAGTGGTTTGTAACATCTATTGTTCATGACGGAAAAAAATTCATGGGAATTACTGCAATTGAATTAGGCTCTGGCACATTTTACACAATTAAAGGAAAAGCACTCATTATTGCAACAGGCGGTGCAGGACGATTGTACAGCTTTTCAACTTATGCGCTTTCCTCAACTCCTGACGGCTTAGATATGGGATTGCGTGCTGGCATGGCTCTCAAAGATATGGAGTTTGTACAATTCCATCCAACAGGAATTTTACCTTCTGGAATTTTGATTACGGAAGGCGCACGAGGAGAAGGTGGTTATCTTCTTAACAATAAAGGTGAACGATTCATGAAAACATATGCTGCCGGTAAGATGGAATTAGCTCCACGTGATATTGTATCAAGATCAATTATGACTGAAATTCAAGAAGGTCATGGATTCAAACATGAAACTGGAGTTGATTGTATGAAGCTTGATTTGAGACATCTTGGAGATGAAAAAATCAAAGAGAAACTAGGCGGTATTAGAGAAATATCTATAAAATTTTCTGGTATTGATCCTGCTACAGATTTACTTGACATTAGACCTGTTTGTCATTATATGATGGGTGGACTTCATACTGATATTGATGGTGCCACAGAAATTCAAGGAGTTTGGGCAGCCGGTGAAGCTGCATGTAACAGTGTCCATGGCTCAAATCGTTTGGGTGCAAATTCGACTTCTGAGTGTATAGTTTGGGGTAAAATTACTGGAGAATTAGCAGTTGAGTATATTCAAAAGGAACACTCTTCAAATCCATGGCCTCATCATTTGGTAGCCGCTGAAGAAAAACGAATCTATGATGGAATCTTTAGAGGCAATGGTGATGCCAATCCATATGAAATTAGACAAGAACTCACTGATACTATGAATGATAAAGCATATGTCTACAGAAATGAAACCAATCTTGTTGAAGGCCTTAAAAAAATCCGTCAATTAAAAACACAAACTTGGAAACATGTTGATGACAAAGCAAAAGAGTACAATACTAATTTCGCAAATGTGATGGAACTTGATTCTATGTTTAGAGTGGCAGAGATTGTGTTGTTAGGTGCAATAAACAGAAAGGAGTCTCGTGGTGCACATGCAAGAACTGATTACACTAAACGTGATGACGCTAACTTTTTACATCACACACTTGCTTACTATGATCCAAATGAACCAATTATGAAAACACATCCTGTAACAATAACTAAGTATCAGCCAGTGGAGAGAAAATACTAGATGCCACAAGATGAAAACAAAGAAGGTATTGGAGGAATGATTAATCCTCGTAGATACGGAATTGAACGTGTTGCATATTTGTTAATGCGATTGAGTGGCTTGGGATTGCTTGCGTATTTTATTGGTCATATTTATGAAACTAGCACTATTCTAAGGGGGCAAGTAGGATGGAATGAATTTCTTGAATTAACACAAACTACAGAAGGACATGCACTATTGGCGATTGTAATTGCAATGTGTGTATTTCACACTGTAAATGGAATTCGAGTGATGTTAGGCCATGGTGGAGTGGGTGTAGGAAAACCTGCTAGACCCGACTATCCATATGATCCTGCATCACAGAATTATAGACACAAAATAGGAATCTATTCTGCAATAGTTCTTGCAGCAGTTGCAATGATGTATGGTTTAGCGGTAATGTTTGGTGAATAAAATGAGAGAAAGCACTATTATGAAAATCCACTATGGGACTGCTTTAGCAGCAGTGGCTTTAGTGGCAGTTCACATATTGATGCGTCTTACGCAGGGATTTGCAGAATCTTTAGAATATGAAAGTGTTCTTGCTAACTACAAATTTATCCCATATGCTATAATGTTGGAACTCATTCTCATCTTACTTTCTGTTCATGGATTTAATGGACTAAGAGTTATTTTATTGGAATTAAAACAAGGTAGACTGTATGAAAAAGCCGTTTCTTATGGATGTCTTGCAGCTATGATTGCACTAATAGCATATGGCTCAAGAACAATTATTATGACTAACATGGGGATGGTATAGAAGTGACACAAGCATCTGGTATTGCAAATGAGCAAACATCAACACCATTGTCTTCCTCAAAATCTATCACTCTTAGAATTTCAAGATATAATCCTGAACATGATGATTCTAGTAAATTTATGGAGTTTTCTGTTCCATATGAGAGATGGACAACTGTTTTAGAAGCAATTCTTGAAGTGAAAAAGCATTTTGATCATTCAGTAGCAGTACGTTATTCTTGCAGACAAGCTACATGTGGTTCCTGTGGAATGATAATAAATGGGAAACCCAGATTAGCGTGCTTTACAAAAATTAGTGAACTCAATTCCAATGTTGTAACTGTCGAACCAATGAATAATTTCCCAATAATTCGAGATTTGGCAGTAAAGTTTGAAAGATTGTTTGATACACATCAAAAAATCAAACCATATCTAATCAGAGATGATACAGAATTAACATCTGATGAAAAAGAATTTTTGCAATCTCCAGAAGAAGTAGAACAATACATCCAATTTGCAAACTGTATCAAATGTGGTTTGTGTAATTCTGCATGTCCTACAATGGCAACTGATTCTTCTTTTGTTGGACCACAGGCATTAGCTCAAGCATATCGATACGTTGCTGATAGCCGAGATAAAGGAAAAGATTCTAGATTAAAAATAATTGATGATTCTCATGGGATATGGAGATGTCATTTTGCGGGCTCTTGTAGTCAAGTATGTCCGAAAGGAGTCGATCCTGCTATGGGAATCCAACTGCTTCGTGGATACTTACTAGGTTTTAGAAGTTAACCTATTTTTTCTTTGGATTTGGACTATTGTTTACCTGATTGTTAATCTGTTCAGCCATAAAATGATTTGAAACATTAACTTTAACATCATCCACTCCATCTACCTTCAAAAGATTATCATGAATATCCTGACAAATCTTAAAACCAAATACTGCTGGGCAGAATGGACTGGTAAGATGTAAATCAACTTTGACATTGCTGTTGTTGATATCTACTTCGTCAATTAATTCTAGTTCAACAATCGATGTGTTGATTTCAGGATCTACTATCTTTGATAGTTCATCAAATAATTTTACTCGTAGCTGTTTGATATCTTGGCTCATGTCGGCAAAAGCGTCGATGCTATATATAACCATTTTAGAACACTAGGTAATGTATCGTTCACGTCTTGGTACTGATTTGAGTGATATTACTTTAGATTATGTTTCATCAGTTGATGATGATTCTGAAATTGCACTTTATGATATTCTTGGAAGTCAAGCTCATTCTTTGATGTTGTTTCAAAACAACATCATTACAAAAAATGATGCAAAAAAAATTCTATCGTCATTAGAGAATTTGAAAAATGAAAAATTCGATTCATCTTCTGGCGCAGAAGACATTCATGAGCTTATTGAGTCTCTAGTTATAAAAAAAGCAGGTATGACAAGTGGTGGAAAAATGCATACTGCAAGATCACGTAATGATCAAGTTGTATTAGATATTAGAATGAAAATTCGAGATGATATTAATATTATTTGTAATTGTCTGCTAGATACAATTGAATCCATTATTTCTGTGGCTAAAAATCATCAAAAAACAATCATGCCACTCTATACTCATCTCCAGCAAGCTCAAGCAGGTCTATTTTCTCACTATCTTTTAGCACAGGCAGATGCTCTGTTTCGGGATTTTCAAAGATTGTTTGAAACATTTGACAGGGTTAATCAAAGTCCACTTGGCGCTGGACCTGTTGGCGGTACGAGCATTTCAATTGATAGACATAGCACAGCAAAAATGCTTGGGTTTGATACTGTTATTGAGAATTCCCTTGATGCAACAAGCACACGTGATTTTGTAGCAGAATATGTCGCAATGATTTCAATCTTGATGACTAACCTAAGCAGAATGTCCGAGGATTTTATTATTTGGTCTACTTCTGAATTTTCTTTCATTGAACTCTCAGACGAATTTACATCTCCTTCAAGTGTAATGCCTCAAAAAAAGAATCCTGATATTTTGGAATTGACCAGAGGAAAAACTGCTGAAGTAATTGGAAATTTAACTGCAATTTTGACTACTGTCAAAGGTTTAGCATCTGGTTATGGACGTGATTTACAACAAATAAAATCATCAATATGGTCAACGTCAAAAATTTCTATTAGTGCGT
>Ga0210044_10003285_pt1 | contig 23178 bp, 18 predicted proteins | sample CryGey13umfilter_2_FD_183959 | JGI IMG/M metagenome (GOLD analysis project Ga0210044, IMG submission 183959) | Groundwater microbial communities from aquifer in Utah, USA - Crystal Geyser 4/9/14 3 um filter (SPAdes) (version 2) | ecosystem: Environmental > Aquatic > Deep subsurface >... | reverse complement strand
CCGCGAGGGCGCGCGCGGCTACCTTGCAGGCTGAGGAGGGATGAAGAGGCTGTCTGGGGTGAGTCATGTCGGCTTGCTCCGATGTATTTGCAAACCGCGTCTATCGTCCCTCCTCGTCTTCCCCCCCCAAAAACACGACTTGTGGTGTCGCTAAGACTGTCCGGCTCGGATGACCGGTGCCGCAAGTACACGAAGCCGATCGCGAGCACGACATCCTGCACCGAGCCCCGTGGTGCCGCGTGCGCGCCCGCCGTCGTGGCCGCCGTTGGCGCGCGCTCGGTGACCCAGCCACGTCGGCGTCCGAGCCACACCAGCGGGATGCCAGCGAAGACCGACCACCCAAAGCCTGCGGCCGCTAGCAGCAGGCCGATTTGGCGCCCGTCGGTGAGGCCCGACGACTCCCACACGGCCCCCATCGCGAGGGCTTGTCCGGGGCCCTGCTCGAAGCCGAGCGGCAGCAACAAGCCAAAGCCCGGGTGGAGCACATCACCGACGATCGCCTCGTAGACGAAGAGCACCCCGAGCCCGATGATGGATTGCATCCCTACCATGGTGGTAATTCCGAGCGCCATCGAGCGGACGCTCGCGCCGCCCACCGCCGGGGAGGGCGTCTCCAATGACAGCGCGATGAACACCACGGGCAGCGCGTGGTACACCCCCGACTCGAGCGCTTCGCGCACCAGCGGCAGCCATTCGAGCACGGGCGGGCCGAGCACAAAAGCCAGCGCTCCAGCAATAATAGAGGCCGGAAGGCCAATTCTACTCAACGCCGGCACTCGGCGGTTGAGCTCGCGCGCGCCAGCGAGGAGCGCCAACACCAGGAGCGCTGTGAGCACCACGCCATCGTTCCAATAGGCCATCTCGGGGATCTCCAGCGCGGGGCTAGTGCAGCACGTGTGCCACAGTGGTATGACATGGCATGCGCACCACGTCACTTGCCCTCGTCACCCTGCTCGCAAGCTGCGCTCCAGAGTATCAGCAGCCGCGCGACGCATGCCTAGCAACCGCACCCGGAGGCGCCTCAGCGTCCGAGGACGCTAACGCCGCCGTCGTTCAGCTGAACTGCTACCGCAGGTTCGCGGGGCTGGGCAAGGCACGCGTAGACACCGAGCTCAGCTCCGCCGCCGCCGCGCACGCGTCCTACTTGGACGTGAACTGGACCAACGGCGACAGCCTCACGGAAGAGCTGCCCGGATACCCGCTGTTCACGGGTGCTACGCTCGCTGACCGCGCTACCAGCCACGAGTTCTACTACGCGAGTGATGCCACGGTCGCGGTGCTCGAGGTGGTGGAAACCAAGCTCGAAGCGACCATGCCGCCAGGCGCCATGATCTCCGCTTGGATGGACGACCCCTTCGCCCGCCAGTACATGCTGCAGCCGTCGGTCATGGGCGTTGGCTTTGGCCAAACGAACACTTGGGCGGTCTACGATGTCGCCTACTCGGAGCCCACCCTAGAGGCCTCCGACCACCCGATCACCTACCCGGCCGCCAAGCAGATCGGCGTCGCTACCACTTGGGTCGCTCCACAGGACGTGTTCGTCGTGAGCTCTGAGATCCCGCCGATCGTTCAAGGCGTGAGCTACGGCTACCCGATCACCCTCACGGTGGGTGGGTACGATATGTCGACCTCGTCCGCCAACCCGTACGACGTTCAGCTCTTGGAAGCGCCCACGCTCACCTGCTCGGTCGACGGGGACGTGCCGGTCGTGGTGTTCACGCCCGAGAACCTCGCGACCTCGACGTTGTTGCAGACGGTGGTGATCATCCCGGCGATGCCGCTCGCGCCCTCGTCGGACTGTCACCTCACCACGCGGCTCGGGTGGTCGGGCACCACCGGCGACGTGGACATTACGTACACCACGGGGGAGTGAGCGCGCTCGCGCGTGCTCACCAGCGCTCGGGCATCGCGTCGCGAGCCATGAGCCCCTGCACCGCGTCGAGCGGCGAGAGCCCGTCGCCGATCGCCACCAAGGCCTGCGTGAGCGGGAGCTCCGCGTGGCAGGCCAGCGCGATGTCACGGAGCGCGCGCGCGCCCGCGAAGGACTCGGGCGCTACCTTCTCGCCGCGGGCGAGGCGCACGCCGAGGTCGAAGTAGCGGCTGCCAGGCGCGCCGTGCGTCGCGACGAGGTTGGCCATGCCCGCGAGGCCGGCGACCGTCTCGCCGCGGCCGCCTACCGCTTGGGCGACGCGTGACGCTTCGGCGAGCCCACGGGCCAGGACCATCGCGTGCATGCCGACGCCGCTCCCACTGAGGGTCTTGGCGACGCCGATGAGCATGGCGAGCACCGGCACGATGGCGCTTGAGAGCTCAACGCCGCGAAGATCGTCGGTCTGGTACACGCGGTAGCGGCTGGAGTGGAGCGCCTGCTGGATGAGCTGACGGACCTCGTCAAAGGGGCTCGCGACGACACCAGCGCACAGGCCGCCGTTGAGGATCTCGTCGACGGGCGCGGGGCCCGCGAGCGCGCCTACCCGAAGCACGGGCGAGCACGTCTCGACGACCTGCGAGAGCCAGAGCCCAGTGCCGGGCTCGAGGCCGCGACCGGTGACAACGACGCGGTTGTTCGGGCCTGGTTGCGCGAGGCCGACGGCTTGGCGCACCTCTTTCGCGCTGGTGGCGACCAGCAGCAGCTCACAGGACGCCGCCACCGCGCGCGCGTCGGTGGTGGACGGGAGCAGGTGAGGCGGCTTCTCTTTGCGGTCGCGGTAGGCGATCAGCGGCTCGTTGCCGGCGGCGAGCACCAAGCGACCGAGGGCCTGACCCCAGCGGCCGCCTCCGAGGATTCCTACGCGCATGGTTCAGACCTCCAGAGCGGGGTGATCGAGGCGATTGCTGTAGTAGAGCGTGAGCTTGGCGTCGGTGACGACGATCTGATCGCCTCGCGCGGTGAGCGCGCTGGTGCGGTGGTAGCGCTGAAAGCGGTCCAAGGCCTCGGTGAGCACCTGCGTGGGGTCGGTGGACAGGTTCGACACGAAGCGCCCCACTGCGGCGCCGGCTTGAACGCGCTCCAGGGTTTGCCCAAGCCGCTCCAAGAACACAGCGCGCGGGAGCTGCCGCGCGTCCTCGCCAGCGCGCACCAAGCGAAAGGGATCGCTGGTTCCCTCGCGCTCTGCGAGCAGCTTCCACGCGACGTGGGCCGCGACGTGGTTCGCCATCATGTGGTGGCCGCGCGGGTAGGCGTCGCCGATCGCGTGCGCCAAGCGGTTGGTGTAGATTCGGTCGCGCTGCGGGTCGCGCTCGACGCGGCCGTCTCGGTCGCAGACGTAGCCGCGCCGGGTCTGCGATTGCGCTTCGCGCTCGGCGATGTCGCGCGCGACCGGCTGACCGAGCACGTCGATCGGGGCGCCGAAGTGGGCGACCGCCGCGGAGTCCAGCTCGAGGATGCGGCGCGCGAAGTGCAGGATGCGGCGCGCGTCTGCGGACTCGTCGTCGGTGATGATGAAGCGCTGCTTGCCTGCCTCTTCCAGGTGGTCGGTGATGAGGGTGTTCGCCTCCAGCACGAGCTGCGACGTGAGCGTGAGCGGCACGAAGTACACGTCCGGCTTCGGGCGTCCGGCTTCGAGCATCTCTTGCCAGGCCTCGATGCCCGTGCCCATGAGGCCCTTCTTGAGACCGCGCTCGATGGCGCCGCTGCGCGAGCGGGTGCCGCCGGGGAAGAAGAGCGAGTGGCGCCCGGTGGTCAGGCAGCGCACCGAGTAGTCCTTCAGCACGTCCTTGTAGAGCATTGACTTCTTGGTGCGGTCGACGGTGTACGCCCCGAGGCGGCTCATGAACCAGCCCATGATGGGGTTGCTGAACAGGTTGAGGCCCGCGCCGTATACGACCGGGGGCAGGCCCGCGAGGTGGAGCGCGAGGCCGATGATCGGGCTGTCTAGGTTGGACAGGTGGGTCGGCACGAGGACGAGCGTGGCTTCGCTCGCGAGCTCGCGCAAGAAGGCGGTGTCGCCGTGGATCTTGAGGCGCCGGTCCGGGGCGAGGTCCCAGCGACGCGGGTTGGGCGACCGGCGGGAGAGCAGCGCGGTGAGCACCCGGGGCAGCAAGCGCGTGGCGAAGCGGTACACGCGCGGATCGAAGTGCCCGTGGACCTCGGCGGCCCAGGCTGTGATCAGCGCGCCAGCTGCGTCGGTGCTGGCGTCGGACGCCCCGGAGACGAGCGAGCTCGCGAGCTGGTCCAAGAGCTCGCGCTCACCCGGCTTGGCCTTGGAGCGCTCCAAGCGCTTTCGTTCGGTGTAAAGGGCGTCTTCGAGCAGCGCTGTGCGCGCCGCGGGCGAGAGGGCGTCCAAGCGCTTGCGCGCGCGCACGACGAGGTCCTGGACCACGTCATCGCGCGGAGGCGCCGTTCGGGAGAGCGGCATGACGATCACTCCTGGGGCGAGGTGCGTCTCAAGGCGTAGCCGTCTTGTGAGCTCTGAACCAGCCCAGCAGCGAACAGGATCTCGCAGTGGTCGAGGAGCTCAAGCGGCGAGAGCTGCAGCACGCTCGCGAGGTGCTCAACGCTAACGTCGGCGCCTGGCGCGAGCGCGGCGAGAATCTGCGCGCTCCCGGCAGGGAGTGTGTCGGTCCCCCCCGCCACGCGAGCAACCACAGCGCCTGCAAAGCCGCCCGTCTTGGCGTAGAGCGCCGCGGCCTGCGAAGCCGGGAGCTTGGCGTGCTGAAGCACGAGCGCGATCTCGTCGAGATCCAGCGGCGGCGGCGTGATCTGCACGACGAAAGCGGGCGCGTCGGGGAGGGGGAAGTCCGCGCGCACGAGGTACAGCCCCGGCACGTGCTCCGCCATGATGTCGTCGAGCAGCGCGCGTTGGTCGTCGTCCTCGGTGTCCAGTCGCAGCGCGAGTGGGTCTTTGGACCGCTGAATGGGCGCGATGGTGGAAGGCGGCTTCGCGACGAGCAGTCCGGCGCGCCGCGCCGTCGCGAACACCTCGTTCACCAGCGCGCTGCGGCCCGAGCCGGGTGGCCCGTACACGATCACCACGCGGCACTCGCCATCGAGCGCACCGATCACGGCGCGCCGCAGCTCGTCGCGCTCGGCGAGCATGCCAACAAAGGGGGCGCGTACGGCGGTGCCGCACGCCTTGGGCATCGCCGATACCACCGCCGCGATCGACGCGGGGCGCCGGGCAGGATCGCGCTGTAGCAAGCTCAGCACGATGTGCTCAATACCGCCGGGGATGTCCGTCCGGTACGCGCTCGGGGGGGCGGGCAGCGAGACGAGGGGCAGGTAGCCCAGCGCTTTTGGATCGGTCGCGACGAAGGGCGGCCTGCCGCACAGCGCGGCGTACCAAAGCGCGCCGAGGCCGTACAGGTCGACCTTGCCGTCGACCTTGCCGCCGCGGAGCAGCTCAGGCGCGACGAAGCCAGGTGTCCCGCGAAATCCGTGACGATCCTCTTCGATGAGCACAGCGACACCGAGGTCGATGAGCACCGCCTCGTTGGATCCCTCGCGCACGATGACGTTGCGGGGCTTGAGATCGGCGTGCACCACCCCGCGCTCGTGCAGGTGGCTGACGGCGGAGGCGATCTGCATCACGACCTTGCAGATCGCGTCGATGCTCTTGTGCGCTGCCCACCCGGTGAGCGTGTGGCCCTGCACGTGCTCGAGCGCCACCCACTCGCCGCCCGGCGCGTAGTCCAGAACGCGCACAACGTGGGGGTGATCCAACTTCCGAAGCAACACGGTCTCGCGAAGTAGCCAGGTTCGGTCGCGGCTCTCGCGGGCGACCTTTAGGACGGCCACCTCATCGCCACGGCTCGCACGCCACACGGTCGCCCTGGGGCCGGTGGCGATGCGCTCGTGGAGAGCCCACGGTCCGATGGTGGTGGGGGACTCGTCAGTCATCAAGCCTCTCGGATAGGCGCGCTCCATGGATGCACGTCTCGTAGTCTCCCACGCTTCGGCGACCTTTGTTGGTCGTCGCGTGACACCGCAGCCCGTTGCGGCGGCCCAGACGGCGCTATCGACCGACTATGAGACGATATTAATGAACCCTTTAGCCATCGAGGTTGGCGCATGACCGCCCCACCCGTGCACATTGTCCTCTATCACCCCGAGATCCCTCCAAACACGGGCAACGTCGGTCGGCTGAGTGTTGGCGTTGGCGCCGCATTGCATCTGGTTCACCCGCTTGGCTTCGCGACGGACGAGAAGACAGTACGCCGCGCGGGCCTGGACTATTGGCGCTACGTTCAGCTCACCGAGCACCCGGACGAGGCCTCCTTCTGGCGATGGGCCGAAGGCCGCCGCGTCTTCTTGTTCTCCAGCCACGGGCAGCGTCCGTTCACAGCGCCTCGGTACGAGCGCGGCGACGTGCTCGTCTTTGGGTGCGAGACCAAGGGCCTGCCCAAAGAGTTGGTCGCGGCGCGCGGCGCGTACACCCTCCCCATGACTGGGCCGACGCGCAGCCTCAACCTCAGCAACGCGGTGGCCGTGGTGACCTACCGCGCGCTGTTCGACGTGACCCCCGAGCTGTTCGCGGACCCAGGCGTCAGTTCGTGACGTTCGGGTCGCCGCTAGGCTGAGCTTCGACAGGTAGCTGCACCACGTCATTGCTGGCGGCGAGCTTCACGCCCTGGGCGTCGAAGGTCTCCCAGAAGTCCATGTCGCCGTCGCCGTTGGTGTCGCGCTCTTTGCGGGTGACGTGGCCTTCGGCGTAGTGGTTCTTGACGTCGATCTTGCCGTCGAAGTTCGTGTCGATCTCGGCGAGGACGCGCTGCCCGCCGCGGTAGGTGTCGAACCACTCGAAGGTGCCGTCGAAGTCGCCGTCCATCGACTCGCGCGTGATGGCCCCCGCCTCGTCGTACTCGGTGAGCACATCGACGCGGCCATCGAGGTTCAGGTCGGTCTCCTTCTTGATGAGGATCCGGCCCGTCTCCCGAGTGACGTAGTAGTTTCGAACGTCAATAGCACCGTCTTCGTTGAAGTCGACCTCGACGAGCACGTCAGGCTTCACGCGCGCGTCCTCCTGCGCCTGTTCGGCCGCGGCCGCGGCTGCGGCGTCGTCCGCTGCTTTGCGCTTTCCACCCGCTTCACTGGTGAGCGGGAGCACGAGAAGAGCCGCGAGCGCGGCTGTGGTCAGGGTACGCTGCATCACTCCTCCCGGAAGTCCATCTTGCCGTCGCCGTTCGTGTCGGCGCCGGTCTTGATGACCTCGCCCTCTTCGTTGTAGCGCTCCCACAGGTCAATGCGCCCGTCACCGTCGGTGTCCCGCTCCTTACGCGTGATCTTCTTTTCGCGGAAGTAGCTGAAGACGTCCATGTTTCCGTCGAAGTCGTCGTCGGTCTCTGACATCACCCGCTGTCCGTCTTGGTAGTGGTCGCGCCAATCCATGCGCCCGTCGAAGTTCCGGTCCATGGACTCAGTGACGAGCTCACCCAGATCGCTAAACTCGGTGATGATGTCGACCTTTCCGTCCCCGTTCATATCCGCCTCTTTCTTGACGAGGAGGCGCTCCGCGTTCTCGCGGGGGCGGTAGTAGTTGAAGATGTCGGCGTTGCCGTCTTCGTTGACGTCGATCTCTACTACGACCACGCCGCCGTCGACCTCGCGCTCGGCGACCTGCCTATGCATGCCCTGGTACGCGGCGGACACCTCGGGTTCGTCCTTCTTATGAGGATGGCAGGCGGCGAGCGCGAGCGCGGTCAGGACGAGGAGGGGCTTCATCGGCAGTACCTGGGTGAGGCGTGGTCATCGTCGAGCCAGTCGTTACTGACTGAGCGGTGAGGGGCGGACGATGGGCATCCACGTGCAAGATATTGGGGCGGGGTGGCGATGAGCAACCCGGATTCCTCGATAGGTCGGCTGATCATCGTAGACGATGAGCACGCCATCCTCGACGTGTTTCGCGCCGTGTTCGCCGGAGAGCCGTGGTCCACTGTGTTCTGTGCGACGGGACGGGCGGCGTTGGAGGCCTTTGAGACGCACGGCGTCGACGTCCTGCTCACCGATAAGAACTTGCCGGACGTCGGGGGCTTCGAGCTGATCGAGGCGGCGCGGCGCGTGCAGCCCGACGCCGAGGCGATCGTCATCACCGGCTACGCCTCGCTCGACACGGCCCTGGAGGCGATCGCCCTCGACGTCTACGACTACTTGGTGAAGCCCCCGAAGGACATCTTCGAGGTCCGACGCCGGGTGCGCCAGGCCTTCGAGCACCAGGCCCTCGCGCGCCAAAATGGCGCGCTGGTGACGCAGCTCACGAGCCGCAACGAGCAGCTGGAGCGAGCGCTCAAGGCGCTCAGCGAAGCCCAGGCCGAGCTCGTGCGCTCCGAGACGCTCGCCGGGGTCGGCACGCTCGCTGCGGGCGTGGCGCACGAGATCGCGTCACCGCTGTTCGGAATCATGGGCTTGGCCGAGGCGATCGCGGACGAGGACGAACTCAACTCAGCGCGCGAGTATGGGTCCGAGATCGTCGAGTATAGCCGCCAGATTCGCGACATCCTCGCGCAGCTCTCGGACACACCGCGGCCCGGTCAACCGGTCGAGCGCTTGGTGGTGGCGCGGGTCATCGACGCAGCGCGGCGGCTCGTCGAGCGCACCCCAGGCTTTGAGGCCGAGCGGGTGGACGTCGACGCGCCCGACACAGCGATCGTCGTCGCGTCACAGGGGGAGCTCACGCGCGTCTTCGTCAACCTCGTCAAGAACGCGCTGCAAGCTACCCCTCCGACGGGGCGTGTGCGAGTCTCTGCCACCACCAAGGCGGACGACGTCGTGATCGCGGTCGAGGACGATGGGCCGGGCGTGCCCGAAGCGCAGCGCACCAAGATCTTCGAGCCCTTCTTCACCACCAAGGTGACGGGGCAGGGGACGGGGCTTGGCCTGAACATCGTGTACCGCCTGCTTCAGCAGTGGGACGCGACGGTTCACGTGGAGTCCGCCGCGTCGGGCGGAGCGCGCTTCGTGATGCGCTTCCCGAGGGCGCCAGAGCCATGAGGATCGGCCTCGGTCCGCGGCTCGCGTTCCTGATGGCCGTCGTCGGCGTCGTGCCGCTCGCGATCTCGTCCTACCACGCAGTTGGGGTCGCCACCGAGCGCGCCGAGCGCACGTCGGACCAGATGCTCGAAGGCGATGCGCGGCGTATGAGCGCCATTGTCGAGGTCTGGCTGGACGGCCGAGGTGACGGGCTCGCCGGCTGGCTCGACGTCTACCCGGCGCTCGCGATCAAGCCCGCCGGTGAGCAAGCGGCGCTCCTGCGCGCGGCCTACCTCGCGCAGCCGGACGCCTCAGCGCTCGTGCTCGTGGACGACGGCGGAGAGCCGATCCCAGGCGTGCCCGCCGTCTACCTGCCGGACAGCGCCTCGCGCAGCGCCACTGAGGTCGACGTGCGCATGCTCGTGAAGCACCTACCTGTCGCGGAGGTCGCGTCGCGAGCGCGCGAGGCCGCAGCGCGCGGGCAGAGCCGCGCTGTGTTCGCCGTCGGGCAGGCCTTCGCGCGCGCTGATGGGGGCGTGGCGGTGCCCATCGCCACCGCGCGTCCGAGCGATCCGAGCCTCATCCTCGGCGCCTCCGTCGACGCTGGGGCCATCTTCGAGCGCCTCACTCAGAGCCAAGTCGTCGAGGACCGCGTCGTCGCCTGGCTCGACAGCGACGGGCGCACGCTGTTCGCGGTGCCCGCCGGTCGCCTCGACGCCGCGGCGCTGCAGCCGATCCTCGGCCTGCCGATGTCCTTCGCCCTCAAAGATGCGGGCCTTCGCGGCGCGCTCGCGCCGGTCGCCGGTACGGACTGGTCGCTCGTCGTCGCCGAGGCCTCGTCGGTGACGGCGCGCCCCAGCGCTGAGCTGCGCTGGCAGACCCTCGCGGTCGCCGCGGTGTCGGCGCTGCTGGCTTTGCTCCTCGGCTTGGTGAGCGCCCGGTGGATCTCGGAGCCCGTCCAGGATTTGCGAGCGTCCGCGCTTCGTTTGGCCGACGGTGATTTCAGCAAGCGCGCCACGATCCTTACGAATGACGAGCTCGGCGAGCTGGCCGAGGCCTTCAATCACATGGCCGACCGCTTGGAGACCACGCTTCGCGAGAACGCTGACCAGCGCACGGCGATCGAGTCCTTCAACGCGGATCTGCAGGACCAGATCGCCGTCGCGACCTCCGATCTTCGCGAGGCTCAGGGGCAGCTCGTGCACTCGGGACAGCTCGCCGCGGTCGCTGAGGTCGGCGCTGGCCTCGCGCACGAGCTGAACAACCCGCTCACGGCGATCCTCGGTCTCGCCCAGCTCCTCGCCGCCGAGCACGGCGAAGATCCGCGCTACCAGAGCCTCAACCAGCAGGTCGAGCGCTGTCGTCAGGTGGTCGCCACCATGGTGCGCGTCAGCAGCGACGCCACCCACGACGACGACGTTGGCACCGCCCAGCTGAGCGCCCTGCTGCCGGATGTGGTCGCCTCCGTCCGGCCTACCTTTCGGCAGCGCGGCGTGACGATCGACCTCGCGCACCCCGAAGCGCGATATGCTGTCTCGGTTGGTCCCGTCATGGCCCGTAGAATCCTCGCTCAAGTGCTGCATACCCTGTGCGCTGGTCTCCAATCGGGTCAGTCGCTGGAGGTGTGCGTGCTGCCTGGGGTGGGGGTGCTGCTGACCCCGAGCGCCCCCCTCGCCGAGGGGCGTCGTCGCGATGACTGGCGCGCGTCCGGCCTCGGCTTGTGGGTTGTGCGCCAGCTGCTCGCGCGCATCGGCGGCGCGCTGCGTGAGCCCGAGGGCGATGATGTGGCGTGGCGCGTGCTCCTTCCCGCCGAGCGTGCTTCGTGAGGCGGTGGATCGGCCTCGCGGGCACGGTCGTTGTGTTGGTGCTGTTCGCCATCGTTGTGTCCAGCCAGATCGTCACGACGCCGATCGCCGAAGGCCTCGTCCTGACCGACGTCGTAGGGCAGGTCACCCTGCTCGGCGCCAGCCGCGACCGCGGTCCAGCGCGCGAGGGCGTGCCGCTCAACGCCGCCGACCGCATCATCACCGGCCCCGACGGGCGCGCCGTGCTCGTCCTCGGCCCCGACACATCGATTCGCTTGCAGCAGGGCTCCTCCCTGGAGGTCGTCGCCATCAGCCGCGACGAGGTGCACCTCGAGCTCGACGAGGGCCGCGTCGAAGCCACCGTGCGCCCCACCACCGGCGCCCTGCGCGTGGGGCACGGAGGCCGCGAAGTGTTGGGCACGGACGCCGACTTCCGCCTCGCTGTCGTCGGCGATCTCGTCGCGGTCGAAGCCGAGCGCGGCGAGCTCGCCCTCAAGGGAATGCCGGGCCAGTCCCGCTTGGGGGAGGGGCAGCGCTTGCGCCAGCCCACCGCCGACGCCGAGCCGCACGTCGCGCCCATCCCCGACGGGCTCCTGCTCGAGGTCGCGTGGCCCGAGCCGCCTCGCACGCGCCAAAAGGCCGCCACCATCGTCGGGCAGACCGAGCCGGGCACCACCGTCATCCTGATCAGCGGCGACCACTCCGTGCCGGTCGTCGCGGGGCCCGACGGCCGCTTTGAGGGGCGCATCCCGCTCGGAGCGGGGCAGAACATCGTTCGCGTCGAGGCCACGGACGTGTTCGGAGAGGCCGCGCCGCCCCGGCGCACCGAGATCTTTAGCGACCAAGGCGTCACCTTCGGCGGCGCGACGATCTCCAACGGAGGTGGTCCGTAGTCGCCTGGTGGCTGGTCGCGCTGGCCGCGTGGGCTGCTCCGGTCGAGGTCGTGTCGACCCGGCCGCTGGTGCCGTCCGAGCCCGCCGAGCTCCTCGTCGCCATCGAGGGCGAACAGGCCGAGTTGGAGGGCCTCTCCGCCAGCGCGGGGCGCGTGGTCGGCACGCCGCAGCGCGTCTACCCGGGGGTGTGGCGCGTCGACTACGATCCGCCGACCATCGCAGGTGACGTCGTGTTCACCGTCAGCCGGCGCGCGGCCCCCCCCACGGTGCACACAGTGCCGGTACAAGCAGTCGAAGCCTCTGCCTTGCGGGTGCCCAAGCGCGTCGAGGCGCTGGTGGGCCAGGGCGCGGTTGAGATCCCAGTGCACTCCGACGGCGGGCGCGCGCTCGGACCGCTGCAGGTCGCTGTGAGCGAGGGCCAGGTCGCGGTCGCCGGCGCTGGCGACGACCTCGTGGTGCGCCTCAACCCCGAGGCGAGCCGCTTCGCGCGCTTCATCCCGCTCTTTGTGCGGGACCCTGCGTCCGGTGGGGCGCCCACCTGGGTCGACGTGCGCCTGCGCGCTTGGCCGGTGATCGCGATTCAGAGCGAGGTCGGCGCCACCATGGTGCTCCAGGTCGCGGGCCGCAGCTACGGCCCGGTGACCGCCGACGAAGAGGGCATCCTGCGCGTCACCATCGACCACTACCCAGGTGAGCTCGACGCCACGGCCCTGATTCACGATGACGTCGGCAACGAGCTCTCCACGCCGCTCCCCCTGCCGAGCAACCCCGCCGCGAGCTTGGTGGTGATGGCCACGGGCGAGATCCTGCCCGGCCAGCCGCCTCCCGCGGTCTACGTGCGCGCCCTGCGCGGCAACGGCGCGCCGTGGTCGGGCCGGGAGCCGTCCTGTCGCTCCAGCGCCTTTGGCGAGCTCGTCATCGTTGCGGTAGCGCCTGGTGTTTGGCGAGCGCAGCTCCCGCGAATCGGCGGCGATCAGCTCCGCGATGTCGAGGTTTATTGTGGCATTCGCGGTGTGGCCGAGGCCCACGTGCGCGTGCCCCTCGCGCGTGAGATCGCCAGCGCCTTGCACGTCGACGTGTTCCCGGACGAGGTCTCCGCGGACTTCCCCGTCGCCGAAATTCAGGCCTACCTAGAGGACCCGCAGGGCGGGCGCTTGCCCACGACCGGCGTCCAGCTCTACGCGGACCACGGCACCGTGCAGGTCGAGCCCGACAGCGGCGTCGTGCTGCGCGCCACCTACCGGGGCGGGCGCGTCGCGGTGGACAGCGGCGAAGATCGCGTCACCGCCACGCTCATCCGCCCCACCTCAGCGGGCCCCGTCGCCTCGCTCGAGCTGCTGTGGGGCGGCGTGGATGACGCCGGACGCGTTCACGCGCTCGCGCGCGCCGTCGATCGCGAGGGCGCCCCGGTCGGTGGCGTCGCCGTCCGCTTGGACGCAGGCGGAGAGGGCGTCGTAGCGACGACCGGCGTGAGCGGCTGGGCGCAGGCCTCGCTTCGGCGAGCCGAGGGCGCGAGCGGCCCCGTGCGCATCACCGCCCGCGCGGTCGGACGCGAGCGCAGGCTGCTCGCCCTCGCGACCACACCGGCTCAAGCTGGCTTTGGCGGCCCCGATCTGCAGGTCAGCCGCGCTGTTCGGGTCACCTCAGGCCGCGTGAGCGCGGTGAACCTCACCGTGGACCCGCCGCTGCTCTACCTCACGCCCGGCGCGGTCGCCTTCGTCACCGTGTCGCTGCTCGATCGCTACGGCCGTCCGGTGGACGACCTCCCGGTCGTGCTCGACGCGTCCGATGGCACCGTCGGGCCGCCCGTGCTCCAAGCCGACGGCACCACCTGGCGCGCCGAGTACACCCCCGCACCTGGCGAGTCCGCGCGCAAGGTGACGCTCTCCGCCCGCTCCGTCGAGGGCGAGGCCGTCGGCGAGGTCCAGCTCGTGCTCACGCCGCGCCCGTTGGAGCGCAGCCTCTCGGTCTTCGCCGGCGGGTACAGCAACTTTGGTTCGGTGAACGGCGGCTTATTTGGCGTCGAGGTCGAGGCGCTCACGCCGCTGTCCAGCGCGCTCTTTCTGCGCGTCGGCGTCGCGAACAGCGTGCACAGCTACGAGGCGCAGACGCCCTTCGGCGGCCCGCAGACCGTGCAATACCTGCTCTTCCCCGTCGTCGTTGGCGTCACTCGCCGCGTGGAGATGAGCAACGGCACGGCGATCTGGGGCGGCGGCGGCGCGGTCACCACGCCCTACCGCAAGATCCTTCGCTTTGGACAGCCCGTCGGGGCTGGGTGGACTGTCTCGCCGCCGGGGATGGCCGCTTGGGGCGGCTACGGCAAGCGCTTCGGCGGCGCTGAGCTCGGCCTCGAGGCGCGCTACATGCTCATTCAAGCGAACGCGGGGGCCTCGGGCTTGGACGGGCAGATCGGCGGGCTCGCGGGCGTGGGCACCGTGCGGGTACTGTTCTGATGCCGCGCGCAGGAGGTGCTCTGTTGCTCACGCTGTTGGCCATGTTGGTGGGCTGTTCGGCTGAGCTCCCAGCTCCGGACGCCTGGACCATGCAGCCGCGGCGCGGGTGGAACGGGGAGAGCACGAGCGTCGCTGTGCTCGGCGCCGCCTTCTTTCCGCGCGTCATCGTCGACGCGCGCACCGGCACCACCGTCGTCGACGACCACTTCGCCATCGAGCTGCTCGGGCCGGTTGGCGGCACCTCGCGCGAGACCTGGGTGCTGCAGGACGTGCGGCTTCGCGGCTACGACCGGCTCGACGCCGAGGTCCCCGCGGGCTTGGACGTCGGCACCTACGACCTGCGCGTCGTGTCGCCGAGCGGGGGCTCCGACCTGCTCTCCGAGGCATTCACGGTCAGCAGCTCGCGCGCCGACCACCTGCGCATCACCTCCGAGCGCGTGTCGCTCACCGTGCTGGAGACCGCCTGGGTCGAGGTCGAGGTCCTGGACCCCGCTGGCGACGTCGTCCTCGACGACTTCAGCGTGGTGGTGCAGGTGAGCGGCGACGCTGGCGACCCCGACGCGATCCGCTTCGTCGACGGCGGCCTGCAGGACCAAGCCGAGGACGCGCCCACCGCGGTTCGCGGCGGGGTCGGCAGCGACGGTGTCGCGGTCGTCGGCTTCACGTCCACCGTGCCGCAGACCGTCACCGTAAGCGTTCGCCCGCTCAGCACCCGCAGCCCCGACTCCGCCGTCCTCGGCGACGAGATGCGCGTCGACTTTGCTCATGGCAGCGACCTCTTCACCGAGTTCGACCTGCCGAGCAGCCCCATGCGCGTGGTCGCTGGCGAGCCCTTCACCGTCGGCCTGCGACTGGTCGATCAGCACGGCAACGCCGTCACGGACGCCTCGCAGACGCTGCTGCTGCGCAATGAGTGCGGGCCGCCGCTGTGGACCGCCTCAGTGCCGCTCTCGGGCTCGAGCTCGGTCGCGGTCACGCTCGCGCGCGCCACCGGCACCGACGCTTGCGCCGAGGACCACCTCGTCGTCGCCGCGGGTCCGAGCGGTCGGTCTGCGGCCATCGGCGTCGACGCGGGGCCCCTCGACCACTTCGCCGTCGTCGCCGGCCCCACGTCGGTGCGCGCAGGCGATCCGCTCGGCCTCAAGGCGCTCGTCACCCCCGTCGACAGCTTTGGAAACACCGCGGACTGGGCGCCCGTCGCGCTCACGCTGCAGGACTCGCTCGACGGGCTCGCCGAGGCGCGCTGCACGCTCGGGCTGCCCACCTTCTGCGAGGCGACGGCGCAGCGCGCAGGCGAGGGGCTCGCCCTCATCGTGCAGGATGGCAACGGCGTCTTCGGCGAGTCCAACCGCTACGACGTCGTGGCCGGGGCGCCGGTCGCGCTCGCGCTCGACGTGCCCGCGCAGGCCGTCGCCGGCGAGCCCGCCGCGGTGGCGCTCTCAGCGGTCGACACCTTCGGAAACGTCGTGCTCACCGACGCCCTCGACCTCAACCTGCTCGCCCTCGCGAGCGACGCCGAGCTGCCCCAGTGCGTCGTCGCCGCCACCCAGCCCGATCCGCGCACCTGGCTCGACTGCACCTTCACCCACGCGATCAACAGCACCACGCTCACCGCGGACTACAACGGCCTGCAGGCCAGCTCGGCGCCGCTGGACGTGGTGAACGGGGCGCTCGCGCTGGTCGAGGTCGTCGCGCCCGCGCAGGTCACCGCGGGCTCGTGGTCCGCCCTCGACCTCGCCGGCTTCGACGCGTGGGGGAACGCGTACACGGTCGGCAGCACCGCGAGCGTCGCGCTGCTGTGGAGCGGCAACTTCCTCGGAGATGCGGTCTGGGACGGCACCGGACACGCGGTCGCGGACGTGCAGCTCACCCAGGCGGGCACGGCGCCGGTGCAAGTGCTCGCGGTGAACCAAGAGCTCGGTCGCTCCGCGCCGGTCACCGTGCTGGCGGGCGCGCTAGAGGGCCTCGAGGTCGTCGCGCCGCCGTGGGCGTGGCTCGGCGTGTCCACGCCCGTCGACGTGCGCGCCGTGGACGGCTGGGCGAACACGGTCGCGGTCGACGGCCCCTTGATCGTCGGCACCACCAGCGGGGTCGCGACGGTGTCCCCCACGGACGCGAACTTGGTGGACGGCGCCGCCCGGGTGGCGCTCACCTGGAGCGCGCTCGCGCTGGACGACCAGGTCCAAGCCGCTGCGGTCGGGCTCGTGGGGGCGTCCGCGCCGATGTCGGCGGTGCAGAGCTGCGGCGTCGGCGGCCCCACGGCGGCGCTCACCTTCGACGGCGACGCGGTGGGGCGCGCTTGTGCGCAGGCGCCCAACCACCAGGCCGTCATCCTCTCCAGCCTCTCGCCGTCGGTGGCCGCGACCGGTCGCACCTTTGCCCTCGGGATCGTGCAGGTGGGGAGCGCCTCAGCGCGGCGCGGGCTCGTCGGGGACGTAGGCTCCACCACAGTCTCAGCGCTCGGCGCGTACACGGTGCAAGGCCTGGTCGTGCAGGACGACGGCTGCGCGAGCCTCACCCAGTCCACCGCGTGGGTCGGCTTGGACGACGGCAGCGCGGTCGGGCCCGTACGCGTCTCGCCAAGTCAGGCGTCAATCCCAGCGAACACGGGCCACACCGCGGTCGCGATCAGCGGGGCGGTCACCTGCCGCGGCACGGTCGCCGCCGGGGCGCGCGTGCTGGTGCGCTCCGACCGCGGCGCCGTGCACACGACCCCCGGCGCCACCGGCGTAGGGCTCGCCGCGGATCTCGACGGCGCTGGGCTCGCGCAGGCCGAACTCGACCTGAGCGGCGTGCCCGCGGGCGGCGTCGCCACGCTCACCCTCGGCGACGCGCTCGGCACGTCCTTCGGCGAGGCGGCGGTGCTCATCACCGGCGACGGCGTCGCGCCCCGCGTATGGAGCCAAGCGCCGGTCGGCGCCGCCAGCGGGACCGTGAGCGCCGTGCAGCTGACCTTCTCCGAGCCGCTCGCGCCCTCGTCCATCGCGGCGAACCACTTCGAGGTGCGCGGACCCACGCCGGTCACCGTGACGCAGGTGTCGCTCACCGGGGCGAACACGGTCACCGTGCAGCTCAGCCCGCCCGTGAAGGCCGACCTCGCGGTGTGGACCGTGTGGGCCGGCGCGTCCATCACCGATCGCGATGGAAACGCGCTCGACGGCGAGGGCTCCGGCTTGCCCTCGGACTACCTCGGCACCTTTGGCGCCGTGCTCTCCACCGCTCCGGCGGCCACGTCCTGCGGCGTGAGCGCCTCGCGCATCGTGCCGGACGGCGACGACGGCGTCGGCGAGCAGGCGGACACGGTGCGCCTCGACGCGACGGCGTCCACCGCCCCGAGCGGGTGGAGCTTCGCCGCCTTCGACGCCGACGGCCACATCGTCGCCGCGACGCGGGTGCGCGGCGGCGGCGCGAGCACGTCGTGGACGTGGGACGCCCGAGACGGCGAGGGGGCCATCGTCGCGCCGGGGAGCTACCGGCTCATCGCGCAGCCAGTGGACAGCAACGGATCGCGAGGTGCTTCCTGCGAGGCCACCGTTCGCGTGGACGGATGGGGGTGAGCATGGACGACGCTTCAACACCGCTGGCGCGCGTCATGGAGCTGGGGCTGCTCTCCGCCTCCCTGCTGCACGAGCTTCGCCAGCCGCTCTTCGCCATTCAGGCGCACACGCAGCTCGCGCTCGCCGACGGGCGCATGACCTCGGAGCGGCTGCTGGAGCTCTCCCGCCAGGTCACGCACCTCACCGAGGTCCTCGACGCCTATGGCGACGTCGGCAGGGCCCCCCTTGGGCTCTTCGACCTCAACGACGCAGTGCGCGCCGCGCTCCTCACGGTGGGCCCTCGCTCCGATGCGCTCGGCGTGCGGGTCGCCGCCACCCTCGCTGGCGAGGCGCTGCCGGTGCGCGGTCGCCCGGTCGCGCTGCGCCAGGTCACCATCAACCTCGTCGCCAACGCGCTGGAGGCGGTCAGCGGCCGCGCCGGCCACGTCTGGGTGGAGACGCGCGCGGTGGGCGAGCGCGTCGAGCTGCGCGTGCGCGACGACGGCCCCGGCTTCGAGCAGGACTTGAAGGACCGCGCCTTTGACCCCTTTGTGAGCACAAAATCAGGCGAGGTGTCGGGCCTCGGCCTCTACGTCACCAAGCGCTTGGTCGAGGAGGTCGGCGGCGAGGTGCGGGTGCGCAGCGGGGCAGGGGCGACGGTGGTCGTGTCGCTCCCGCGCGCCGGCTGACGGGATTGCACCAACGCTGCACAGCGCCTGCGCTTCGCTGAGCCAGTCGCTGGCTACCGTAGCCCCATGCAGCTCATCCTTCGCTCTGTTCGTTGGGCGCTTCGGCGCCTCCGCGACGCGCTCGCCCTCGTGGGCCTCGCCGCGAGCCTGCTCGTCCTCACCGCGACCCCCGGAGAGCGCGCCTACGCGCTTCGCCGCGCGCAGGCCCTCGTCGCGAGCCCGCTCCCAACCGTGCGCTGCACCGCCGCGCGGCCGCTCACCGACGCGCCCGCCATCGCTTGGCCGGTCCCGGAGCGCGCGCGCCTGACCTCCTGCTTCGGCGACCGGGTTCACCCCATCACCCACGCCACGCAGTGGCACAACGGCGTCGACCTCGCCGTGCCGCTCGGAACGACGGTTCGCGCAGCACAAGCTGGCACCGTCGCGCGCGTGGGGGAGGACGCTATCAGCGGGCGCTACGTCATCGTCGAGCATGACGGCGGCCTGCGCACGTCCTACGCGCACCTGAGCGCGGTCGGGGTCGAGAGCGGGCAGCTCGTCGACCAAAGCGAGGCGCTGGGCCGCTCGGGCAGCACCGGCCGCTCAACGGGTCCGCACCTGCACTTTAGCGCAGCGCTGGACGGGCGATGGGTGGATCCGCGGCGGCTGGCGAGGAGGGGAGGGCTCGCGTCGCGCTGACCTCAGCCCACCGCCGCGAGCCCCGCGAAGAAGCCCACCGCGTGCTCGACGAACACGCGCACCTGCGGCGGGGTGAAGCTGCGCTCGGGGTAGACCGCGTACAAGCCGAGGGGGCCGCCGACCTGGTCGCGGAGCACCGGCACGAGCCTGCCCGTGGCGAGCGCCTCCTTCACGAAGATCGCGCTTAGCAAGGCGATCCCGTGGCCCTCCAGCGCTGAGTGTCGCAGCAGGCCGCGATCGTTGGTGGTGAGCGGACCTGAGACGGGCACCCAGCCGCCCTGACGGAGGGGCCAGCGCGTCTCGGGGCGCTCGCGCTGGCCGTAGCCGAGCAGGCAGCGGTGGCTGGCGAGCTCGTCGGCGCTGGTGGGGTGGCCGTGCTGCCCGAGGTAGGCGGGGGAGGCGACGGGGAAGGCCTCGGTGCGCACCAGCGCGCGAGAGATCAAGTCCGAGTCGCGCAGCGCGCCGCCGCGGATCGCGACGTCGAACTGCTCCGCTTTGAGATCGACAAAGCGGTTGGACGAGAGCACCTCGACGCGCACCTCGGGGCAAGCGCGGGCGTAGGCGTCCAACATCGGTGCGAAGAGCTCGGCGACGGCCGGGGAGACGGACACCCGCAGCAGACCGCGCGGCAGGTCGTCCATCTGCTGCACCTCGCGCTCAGCGTCGCGCAGCGCCTCGACCAGCGGGCGCACGCGGGCGTACAGCCGCTCCCCCGCTCGTGTAGGCAGCGCGCCGCGATTGCCGCGATGAAGCAGGCGAACGCCGAGGGCCTCCTCCAGGGCGGCGAGGCGGCGCGACAGCGTGGGGCGCGGCACGCCGAGCGCGCGCGCAGCGTCGGACAGGCTGCCCGTGTCGATGATCTGAACCAAGCCTTCGTACGCTTCGATCGCTTCCATGCTCTTGATGTAACGAACTTGCACGGCCACCGTGCGGCGATGGTCCTTGGCGTTGCACAAGTTCCAGAGCACATTGGCGCCTCACCGGAGAGCTCCTATGAACCGCTTCGTCTTCGCCTTCCTGCCCGCGCTGCTCACCTCGTGCACGCCCGACTCCGACCCCGCGAACACCGACGACGTCGTGGCGCAGAACCCCTACGGCGCGACCTTCGAGTGCCCCGCGCTGGTCGACGGGGAGAACGTGATCACCGTCAACGGCCTCGATCGCGACCTACACCTCGCGCTGCCCGCCAACCCCGAGGGCGCGCCCGTCGTCTTCGCGTGGCATTGGCTCGGCGGCGACGCGGACCAGATCATGAGCTGGATGGGCGTGCGGGGCATGACCGCGACCGGCGCCATCGTCGTCGCGCCCGAGTCGACGCACCTGCCCGCCGAGTGGGACCTGCTCGTCGGCCCCGACACGAGCATCGACGTCGCGCTCTTCGACCAGCTGCTCGGCTGCTTGTGGGAGCAGCACCACGTCGACGCCGACCGCGTGTTCTCCACCGGCATGAGCGCTGGCGGGCTGTTCACCAGCTACCTCACGCAGTACCGCTCCGAGGTGCTCGCGGCCTCCGCGCCCTTCTCGGGGGGCATCAACGCCTCCTTCTACAGCTCGCCCACCACCACCCTGCCGGTGATGTTGAGCTGGGGCGGCGAGACCGATCAGTACGGTCAGTACGACTTCAACGCCGCGACGCAGTGGTTCTCGCAGTCTCTGCGCGACGAGGGGCACTTCGTCGTGGAGTGCAACCACGGCCTCGGGCACCTCCCGCCCCCCGATGCCACCGCGATGGCGTGGACCTTCTTCGCGGCGCACCCGCGCGGCGTGAGCCCCGAGCCCTGGGCGAGCGCGCTCCCGAGCGCGCTTCCGAGCTACTGCGCCATCCCGTAAGCGCCGCGCAGTAAGAGCCCTGTCAGCCCACGCGGGCTTCGCGTCGACCATGCTATGCCCAGGCCTGATACGGTGACATCGTTCGCCCGCCCAAGGAGCACCGCATGACTCGTCCGCTGATCACCTTCCTCGCGCTCGCGTCGCTGCACAGCGTCGCTGCGGCCCAAGATCCCTACGAGTGCGATGACCGCTACAACCCCTGCGGCACCCCCGAGCAGTCGGGCGGCGGCGGCGGCGGCGGTGGCGGCTCCATCCTGGTCAACAACACGGACCTCGGCGTCACCTACCAGAACGCGGATGACTTCGACGACGACGGCGTCGAGGACCCCTACGACCTGTGCCCGTGGGTCTACGATCCCGATCAGGCCGATGATGACGGCGACGGCGTCGGCTCCCAGTGCGACAACTGCCCCACCGACAGCAACCCCGATCAGAGCAACCTCGACGGCGATCTGCTCGGCGACCGCTGCGACGGCGACCGCGACGGCGACGGCGTCGAGAACAGCGCCGACCTCTGCCCCGACCAGCCCGACCCGCTGCAGAACGACACCGACGCCGACGGCCTCGGCGACGCCTGCGACCCGGACATGGACGACGACGGCGTCGCGAACCTCGCCGACAACTGCCCGCTCGTGCCCAACCCCGATCAGGTGAACGACGACCCCGACCGCTGGGGCGACGCCTGCGACGACGACGACGACGGCGACGGCATCCGCAACGTGTTCGACAACTGCCAGTGGGTCTCGAACGCCGACCAGGCCAACCTTGACGCCGACGCCTTTGGCGACGCGTGCGACACCGATCGCGACGGCGATCTGCTCGTCGACACCCTGGACAACTGCCCCCTCGGCTCCAACATCGATCAGGCCGACGCCGACCGCGATGGCCTGGGCGACACCTGCGACGATCGCTTCTGCTACGTGGTCTACGGCGACGCCGATCGCTGCTTGGACCCGTCGGACCCCTTCACCGTCTACGGCGCCAACGCGCAGGCAACCACCGTGGACACCCTGCGGCTGCGTCTGTTCGCCAACCACGAGAACGCAGCCTTCGACTACGTCTTCACGATCGTCGACGCCCCCCACGGCTCGCGCGCGTCGCTGGAGAACCCCATCGGCGCCGTGAGTCAGAGCAGCCCCTACGAGTTCCACTACGACGACGCGCGCCCCGTGCTCTTCGCCCCCGACAAGCCCGGCACCTACACCATCCAGGTGTCCGCCACGCTGCAAGGGGACGACCGCGTCACCGGCTTGCCTGGCGCCATGTCCGAGTCGCAGCTCACCGTCCAGGTCACCGGCGATCCGCAGGGCACCGGCTGCGCCACTACGGGCGGCGCGGGCGGCGCGGCCTGGACCCTCATCGCCTTGGCGAGCTTGCTCCGCCGCCGTCGCTAGCCACAGCGGCGCGCAGCTCCCCGGCGCCTGGGTGCGCGGGGCAGGTGCGTTAGGAGCGCGAAGACATGCTTCACCACCACACCCTCGCGCTGGCGCTGCTCTTGTTCGCGGCGGGCTGCACCGACGCTCGCCTCCAGGCGCTCGTGGGCGCCGCCCCGCTCGTCGACAACAAGCTCGACCTCAGCGGGGAGCTCTGCACCAGCCCACCGGACGAGGTCTCCTTTCCGGTCAAGCTGCTCATCGTCATCGACCAGAGCGCCTCGCTGCAGTGCACCGACCCCGGCAACGCGCGCCTGACCGCGCTCGCTCGCGCTGGCGCCGCCCTCGATCCGCTCCCCAACGTGTCCTTCGGGGTGATCGGCTTCGCGTCCTGGTCGCGGCTCGTGCCCTTCACCACGCGCTGGTCCACCGCCGCCGCCGCGCTCGCGCCGTCCACGGGCTCCGGCGGCCCGGCCACCGACTACCAAGGCGCGCTCTCCACCACGCTGCAGGTGCTTGAGCAGGAGATGCAGCGCGCGGGCCCCGCCGAGAACGCGCGCAGCCGCTATGTCGTGCTCTTCCTGTCTGACGGCGTGCCCGAGCCCCGGTGCCGAGCGGGCTGCAATGACGGCGACACCATGCCCGACAGCCTGTACGGCGTGTGCAACACCACCGCCACGCTGGATGACGGCGACTACGTCGACATGAACACGCCCTGCCCGGAGTACAACCAGCCGCCGCAGATCACCCGCAAGGTCGAGGATATCCGCGCGCTCGCGGACTTCTACCCACTCGTTCCGGATCCATGAAACGGGTCGATATCCCGTCACATCCGTCGCCTGACCGCGCGATCGGCTAGGCCACTCATCCCCGCTGGGATGGTCCTTTCGGGGTATCGGTCGCGGGCCACGTTCGTAGCGGAATAACGCCCGCGACCGCCCCAACAGGGACGGTCATCATGTCACGCTACTCGCTCAATGTCACCTACCAGAACGAGGACGCTACTCGAATCCCCG
>Ga0210044_10003282_pt1 | contig 23191 bp, 14 predicted proteins | sample CryGey13umfilter_2_FD_183959 | JGI IMG/M metagenome (GOLD analysis project Ga0210044, IMG submission 183959) | Groundwater microbial communities from aquifer in Utah, USA - Crystal Geyser 4/9/14 3 um filter (SPAdes) (version 2) | ecosystem: Environmental > Aquatic > Deep subsurface >... | reverse complement strand
GCCACAGCCCCACCTCGGCGCCGCGCCCAACGGCCAGGTTCTCCATGATCAGCTGGCGCAGCGGGCCCTCCAGCTTCTGCAGCCCGCCGAAGGCCTTGAACAGCGCAAAAGCCACCGCCAGCAGCGGCACCAGGGACAGCAGCGTGTTGTAGGTCAGGGCCGCGGCGCGTAGCGTGATCTCCTCCTGGTACACGCTGCGGGCGGTGAGCACGAAGACCTCCAGCTGACGCACGCCGAACGCCCTCCAGCCCTGAGCCTGGTGGTACGGCTCGGCCCACGCGCGGAGCCACTTGGGATCCCAGATGTGGGTCACGATCGCGAGTAGAGACCTCTTGGGTGTGGACATCGCCTCTCCGAGAACGCCGGGTCATCCCGCCGGGTGTGCCATTCTAGCAGCGATCGGCGCTTCGGGGTGGGTGTGTTGGCTCGTCGGCGACAGTGGCGCCCACCAGGTCCTACGCCGTGTCCACGCGGAGCAACTCACCCGAGGGCAAGGTGATGTGGCACCGGCCTCCGAGGAAGCCGGAGAAGCGGTGCCGCTGGCCCTCGACCTGAAAGCTGCCCGAGAACCTGGGGGAGTAGCTGTAGGGGTCGGTCAGACCCGGGAGGGGGGAGACCAGACGCGCCCATTGTAGCAGGTCATGAAATGTCCCTAGGGTGATGTGTGTGACACGCCAGGAGCGAGCCGATGTCAGGACCCCGAGGCCCGCGTGAGGAGCGAGCCGATGTCAGGACCCCGAGGCCTGCGTGAGATCTGGGCCGACCACGATGAGCGCACCATCGTTGCGGGTCCGGGTGCAGTGGGATCCCGAGCGTAGCCTGCGCGGGGCCAAGCTCGAGCAGCGCTCGATCCAGGTCGGTCTGGGGCGCGGCATGATCCAGGAGTACGCCGCGCGCTGGATCGTGGGGCTGACCGACATCACGCCGCGCGCCGCCTGGATCCATCAGCTGCTGCAGGCTGGCGACGTGGAGCATGCCCGGCGCCTGCTCCCCGTCGAGCGCCGCTATCCGCTGCCCCCGGCCATCGCACGCCGGGACGCCGGCTGGCGCTGGAGACCGAGTGAGGTCCACGTGCTACCATTCCGCCCGCGACCCGAGGAGGAGAAGATGGCAGACCTGTCACCCTTCACGCTGATCGAAACCAGCACTGGAAACTTCAGCCTGCTGCTCTCGGAGTTCTCGCCCGCCGACCAGGCATTCACCGAGGCCGGCTACGAAGGGGGTGGCTACTCCTGGGAAGGGGTGGCGAAGTACCTGGTGCAATCCAGCGCGCCCGAGCTCGAGCGGCGGTTCAACTACGATCCCGAGGCGAGCATGTTCTGCGCCTACGGTGACGACCGGGCCGCGCTGGAGGCGCTGGGCGCGCTGATGAGCCGTGCGTTCCACGACCTCGACGTCCTGCGCCAGATCCTGTCGGCGGCCGATCCGGAGCTGTTCGACGACTGACGCTGCCAGGACCCAGGGGGCCCGTTCCGTCAGAACTGCGCCTCCAGGTCCATCAGCTGCTGGCCGATCTCGTACTTCCGGCGCGGCGCGGGGCGCGGGCTCGCGCTGGGCGCATACGGCATGTTGGGCGCGCTGCGCACGCTGGGCCGCCGGGCGCTCTCGTGCTTGCGACGGGTCTCGAGGATCAGCTCCGCCGGGTACTCGACCTGGTACGCGATGCGAAACTGACGCTTCTCCTTGGGCTTCAGCGTCAGCGCCCAGTGCAGCAGCCCGCGCGAGTCGGGCCTGACGGCATCGCTGATCTTGACCTCGTCGATCCGGATCTCCTTGTTCTCCGACACCGGGATGCGATCCGCCAGCGCGACGGCGGTCTCCTGGGACGAGAGGTTCTCCACCGTCACGATGAACGCCACCTGCATCTTGTTGCGCTTCTTGCGCACCAGGGTGCTGTGCCTCCGATCCAGCCGCCGCGAGAGCTTGAGGTGGTCCGCCACGCTGAGAAACAGCGCGAAGCGTTCGCCCTGGGCGATGAAGTCGATGTCGGTCAGCCCGAGGAAGGAGCCGTCCTGATACAGCGCGACCTTGCCCGGGAGGAAGGGCTGACCCGAGGCGTTGGTCATCTCCAGCGTGCGGGCGGCGTTGAGGGACTGCTCGGGTACGGCGACGATCTTCTGCTTCGTCTGAAGCGTGCTGTGGCCGATGAGCATCCGCACCGGGTGGCCGTCGCCTCTCACGCTGGGCGCGGCGGTGGCCTTGAAGTGGGCGGTGGTCCCGCGCTTCTGCAGGCTCTCGAAGATTCGGACCGTCTTGTTCTGCACCACCTGCAGGTACTCCATCTTGCTCTTGTAGACCTGGTCGAAGTTCAGGCGCGCCTGCTGCTTCTGATGCACCTTGTTCCACAGCTGGCCCTGGTTCTGGAACGCCTGCTGGGCCCGGACGAAGGACGACATCTTGTTGGTCAGGATGCGGGTCGCGGTGTGGGTGTCGCCCAGGGTCAGCGCCTCGAGCTCCGGGATGCGCACCGACTGGACCGAGGACTGAGTGGAGAACGACAGCTGGGCGTTTCGCCAGTCTTCACCGCTGGTCTGGGTCACCACGGCGAACGAGATGATCTCCGCCGTCTTCCCGTCCGCCGTGCTGACCCGCAGGTCGTGCATCGGCTCCCAGGTCGCGCCGGGGATCATGTAGGTCAGATCGATGGTGCACGGGGTTGCGCCGTTGCTCTGCAGCGTCACCAGCACCGTGGTCTCTTCGAGCTGCATCAGGCTCTTCAGCTCCTCGAGCCGGCGCTGGCTCGCCTGATACTCGGGGGTGATCGTGTCCCGCTGGCGCTGAACCGCGCGCCGCGCCCTGGCGGTGGAGCGCAGGGAGTTGGCGATGAACGCCAGCACCTCCCCGTAGCTCTTGACCTTGATGTTGCCCAGGACGGCGTCCTTGTTGATCTTCTCCAGCGAGAAGGCCTTGATCGCCTCGATCTGCCCCTTCTGGGCCAGGAGCACGGCGATCTCGTCGTCCAGCGCCTCCAGCCGGTTCTTCAGCGCCTCGTTCTGGGCCTTGGCCTTGTGCCAGGTCTTGTCCGTGGCCCGGGCCAGGAAGCTGCGCTCCACCCGGACGTCGACGATCCGCCCCGCGCTGGCCGAGACGCGCACCGAACCATCGTCGACCCAGCCCGGCAGCTTGCCGAAGGCGAAGACCACGGGCTCCGTCGACAGGTTGGCCGTCGCCCGACGGGTGACGCGCGCCCGATCCGAGTAGACGGTGACCTGCGTGACCTTCGACGTCAGGGCGTGTGCGTTGGCGACCTCGGGGATATCCGAGACCGCCGGACCGGTGACGTCCGACGTCATTAGATGCCGCGATGGAGCGGTCGCCTCGGGCGTCCTGGGGCATCCGGTCCCGATGATCGAGACACCACAGGCCAGGATCCAGCTCGCAATGGTGCGCTGTACGGTCATGCTGTCTGCTCCTTGATATCAGCGGTCCACGCGGACCTGGGTCATGCACCACGTGGCACCAAGGACTCACAACGCTCGAGGACAGAATTCGGTCTGATCTTCTTCCCCGGCGGACGTGCCCGATGTGCCTTGACAGCGCGCCCGCATGCGGGGCAAACGGAGTTCATGCGTGGATCGCTGCTGCTCATGACGCTGTTCGTCGTGGTCCCGGCGTGCAGCAAGACGGTAGGAGCGCCTGATGCCCGTCCCCCGTCCGTCAAGCCGGGGGGACTCTCCGCCGGGGACCCGGCGCTGGTGCAGGTCGTGCGGCAGGTGATCGAGCACTGCCAGGTGTCGCCCACCGGGCGGGTCAGTGGTTGCCCGGACGACGAGGACACCGAGCACCGTAAGCAGGAGCGCGCGGTGGGGGTCGGTGCGGTGCTGATGACCTACTGCCACGCGGGGGCCGATGACGACGGGCGGGTGCGCGCGCTTGCGGCGGCTGGCCTCAGCCGGCTGGCGTACCGCCGGTCCCTGGCGGGAGCCCGGGATCCGGCCCTGCTCGATTGCCTGCTCGACCTGCTGCGGGCGCCACGGGAGCGCCAGGTGGTTCGCCCGCTGGCTCGCGCCACGACCTACCTCGCCGCATCCCTCGCGCAGGAGCAAAGACTGCTCCTGCTGCTCGACCGCTCGAAGCTGCCGGAGGTGACCCGGGCCGGATATGGCGCGCTGTGGGAGGCCGGCCGGATGCGGGAGCTGTCGACGCTCACGCGGGTGATCCGTGATCCGAAGCGGGCGCTGGCGGTGCGCGTGGCCGCGGTGGACGGTCTGACCCTGGGACCGGCGCCGGACGCCGACGAACGCGGGCCCGTGTGCCACCTGCTCGGACCGCTGTTGACCGGCCGGGAGCTGCCCCTGGCCGCGGCGTCGGCCCGGGCCGCCGCCGAGTCCTGCCCCGCGCTGGGGGATCGGGTGCTGGAGGCCGCCCGGGAGCGGCTGCAGCGGGCCGAGCTCGACACGGCGTTCGTCTCCGCCGTGCGCGGTGTGGAGCTTGGCTCCCGGGAGCGACGTCCGCAGGTGCTGGCGCTGCTGACCCGCATCGTGGAGCACACCGGGCTCGACGGTGCGACCCGCGGCGCGGCGCTGAGCAAGCTGAGCTGGATCGATCGCCGGCTGGCCGTCCGGCTGGCGCGCAAGCTCACGCCGGCGAAGGAGTCCACGTCAGGTTCGATTGCGACCGCGGGGGAGTTACAGCAGAGCGTCGAGTATCTGCTGCGGGGCGAACCGGGACGGTGACGAGGTTGGGCGAGGGCGACGCCCAATCTAGTGTGCACCTCGCTCCGGCGTTGTCAGCGGCGCCAACACCACCAGCCGGGTGATGCGCTCGATGAACGCCGTGCGCGAGCTGCCGCGACCGAGCTCGAGGGAGGTGACCGCGGTGCGGTTGACCCGCACCATGGTCTCCCGCGGCTTCCCGGTGGAGGCGCCGGTGCAGGGTACGAGGTAGCCCGAGAACTGGTGCAACGCGTGGAGCCCGTCGTCGTCCCCGACGTAGAGCATGATGTGACCCGGGAGGTAGAGCAACACGATGCCCTGGCTCGCGGCGCGCAGGATCGCCTCGCGCCGCCCCGCCGCGTCGATCCCCGTCAGCTCGACGTGGCGCAGGCCGGCCTCCGACTGGTTGCGCGAGTTGCGCGGCAGCTCGATGCCGAAGGCTGCGAACAGGTCCATCATCAACCGCGAGCAGTCGCGATGGCCACCCAGCCCGCCCCAGCCGTAGGGTGAGTCCAGCAGCGAGAAGGCGCGCTCCAGCACGTTGCGGCGGGTGAAGGGGGGGTAGCTGTCGACGCTCACCGCCGCGGGTTGCAGCAGCCAGGCGGGAGTGAGGCCCGACGTGCCGGGGGCCGTGACGCGCAGGCCCTTCGCGGTCTGCTCCTGCAGCGGTAGACGGGTCCCCAGTCGCAGCATGCCCAGCAGCCCCTTGCCCTCGGGATCGGCCCACAGCGCCACCCGGTCGCGCTGGACCACGACGAAGTGGTCGGGCTCGAGGAACTCACGCACCTGAGCCTCGCTCAGCTTCGGCGTGAGGCTCTGGGGACGGACCCACCCGTGCCCGTAGGTCGACCAGACGTACCAGTGTGTGCGGCCTTGGGCCAGCACGCGAACCGGCTCGCCGGTTCGGAGCTGGGCGCACTGGGCCAGATCAAAGGCCACCAGGGCGCTTCCATCGGCAGCCTGCTCGTACAGCCCCTCTTCAGCGGGGTAGCACCGCAGCGGCAGCTCACCGCGCACCACGCGCATCTCGTCCACCGCCGCCGCATGGCCCATCTCCTGCTGCAGTCGATCCAGCAGCGCGGTGGGCCGTTTCCCATCCGCGGTGACCCGGGCGCCGGAGCCCACGGAGCGGCGCAGGAGCTGCAGCTTCAGCTGCCACGCACGTCGCACCTGTTGCATGTCGAGCTCGAGGCGGCGCAGGTCCCAGCGTCCGCTGGGCATGGCGTGGTGCCGCATCTGCCGCAGCTGCTGGTTGTGGGCCGCGATGCCGGCCTGGTCGAGGATCACCGCGTCGGGAGCCGGCTCCTGCTGGAGCCAGAACCCGGGGAGATCGTGCAGCAGGTTGTGCCCCGGGATCACGGGCGGCACCGGCGCCTCGGCGGGACAGGGCGCTGCAGGCTGCGCCACCGTGGGCGGCCTGGGGCAGCCGCTGGCGAGCAGCAGCAACGAAAGCAATGGAACTGTCGGCTTCACCATCCTTGGTATTTGCAGCAGAGCCGCAAGTGTCCCACGGTATGCGGCTGGACGCACGTTTTGTTCTGACGTTGCTCTCTTGCCGGCGACGGCGATAAGTACTAGACCAGACGAGGTGAACATGGCACGCACAAACACTCGCAAGTACCGACTCACCGCCCGCCATCTGAGCCAGAAGGTCCCGGCGGACTGGATTCCGTTCAAGAACACGACCAACGACCTCCCCGCGTTCAAGGGGCTCATCGGTCAGGAACGGGCGATGCACGCGGTGGAGGTCGGGTTGATGATCCCGACGCGCGGCTTCAACATCTTCGTCGCTGGCGAGGCTGGATCGGGCAAGACCACCACACTGGTACGGCTGCTCACGGCGCGGGCGGCCTCGGAGCCCACGCCGCCCGATCTGTGCTACGTGCACAACTTCAACGTCCCCAACCAGCCACGACCGATCCAGCTGCCGGCGGGCAAGGCGCGCGGTTTTTCCCGCACCATGGACCGTCTGGTGACAGAGCTCTCGCGCATGATTCCCCGCGTGCTGTCGGATGAGGCGTTCGGTCACGTTCGAACCAAGATTTTGGCCGAGACGCATGGACGGGCCCAGCGGTTGACGCGCAAGGCTGCGCGAGCGGCGCGCGAGCTGGGGCTGGCCATCGAGGAGGGCGAGCAGACGCTGCGTGTTTTGCCGCTGGTGGATGGCAAGCCGATCACCGAACCGGAGGAGTACGAGGCGCTCACGGCGACGCGCCGCCGCCGCATTGAGAACGGCATGCTGGTGTTCCAGAAGCACCTGGACATCTATGCCTACCATCGACAGCAGCTGGAGATCGATCACCTCGAACGCCTGAAGCGCGCCGAGGTCAAGGCCATCGCACCGCTGGTGCGGGAGATGATCCGCGACCTGGCGGGAGACCTGTTCCAGCGAGACAACGGCGTCGGTCAGTTTCTCGAGGAGATCGAGCGCCACGTGCTGGAGGACTACAAGTCGTTCTATGACTCGGCGGTGGAGCAGGAGGACGAGGACGGGGAGGAGGAGGGCGATCCCTACGCCGCCTACCGGGTGAACGTGGTGGTGGATCATACGAGCCAGAAGGGGGCGCCGGTGGTGCTGGAGCAGGTGCCGACCCCGACCAACCTGTGTGGCTGTTTCGAGTATCGCGCCGAGAGCGTGCGGTTGATGACGGACCACACCATGATCCGCTCCGGCTGCCTGCACCAGGCCAACGGGGGCTACCTGCTGCTGCAGGTGGACGACCTGCTGTCGCAGCAGAACGCCTGGGAGTGCCTCAAGCGCTCCCTGCGACACAAGCAGATTCGCATCGACGAGGAGTCCACGTCCGGCGAGCACCGCACACGGCTGGCCGGCGCCATGCGTCCAGAGGCCGTGCCGCTCAACCTCAAGGTCGTGCTGGTGGGCAGCCGGGAGGCGTACTACGTGCTGCGGATGGAGGACGAGGATTTCGGCCGGCTGTTCAAGATCCTGGCCGAGTTCGAGCCCACCATGCTGCGTACGCGCAAGAACGTCGGCCGGCTGGCGCGGTTTCTGGGGCAGGTGTGCCGCGAGGAGGGCTACCTCCCGATCCATCGCTCTGGCCTGGTGCGGCTGATGGACACCGCGTCACGTCGCGCGGAGCACAAGGAGCGCCTGATCACGCAGTGGGCGCCGCTGCTGGATCTGATGGCCGAGGCCAACTTCTACGCCCGGGAGCGGCGGGCGCGCGCGATCCAGGCCCAGGACATGGACCGGGCGGCGGTGGAGCAGCGGCGGCGGTCGGGGGCGGCGGCGGCGGCGGTGGACCGCGCCATCGCCGACGGATCGATCCTGATCCGCACGCGCAACGCTGTGGTGGGCCAGATCAACGGCATCGCGCTGTACGACATGGCGGGGACCTCGTTCGGCGTTCCGGTGCGCATCACCGTCCGGGTCTACGCCGGACGGCGAGGTGTGGTGAACATCGATCGCGAGGTGAATCTGTCGGGCGCGATCCACGACAAGGGCGGTCTGATCCTGGTGGGGTATCTCGGCGGGCGCTACGCTCAACAGCAGGCGCTGGGCCTGAGCGCGTCGATCACCTTCGAGCAGTCCTACGACGAGATCGACGGTGATTCGGCCTCCATCGCCGAGCTGTGTGCGCTGCTGTCGGCGCTCAGCGGCTGCCCCATCCGGCAGGGGATCGCGGTCACTGGTTCGGTGAACCAGGTCGGGGAGCTGCAGCCCATCGGCGGGGTGAACGAGAAGATCGAGGGTATCTTTCGTGTGTGCAAGCACCGCGGCCTCACCGGCGAAGAGGGGGTGATGATCCCGCGGGCCAACGTGCGGCATCTGATGCTGGACCGCGAGGTGATCGGCGCGGTGCAGGCCAACCAGTTCCACATCTACGCCATCTCCACCGTGGACGATGGCATCGAGGTGCTCACGGGTCTGCCGGCGGGACACTGGCGCAACGGACGCTGGACCCCCGGCAGCATCAACGACCGCGTCGACCGGCGGCTCAAGGATCTGCAGGAGGTCATCCGTCGCAGCGGGGTGAGCACCGCGCTGGACAACGATATCTGACGCTCACTGCTCCAGCGCGCGCAGGCGGGTGAACAGCTCCTGCTGCTCCTGGCTCAGCTTCTTGGGCACCGTGATCTGCAGCTCGGCGAAGAGGTCGCCCTTCCCTCCGCCTCGCAGGTGTATGCCCTTGCCCTTGAGCCGCAGGCTCTGCCCCGAGGAGCAACCGGAGGGGATGGTCATGGACACCGGGCCGTCCAGCGTCGGCACCTGGACCTTGGCCCCCAGGGCCGCGTCCCACGCCGGCACCGCCACCTGCACGCGCAGATCGTCGCCTTCCACCTTGAACGTCGGATGCGGCGCGATGCGGATCGTGATGTACAGGTCGCCGGCTGGCCCGGACTGGCCGGCGCGCCCCTGACCCGAGAGCCGGATCTTCTCGCCGTCGCGAATGCCCCGCGGGATCTTGACGTCGTAGCGCCGCCGACCCGCGGGACCGCTGAGCTCCACCGTCCGCTTGGCGCCGTGGTGCGAGTCCTCCAGCGCCACGGTCAGCGTGCTCTCCACGTCCTGCCCCCGCAGCTCGCCGGCGCCGTTCCCACCGCGCCCCAGCAGATCCTCCAGATCGACGCCACCAAACCCACCGCGACCTCCCTGACGGCGGCCGAACGGGCCGCCACCGCCGAAGATCGATTCGAAGAAGTCAGAGAACCCCCCCCCGGGCGACCCTCCGCGGAACTCGTACTGCACGTTTCCCGGGCCCCAGCCGGGCGGCGGCTCGAAGGGGGCACCGTGCTTCCAGTTGGCGCCGAGCAGGTCGTAGCGCTTGCGCTTCTCGGCGTCCTTGAGCACCTCGTAGGCTTCGTTCAACGACTTGAACTTGCCCTCGGCGTCAGGTGACTTGTTCAGGTCCGGGTGGTACTTGCGCGCCAGGCGTTTGTAGGCCTTGGTCAGTTCTTCCGCGCTGGCGTTGCGATCGACATCCAGCGCCTTGTAGTAGTCCACGTACTCCATGGTCACGCCTCACAGGCCCGGTCAGGCGGCCACCGCCGCACTGCTGGCCGCCGCCGTCATCGTCAGCGCACCGCCCTGCAGGTCCACTACCACCCGATCACCGGGCCGTGCCTGACCGGCGATGATCTGCTCCGACAGCGGCTCCATCACCAGCTCTTGCAGCGCGCGCTTGAGCGGCCGCGCGCCGTAGGCTGGATCGTACCCCCGCTGCGCCAGAAAGTCCTTGGCCGCGTCGGTCAGCTCCAGCTCCAGCTGGCGCCGGCTCAGCAGATCCTGCACCCGGGCGAGCTGGATGTCGACGATGCCCCGGATGTCGTCCCGGCTCAGCCGGTGGAACATCAGCGTCGCGTCCACGCGGTTGAGGAACTCGGGGCGGAAGGTGCTGCGCAGCGCCTCCATCGCCAGCTGCTCCATCTGCGCTGGATCATCCAGCTCCAGAATGTAGTTGCTCCCCACGTTGGAGGTCATGATCAGGATCGTGTTGCGGAAGTCCACCGTGCGGCCATGGCCGTCGGTGAGCCGTCCATCGTCCAGCACCTGCAGCAGCACGTTGAACACGTCGCGGTGCGCCTTCTCGATCTCGTCGAGCAGGATCACGCTGTAGGGGCGCCGGCGCACGGCCTCCGTCAGCTGGCCACCCTCGTCATACCCCACGTACCCCGGAGGCGCTCCGATCAGCCGGCTCACGGTGTGCTTCTCCATGTACTCGCTCATGTCGATGCGCACCATGCTGTGCTCGTCGTCGAACAGAAACTCGGCCAGCGCCCGGGCCAGCTCGGTCTTGCCCACCCCGGTGGGGCCGAGGAACAGGAACGAGCCGATGGGCCGGTGTTCGTCCTGCAGCCCGGCGCGGGACATGCGGATCGCCCGGGCCACGCGGCCCACCGCCTCGTCCTGCCCCACCAGCCGCTGGTGGATTCGCTGCTCCATGTTCAACAGTCGGTCGCTCTCGGCCTCCAGCATCCTCGACACCGGGATCCCGGTCCAGCGCGCGACGATGGCGGCGATGTCCTCCTCGGTTACCTCCTCGCGCAGGTAGGCCCCCTGCTCCTGGCTGCGCTGCAGCTGCTGTTGCAGCCCCTCGATCTGGCGCTCGATCTCCGGGATCTTGCCGTAGGTCAACTCCGCCGCCCGGTGCAGATCCCCCCGGCGCTGCGCCTGCTCCACCTCGGTCTTCATCCCGTCCACCCGGGACTTGAGCTCCTTGGCCTGCAGCACCAGATCGCGCTGCTCCTGCCACCGGGCGCGCATGGCGTTGACCTGTTCCTGCAGGTCGGCGATTTGGGGCTTGATCACCCGGGCCCGGGCCCGGGCCTGCTTGCCGTGCTCCATCTCCATCGCCTGCAGCTCGATCTGCAGCCGGGTGATCTGCCGCTGCAGGTCGTCGATCTCGGCCGGCACGCTCTCGATCTCCATCTTCAGCCGGCTGGCGGCCTCGTCCATCAGGTCGATGGCCTTGTCCGGCAGGAAGCGGTCGGCGATGTAGCGCTGAGACAGGCGCACCGCGGCGACCAGCGCAGGATCCTGGATCCGGATGCCGTGGTGCACCTCGTACTTCTCTTTCAGCCCACGCAGGATGGCCAGCGAGTCCTCTTCCGAGGGCTCCGAGACCAGCACCGGCTGGAATCGGCGCTCCAGGGCCTTGTCCTTTTCGATGTGCTTGCGGTACTCGTCGAGCGTGGTGGCGCCGATGCAGCGCAGCTCGCCCCGCGCCAGCGCGGGCTTGAGCATGTTGGCTGCATCCTGGGCCCCCTCGGCGGCCCCGGCCCCCACCAGCGTGTGGAGCTCGTCGATGAACAGCACGATCTCTCCCTCGGCCGCCGTGATCTCCTTCAGCACGGCCTTGAGCCGGTCCTCGAACTCGCCGCGATACTTGGCCCCCGCCACCAGCGCCCCCAGGTCCAGGGCCAGCACACGCTTGGCGCGCAGGCTCTCGGGCACGTCCCCGGCGTTGATCCGCTGCGCGATGCCCTCCACGATGGCGGTCTTGCCCACACCCGGCTCGCCGATCATCACCGGGTTGTTCTTGGTCCGGCGGGAGAGCACCTGCATCGCCCGACGGATCTCCTCGTCGCGGCCGATGACGGGGTCGAGCTTGCCCTTGCGCGCCGCCTCGGAGAGGTCGAGGCAGTAGCGCTTGAGCGCCTGGTACTTCCCCTCGGGATCGGGATCGGTGACGCGCTGGTTGCCGCGCACGTCCATCAGCGCCGAACGCAGCAGGTCCATGGTCACGCCCTGGGCTCGCAGCAGGCGCCCGGCGTCGGTGCTGGACTGGTCCGTGATGGCCAGCAGGAAGTGCTCGGCGGAGATGTAGTCGTCCTTCAGCTGGTCCGCCTGGGTCAAGGCGGCATCCAGCACCTGCTTCAGGTCCCGTCCGACATAGGCGTCGCCGCCCTGGACCGTGGGTCGGGAGCCGAGCGCGGTGTCGATCTCGGATCGCAGTCGACGCACGTCGATTCCGGCCTTGTCCAGAAGCGGTGTGCACAGCCCGTCCTCCTGCGCCAGCAGCGCCGCGAGCAGGTGGAGGCTGGTCACCTCCTGGTGTGCGTGCCGTCGAGCCAGGGCCTCCGCCGTGGCCAGCGCGTCTTGTGATTTGACGGTCAGCCGATCGAGTCTCATCACATGCTCCCCGTTTCATTCCTTGTTGTTGGCAAGTTAGGCACGATCGCAGGTGTGTCAAGATGCCACACCCTTGGGTGGCAGGAATGCTTGCCATGTCGCGCCCGGTGCCCCACAATCCCGCGCTAAACGCGGAGTACTATGTCACCCATCCGAACCGTCATCGTGTTCGCCATCGCATTCGGTCTGCGCCCGGTTCCGGCGCTGGCCGACGGCACGCGGACACAGCCCTGGCCCACGGGCAAGGTGTTCGTGCCCAAGCAGGACTTCTCGCGGAGCAAGGACAACGAGCTGGACCAGACGGTGCTCGCCGCCAATCCACGGATCTATCTGTATCCCGACTTCGACCCCGGGGCGTCCGACAAGATCCTCGTCATCGGGTTGCCCGGATGGGGTGGGCGGTCGGAGAACTTCATCTGGACCCTGATCAACGGGCTGAAGCGGCCGGAGCTGAGCCGTCGTCTGGTACTGGCGGCGATCCAGGATCTGCAGAACGGCGGGCCGACCTATCAGGGCCAGGGATCGCGCGACCACGCCAACGTCTGGGACCTCGGCGGCGACACGGTGAAGGCCATGCGACGCTTCATCTCCCGCATCAGCAACAAGCTCGGGTTCCTCAAGGTGTACCTGCTGGGCTACTCCACCGGCAGCTACTCCGGGCCGATGCTCGCCACTGCCGTGGCGCGCTGGACGCCCAAGGAGAGCTATCGCATGGAGGGCGCCATCGCCCTCGGCACCGGGTCCCCCATCTCCGTCGCCCGGCTGAAGGACAAGAACCAGCGCGTGCTGTTCATCGTGGTGCCGACCTATCGCGGTGAGGCGACGGATGGCAAGCCCATGCGCAGCGATCAGAACAACCGCCAGCGGGCCGAGCGCAACTTCAAGCGGCTGTCGGCCGACGGTGCGGGGATCTTCCTGCGTCACATCGAGTCGGCCCGGCGCCACATCGACTGGCACTGGGGACTGCTGTCTCAGTGTCGCTTCTTCCCGAAGAAGGTCGATCCCGGGCGGGGCTACTACCCCAACTATTGGATGCCCAACCCCGAGACCTACGAGTACGTCGTGGCCTTCATCCAGGGCAAGTCGCCGCCGGAGAAAGCGGCGCCTCACCCGCCCCAGAGCTGCCCCAACTGACCGCGATGGGATCGTGCGAGCACTGCGGACAGGCGCATGACGCGGCCGATCTCTTCTGCCCCAACACCGGCAAGCTGATCCCCTCCAGGCTGCTGCCCGAGGGGATGCTGCTGGAGGGGAAGTATCGCGTGGGCCGAACGCTCGGGATCGGCGGCATGGGCGCCGTGTTCCTCGGGCACCACACGCTGCTGGACAAGCCCGTGGCGATCAAGGTCATGCTCCCCGAGGGCGGCGAGGAGCTGGCGCGTCAGTTCTCGGCCCGACTCGTGCGCGAGGCGCGCGCCGCCAGCGCTACCGGGCACCGCAACATCGCCCAGGTCACCGACATGGGCTGGGCGCGACCGGGCTCGCTGTTCGTGGTGATGGAGTACCTCCAGGGCCAGACCCTGAAGCAGGTGCTGGAACAGCAGCCGCGGCTGCCGCTGCAGCGGTCGGTGGAACTGCTGCGCCAGGCGCTGGCCGGGCTGGAGGTGGTCCACCGCAAGGGGATTGTGCACCGCGATCTCAAGCCGGACAACCTGATGCTGGTGCGGGACGAGGAGGGCGAGGAGCTGGTGAAGATCCTCGACTTCGGCATCTCCAAGGCCACGGCCGAGGAGGGACAGCTGCACCTGACCGCCACCAACCTGCTGATCGGCACCCCGCAGTTCATGTCGCCCGAGCAGGCCAGGAGGTCGGATGCGGTGGACCACCGCAGCGACATCTACTCTGCCGGTGTGATCCTGTACCGCATGGTCACCGGCACGCTGCCCCACCAACAGAAGACGCTCAGCGCGCTCATCGCGGCGCTGCTCACCGAGCCGGTGGATCCCCCCTCCGGGCGGTGTTCGGAGCTGCCCGCGGCGCTGGACCGCGTGGTGCTCAAGGCGCTGGAGCGCGACCCGGCGCGGCGGTACCAGAGCGCCCGGGCCTTCAGCGATGCGCTGGTGGCGCTGGTGGTGGACTCGCCGTCGGCGTCGTCCGGCACGGCCGCAGCATCCAGCGCGGGGGCGTCATCCGGCACGGCCGCAGCGCTGATCCCCTCGCTGTCGGGGGAGCTGGACGAGTCGAGCCTGGTCGCGCTGGACGAGGCGGCGCCGCCGCTGGCGGGCAGATCGGCGGTCAGGCAGCCAGCCCCGGTGGTTCGATCCGACGACCCGCCGGCGCCACAGCTCGTCGCACTGGACGACCGGTTCGCGCCGCCGGACGAGGAGCTGGAGCACCTGGAGCTGAGCAGCGAACCCTTCGGTGCGACGCGGGAAGGGGCTCGACAACCCGTCGCGTCGCCGGCCGCGCAGGAGCCAGCGACGACGGCAGAGGTCGCGTTGCCCCGGTCCACCGGGACCTACGGTCAGGCACGACGACGCCACGGTCGCCCCGGCCTGTGGATCATGCTCGCAATCACCGCCGTGGGAGCGCTGCTGGTGTGGCAGCTGATGCTGCGCGACGACACGAGCCAGACGAACACGACCGTCCCGGATGCGGGGGACCACGTTCAGATCCAGATCGAGGCATCGCCCCGGTTTGCCCAGATCCAGGTGGATGGGGTCGACCTGACCGCCCAGCCGCTCGTGCTCCAGCGCTCCACCCAGCAGTACATCGTGACCGTCCGGGCCACGGGATACTGGCCCCAGACGCTGTCGTTCACGCCCGAGCAGGATCGCTCGCTGTTTGTGGAGCTCAAGCCCCGGCAGAATTGAGGCCCTCGTTTGCCAGCAACCACGGATACGTTTCCTGATGTCAGGTAATCCTTCCTACCTACCTACTTGACGAGTTCGTTTGCGCTGAGCTATCAGTGGTGGCTCGCAGTGGGGGAACAAATGCTCTCGAAGATCTTGGTCGTGGACGACGATGAGGACGTGTGTCGTGTTTACTGCAGGATTCTGAGTGAGATCGGCTCAACGGTAGTCTCGGCGACGACTGGCACCGAGGCGCTGCAGCACCTTCACCACGACGACTTCGAGTTGGTCCTGGCTGATCACGTGGTCCCTGGCAGCAGCAGAGCGTGGCATCTTGGTCTTACAGAAGCCGCTCACATCCAGGGTGGTGGAGCGCCTTCTCACCCTCGCCCTGAACCACGCTTCCAACCCAATCGAGACCGTCGTGGACCGATTTCGCCGCATGCACTCATTGTCCCCGCGTCAGGCTGCTGTGGTTGTTTCGCTGGCAACTGGACGCACCACCAGGACGGAGATTGCCGACGCAATGGGATGCAGCGAGAAGACGGTGGATGCTCATCTACAGGCGATCTTCAACAAGACAGGTCAGCGCTCTGCCACAGCATTGCTGGTGGCGCCGTTTCAGCTGGCGTGTCATCACCAACTGCGTCCACCAGAGTGATGGCGCCCTCAGCCTGAGCCAGAACATGGAAGAGCCGCACATCTGTCAGCCCAAAACGCGTGTCTGGCTGATCGTCGTCGTCCTGGGCGTCGGTTGCCTTGTCCTGGCTGTCCACGCATGGCGCTACATGCCGTTCTTCTCGGACGATGCGCTCATCTCACTTCGATACGCCGAACGATTGACGGAAGGCCATGGACTGACGTGGAACGACGGTGAGCGGGTCGAAGGGTACTCGAATCTGCTGTGGCTGTTGCTCTGTGCTGGACTGGGGAGTCTGGGCATCGATTTGATCACGGCGGCGCGGATCCTTGGCTTCCTCGGCATGGCGGCCGTGTTTGGCGCGATACTCTATGCATTCCGCCCAACCCGGCTAGCAAACGCCCCGCCTGGTCTGATCGCCATCCTGCTTGTCGCGTTGTCCGGTCCGACGGCCGTGTGGGCCATCGGCGGGCTGGAGCAACCGCTTCTGGCCGGGTTGCTGGCATGGTCCGTGGCCATTCTGGTCCGACGGTTCGAGCATCCTGATCGCCCACTCGGGCAGTTGTTGGCAGCCGGAACAGTCCTCGGTTTGATAGCCGTCACGAGAGCCGACGGCTTGCTGCTGTGCGGCCTGCTGTGTGCCAGCTACTCCCTGGCATGCGGGATATCGTTCGGCGCCGTGAAGCAGACTGCAGTCCTCGCAGTGCCCGCATTGCTCTTCTCCGCCGCCCAACTGATCTTCCGGCTCAGTTACTACGGTGAGTGGGCACCCAACACGGCGCTGGTCAAGGTCGCGCTGACCAGGCACCACGCGGATCTCGGCCTGCTGTACCTCAGCCGTGGACTGACGGCCTTCCTTCCGTTGCTCATCCTGTCTGGAGCCGCAGCCCTCACCACGCTCTGGCACGCCAGGTCCAGACGGAAGTTGGTCCTGCTCATTGTCCCAGTCGTGTTGTGGCCCGCCTATCTCGTGGTTGTGGGCGGAGACATCTTCCCCGCACATCGACGTCTGTTGGTCCTCGTGGTGCTGCTTGGGTTCGTTGTGGCCCAGGGGCTGACATGGCTCGAACAGCGATCTTGCCCTGGTAGTCAGGAGTCATGAATCGCGCGGCCACGCCGGGGCTGGTCATCACGCACTGCTCGACGAAGACGCCACGGAACATCATCCGTTCCTGTAGTTTCTGACCAGTGGCCGCATTCCGATAGGTCAGATCGATGCGGCACATCGCGGTTCGACAGTCGATTCGATTGAGCGCGACACCATCCAGCCCCTGTGAGGCGTTGAACTGCCCACGAAGCCGCTCATTCATGGTCGCTGACCATTGTGCGTCTTCTCTTTCCGCGTTGAACTGCGTAGACACACGTAGACACAGTCATGCGCGGCCGCTGAGTGAGCTCCGAGCACAGAACACGCTGACGCAAGGTGCCGGTGGTGTATACCGGCATGGGCTCCTGCTGCACAGACCAGAATCATGGCGCCAATGACGCTTGCTATTGTCTTCATAATTGTTCCTCGGCTGTTGGCTGGGTTGAGTGTTGATGTTGTCCGTCCTCTGTTTCGCGATCACGGCCCGGGCTGATTCTCATTAGCACTCAACACGTGTTGTGTCAGGATGGGTGTTACACGTAGGTGGGGGCACTGCAGAACATGCGTGTAGATGATACTACCAGGGCTTCCGTGCCGGAACTCGTAGGTGCCCGTAGGTGCCGGGTGAGGTGGACGGTGCCAGACGGGCGGCAGCGCCCCGCCTGTTCAAGCCCCCTGGCGTTGACAAACGCAACATGTCGCGAAACGCGACCGGTTTCCAGCGCGCTTCCACCACAGACAGCACTTGATATCAGCCTGTTGCATGTGGTGCGACAATTGCTTACACGTGCCCAGCGACGCAGCCCCTGCGCCCGGAGGAGTCACCCATGAAGCCCACGTTATCCCGGCGGACCCTGGCCCGACGGGCCTTCACGCTCTCGGCGCTGCTGTTGATGCTCCTCGCGCTGGCCTACCAGAGCTGCGGCTCTCCGGCGGACTTCGATGAGCTCGATGCGCCCCGGGTCGGCGGCAAGGCCGACGCCCTGAGCAGCGAGTCCACGGTGGCCATCGTCCAGTCGTCCAGGGCCAAGGCCAGCGACCTGACATACCAGGACATCCGGAGCATGGTGCAGCAGGCGGTGGACCTGGCGGGCGACCTGGGCTCGCTGATCAAGCCCGGCAGCACCGTGGTGCTCAAGCCGAACCTGGTGAACAAGATCGACTACACGCTGCCCGGCTTCCAGGGGAAGCTCCTGCCCACCGAGGTCAACGGCGTGACCACCGACTACCGCGTGACGCGCGCCGTGGTGGAGATCGTCCGCGCGCTCAACCCGACGGGGAAGGTGTACATCATCGAGGGCTCCGCCGGGGACACGGCGGACGTGATGCAGCACCTGCACTACACGCCGGCCGACATCCCCAACGTCACCGGCTTCATCAAGCTCGAGACCGACAGCGGTAACGCCGGCGACAAGTTCGCGTCGCAGCTGGTGCGGGTCAGCCTGCCGCAGGGCCTGGTGGACAAGGAGTACTACCTGAACCGCATCTACCAGGAAGCGAGCGTCGTGATCAGCCTGCCGTGCCTGAAGACGCACTGGAACGCCGTGGTCAGCGGCGGAACCAAGAACGTCGCGATCGGGGCCACGCCGGGGAACATCTACGGCTCCTACCGCGGCGGCTACATCGACCACACCTCCATCGCGCTCCACCGCTGGATTCACGACTTCTTCCTCGCGCGGCCGGTGAACTTCGTGATCATGGACGGGCTGCAGGGGATCCAGAACGGCCCCACGCCGGCGTATGACATCAGTCAGACCACGGACCTGGCGCAGGACCAGAAGAACATGCGGCTCATCGTCGCCGGCCGGGACGCCGTGGCGGTGGACACCGTGGAGTCGCTGATCATGAGCTGGGACCCGCTCTCGGTGGAGTACCTCAAGCTGCTGGCCCAGGACGGCCAGGGGCAGATCGACACCCGGTACATCCGCGTCGTGGGCCGGCAGGTGGACGAGGTGCGCAAGGACTTCGCCGGCCCGCTGACGCAGCAGTCCTTCGGCGGGGCCAAGCTCACGGACCTGACCGCGCCGCCGCTGCAGGTGCAGAGCGCCAGCTTCGAAAACGGCATGCTCAAGCTGGCGCTGGGCGTGGACAGCGACACGCGGAAGGTCGAGGTCACCCTGGGTGGTCAGGCGGTGGGGCTCATCGTCCGCTCGGGGTTCGGCAAGATCTCGATCAACGTCGGCGTGACCTCGGCGACGGTGGGGACGGTCCACGCCTATGACGCCGCGCTCAACCGCTCCTCGGCGAGCTTCACCGTCCAGAACAGCGCGACCCCCAAGCGCACGGTGGTCCTGATCTACGGCAAGACGCAGCCGGGACAGGACATGTTCATCCGCGGCGGCATCGATCACGGCCACGCCGGCGCGACGCTGAATCGGAGCTGCACGTCGACGAACCTGGAGTGCGCGATCCCCATCGCCCACCGCAACCTGAAGAACGCCACCACGGCGCCGTGGAAGGGCGGCGACACGCACCTCGACTGGTATGGCGCGCAGCCGGATCAATCCACGCAGGCGCAAGGTTCGGCGCTGGACTGGACCACCGACGTCTGGCCGCCGGCCTGGGGCCAGGAGCCGACGGTCGCCGTGGACGGCCACGGCACGACGCCGCTCAACACGTATGGCCAGCACTACTGGATGCTCGACGTGGAGATGGACTGCTCGCGGACGGTGAACGGCTGGTTCGAGCTGAAGTCGTACATCTCCAACGGCCCCGGCTGGGAAGGGGACATCTCCCAGAGCGGGACGCCGTACGCCTCCAAGAACCACTTCGCGCAGTGCGGCAAGATCAACGTCTTCAAGCGGGGCGCGAACGAGGCCATCTTCGCCGAGTTCTAGGGCCAGGGTTCGCCGTGATGCAGAGCCTGATCACCGTCCTCGCCCGGTGGGGGGCGGCGTTTCTGGCGCTCTTCCCCTATCTGCTGCTGGGCGTGGTGACGGGCCAGCTCCTGCGCGGGACGGCGCTGACCTCGTTGGTCGCTCGCGGATGCCGGCGCTCGGCGCCGCTGGCCGTCGCCCTGGCCGCCTCCCTGGGCGTCGTCTCCCCGCTCTGCACCTACGGCACGGTGCCGCTGATCCTGCAGCTCCTCGCCGCCGGCGTGCCCGTCGCGCCGCTGGGCACCTTCCTCTCGACCTCCTCGCTGATGAACCCCCAGCTGTTCATCATCACGGCGGGGGGCCTCGGCCTGCAGCTGGCGCTGGTGCGCGTCGCCGCGGTGATCGCCTTCGGTGTGCTGCTCGGGATCGGCCTGCACCGCCTCCCGGCGCGGCTGGTGGTCAACGCCGGCGCGCTGCGCCGCGCTGACATCGCGGCACCACCGGACGGGGCTCAGGCGTCGTCGTCGGCTGTGGCTCCCCCGGCCCGCCTCACACTTCGGTCCCTCTTGCAGGGCACGCTGCGCGGGCTGGAGTTCGTCGGCTTCTACTTCGTCATCGGCGTGCTGCTGGGCCCGGTGATCGAGGTCTTCGTCCCCGGGCGCCACGTCGCCAGCCTGTTCAGCGGGCGGCGCTGGTCGTCGGTCTTCGTGGCCACCGTCCTCGGGGTTCCGCTCTACGCCTGCGGCGGCGGCGCGATCCCGCTCGTACGCTCGGCGACGCGCCAGGGGATGTCCCGGGGGGCGGCGCTGTCGTTCCTGATCATCGGCCCGGCGACGCGGGTCACGCCGCTGCTCGCGCTGGCGGCGATGATGCGGGGGCGGGCGGTGCTGCTCTACGTCGCCGCGCTCTTTGTCTACGCCATGGCGGTCGGCCTGCTGTATGGCTGAAGCGGGCGAACACCTGCAGGTGAGCCACCAGGCATCTGTGCCACTGGGAGTGGCTCACACCAGTTCAGAAACAGCCGCCGTTCCCGTCGCCAAGCATGGTCCATGAGGCCGCTGCAACCGCCCGCGAGTGAAGGCGGCGCGGAGCAGACAAGCCGTCCCGGGCGCGTGCAATGGCCGAACGTCTCTTACGGCGCGTCAGTCGGCCCCAACGCACATGTCACCCGGCTTTTATTGGGCTCCGCGCCGCCTTCACTCGCCTCCGTTGCTCCACACACCCGGCTAGATCTCCACGGGCTCGCCCCCCGGCGGATCCTCGGGCAGCGGCGCCGGTGTCGGTGCGGGAGCGGGCGCCGGTGTCGGGGCGGGGGTCGGCGCGTAGGTCGGCGGCGGTGTCGGGTACGGCGCACGGATCGGCGGCTGGGGGACCATGGATCGCGGCCGCTCGCGATGGGGCTGGCCCAGCGCCACGCCCAGCGAGACCGACAGGGCGGGGCCGCCGTAGTCCACGGGATCGGTGCTGATGGGGTAGTAGATCGACGTGGTCAGCTCCAGCCGGCGCAGGAAGCGCAGCCGCAGCCCGCCGAAGGTGACGAGGTACATCGGGCCGAACCGGACGTCGTCTCCGTCAGAGAGGTCGGCGGAGGAGCGGATCTCGTTGGCGGTGTTGGTCGGCTGGTTGCGGCCGGCAATGCCGGCGAACGCCACCACCGGACCCCAGCGAAAGCTGGGCATCAGCGCCATGCCCACGAGCAGCGTGGTGTCCACCCCGGAGTCCTCCTCCTCCCAGCCGAGGGAGGAGCGCACGAACTTGTTGTACGGCGCGAAGGCCATCAGCATCTCCAGCCCCAGGCCGATGCGGAAGTGCGACGTGACGGGGATGGAGTACTGGAACGCCGGACCGATGGCGACGGTGGCGCCGTCGGGCTTGGGCGCGATGTTGTCGGCGATGGGCTCGGCTCCCTGATTCATTCCGATCTCGACCTTGGGCCCCAGGCTGAAGTCGCGATCGATGCGAAACAGCGCCTGCAGCGCGAACTGGGTCCGCGGGATGTAGAGCCCGGCGTTGGCGCCCTGGCTGTTCTCCTCGGGCTGTCTCGAACGGAGGTAGGTCGAGTTGGCCACGGTCAGCTGGGCGCGACCGTTGTCGATGGGCTGGCCCGTCATCACCGGCGGTGTGATGGCCGGCACCAGGGCCGATCGGGTGATCTCGCGCTGGCTGGCGCAGGCCAGCAGCGAGGTGGACAGCAGCAGGCCCCATCGCTCGACAGACGCTCGACGCAGCATGTCGCCATCTTAACTCCACTGGCCAGGCGCAGCCGTGACATCCGTCACCCGGGCTTCAACCATCGGGAATAATACAGCTTGACTGGCAGCCCGGCGCCTGCGAAAGCCGTCTTCATGGAGCGAATCACGCTGGAGGAATTCCTGAACGACGCCCGCCATGCGGCGCAGGTGGCCACGGTCCTCAAGCAGGAGGGACTGGTCTGCTTCCCGTGCCGGGGCACCTATCGCATCGCCGCCAGCCTGCTGTCCGAGACGGCGGTGCTGGCGCTGCTGCAGGTCAAGCGGCGCTCGCGACGGAAACCGGCGCTGGTGCTGCTCCCGGACGCCCGGGCCCTGGACCAGCTGGCGTCGGAGATCCCCCCCGGCGCCCGCAAGTTGATGCGCGAGCTGTGGCCCGGTGCGCTGACGATTCGCCTGCCCATCCGACGCGAGGCGTTTCCCGACAAGGTCTACCGCGAGCTGTCGAAGCCCGATCGCAAGCTCGGGTTCCGGCTGGCAGACGGGCCGGTGGCTCGAACCGTGGCGCAGCAGGCCGCCCTGCCGCTCCTGGTGTCCAGCGCCAACCTGTCGCAGAAGGTGGGCGCGACCTCGGTGGCGGCGATCCGCAAGAACTTCTCCCGCAGCGTGGAGCTGCTGGTGGACTGTGGCGACCTGCCCCAGGGACCGCCCTCGACCGTGGTGGACTTCGACGGTGATGGGTACCGCATGGTGCGCGCCGGCCTGGTGACCGAGGAGCAGATCGCCCGGGCCTGTGCCGCGTGATCACTCGGCGAGCTGGATCAGCCGCATCCGGCAGTTGATCGTATCGGCGACGAGCAGGTCAGTGTTGCCGAACGGGGCCAGGGCGTAGGGTTCATTGAACAGCGCCTGGTTCAGGGGGCCGTCGCGCATGCCCTTTTGCGTCAACGGGTTAATCGTCCTGACCGGGTCATTCTCGATCACCCGGATGTCGTTCGGATAGTCGAGAAAGTAGAGCGTGCCGCCGCGCCGGTGCAGGGCGCGGATCCTGACGAACAGCGCCTGTCCCAGCGGCCCGTCTCTGGGCTTTGGATACGGGACGTCCTGGATCGTGCCGGCCAGGGTCTCGATCTGGCCGTTTCGGAGTCGGCGAAGGCGCTGATGTTCGCCGAACAGGATACCGTCGCTCTCCACCAGCAACCCCGCCGGGTTGAGGAGCTGGACCTGGGTCGCCGGTCCATCCTCGGTGATCGTCGGTTTGCCAGCAAAGGGACCGGCGTCAGCGATGGTGCTCACCACGCCGTCCTTGAGCTTGCGGATGCCGAACCTGTCCCCGATCAGCAGGCCGCCGTCGAGATCGATGGCCAGCGCACGGATCTCCACGAACCGGGCCGTCTCGGCGGGGCCGTCCACGTGGG
>Ga0210044_10003278_pt1 | contig 23205 bp, 18 predicted proteins | sample CryGey13umfilter_2_FD_183959 | JGI IMG/M metagenome (GOLD analysis project Ga0210044, IMG submission 183959) | Groundwater microbial communities from aquifer in Utah, USA - Crystal Geyser 4/9/14 3 um filter (SPAdes) (version 2) | ecosystem: Environmental > Aquatic > Deep subsurface >... | reverse complement strand
GGCCAACCAATCACGAGGATCAGGCGGCAGAAGGAACGGCTGGTCGGGCTGGTACGGACGGAATGAAGTGCTCATCCCCGTACTTTACAACAACTCTTCCTGGAGTTCTACGGCGCAGGCTCCTAGGCGAGGATGTCGATGAGGGTTCCGACCATCTCGTCGGCGGCGCGCAGAACGGCGAAATTCGCTTCCAGCCCGCACTGGGCTTCCTTCAGGTCCACGGAGGTCTTCGGCAGGTTGGCGGGGGGTGAGTCATCGAGGCCGGCACGGCTGATCTTTTCGGCCTGGGCGGCGAATTGGCCTCGATTCCATTCGAAGCCCTGGATCGCTGCATTCAGACCGGATACCATCATGACCCACCTCCCCACCAGTTGTATCGGCGGGCCGGGGCGAAACTTGAGAAAAAACAGCAATCCGGACCGGCCAACGTTCCAGGGTCGCCACCGCTGCCCGAGAGGGATATGATGCAGGAGATCGAGTACGAGGTCACGGGGCAGGAATCCCAGCCGCCGAAAGGGCACGAATGAGCAAGCACCACGAACGCCACTATGCCGAGCGGATCGGCTGGCTGCGCGCCGCCGTCCTCGGCGCCAACGACGGCATCGTTTCCACGGCCAGTCTCGTGGTCGGGGTGGCCGCCGCGCAGGCGCCGCGAGGCGACGTGCTCATCGCCGGGATTGCCGGCCTGGTGGCCGGAGCCATGTCCATGGCCGCGGGCGAATACGTCTCGGTGAGTTCCCAGGCGGACACCGAAAAGGCCGACCTGGCCCGCGAGCGCCATGAGCTGGAACACGACACGGAACACGAACGGCAGGAGCTGGCCGAAATCTACGTGCACAGGGGGCTCCAACCGGCGCTCGCGCAGGAGGTGGCCGATCAGCTCATGACCCACGACGCCCTCGGGGCCCACGCCCGCGACGAGCTCGGCATGTCGGAAATGCACAGCGCCCGGCCGCTCCAGGCTTCGCTGGCCTCCGCCAGCACCTTCGCCGTAGGCGCGGCTCTCCCGCTGGCCCTGGCCCTGTTCGGCCCGGCGAATTTGTTGGCTCCGCTGGTGGCCGGCGGTTCCCTGCTGTTCCTGGCCCTGCTGGGCGGCATGGCCGCGCGGGCTGGAGGGGCGCCGATCGGCGTCGGTATCGGCCGAGTCACATTCTGGGGCGCGGTTGCCATGGCTGCCACCGCCGGCGTCGGAATGCTATTCGGAACCGTGGTCTGACCCCTGCCTCTGGCGGAGGTCGGTTCGCTGGCCCTTTTTTTCGACAAAGGATCACCTTCACTCACGAAAGGTCCGGACCGGTGAAACAGCCCTTCACGATCGCGGCAGTCCAGGCCGCTTCCGTATTCCTCGACAAGGATGCGACCATCGCCAAGGCGTGCCGGCTCATCGAGAAGGCGGGCAAGGGCGGGGCCTCGCTCGTGGTGTTCCCCGAGGCCTTCGTGTCGGGGTATCCCGTCTGGGTGTGGTTCATTCCGCCGGGTCAAACCCATCCGTTGCGCAAGCTCTATACCCTGCTGCACGACAGCTCCGTCGCGATCCCCGGGCCGGAGGCGAATCTCCTCGCCGAGGTGGCGGGCGACTACGGGGTGACCGTGGCGATCGGGGTGAACGAGCGAAACTCCGAGAGCAGCGATTCCACCCTGTTCAACACGCTCCTCTACTTCGGTCCGGACGGGAAGGTGCTCGGGAAGCACCGCAAGCTGATTCCCACGGGGGGCGAGCGACTGGTCTGGGGGCAGGCCTCCGGCAGCGACCTCGAAGTCTTTGACCTTCCCTTCGGTCGCGTGAGCGGACTCCTGTGCTGGGAGAACTACATGCCGCTGGCCCGCCATGCCCTGGCCATGCGGGGTGAACAGATCCACGTCGCCCCGACCTGGGACCGGGGCGAGCCCTGGATCTCTTCCATGCGGCACGTCGCGAAGGAAGGGCGCTGCTTCGTGGTGGGAGCCTGTCAGGCCTTCCACAAGGACGACATCCCGGATGACCTGGAATTCAAATCGAAGTACCTGGCGGATGTCGAGGGATGGCTCAACCCGGGACTCAGTCTCATCGTCGATCCCGACGGCAAGATCGTAGCCGGCCCGCTGGATGGAGAAGAGGGGATCCTCTACGCGGAGGTTCACCCGGACCAGTTGATCGGTCCCCGCTGGCAGCTGGATACCGCGGGCCATTATTCGCGCCCGGACATCTTCGAACTGAGTGTCCGTCGGGAACCGCGACCTGGTCTGGTCGAGGAGTTGCACACCCCCGAAGGCGAGGAGCCGGAGTCCGGTTGACCGAGGGTCCGGCCAGGGTAGCGATGAAGATGCCGGCCATCTGGCCCTTCGTCGGCCGCACTTGCCCCAATCCTTGACACACAAAATAATCGCATTAAAATATTTCTTATTCTAAGTAATTGCCCAACCCGTTCGGGGAGTAGACGATGAGCACGCAGCCCGGTTTCGCCCTGTGGATTTTCCGATCCTTGAGGCGCATCATGCGGGCGGTGGATGTCTACTCCCACAAGCTCTCCGCCGAATACAAGATCACCAGCCCACAACTGCTTTGCCTGCAGACCCTTTACGACGACGGGCCGTTGACCATGTCGGCCCTGGCCAAGCTCGTCCAACTCAGCCCGAGCACGGTGGTGGGCATCCTGGACCGGTTGGAGCTCAAGGGCCTGGTGGTACGGGAGCGCAGCACCCAGGACCGGCGCATCGTCCTGGGCCACATCACCGATTCCGGGCGCGAACTCGTCGACACGGTGCCCTCGCTGCTGCAGAACCGGCTGGCGGCGGGGCTGTCGCGTCTCGAGGAGCGCGAACTCATCGTCATCGCCCAATCCCTGGAGCGCATCGTGAGCCTGCTCGAGGTCGGGGATGGCGAGGTTGCGCCACTGCTGGAAGCCGGTCCCATCGAAGAAGCCGACATCTCCGCCTCCACCATCTGAGGACGATATGAATCTGTTCGACGATCTCATCTTCGCCGTCTACATGCTCGTAATCCTGGCCGTCGGCCTCTACCACTACCGGCGCAACAAGGGGATGGAGGACTACTACGTGGGCGGTCGCAACATGGACTGGCGCCATGTGGGCATGTCCGTGGTGGCCACCGATGTGGGCGGCGGCTTCTCCATCGGCCTGGGCGGTCTGGGCTACACCATGGGTCTGTCGGGCAGCTGGCTGCTTTTCACCGGGCTGCTGGGCGCCTGGTTGGCCACGGTGCTGCTCATTCCCCACGTCAAGCGGCTCGATGTACGCGATGGCCTGCTCACCTACCCGGACCTGTTGCGCTGGCGCTACGGCACCGTGGCGGCCGCCATCGCCGCGGCGATTTCCGCCATCGGCTACCTGGGATTCACGGGAGGGCAGGTGCTGGCCGGAGCCAAGCTGGCTTCGGTCACCGTTTTCCGGCAGGGGTTTTGGGGGATGGATCCCATGTTCTTCTCCCTGGTGGTCATCGCGGGGGTCACCGTCATCTACACCATGTTCGGCGGCCTCAAGGCGGTCATCTACACCGACACCGTGCAGTGGCTGGTGCTGCTGGGCGGCCTGACCCTGGTCGCCCTGCCCATGGCCCTGTACGACGTGGGCGGCTGGTCGGGCCTGAAGGCCGCGCTGCCGGCGTCGCATTTCGACCTCTTCCACCTCAGTCCGGCCACGTTCATCAACTGGCTGACCACCATCGTGCCCATCTGGTTCGTGGGCATGACCCTGTACCAGCGCATCTACGCCGTGCGGGAGGTCAAGGACGTCCGCCGCGCGTGGTACATGGCGGGCCTGCTGGAATGGCCGCTGATGTCCTTCATGGGCGTGTTGATGGGGATGTGCTCGCGGGTCATGTTCCCGGATGTGGAGCCCGAGACGGGGCTGCCCCGCCTCATCGCCGAAGTGCTGCCCGTGGGCGCGGCCGGCCTCGTGGCCGCGGCCTACTTCTCGGCCATCATGTCCACCGCCGACAGCTGCATGATGGCCGCCTCCGGCAACGTGGTCAACGACGTGCTGCTGCGCCTGGGTCTGCTGCGTGACGCCGACCATCGCCGCCAGATGCACGTCTCCATGCTCGTGACGGGTCTGATCGGCGTGGTGGCCGTGCTGCTGGCGGCCAGCCTGCAGACGGTCCTGGAACTCATCCTGCACGCCTACACCTTCATGGTGGCGGGCCTGTTCATCCCCACCCTGGGGGTCTTCCACTTCAAGTGGGGCACCGGCCGGGCGGCGGTGATCTCCATGATCGCCGGCGGCGGCACCGCTCTGACGCTCATCGCCGGGGGCTGGACCCTGCCCGGCGGCATTCAGGCCAGCCTGGCGGGGATCCTGGCATCTTTGGTGTCCTACATTGCGGTCTCCCTCCTGGACAGCCGGAACCGCGCCTCCGCTTAGCTCGGGCGATTTTCTGCGCCCGTCCATCCTGAACTTCGGTGGTGATGCCCGTTGTCGATCGACGGCCGTTGGTGTTCAATGACCGGAATCGACCCCTTCAGGAGGATGACATGCCCAGGATCATCAGAGAACCCGCGCTGATTCCCGCCGAGGGGGGCAAGCGCATCGAGGAATTCGTCGGGGGCATCCGCTCGGGCGACACCAGCGTGAGCGTGGCCCGCATGGTGGCCCCGGGAGGATGGCAGGAGCCCGGCCAGCGGCCGGATTTCCGCGAGGTGACCCTGGTCCTGCGGGGGCGGCTGCGGGTGGAGTCGGAGGACGGCGAACGGAATGTGAGCGCCGGTCAGGCGATCGTGGTCGATCCGGGAGAGTGGGTCCGCTACAGCTGCCCCGACGAGGACGGCGCCGAGTACGTGGCGATCTGCCTGCCGGCCTTTTCACCCGACACCGTGAACCGGGACGACGACCCGGCATGATGCGCACGGCCCGGGACAAGTCAGCCCCGGACAAGCTGGCCTGGGCCGGCGTCGCCCTCTTTCTGGCCTGGACCATGCGGCCGGTGCTGGGAGGCTGGTCCGGCTCGGTCCTCGGACCTTTCGGCGGCATCGACGCCATGCTGCAGCTGGGCCTGCTGCAGTGGTCGACGGCCCACTGGTGGCAGCCGCAGGTGTGGCTGGACCTGCCCATCTTCTACCCCCTGCACGGCATGCTGGGCTGCATGGATCCCCTGCTGGGCCAGGCCTGGCTCATCTGGCCGCTGCACATCCTGTTTCACCCCACCGTCTCAGCGCAGTACAACTTCGCCTTCCTGGGCAGCCTGGCGCTGGCGGCCGCGGGCATGGCCGCGCTGTGGCGCGCCGCAGACGGCACCTGGCGCGGCTCCGGCGTGGCGGCCCTGGCCCTGGTGGGGGCGCCCTACACGACCGCCCAGCTGGGCCACCTGAATCAGCTGCCTCCGCCGGGGGTCCTGTTCGTGCTGGCCGCGGTGGTCATGGCCCTGAAGCGCCGGCAGGAAGGTTGCGGATCCGGCCCCTGGTGGTGGCTGGTCGGTGTGGGCCTGGTCCTGCAGGCGGCCTGGGGCTGGTACGGATTCGCCTACGCCGTGGTGGGCACGGCGGTGCTGAAGATCTGCTGGCTGATCGGACGCGTGCGCGCGGGCGATGGCCTCGCGACCTGTGTGATGGGACCCTTGCGCGCGGCCTGGTTGCCGGCGACGGTGACCGTCCTGCTGGTGCTCGTTCTGGCCCAGCCGCAGTTGCGGCTCAGACGAGACTATCCACAATTCACCCGCTCCGAGGTGGAGGTGCGGCTCGGCAGCGCGGACATTCAGCACCTGCTCAATCGCGGTGCCTATCGCGGCCGCTGGAGCGACTGGACCGGTCACGGGGTCCAGGATCCGGCGCGGCACCGGGACTGGGTCCGCCAGACCCTCCACCCGGGCTGGGTTTCCCTGGCCCTGGCCGTTTACGGCTGGCGCAGGCGCGTGGGGCTGGGCTGCCGGCAGAGGGCGGCAGGCCACGCCCTGCTGGTCATGGGCGCGGTCGGCCTGGTGCTGGCCTTCGGGGATTCGGTGGGGGTGCCGGGGACGGATTTCCGCCTGCCCCTGCCCCTGGAATGGATGCGGTTCCTCGTGCCGCCGTTTCGGGCTTTCCGGGGGGCCTGGCGATTCTCCTGGCTGCTGACCATCGCGGTGGCCTGGTGGGCGGCGGCGGGGGCCGCGGCGCTGACGGGCGAGAGCGGCCGCTGGCGCCTTCTGGCCCTTCCGGCGGTGGCGCTCATGGCCTTGATGTCCCTGCCCATGGGCGTGCCTGCCCAGGCCGTCCCCATGACCGGACGCCCTCTGCCGGCGGCCCTGCAGGCGGCCGGCCCGGTCCTCACCCTGCCGGGGGTGGTCGACGAGTACGCCGAGGACCGCAGCGAAGCCCTGTGGATGACCAGGGCGCAGGAACTCGCAAAGCCGGTGACCGGCGGCGCGACGGGCTGGGTGCCGCCTGAGATCGTCGCCTTCCGGACCGCGACCTTCGCTTGCGTCGGCAGCGACAGCCTGGCGGTCCGCTTCTTGCGCCAGGCGGCCCGGGCGGGAATCGCCGAGGTGGAGATCGCCCTGACCCCCGGGGACACCGCCGCGGGATTCTGGCGCGCGGTCCTGCAGAGGCACGGGGCGACTCCGATATCGGGGGGCGACATTCCCGGTCATGAGCGTTATCGTATGCCCACAACCGATGCTTTGAACCGCTGACAGGAAAGGCCCTGCGGGCCCATGGCGTTCTACACCGATTTTGCCGGGCACTACGAGAAGGTTTTCCCCTTTCGCCCCCCGACGCGCGATTTCCTGGATCGCCGCCTGCCGTTGCAGGGGCGGATCCTGGATGTGGGCTGTGGGCCGGGACACTACTGCGCCGCCCTGAATACGGGTGGGCGGCGCTGCCTGGGCATCGACCTGGATCCCGGCATGATCCGGCTGGCGGAAGAGGTCTACACGGAGACCGATTTTCGCATCCTCGGCATGGACGAGATCGGCTTCCTCGATACCGGCGGGTTTGCGGGGATCTTCTGCATTGGAAACGTTTTGCCCCATTTGCGGGGTTCGAGCCTGGCCGGCTTCGTGTTGGCGGTCAAGAAGCTGCTGGCCCCCGGCGGGATCTGGATTTTCCAGACCGTGAATTTCGACCCCCTACTGAAATCCGGCCAACAGGACCACCGTTTTCCGGTCCTGCGGCTCGAGGGCGAGAACCTGGAATTCCACCGCTGGTACGAGGACATCACCGAGACCGGGCTGGCTTTCCACACCCAGCTGGTTTCGTCCGGAGAGGTCATCTTCCAGGGTGAGGCTCCGCTCGTGCCGCACATGAGCCTGGAGTACATGCTGGGACACCAGGCGGCCGGATTCGAGCTTCTGGGCCATTTCGGCGACTTCGCCGAGACACCCTTCGACCCCGACGAATCCCGGGGAAGCGTGTACGTCTGGCGCAGAGGATAGGCGAGGCGCTCTGGCCATCACGGCCGGCAGCATGCATTATGGATGGTGACCCCGAGAGGAATCCCGACCCCGGATGGAGCTTCCCATGGACAGGATGTTCAACTCCCGATTGATTCGCATCGCAATGATTTCCCTCTTGTGCCTGGCGGCCACCGCCCTGGCGACTCCGCCGGAGGAGGGATCCGCCGTGGTGATCACGGACACCTCCGTTGACGCGGGTCCGCCGCCTGCGGCCACCCTGACGGGCGAGTTCAAATCGGCCTACGTCGTCGATGCCGACGCCGGTTGGCCCCTGGTGGCCTACCACGAGAGGGACCGTCGCCAGCCGGCATCCATGCTGAAGATGATGACCGAACTGCTGGTGCTCGAGCGCATCGCCGAAGGGGATCTGCGCTTCGAGGATCCCGTCACGGTCTCGGCCAAGGCCAGCAAGATGGGGGGATCGCAGGTCTACCTGAAGCAGGGCGAGACCTTCACCGTGCGCGAACTGCTCATGGCCCTGGCCATTCATTCGGCCAACGACGCCGCCGTCGCCCTGGCCGAGCATCTGGCCGGGTCCGTCGAGGCCTTCATCGACCTGATGAACAGCCGGGCCGAACGCATGGGCATGGCCGACAGCGAATTCCATTCGGTCCACGGCCTGCCGCCCGGCTGGCGCCAGGAACCCGACCTGACCACGGCCCGAGACCTGGCCCTGTTGGCGCGGGAACTGATCAAGCATCCGGAAGCCCTGGAGTGGGCGTCCATGGCCCATGCTCCCTTCCGCGACGGGAAGTTCATTCTGACCAATCCGAACAAGCTGGTGGGACACTACCGCGGGCTGGACGGCTTGAAGACCGGCTACACCGGGCCGGCGGGATTCTGCGTGACCGCCACCGCGGTGCAGAAGGGCAAACGTCTCATTTCGGTTGTCATGGGCTGTCCCACGGACAAGGCCCGGGCCACCGAGAGCACGCGCCTGCTCAGCTACGGATTCAACGCCTACGTCCAGGTGATCCTGGTGGAAGAGGGCGGGACGGCATTGCCTGCCTTGAAACCCGTCAAGGGCGGCAAACGTACGGAGGTTCCGTTGGCATACGCATCGTCCCTCAAGGTCAGCGTTCTGAGGGATCTCAAGGATCAGGTTACCCTGCGGTATGCCCTGCCCGAGAAGATCGAGGCCCCCCAGCCCGCAGGCGCCGTGGTGGGCCGGGCTGAAGCGGTTCTGGACGGCAGGGTCCTGGGTTCGGTGCCGGTGGTCACGGGCGAAGAGATCGTCAAGGGCAGCTGGCTGGACCGCCTGTTCCACCGCTAGGCCGCACCCCGTCACGCCGGGAGGATCAAGATCATGAGGATCCGTTTCCGGGCCCCACACGGCGCAAGGCCGTTCTTTCTGGCGGGGTTTCTCCTCGTGGCGGGAATGATCCACATGGCCGGCTGCGGCGGCCCCGTGGCCACCGGGAGCATCCAGACCTTTCCGGTGACCTTCTGGTCGGATCCCCACCTCCTGAGCCTTCAGTCCTTCGCCTCCCTTCCCGACCCCGAACAGGCCCGACGCCGCGCCCGCGGAGCCGATTTGCTGGCCCAGTCCCGCGGGGCCTCCAGGACCCGGGCCCGTCTGGAACTGCTGGGGACGGCGGTGGTGGAGGATCCGGGACTGGCAGGCGCCTGGCTGGATCTGGCGAGCCTTCTGCGATGGGTGGGGGAGGATGCACGCACCGACATCGCCTTGGTCCGGGCGGCCGAAGCCATCGCCTCACCCAACGGCCCAGTCGGCATCGACAAGCTCCAGGCCTTGAACCGCCGGCTGTCGTTGTTGCGGGCCTGGTACCATTACGATCGCGGGGAATGGCGCCTGGGGTACCGCTGGGCCAAAACCTTCTATGACCAGGAGCCCGGTGACGATGCCGCCCGCGTGATCACCGGTCTGCTCGAGGCGCGACTGGGCAATGCCGGGAAGGCGTGGGCCATCGCCAACGATATCCGCCGGACCGACAGCTTCGCCACCGAACCCGACTGGATCAACGCCTGTGTGGAGACCGCGCGCGGCCTGGATCGGGCGGCCCTCAGTTTCGTGCTCGGTCTGCGCCCGCGGGGGGAATTCCAGACGGAGTGCTGGAACGACATGGCGCTCATCGCCGAACGCCTGGGCGAGTGGTCCTTTGCCGAGCGCTGGTACCGGGAAGCGCGGGCCAGCCTGCCGCTGAACGACCCCGAGTCACTCGGGCAGATCGATCACGCGCGTCTGGGGCCGGGGCCACGGTCCTCGGCCATGCCGGTCTGGCTGGGACTGCAGGGCGCCTATGTGACGGGTTCGTTGTCGTCGTACACGGCTATGGCTCGGGAGCGGTTCCGGGCCGCGGCCTCGGGTCCGGATCGCGACAAGTGGGCGGGCGAGACCGTCAACGCGGCGGGAATCTGTCTGCGACTGGGGCTGGATGAGCTCGGGGCGCGCAAGGCCCGGGGGCTGGTGTTCGCCGCCACCGACAACCGAAACCTGGCGCTCTCGGACCTGAGAAGAGCGGCGCAGGAATCCCGGGAGCTGGGCCGCCCGGACGCCGAAGTCGAGGCGGCCCTCGGCCATCAGCTCATCCTGGCGGAAGATTTCCCTGCGGCGCTCAGCCATCTGCAGGATGCCGTGGCCCTGGATCCAGCGCAGGCCAGGACCTGGAGCGATCTGGGGCTGGTCCAGGTGACCCTGGGCGACCAGGAAGCCGCCGATCGGGCGCTGTCCCGCGCCATCGAACTCGATCCCACTCTGGCTGTCGCCTGGTTCAATCGCGGGCTGATGGCCATGCACCAGGGTGATCGGGAACGCGCGGAAGCCGACCTGACGGAGGCCGCGCGCCTGGCCCCGGACAACTCGGACATCGCGCGGTTGCTGGAGAAACTCCAAGGGGCCCGGTCGGACCGCTGACCTCGTCCGCCGTCAGGGTTGTGCGCGGCCCACGATCAGATCCAGGTAGGCGCCTTCGACCAGGTCTTCGGCTGGGATCCCCAGCTCGGCCAGCATTCGGTGGGCTTCCCGTTCTCCGTCGGCCACCGATTCTCCCTCTGCGAGAACCACTTCCAGTTCCAGGAAAGATCCCAGGCCTTCGACCTCGTCCAGGTGGATGCGCGTGCGTCCGCACATCAGCAGGCGACGGGTCTTGGCGACCACTCCCAGGACCGGCAGGGCGGCCTGCAGGGTCGCCAGCAGGGGTGCGGCCTGGGCCACGGGGGCAAGATGGTAGCGGGAGACTTTGGGCCCGGCCTGGTCGGGCCGGTGGTAGTGGATCAACTCGCCGGTGCCGTCGCCGAATTCCCGCAGCTTGAGCCGGCCTGCGGGGCAAACGAAAAACGTGTCGCGCTGGATGATGACGGTTTCGGGTTCGGTCGCCAGCTCGCGGGCCCGAGCGGCGACGGCTTCGGTATCGGTCAGGCGGGCCTTGATCTCAACGTTGCTGGGCATGACGCCTCCATGAAAACGGCGCCGCCCCTAACCCGGATTATTCATGAATGACCTACTGCGGATGGTGAAAAGCCTGTCAGACCAAGCGTTCTCGGATTTGCTCGGTCAACGTACCGCACAGGGTACGCCTTCCTCGCAACTCCTTGCGAGCCCTTGGTCTGACAGTCTTTTCCCTCATCCTCGCTACGTTCCTTCATGAATAATCCGGGCTAAGGACGGCGCCGCAGGTCAGCGGACCGGATCTCAGTCCTTGTCGCGGGGGAAGGATTTGATGGTCGGAACGCTCACGGGGTCCGACTTGATCTTCTCCAGCAGGACCGAGACCGCCTTTTCCAGCTGGGGATCCCGGCCGGCCATCAGGTCTTCGGGCAGGTTGTCCAGATCGATGTCCGGATCCACGCCGTGGTTCTCGACGTCCCACTTGCCCTGGGTGTTGAATATGCCGAACTCGGGGAAGGTCACCCCGCCGCCGTCCATCAGGAGCAGGCCGCGGGAGATGCCCACCAATCCGCCCCAGGTGCGCTTGCCGATCACCGGGCCCAGGTCGTAGTACTTGAAGTAGTAGGGCAGGGCGTCGCCGCCGCTGCCGGCGTACCCGTTGCTGATCATGGCCATGTGCCCGACGAAGGCCGTGCCGGGGGTGCGCCAATCCTGGCCGTAGCGGGGCTTCCACAGGTTGGCCAGCTTCTGGCGCAGGATGTTCATGAAGAAGTCGGGAATGAACCCGCCCCCGTTGAAGCGTTCATCGATGATCAGGCCGTCCTTGCGCAGGTTGGGATAGTAGCCCTTGGCGAAGCCCTGCTGCCCGCCCACCGCGGTGTTGGGCATGTGCAAGTAGCCGATTCCGCCCCCGGACAGTTCGTCCACGCGGCGCCGGTTCTGCTGCACCCAGGCCTCGTAGCGGATGTTGTACTCGTTGGAGACGGGCAGGACCTTGATCTCCCGGCTGTCCTTGCCGTCGGGATTGGGGCCGACCTTCAGCACGACCTCGCGTCCCACCTTGTCCACCAGCAGGCTGTACGGGTTGACGGGGGCCTTGAGTTCGATTCCGTCCACGGCGAGCAGGTACTCGTCGGGTTCGGCCCGGCTGCCCGGCTGGTTCAACGGCAGATCGGTGCCGCCGTTCCAGTCCCGGTCGGTGAAGACGCGGGCGAAACGGTAGAGTCCGTTCTCCCGGTCCAGGGTGAAATCGCAGCCCAGCAGGCCGGTGCCGATGCGCTCGGGGTGCGGCATGTCGCCGCCCCTTACGTAGCTGTGGGAGCTGCAGAGTTCGCCGATCAGCTCGCCCAGCAGGTAGGAGAAATCGGCGCCGTGGCCGACGTAGGGCACGAGCTGGCCATAGCGCTCGTACATGTGGTCCCAGTCCACGCCGTGCATGCCGGGATCGTAGAAGAAGTCCTTCTCCTGGCGCCAGGCGTCGCGGAACATCTCCTGCCATTCGGCGCGCGGATCGACCAGGGTCTTCATCTCCGCCGTGCGCAGGGGCTCGTCCGACGGTTTCTGGTCGGCCTTGGCGTCGATGATGCCGTACTGCTTACCCGACCGGTAAAAGATCTTCTTGCCGCCGTCGGCGAGGTCGTAGCCGTCGCACTTGTCCAGCACCGTCTTGACCTCGCGCTCCTTCATGTCGAAGAGCTTGAGGCTGGTGGTGGCCAACTGGTTGCCGCGGCCCCCGCCGGGGGTGAAGGGCCGGTCGAGGAAGAAGAGATTGTCGCCCGCGAAGCTCAAGCTCCGGTAGTTGCTGGGCGGAACATCCAGGGCGATGGTGCGGGAGGCCAGACCGTCGAGGTCGATGACGATCGTCTTGTCCTCCTCTTCCTTCTTCTCGTCGTCCTTCTTGTCGTCCTTCTTGTCGGCGTCGGCGTCCTCGTCCTTGTCATCGTCGCCCTTCACGGCCACTTCGTCACTCTCGGGAGGGAAGGGGTGGTCCACATCGTTCCGCAGAGGCACGACGTAAATTCCGTCCATATTGTCCCAGATGGGCTTGAGGTCGAACCCACCCAGGGTGGGGTTGAAGTTGCGGGAAGAAGCGAAGAACAGGAAGTCCCCCTTGTCGTCGAAACAAGGCTGGGAATCGTTGGTGAAATCGGAGGTCACGCGGGTGACCTTTCCGGTGTCCAGGCTGTACAGGAAGATCGATCCGAAGTTGTTGGCTTCGGTGCCGGCATAGACGACCCAGTCCGAACCGGGGCTCCAGGCGAAATCGTTGATTTCGTTCGCGACGCTCTGATCGATCTTCTTGATCTTGCCGTCTTCGGCGTCGATCAGCCACAGGTTCATGGCCGCATCGCTCAACAACAGGTGCTTGCTGTCGGGGGACCACGCCAACCCCTGGGGCCAGGCGAAGTCCTTGTGGGTCAGCATTTTATCCTCGCCCAGACCGTCGGCGGGCCGGATGGCGACCTCGTAGCCGGATTGGGGATTCTTCGCCCGCTGCGCGTCGCTCAGATAGGCGATCCATTTGCCGTCGGGCGACCACTCGGCGGCGCGTTCCCGGACGCCGGGGGTCTGGGTGAGGTTGCGCACCGGGCCCTTTTCCGCGGGCACGGTGAACAGCTCGCCGCGGGCCGTGAAGACGGCCCGCTTGGCGTCCGGCCCGATGCCTGCGCTCTCAATGAGCTCGCCGACCGACTTGAGCTGCGGGCGGGAAGCGGTGTTGTCGCTGGACAGGGCGATCTTCAGCCGCGTGCTCTTCTCGGTCTTGAGGTCAAGTACCCACAACCAACCGCCGTTCTCGTAGACGATGGCGCCGGGGCCCTGGCTCGGGTACTTCACGTCGTATTCGTCGTGATGGGTGATCTGGCGATCCTGGCCGGTCTTCATGTCGTGGGCCCAGATCTGCAGGTTGCCGCCGCGGTCGCTGGTGAAGTACACCGTGTCGCCCTGCCACATGGGGAAGTGGTCGCTGCCTTCCCAGTCGGTCAGGCGGGTGGATTTGCCCTGCTTGAAGTCGAAGAGCCAGATGTCCTGGGCCATGCCGCCCTTGTAACGCTTCCAGGTACGGTTTTCGCGGGTGATGCGGTTGTAGGCGATGCGGGTGCCGTCGGCGTTGTAGCTGGACAGGCCGGCGGTGGGCAACGGAAGAAATCGCGGCAAGCCGCCACCGACCTCGACGGTGAATAGCTGCAGATCCCGCCCCGTGTTGCTCTGGCGCGGAGACTGGAAGCGGATGCTCTTGCCGTCGGGCTGCCAGTCGATGACCCGGTCCCAGCCGGGGTGGTAGGTCAGGCGCCGGGGGGCGCCGCCCTCGGTGGGAATGAGGTAGACGTCGTTGTTGCCGTCGTAATTGCCGGAAAAGGCGATGGATTTGCCGTCCGGGCTGAACTTCGGCTGGCTCTGGAAACCTTCGCTGCTGGTCAGTCGCGTTGCCCTGCCGCCGGTGCTGCTGACGGTCCACAGATTGCCGGCGTAGGTGAAGACGATCCTGGCCCCGTGGATGTCCGGGTTGCGCAACAGACGCATGTCCATGTGGTCGGGGGCCTCGAGGACGGGATCGGCGGCAAGGGTCGCCAGGGGTGCGGCCATCGCGCAGAGGCCGAGGGTCAGGATCAGCAGACGCATTTTCATGGGTTTCCTCCGGCTGCCCTGGGCGGCAGCAAGCGTTCGGGAAGATGGTCGACGGAGTAGATCAGACCGGCGATGGCCGCGGTATTCCGTGCCATCTCGTCGGGGTCGACCTTGTCATAGGTGTCGGCTCGGCTGTGATGAAGGGCGAAATAACCGGACCCGTCCACGTGGTGGCCGATTCCGGGGACGCCTGCGGCGGCGAGGGGGCCAACATCGACCCCGGATCCGCCCGGTCCGACCGACCAGTGGTCCGGCGCGATCCGGGCCAGGGGCGCGGCCAATTCGGCCACCCGGGCGACGACGGTGCTGTCGGCCTGGACGCTGAATCCCCGAGGCGCAAAACCGCCCCCGTCGCTCTCCATCACGAGAACGTGCCGGTCCAATTCCTGCCGATGGGCTTCGAGATAGGCGCGGCCGCCAAATCCGCCCATTTCCTCGCAGGCGTAGAACACAACCCGGATGGTACGGCGCGGGCGCCGGTCTTGTTGCAACTGGAGACGGGCCGCGGCCAAGGCCAGGGTCACGCCCGTGCCGTCGTCGCTGGCGCCGGTTCCCACGTCCCAGGAATCAAGGTGGCCGGCGACCAGGATGATCTCTTCGGGCGCCTCGCTGCCGCGAATTTCGCCGATGACGTTGAAGTTGGTGACGTCTTCGTGGTTGGCCGCCTCCAGGTGCAACCGCACGCGGGGGTTCATGCCCCTGCCGGCCATGCGGAACAGGCGGTCGGCGTTCTCCACGGTGACCGCGGCGATGGGGATGCGGGGGGCGTCGTCGGCGTAGCGCATCATGCCGGTGTGGGGCGCGCCCAGGCTGCGGTCGGTGACCGAGCAGATCAGGCACGCCACCGCCCCGTGGCGGGCCGCGGCGCTGGCTCCGCCCACGCGGTAGCGGACGGTCTTGCCGTAGCCTTCCCAGGGTGGGTTGAAGAGAACGATTTTCCCGGCGGCTTCGTCTGCCCGCCGTTCCAGTTCGTCGAAATCGCGCACGGCCAGGATCTCGGCCTCCACCTCGCCGTCGCCGGTGCCGTCGCTCAGGCCCAGGGCGCACAGGTCCAGGTCGAATGGCACCGGGCCCAACACGCGGCCCCATTCCCGGCCACGGGTCCAGTGGGGCACGGTGACGGGCTCAACCCACACGCTGTCGCAGCCTGCCCGGCGCATGGCCTCCTGAGCCCAAACGACGGCGCGTTCGTAGCCCGGAGAGCCCGCGAGCCGCGGACCGACGGTGGTGCAAAGGTCACCCAACAGATCGTAGGCGTAGGTGTCGTCGAGGCCGGCCCGGACCAGTTGATTCAAGCCGGATTGGTTCGTGGCGCTGTCTCCGGGAACGGGTTCGCCGCAGCCGGACCACAAAAGGGCAGGCAGCAGCAACAAGGGAAGCATTCGGCGCATGGCGGTGGGCTCCAGATGGTGAAAAGGGGAGGGAAATACAACGCCGGCATCCTAGCGGAGAAACTGCGGCCCGACAAGGAAAACCGGAGCCGAGCAGGCTCGATTCGGGTTGACTCCGGTTCCGCGAGCGACTTCCTTACTAAGGACGGGATGAGACCCCTGACGGGAGGCCCCATGGACCGCTCTGCGGATTATGGTGATGCTGCGGGTCCGCGGGCCCTGCACAACGTTCCCGACAAGCTGCTGTTGAACATCTTCAACAGTGTCGATTATGCAGTCCTGGCCGTCGATCTCGACGAACGGGTCCTGACCTTGAACGCCGCCGCCCTTTCCTTGTTGAACCCGTATCCCTCCCAGATTGTCGGCCGGCCGGTCGAGGAAGCCTTGCGCAGCGAGCAAGGGAGTGTATTCGCTCTGTTGCAGAGGGTCCTGCGTCGAAACCGGGCCGTCCCGGGCCGAGAGGTTGTGATCGTGGACGGGATGGGCCGTCCGGTCCCTCTTTGGTGCTCCGTCTTACCCCTGCACAGTTCCGAGGGAAAAACCCTGGGGGCCGTGATCACCCTGCGACCGGCCTCGACCGTGCTCCAGGATGAGAACCTTGATGGGGAGACTGACGATGCAGGAGACGCCCTCGCCGGGATCGTCACCGGCGACCCCCACATGCGCAAGTTGTTCCAGATCCTGCCCACCATCGCCCGCAGCAACAGCAGCGTGTTGATCCTGGGCGAGACGGGTACCGGCAAGAGCCTGCTGGCCAAGGCGATGAGCTCAGCGGCCGTCGCCGTGGTCCCTTCGTTGCGGTCAACTGCGCCGCCCTGCCCGAAACCCTGCTGGAGTCCGAGTTGTTCGGCGCCCGGGCGGGAGCTTATACCGGTGTGACCAGGGACCGACCGGGCAGGCTGGCCGCGGCAAACGGCGGCACCCTCCTCGTGGACGAGATCGGTGATGCGCCCCTGGCCGTCCAGGTCAAGTTGCTGCGCGTGCTTCAGGAACGCGTATACGAGCCCCTGGGAGAAGTCCGTCCGGTGCCCTGCGACGTGCGGTTCATCACGGCCACGCACCAGGATCTCGAGGCCTTGGTAAACAGCGGGGCCTTCCGCAGGGATCTGTACTTTCGCGTCAATGTCTTGAAGGTCGAGCTTCCTCCTCTGCGGGACCGGAAGGGGGATATTCCCCTCCTTGTCAGACGGTCACTGGCCCGGTTGTTCCAGGGTCGAGGCAAGCGGGTGGTCGGGGTGTCGTCGAGGGTACTCGAGATCCTCAACAACTATGACTATCCCGGGAACATCCGGGAACTCGAAAACATCCTCGAACATGCCGGGGTGATGTGCCCGGAGGACATCATCGAGGTGGAACACCTGCCCGAGAAACTGCGCCTGAAGCCCCGGAAATTCACGGTACCGGACCAGGCCGACCCCGATCCCCTCGACCGGATCCAGGCGGAGTACATCCGGGAAGCCCTGGAGCGGCACGACGGCCACCGCGGCCTCACCGCCCGGGAGTTGGGAATGCACCGATCCACCCTCAATCGCAAAATACGCAAACTGGGCCTGGAACCTCCGGCGATGGACGGTCGCAATCTCCGCGGTTCGAAGAGGCCGCCGAAAGACGATTGAGGCAGGGTTGCGTCAGCCCGAACCGACACCGTCGCAATTGTGCGGCATTATGATTTGTCGCCCTGGGGGTTGATTCCTATAACTTGTTGAAAAATAATAAAATAACTTAACTTTGATTATCCTTTGTTTGGGTGTGAAACTTGCCTTGGTGGGGTGTGATGACACGGTTCGCAAGGGCGATCCAACGACTCAACTGGAGGTGTGACGGATGAGCGACAACAATGGCTACAACCCTTTCGCCATGGCTCAGGCCGAGTTCGACCGGGTTGCCAAGGGCATCGGTCTGGACTCGGGCGCGGTCGAACTGCTGCGCAATCCCATGCGCGAGTATCAGTTCAGCATTCCGGTACGGCTGGACGACGGGACGACCCAGGTATTCCGCGGTTTCCGCGTCCAGCACAACGACGCCTGCGGCCCCTGCAAGGGAGGCATCCGCTTCCATCCCCAGGAGACCATCGACACGGTGCGGGCCCTGGCCATGTGGATGACCTGGAAGTGCGCCGTGGCGGACATCCCCCTGGGCGGCGGCAAGGGCGGTGTGGTCTGTGATCCCCACCATCTGAGCCCGCGGGAGCAGGAGCAGATCTGTCGCGGCTGGATCCGCCAGGTGTGTCGCGACATAGGGCCCAACCGTGATGTGCCCGCTCCGGACATCATGACCTCGGCCCAGCACATGCTGTGGATGCTCGACGAGTACGATGTCATTCACGGCGGCCACTATCCCGGATTCATCACCGGCAAACCCGTGGGCATGGGCGGCTCCCTCGGTCGCACCCAGGCCACGGGATACGGGGTCGTCTACACCCTGCGCGAGGCCCTCAAGGAGCTCTCTCTCGAACCGGACAACACGACGGCCAGCGTCCAGGGCTTCGGCAACGTGGCCCAGTACGCCATCGAACTTTATCACCGCCTTGGGGGCACGACCGTCTGCGTGTCCTGCTGGGACGAGAACGAACAGATCAGCTACTCGTACCGCAAGAAGGACGGGGTGGATCTGAAGGAGCTGCGCTCGGTGACCGACGGCTTCGGGGGCATCGACCGCAAACGTGCATCCGATCTGGGCTACGAGGTCCTCAAGGGTGGGGAATGGCTGGCCCAGGAGGTGGACATCCTGATGCCGAGCGCCATCGAAAACCAGATCACTGGCGACAACGTGACCGAAATCCACAAGCGGGTACGGGTGATCGCCGAGGGCGCCAACGGCCCCACCACCCCCGAGGCCGACAAGGTGCTCAAGGACCATGGGGTCTTCGTCATCCCGGATTTTCTGGCCAATGCCGGCGGGGTGACCTGCAGCTACTTCGAACAGGTGCAGAGCAACCTGAACTACTACTGGGAACTGGGCGATGTCCTGGGCAAGCTCGATGTCAAGATGACATCGGCCTACCACGACGTCAGCAAGGTGGCCCGCCGGCAGAAGGTGCCCATGCGCGATGCGGCCTACATGGTGGCCATCGGCAGGGTGGCATCGGCCTGTCGCGACCGCGGCTGGATTTGACCCGGGCCGATCCCGGCAGACTGGAGGCCCATCGTGAATGAGAAGGGCGAGGCGCTCATTCCCCGCTTCTCGCGGGGTACCTGGGAATCCGGCGAGGTCATCACCCGCATCGGGGCGGGTGAGGTCGGCGGGAAGGCCTCGGGTCTGTGGCGGATCCAGACCGAACTGCTCGACAAGCTCGACTCGCTGGAATTCCCGGACATCCAGGTCACCGTGCCGCGTATGGTGATCCTGGGCACCGAAGTTTTCGATTCCTTCATGGACCTCAACGGGCTGCGCGAGGAAGTGGCCGGCGACGTGAGCGATGCTTCCGTCGCCCAGGCCTTCGCCGGGGCCACCCTGCCGCCCGAAATCCTGGGGGACCTGCGCGACTTCATCGCTCAGGTCAACTCCCCCCTGGCCGTGCGCTCGTCGAGCCTGTTGGAGGACGCCCTGGGGCACCCCTTCGCCGGGGTGTTCGCAACCAAGATGATCCCCAACAACCAGCTCGACTCCGACAGCAGGTTCCAGGCCCTGACCAACGCCATCAGGTTCGTCTACGCATCGACCTTCATGAGCGATGCGCGGGAGTACTTCAAGGCTACCGGCCTGGACCACGAAAGCGAAAAGATGGCTCTGGTCCTGCAGGAGGTGGTCGGCAATCGCCACGGTGACCGGTTCTACCCGCTGATGTCCGGCGTGGCCCGGTCCTTCAACTACTTCCCTCGGGAGCCGCCCAGCCCACTGACGGGGTCGTCAACCTGGCGCTTGGGCTCGGCCGACAAATCGTCGACGGGGGATTGACCTGGTCCTACAGCCCTGCCTACCCGGCCGCCCCGCCTCCGTTCAACAGCATCACCGATCGCATGCGCAGCACCCAGAACGAGTTCTGGGCCGTGAACATGGGGCCGACCCCGGTGCCCGACCCCATGGGGGAAACGGAATATTTGGTCTCCGCCGGCCTGATCGAGGGGGCGGAGGACGGCGTTCTGGATCACCTGGTGTCGACCTATGATCCCAGCAACGATCGGCTGCGGATGGGCAACCGGTCCGACGGCCCGGTGGTGCTCGATTTCGCCCCGATCCTGGTTGGGGAGACCATCGCCCTCAACGGTCTGTTGCGCAGGCTCTTTCCCTTGGCCGAACGCACCGCAGGGTGCCCGGTGGAAATCGAATTTGCCCTGGACAAGGATAGCGACCAGTGGGGCGGCTACCGGCTCTGTCTGCTCCAGATGCGGCCCATGATGGTGCCGGAGGGGGATTCCCGCCTGGTGCCGGCGGAGCTGGGCGACAGCAGGGTCGTGGTCGCCGCCGACCGGGCCCTGGGACACGGCGCGCGTGAGGACATTCGCGACGTGGTCTACCTCAAGCCTGCCGCCTTCGACCCGTCCCGGACCCGGGCCATCGCGGAGGAGGTCGCCGGCTTCAACTGCACGTTGGTGGCCGAAGGCCGGCCCTACGTGCTGATCGGGTTCGGGCGCTGGGGCAGTTCCGATCCCTGGCTGGGCGTGCCGGTGACCTGGGGACAGATCACCGGGGCCAAGGTCATCGTTGAGACGACCACCCGGGGCATGACGCCTGAAGCCAGCCAGGGAGCCCATTTCTTCCACAACATCATCGGGCTGGGGGTCTACTATCTGACCGCCCGGGGCGACGAGAACAGCCGCATCGACTGGAGCTGGCTGGACGCCCAACCGGTCGCCGGCGAGACAGGTCATGTGCGCCACGTGCGCCTGTCCAAACCCCTGGAAGCCAAGGTCGACGGGCTCGCCGGCCTGGGCCTCCTGCGAAGGAGTTCATGATGGACGAGGTCCAGGATCTGCTCGGTGCCCTGCGCGAACGCGCAAAGGAATTGAACTGCCTCTACCGGGTGGAAAAGGCGCTGGCGGTGGTCAGCGGGAGCCCGGGTTCCATCATCGACGAGGTGTTGGACGCCATCGGCCCCGGTTGGCAATACCCCGAGATCTGCGAGGCGCGGTTGTTGCTGGACGGGGAGGAGTGGGCGACGCCGGGATTCCACAAAACTCCCTGGACGCTGAGCATTCCGATCACCGTCCAGGGGGAGGTCGTGGGCGCCTTGGCTGTCTGCTATACGGAAGCGCGGCCCCATGAGGACGAAGGCCCGTTCCTCAAGGAGGAAATCCGGCTCATCCAGAGCCTGGCCGATCGGCTGGGCCACTGGGTTCTGTATCGCAAACTCGAGAGCATAGGGCAAAAGTGGCGGGAAATCGGTTCGGCCGAAGCGAGGGACACCACGCCGAGTTGGCAGATCCTGGTCGACCTGCTCAGGGAGACGGATGAGGCCTTGTATGTCCGCATCTCACGCAAGATGCTCAACCACCTGTGCAGCATCGGCCTGGCGGAGGCGCAGAGCATGCTGTGCGGAATCGACGCGGACCATGACCCGGTCAATGCCGGGACCGGGGAATGCAATGTCCCCGAGCGCCACATCGCCTCCGACCATCCCCTGCTGGTTTCCGGCCGACCCTTCGATGTGGCGGCCAGGAACCTGAGCCCCGAAGAAATCATTTTGCGGGTGCAGCGCTGGGTGCAGGAGGACAAGGCGGGGATTTTCCTTAAGGTTCTCGACGGTCCGCGATCGACCCTGATCGAGCTGCGCGAGGCCCTGCGTCGGTTCCATAAGATCGCGCCCAACGGGGTCGGTCTGCCGATCTCCACTCTCAAGAGCGTGCGCGTGGCTCTCAGTCAGAGGGTGTTGACCGAGCAGCTGGATTTCGTGCAGACGGCCAAGGACCATGTGTCGGTGGAATTCTTTCGACAGATCATGGATCGCATCGTCATGGCCGACGATAGCCACGGCAAACTTGGCGGCAAGGCGGCCGGCATGCTCCTGGCCCACCAGATCCTCCAGAACTACGGAACCAAGGCCTCGGAATCGGAGGAAGAAGTCGGTTCCGCCGAGAAGGCCCGGGACAGCAAGGTTTTGGCGTCGGTCCGGTTGCCTCGCACCTGGTATATCGCCTCGGACGCGGTCCTGGATTTCATCGCCTACAACGACCTCGAGGATCTGCTGCACCAGAAGTACAAGAGCATCGACGAAGTTCGGCGCGACTACCCGAACATCATCCGCCTGTTCAAGAACTCGACCTTCCCTCCCGAGCTGGTCAAGGGGATGGGCGCGGTACTGGACGAGTTTCAGGGTGTTCCCCTGATCATCCGCAGCTCCAGCCTGCTTGAGGACCGGGTCGGGTCGGCCTTCTCCGGCAAGTACAAGAGTCTGTTCCTGCCCAACCAGGGGACCAAGCAGGAGTGCCTGGAGGCGCTGTTGGATGCGGTGGCGGAGGTGTATGCCTCCATGTTCGGGCCCGACCCCATCCAGTACCGGCGTGAGCGCGGGGTTCTGGAGTACGACGAACAGATGGGCGTCCTGATCCAGGATGTCGTCGGCAAGCGGGTGGGCAGGTACTTCTTCCCGGCTTTCGCGGGGGTGGCTTTTTCCCGGAACGAGTTCCGCTGGTCCCCGCGAATTTCGCGCGAAGACGGACTGGTGCGCATGGTCCCCGGCCTGGGCACGCGGGCGGTAGACCGCACCGACGACGACTACCCGTGCCTGCTCGTGCCGGGAAAGCCGGACCTGAGGGTGAATTTGGCGATCGATGAGATCATCCGTTATTCGCCCCGTCGCCTCGACGTGGTCAACCTCGAAATGAACTGCTTCGAGACCTTGGAATTGCAGGACCTTCTGAATGAAGTGGGCGAAGAGTATCCGATGCTGACCCAGATCTTCTGTGTCCGCGAGGGCGATCACCTGTCCCGCCTGATCAGCAATCTCTTCGATCCGACCGGGCACGCTCTCGTCGCCTGCTTCGAGGGACTGCGCGGACGATCCGAGTTTGTCCTGCAGATGCGTGAGACCTTGCGCATCCTGGAGGAGGATCTCCGTTGCCCCGTGGATGTGGAATTCGCTCACGATGGAGAACATCTCTACCTGCTGCAATGCCGGCCCCAGAGCCAAGCCGACCTGGTGGCCCCATCGCCCATTCCCCGGGACATTCCCGCTGGCGACATCGTCTTCAGCGCCGACCGCTATGTTTCCAACTGCCGGATTCCGGAGGCCAAGTACGTGGTCTACGTGGATCCCGACCGGTACGGGGAGCTGAGCACCGCAGCCCTCATGAAACGGGTGGGACGGGCCGTTGGCGAACTCAACAAGCTGCTGCCGAAGAAACAGTTCATCCTGATGGGGCCGGGCCGCTGGGGCAGCCGGGGGGACATCAAACTCGGTGTCAGCGTCACTTATGCCGACATCAACAGCACCTCCCTCCTGATCGAGGTCGCCCGGCGGAAAAGCAACTATGTGCCGGATGTCTCCTTTGGCACGCATTTCTTCCAGGACCTGGTGGAGGCGGGCATCGGCTACCTGC
>Ga0210044_10003276_pt1 | contig 23225 bp, 24 predicted proteins | sample CryGey13umfilter_2_FD_183959 | JGI IMG/M metagenome (GOLD analysis project Ga0210044, IMG submission 183959) | Groundwater microbial communities from aquifer in Utah, USA - Crystal Geyser 4/9/14 3 um filter (SPAdes) (version 2) | ecosystem: Environmental > Aquatic > Deep subsurface >... | reverse complement strand
TTCCGCCCGGTACTGTATCTCTCCGGCGTAAGTAGGGCTGACGGTAGTTATCAGGTCGGCGAATATCAGGCCTGCTTTCATGAAATTAATCCCGCCGTAATATTCCAGGCGCTCCGGAGTAAAATCCTGCCAGGAGAACCCCGCTTTGAGCAGGGTTTCTTTCGGGAACATCCCCTGGTAGGCTATATTGTGGACGGTGAACACCGAGGCGGTCTTGGAGAAGAAAGAGTCCAGCCGGGAAAGGGTGCGCAGGTAAGCGGGGACCAGGCCGGTCTGCCAGTCGTGGCAGTGGATAATGTCGGGCTTGAAACCTATGAATTTTGCGCCCTCCAGCACCGCGCGCGAGAAAAATATAAACCGCTCGTCATTGTCCTCAAAATCCCCCGCGGCGCTGCGGTACATCCCCGGCCGGTCGAAATACTTGGGATTCTCTATAAAATAGACGGCCACCTTCCCCCACTGGACGCGGCTCATGGTAGCGGTCTCGACGTGGTTGCCCATGGGGATGAGGAAACTTCCTCCGGCGGCTTTAAGAGAGAAGGCGCCTCCCCCGACATTGCGGTAGCGCGGCAAAAACAGCACTACTTCCGTGCCTTCCGTCCTGGAAAAAACCTGGGAGAGAGCCCCGGTCACGTCGGCCAGGCCGCCGGTCTTGCAGAAGGGAAAAGCTTCGCTCGCCGCGATCAGGATTTTCATGGTTTCTCCTCTAAATCTTAAATGTCTTCCCGGAATTCAGGATCTCCGCCGCGTCCTCCGGGGAGACGGTGTTAATATAGAACCCGGTGCCCCACTCAAAACCGGCTACGTGCGTAAGTTTGGGCATTATCTCGATATGCCAGTGATAATGCTGCGCCTCCGGCTCCCGGACCGGCATGGTATGAACGATAAGATTATAGGACAGGTCCGGCAGAGAAACTGAAAGTTTCCGCAGGGTGTCTTTAAGGATTTCCGCCAGGGCGCCGGTTTCATTTTCCGGCATGTTCTCGAAATGGCTGGCATGCTTCTTCGGCAGTATCCAGGTCTCAAAGGAAAAACGGCTGGCGTAGGGAGCAACGGCCAGGAAAGAGGGGTTCTCTGCCACTACGCGGCGCCGGAACGCGGTTTCCTCGGTCACTATATCACAAAAAACGCAGGTTCCGCGCTCAAGATAGTATTGAGCCGCGCCGTCTATCTCCTGCGCCACCCTGAGCGGGGCCATTGGCATGGCTATTATCTGCGAATGCGGATGCATAAGGCTCGCCCCGGCGTTGCGGCCATGGTTCTTGAAGATCATCACGTATTTTATCCGCGGATCTTTTTTTATTTCTTTCACGCGCAGGATAAAGGTGTTGAGCACTTCGCCCATGGCCTCCGGGGAAAGCTCTTCCAGCCGGCTCCCATGGTCGGGGGTCTCTATGACCACCTCGTGAAAGCCCATCCCGTCCATGCGGTTATAGATGCCCTCGCGGCGGTTATCGGAAGACCCCTCGGAGGTCAGCGCCGGATATTTATTCCGCACTACGCGCAGGCGCCAGCTTCCCGCGGCTCCGGGCAGCGAATAAATAACGGGAGGGGTGAGGTCCTCGTTGCCGGCGCAGAAAGGACAAACATGACCGCTCCCGTCCTGGTGCGCCCCCAGCCGGAAATCATTGGGCCGCAAGCCGCGCTCGGAGGCTATTATAACCCAGCGGCCGAAGACGGGATCTTTTCTTATTTCAGGCATTGTAAAAAGTAAACGTCAAAAACCAAAAAAGCCGTTTTAGAGCGGCTTTTCCCCGGTTTCGTCGGAGGCCTGTCCGGAGAATTCGGCCTCCGCGGCCGGCTCTTCCGCGGTTTCTGCCCGCACGGGGGAGTTCTGCCCCTCTAATTCCGCGGGCTCTGTTTCTTCGGTGGCCGACGCGGCTTCTTCGCTTTCAGCCGGAGCCGCACCGGCCTCTTCGGTTGCTTCCGGGGCCGGCCCAGCTTCTTCAGTTTCAGCCGAGGCCCCCTCGATTTCTCCGGTTTCTGCCAAGGCGGCCTGCGCCGGGTCCGGCGGCGGGGCGCCCTCGGCGACAGGCTCCGGGATAGATTCCTCTTCAACAAGCTCCACCGCGGTCGACTGCGCGGCGGCCGCCATGTTCTCTATATTAAAGCTTTCCAGCTTCGGCATATCGTCCAGGGAATTAAGACCGAACTGGCGCAAAAACTCGCTGGTGGTTCCATAAAGTATCGGGCGGCCTATGCTCTCTCTGCGGCCCACCACGGTAATAAGCCTGCGCTGTGATAGCGTTTCAAGAGGGCCTATCACTTCAACCCCGCGGATGGCTTCTATTTCGGCCCGGGTGAGCGGCTGCTTATAGGCTATTATGCAAAGGGTCTCCAGCGCGGCCTGGGTAAGGCGCACCGTCATTTTATTCTGATAAAGTTTACGCACCCACAGGCCGTATTCGGGCCGGGTAGCCAGCTGCCAGCCGCCGGCCACCTGCATTATCTGCAGCGTGCGGCCTTCTTCATCATAACTGCTGCGCAGTTCGGAGAGAGCTCTTTCCAGGCGCTCTTTGTTCTTTATTTCACAAAGCTGGGCTATGCGGCTCACCGGCAGCGGCGCGTCCGTAATGAACAACAGGGTCTCAAGCACTTTTTTAAGTTCGATGTCTTCCATAGTACCTCATAAAAGAAAAATAAAAAAACAGCCGGTAATTCGTTATCAGTCGCCGGAACCCGGGGAGGGTTCCCCGGCCTGCACGCCGGTACCCGATGACTTTTGCTTTGCTGCCTCCGGCTCCGCTGCCGAGGCTGCTGCCGCAGGCTCCGGCGCTGGCGCAGCGGCCTGGACGGGGGCGGGGTAAATCCGGACCTCGGTATAAGCTTCGTCCTGCGAGACCATTATTTTCCGCTGTTTCACGAGCTCAAGCAGGGCCATAAAACAGGTTATAACCCCCAGGCGCTTGGTCTCCGAGGCGAATACATCGTCCAGCAGCAGCCACTCCCGCCCTTCCAGCATCTTCTCTATCTTCGCGACCCGCGACCCTATAGGGAAAGGCTCGCCCTGGACGCCCCGGCTGGGCTCGGCCCGCTCAAAAGCGCGCTTTACCGCGTCCATCAGGGCGCTAAAATCAAGGTCCAGGAACTTCTCCTCGCTTGAGAAAACCGGTGAGCCGCGGTAAAAGGCGTCCTTGAAGCGCGCAAAGCGCCAGTTCATCTCTTTTGAAGCTTCTTTGTAGCGCTGGTACTCTTCGAGCATGGAAACAAGCGCGCCGCGCGGGTCTGGCCCGCTCTCGCCTTCGGGCCGCTCGGGCGCGGGCAGGAGCATCTTCGCCTTTACCTGCATAAGAGTGGCCGCCATCACCAGAAATTCTCCGGCTACCTCAAGGTTCAGGCTCTTCATAACTTCCAGGTACTGCAGATACTCGGAAGTGATCTGCGATATCGGGATGTCGTAGATATCCAGGTTGTTCTTTTTGATGAGGTGCATCAACAGGTCAAGCGGGCCCTCAAAGTTTTCCAGATGTATGTCTATTGCGTTCATTTTTACCTTTACAGTTTAAAAGCGGCGCGCACTCTAGCCATCATTTCTTCGGCCCTGGCGGCGGCTTGCGCCCCGCCGGCGGCAAGTATCTCGTCGGCGGCGGCCCCGGCCGCCACGGTCTGCCTGCGGCTGCGCTGCTCGGCCATCGGTCCGCTCATCAGCTCTATCAGGTGTTTTTTGCAGGCCCCGCAGCCTATTTTACCTTCGGAGCACTCTGCCTTGCGGGCGGCCCAGCCGGTATTGTAAAGCTTATGAAAAGCGAACACCACACAGCCTTCCGGGTGGCCCTTATCATCCACTTTTAGCTTGAGCGGGTCGGTGAACATCTTCTTCACCTTGCCCTCGAGGGCTTTGGGCTCCTCGCCAAGCTCCACGGTATTGCCGTAGGATTTTGACATCTTGCGGCCGTCAAGGCCGGGAACCATAGGCGCGCTGGTGAGCAGCGGCTCCGGGGCAAAAAGTATCTCCTGCTTGACCGTATGGTTGAAACGGCGGGCTATCTCGCGGGTCAGCTCCAGGTGCGGAAGCTGGTCACGGCCCACCGGCACGTATTTTGCCCCGTACATTAAGATATCGGCGGCCTGGAGCACCGGGTAGCCGAGAAAGCCGTAAACGGCCATATCGGAATGCAGCGCAAGCTCGTCGGCGTCATGGCCGTGGGCCTCGGCCAGCTGCTTCGTTATTCCCTCGGCCTTCTTCATCTTGTCTTCCTGCCCTTTATACTTCTGTTTATAAAGTTCCTGGAGCTGCTCTTTAAAGGTCGGGTTCCGCAGCAGCCAGCTTACAGGGGTCAGCATGCCTAGCAGCATGAAAAGCTCGGCGTGCGCCTTTATGTCGGACTGGCGGAAAATAACGCATTTGGCCGGGTCCAGGCCGGCGGCCAGCCAGTCGGCCGCCATCAGGCGCGCGTTCTCGCGCATCGCTGCTGTTTCCTCGTGCGAGGTGGTCAGCGCGTGCCAGTCGGCCACAAAAAAATAGCAGTCGTATTTATCCTGCAGTTCCACCCAGTTCTTCAGCGCGCCCCAGTAATTCCCCAGATGCAGCCGGCCGGTGGGCCTCATGCCGGAAACTACCACGGGTTTCTTGTTGTTTTCCATAATCAGCCTATGTAAATTCCCAAATACGCCAGCAAAGAAAGCGCGAGCGCCAGCGGCGGGATTATAAGGAACTTTATCAGCCCTGTAAAAACCAGCGCTATTATTATATAAACCCCGTACGGAAGATGCTTTTCATAGTGTTCCAGCCAGCTCCCTTTGAGCAGCCCCAGCGCCACCTGGCTGCCGTCCAGCGGATATACCGGGATAAGGTTGAACATGGCCAGCGCCAGGTTAATTATTACCCCGAAGCCGGCCATCCGCATAAGGGTGTAGGACATATCTTCTCCAAGAAGGCCGAAGGTCAGGAATTTAAAGGCAACGGAGAAAACCAAAACCAGGAAAATATTTGAAAGCGGGCCGCTAAGAGCCACCATAGCCATGTCCGCGCGGGGACTGCGCATGCGGTACGGGTTCACAGGCACCGGCTTGGCCCAGCCTATAGTAGGCAGGTGCATCATAGCGCAGGCCACCGGAACCAGCACCGTACCGATGGGGTCTATATGCGGCAAAGGGTTTAAAGACAACCTCCCCGAAAGATAAGCGGTATCGTCACCACGCCTGAAGGCCGAATACCCATGGGCAAATTCGTGGAAAATGACGGAGAAAACCAGCACAGGTATCTGTAAAATCCAATCCATATAATTGTGATTATATTAATTATGGGCCCTAATGGGAAAGAAGAGCGGGCCTGCGGGCATAAACCGGCCCGGCAGCCGAAAGAGCGCTTGCCGAACCGGCGCTGGAATCCCCCGTTCTTTTTAGTATAATTTGTTTGGATTTGGCGGGGCTATAATAATGAAAAAGATAAAAGAACTTATAAGCAGCAGGAAGGCTAAAGTAGGCATAGTAGGCATGGGCTACGTGGGCCTGCCGCTGGCCATGGAATTTGCCAAGGGCGGCTTTGCCGTGACCGGCTTCGAGGTGGACGCCCAGAAAGTGCGCGACCTGGAAGCGGGCCAGTCCTATATTCCCGATGTACCCTCCAGCGAGCTCGGCCCCATTGTAAAAAAAGGCCTCCTGACGGCCACCCTCGATTTCTCCGGGCTCAAAAAACAGGACGCCGTAATAATCTGCGTACCCACCCCCCTGCGCAAGAGCAAAGATCCAGACGTTTCCTATATAGTGGCCTCGGTCCGGGAAGTGCGCAAATATATGCGCCGCGGCCAGATAATAGTGCTGGAAAGCACTACCTATCCCGGAACTACCAAAGAACTGGTAAAACCCATGCTTGAGCTTGGCGGCTTTGTCGCCGGCAAAGATTTCTTCCTGGCCTTCTCCCCGGAGCGAGTGGACCCGGGGAATAAGAAATACGGGGTTAAAAACACCCCTAAAGTGGTAGGCGGGCTTACCCCGGCCTGCACAGAACTGTCCGGCATGCTCTATAGGTCCGTAATAGACAAAGTCCTGGAAGTTTCCAGCACAGAAGCGGCCGAGCTGGTAAAGCTGCTTGAAAACACCTTCCGCGCCGTCAATATAGGCATGATGAACGAAATGGCCCTGATGTGCGGCAAACTCGGCCTGAACGTCTGGGAAGTCATAGAGGCGGCTGCCTCAAAACCGTTCGGCTTTATGCCTTTCTATCCCGGCCCCGGCATAGGCGGCCACTGCATACCGCTGGACCCCCACTACCTCGGCTGGAAAATGAAAACGCTTAATTTCGAACCCCGCTTTATAGAGCTGGCCGGCGCTATAAATTCTTCCATGCCGGACCATGTTGTGACGCGCCTCGGGGCGATACTCAATACCCGCGGCAAAGCGCTGAGCAGGTCCAGAATACTGATGATAGGCATGGCCTACAAAAAAGACATTTCAGACTCCCGCGAAAGCCCGGCCCGGGACGTTCTCACCCTGCTGGAGAAAACAGGGGCCAAAGCAGATTATTATGACCCCTATGTGCCGGAAACCGAGCTGGAAGGTGAAGTTCGCCGCTCAAAAAAAGACGCCCTGAAAAAGCTCAAATCTTACGACTGCGTAATGATAGTGACCCCGCATTCCTGCATAGATTACGCTGAAATCCTAAAAAAGTCCGTCCTGGTCTTTGATACGAGGAACGCTACAAAGGGGCTGAAAGGAAAGAACCTCTTCCGCCTATGACCCGGAGAGAGCTTTGTCGCTTTTACCTTATATCTTCCCGGAAGAAGACGGCTGCCGTCAAGGAGGCGTCGGAATGACTGAAAGCCAGGACCCCAAGACCCTGTGGTTTAATTTCCTAAAGATCTTCACCAGGGCGCTGGTGCAGATAAACCTGTATACGCCCGACCACCCCCAGGTCAAGCAGGCGCTCATAGAAGGCGAAGCCCTGCTGGTCCAGATCTCGGACTCTCTTGACGGCGCCGATTTCTCCGTCACACTCGACAATGACAAGCTGCTTATAAACAGCACCCCGCTGCTTGCCTCCGACAAGCTGCCCAATTCGCTTCGGAACCTCTTCTTAAAATCCCGTATCCAGACTATCACCTTCTCCAAGGGCGTCTCGGGAGACGACCTGCTTGCGCTCTGCCAGATCCAGGCCTTCAAAGGGGAGGCTAAAGACCTGCTTGCCGAGCGCGGAGTAACAAAGATAACCCTCAGCCAGGCTATTTACGGCAAAGTGGACGCTTCCCAGGCGCAGTCCGAAGTCTCCCCGGCCGCGGGAGCGCAGGCCGCCGGCCGGACCGGCGCCGGCCCCGGCGGAACGGAGTCAGATGGGAACGTAGCGGACAAAATTTCAGGACAGGGCCTTGAAACGGCGCTCTCCACCTTGGTCGGCAGGGCCACCAAGGATACCGCAGAACAGCAGCGCATAATGGAGATCCTTACCGCCAAATTCAGGGAAGAAATGGTGGTCGAGGTGAAAAAAGCCCTGGAAGTAGTGCACCGCGAAAAGAAAAAGGTGGAGAACGACATGGTGCGCGCCGACTCCGTCATGAACAGCATGGCGGACGGCGTGGTGGTAGTGGACAAGAACGGGAACATTTTAATGATGAACCCCCAGGCCGAAGCTATCTCCGGAGGGGTACTGGCCGAGCTGTCCGGCAAAAAGATAGTTGACCTCTCCCAGATAGAGAACCAGGTGGTCTCGCTTGCCAAGGAAATAAAGTCGGAAAGCAATACGGACATCTCCACGGAAATATCCAGGGCGGGCTCGGAAGAGCTGGCCAAATCGGTAAAAAATGCCACCGCCATAATACAGAACGAGGACGGCAAAATAGTAGGTACCGTCTCCATCCCCACCGACGCCGCCAAGCTCAAACAGGTGCAAAAAATGCAGGAAGAATTCATCGCCACCATGACGCATGAACTCCGCTCACCCCTGACCTCCATTAAAGCAGCCCTGGAAATAATGAGCCGGGACTCAGCCAAAGAAAACGGCCCCGGCCACGGGGTACTGAACACCGCTATCCGCAATACGGAGAGGCTCAACTCCATAATAACCGACATCCTGGATTTCTCCAAACTTCAGTCCGGAAAGCTGATTTTTCACCCGGAGAACACCTCAGCGGAGGACACGGCTAAAGAAGCGGCGGAATCGATGCGGGCCTGGACTACCTCCAAAGGCATCAATCTCTCGGTCAGGTGCGAGCCGGGCGTTCCCTTCGTCTACGCAGACCGGCGCAGGACGGTACAGGTACTGATCAACCTCATCTCCAACGCCATCAAATTCACCCCGCAGGGCGGTTCCATAGAAGTGTCGGCCGACGCCGGCAAGGACACCCTGGACGGCTTTGTCTTTTTCTCGGTCAAAGACAACGGCTGCGGCATAAAGAAAGAGGATCAGGGCAAGATCTTCGAGAAATTCGTCCAGGTCGCCTCCGGAGAAAAAGTAGGCGGGACCGGCCTCGGCCTTTCCATCACCAAGGCAATGGTCGTCATGCAGGGCGGCAGGCTGACCCTTGAAAGCGAACCGGGACGGGGAACCACCTTCCGGGTGGGAATGCCGGTCTACAGGGGCCAGGCTGAAGAGGGCGTCTTTGAGCAGGTAACCGAAGCCAGGCCGGAAGAAAAACCCTGGTGGAAGAAACTCCTGGGGATGCAGTAAAAAATCCCCCGCCGCGGGTTCCGGCCCGCAAAAGCCGGCCAAGCATTGTTATACCGCCCGCATAAATTATAAAATAAGTGTTCAGTCGTTTCTCACTGTTCATTATTTTGCGCCCGTATCTCAACGGATAGAGTCCCGCCCTGCGAAGGCGGTTGTATAGGTTCGATTCCTATCGGGCGCACCAGTTTTCTAAACACCTTAGCCAACGGCGAAGGGAAGCCGAAGAAGGCAACGGAACGTAAGAAAAAGAAAAAAGCTTACCTTCGGTTGCCTTCTTTTGTCTTAACCGCCCAGGCCCCGGCCTTATATCTCTTTATGCCAGAAAACAAAGAAACCCAGAAAAAACAATCAGCTACCGGCCGCTACGTTTACGACAAGAAACTCGGCAAAGTGGTCAAGGTCTCCGACGAAGTTCCGGGCCTCAAAAAAGGCGGCCCGCCCCGGGGCGGAAACTGCCCTCTGAACACCGGCGGGCACAACTGCGGGGGCGGCTGCGGCTGCGGCGGCTAAGCTTTTCCCCGGGCAAATTCGACAGGGTCACTCCCGAGGAACTTTACTCGGCCGTAAACCGCTCGGCCCCCTCCATGATACGGGTGGAATCTGACGAAGTAAACTACAATCTGCATATACTGCTGCGGTTCGAGACAGAAACCGCAATGCTGGAAGGCCGCCTCAGGGTAGAGGAAGCCCCGGAATTCCGGAACGCAAAAATTCAGGAATATTTCGGGATAAGCCGGCCGCGGCCTCTGAAAGCATACTGCAGGATATCCACTGGTCCCTGGGCATTATAGGCTACTTCCCTGCCTACACCCCGGGCAATCTGCTATCCGCCCAGCTGGCGGAAAAGATGGACAAAGACCTGCCCGGCTGGAAAGAACTGCCGGAGCGGGGAGAGTTCGCCCCGATCCTGGACTGGATGCGCCGGCATATCCATTCGCAGGGCCGCAAATACCCGCCCGAACAGCTCCTCAAGCGCGAGATAGGAGAAGGTATACGCGCGGAGCCGTTCCTGGATTATATTAAGGGCAAGTATTCAAGGATCTACGGATTTTAGAGAGACAGCCTTTAATTATCTTTATCAGGAAAACTAATCCTTAAGACCAGCGAGTATTTTGACGGTAAGGTTAAATCCATCGCTTTCGCTGCCGGGACAGCCCGCCGCCGTGGGGGTAATGGCTCCCGGAGATTATGAGTTCGGTACCGCCAAGCGGGAAATTATGAGCGTGATAGCGGCAAGCTCACCGTAAAGCTGCCCGGCGAAGGCGGCTGGCAGGGCTTCTCCGGGGGAACCTCGTTCACCGTACCCCCGGATTCCAGGTTCCGGGTAAAAGTCGCCGAAGATACCGCCTATCTCTGCCTCTATGTTGACTGACACCGGCGGGAAATAAAAAAACCGGGCCCCGCCCGGTTTTTTATTAGTTCCGTTAAGCTACTCCTCTATCTCTTTCAGGTCCAGAACTATACTTTTAGTCTTCAGCAGCGCTACGAACCCAGCCTTATCCACAGACTTGATATAAGCCTCCTCGGGCGCCACCTGTTTATCAACGACCTGCTTAAAAAGCACGTCGTTAAGAACAGTCATGCCCTGCTTTTTTCCCGTCTGCATGATAGAAGGGATCTGGTAGATCTTGCCTTCCCGGATAAGGTTGGAGACCGCGCTTGTAACGAACAGCGCTTCCATAGCAGCTATCCGGCCCCCTCCGATCTTTTTGCAGAGGGTCTGGGAAATAACGCCTTTCAGCGAAGTGGAAAGCATGGTCCTGATCTGCGGCTGTCTGTCGGCCGGGAACTGGTCGATAATACGGTCTACGGTAGACGCGGCTGTAGTAGTATGAAGGGTTCCGAAGACAAGGTGGCCGGTCTCGGCCGTCTCTATAGCTATTGAAATAGTCTCAAGGTCCCGCATCTCTCCTACCAGAACTATATCCGGATCCTCGCGCAGCGCGGCGCGCAGAGCCTGCGAGAAAGACTTTGTATGAACGTGCACCTCGCGCTGATTAATAAGACAGTTCTTTTTCTGATGGACGAACTCAATAGGGTCCTCTATCGTAATTATATGGTCTTTCCGGTGGCGGTTGATATAATCCACCAGCGCGCAGAGCGTGGTGGATTTGCCGGCTGCCGCGAGAAGGGTGAGCCTGGCGCCGGCCTGGCCGCTCTCCATAGAGAAGGCCACGGCTACGGTCTTGGAGTAGGCTGTATATTCGAACCGGCACGGCTTCTGCTGCACTATTGCGGGCTTGTTCTCCTCCGGCGCTATCTCCAGCAGAAGGTTGGCCAGCTGCTGAGCCGAAACCACCTGGCTGAACATCGGCGCCAAACCGGCCGCGGTCTTCAGCATCGGAGTCTTGCCCGGCTCCAGGACTATCTCCTGCTCCGGCTGTATTTTTTAAATAAGTTTATCTAATTGAGCCATAGCCCCTCATAGCCCTGAAATAAGATTCGACAAAGCAAATGTAGCATAAATTAAATGCGGGGGTTGCCTGGCCGGCAGCTGCCCCCTTATCCGCCGGAGTAAATATGCGAGATGACCACGCGGTCCCCGTCCTCTACCAGTTCACCGGGCGCGGCGGCCTTGCCGTTGCGGGTGATTATCGTGGGCCTTTTTTTATCTATCTTCACCTGCGCGGATAATTCTTCGGCGGTCAGCGGACCGGCCAGTTCAAGGGTCTTTTCACTGAACCCGCCCTCGTAAATGAGCGGCCCGATAAGCTTTACCGTTATTTTCATAAATCAGACCGGCCTTTTGCGCCCGGCAGCCGCGTCCGGAAACTTCCGGGGGCCCGGAGTTTGGCTATGCCGGCGTCATTAAAGAGATAGGCTTTTTGGGTAAAAGAGGCGCGGCTTCCCCTCCGGGAGCAGCCTCCCGCAAAACGCGTCAGCAGAGAAACTACCAGGATAGTTTTTTTCATGAACAAGCCCCCGGCAATTCAAAAAACTTTTCTTAGCCACGGGCTGAAAAAGACTAGTGCTTTCCACCCCTAAGCATTTCCAGAGAATGCGGGATAAGGTCCAGCACGGCCTCTAGCGATTCTCTTACGGCCCTGGGACTGCCGGGGAGGTTAATTATTATGGTATTCCCGCGTATCCCGCATATTCCGCGGGAGAGGACTGCTTTTTTGGTCTTTTTAAGGCCCTCGGCGCGCATCAGTTCGCTCAGGCCGGGGATTAATTTTTCTATCACCTGCCCGGTAGCCTCGGGAGTAATGTCGCGGCCGCTGAAGCCGGTCCCGCCCGTGGTTATTACCAGGTTCACTCCGAGGGCGTCGCAATAGTGGATCAGCTTTTCTTTTATGGCTGGGATTTCGTCCGGGACTATATCATAGGCGGCGGTACGGGCGCCGATCGTTTTCAGGATTTCAGAAACCAGCTTTCCGCTCACGTCTTCGGCTTCGCCTTTGGAGCAGCGGTCGCTGGAAGTTAAGACCGCGGTTTCAATAAAGGACAATTTGATCTCCTATGGTTATTTCCCCGCCTTCAAGGACCTCGGCGAATATGCCTTTGCGCGGCATTATACAGTCTCCTACCTGATGATAGATAGCGCAGCGGCTGTGGCATTCTTTGCCTATTTTCGAAATCCGGAGAACGGCGGTTTTGCCGGCGCGGAGTTTATCGCCTATTTTTACGGCGGCAAGGTCTATGCCCTCGGTAGTGATATTTTCAGCGTAGATGCCGGGACGGATCCGGACGGTGGCTTTTTTGGCTTTGGCGTCGGCTATCTGGCCGCGTATGCTTTCAATGTCGAGCAGGCTGACCTGCCGGACAGGGGTTCCGGCATGGGCGTCGCCCTGTATGCCGTGGTCTTTCACCAGCAGAGCGCTCCGGGCCGGTTCTTTAGGAACGCCCTTGCCGGTGCTGCAGTTTATCGAAAATATTTTACCCATATTATAATTGCTCGCTTAGACCAGGCCGCCAAGCGATCCGGAACGCAAAAACGTTATCTCGCACACCGTGCTCGCAACTCCTGCTCTCGGCCTCGGCGCTTACGCAAGCCTCGGCCTCCGAGAGGGTTTTGCTAACCCGGCCCGCTCGTCGGCCTGGGTGCCAGCCCCTAAACAATCCTTCACTGCTTTCCGATTTCTACTCTCTATTCTCGACTCTCTGATTCCCGATCCCCGATTCCTTTCTTATTTCTTCCGCCTGTAATGCCCGCTTTTGCCGCCGGATTTTTCCAATAGGTACACTTCTCCTATTTCCAGGTCCTGGGCGAACATTTTGCACATATCGTAAATAGTGAGGGCGGCTACGGAAGCGGCCACCAGGGCCTCCATCTCTACCCCGGTTTTTCCGTTGCAGCGGGCTTCGGTATTTATAAGGACGCCGTCTTTTTCAACTTTAAATTCTACGCCCACATAGTTAAGCGGAAGGTTATGGCAGAGAGGCAGCAGGCCGGCCGTATTCTTGGCGGCGAGTATCCCGGCAAAGCGGGCGGCCTCCAGAACATTCCCCTTAGGGATCTTGTTGGTCTTTATAAGGCCGATTATTTTAGCGTTCAGCTTAATATAAGCCTGCGCCCCGGCGATCCGTTTAGTGTCTTTCTTCGCGCCTACATCGATCATAAATTCCTTGAAGGTTTATATTCCTGTTTAATCATTAACACTACCGGGACGGCAGGGGTGTTGCCCTGAACGACCGTTGCGGATGGGGGGCCCCGCTTCGGGGGGAAACCACGCAAGGGTTTCCTCTGCCCGGGCGGGCAGGGTAACACCCCGGCCGGCTAGCCGCCCAGGCTGCTCATTTCTATATGCCCTGCCGACCCGGAGTCTTTCTTATAGTTAGATTTTACTAAAAATATCTTTTTTATATACTCGGCTAAAGAAGCGTCATCCTCGCCTGAACGCAGGTGGTCCCGCAGGTTATGGGTGGAGGGCGAGAACAGGCAGGGGTAGACTTTACCGGTACAGTCCATGCGCACGCGGTTGCAGGCCCCGCAGAAATAGTCGCTGCGGCCGCTTATAAAGCCTATCTTCCCCTTACCCCCCCGCCGCTTATAAACCCGGGCCGGGCCGTCCGAAGCGCCGGGAGGCAGCTGCTCCAGCGGACCGTAGACTTCCTCTATCTTTTTTTTGGCCTCGGCAGTAGTAAACAAGGCGTCTTTGAGCCTGGCAGAGCGCTCATTGGTAGGAAAAAATTCTATGAACCGCACCGTCAAAGGAAAATCTATTGCCAGCCTGGCGAATTCGGGAACTTCGGCGTCGTTTATCCCTTTCATTATCACCACGTTCAGTTTCACCTCGGAAAAACCGGCCTTCAGGGAGGCCATTAAGCCGTCCCAGACATCTTCCAGGCCTTCCGAGCCGGTGATCTTCCTGAAGTTGGCGGGCTGGAGCGTATCGAGGCTGATATTTACCCGGTCCAGGCCGGCTTTGCGCAGCGGGACGGCCATCCCGCCCAGCAGCAGGCCGTTGGTGGTCAAAGTGAGCTCCTGCAGGCCCGGGATAGCGCGCAGCATGCTCACCAGGCCGATAATATTCTTCTTTACCAGCGGCTCGCCGCCGGTCAGCCTTATCTTTTTTACGCCGGCGCTTACAAAACCAGCGGCGGCGCGGGCTATTTCCTCATGACGAAGCAGTTCCTCATGCTTAAGGAAGGCTCTTTTTTCCTTTGGCGTACAGTAGATGCAGTTTAAATTACATCTGTCGGTAAGAGAAATCCTTAAATATTCTACTGCCATTCCAGGAATACCGCCTTTTCGCCTTTCTTTATGGAACCGCCCTCTTTTACCATTGTAAAACCGCCGGCCCGGGCTAGGGCCAGGATATCCGCGGACCCGTTATTTGAAACCGGCGCCAGGGAATAATTTGTCCTGCCGCGCACGGCGGAGAGCACCATAGCCCGGCGCGGGGTACGCGGGTCGAACTTTGAAGAGCAAACGCCTGTTTTAAAGTCCGGGGCATAATCCTGACGGCCGCTCATTTTCAGTATCGCCGGCCTTATATAGGCGAGATAGGCCATAAAATTGGCCAACGGGTTGCCGGGGATGCCGAATACCAGTTTACGGCCTTTAACGCCGAAGAACATCGGCTTGCCGGGCCTTATCCGCACATTATGAAATACTTTTTTAACCCCGAGGACCTTCAGCACACCCGGGACCAGGTCATAATCCCCCATGGAAACCCCGCCTGAAATAAGGACTATATCCGCCGCCAGGGCTTTCCCCAGGGCCGCCCGCATTGCTTTCTCTTCGTCGCGGACTATTACCGGCTCAGTGCTGATCCCGTCCGCCTTCAGCATCGCGGAAAGCATAGGGCCATTGCTGTTATAAATTGAATTTTTACCCAGCCTGGCGCCGGGGGCGACTATCTCCCCTCCGGTGTTTACGAGAGAAACTTTAGGCAGCGCCCCGGTCTTTATACGGCCCCGGCCTACCGCGGCCAGCACGGCTATCTGGGAGATGGAGATAACCGTGCCCCGGGCAAGTATTCCCCGCCCTTTCTTTATATCTTCTCCTCGCAGCGCTATATTCGCGCCCTTCCTGACCGCTTCTTTAAATTCAACCAGGCCGTTCCTTTCGCTTGTGGTCTCCACCATCGCCACAGAGTCGGCCCCGGCCGGAACAGGCGCGCCGGTCATTATCTTGACGCATTCTCCGGCCCCCAGTTTTCCCTTAAAAGCTTCGCCGGCCTGCAGAACCCCGGCACAGACCAGGTCACGGTTTTTTGCCAGGTCGGCGGAGCGCACGGCATAGCCGTCTACGGCCGACTTGTTGAAAGGCGGCATATCCATTCCGGATTTTATGTCCTCCAGCAGGACCCTGCCCACCGAGCTCTCCAGGCGCGTCAGCGCCGCAGGGAGAGGCTTCGCTTGCCTGAAAACTGCCGTCATCGCTTCTTCGAAAGTTATCATAGTTTACCTCTTGATCAAATGTGCGGCCGTGGCCTTGAACGAGGCGAAAATCCCGTCACCGGGCTTCAGCCCCATGTCATCCAAAGACCGCTTTGTCACGGCGGCTATCAGGTTAAACCCGCAGTCTATTGAAAGCCTGTATTCAAGCCGCCACGGTTCAACGGAAGTTATTGTGCCTTTAAAATGGTTGCGCATGCTGTTGGCTTCCGCGCTCCTAGACACCGCTACAGCCTCAGGCCTTACGCACAGCAGCACGCTGTCCCCTGCCTCACAAGCCGACACCACCGCTAAAGTATTGTCCCCGACGCGGACCGAACACAAGTTATCACTCGCTGCCGTTACCTCACCGCCAAGCATAGTTTCTACTCCCACAAAATCCGCCACTTCTTTAGAAGCCGGCCGCGAAAAGATAGTCTCGGGCCTGCCGGTCTGTAGCAGGCGCCCTTCCTTTATCACCGCCAGGACGTCCGCCAGGGCCAGAGCCTCTTCCTGGTCCTGGGTCACCAGGACCACGGTGGTTCTAGCGGCCCTGGTTATCCTGCGCAGGTCGCTTATGATAGCCTCTTTAACGCGCGCGTCCAGGCTTGAGAACGGCTCATCCAGCAAGACAAGGCGCGGCCTGGTAACGAAAGCCCGAGACAGGGAAACCCGGTGCCGCTCACCCTGAGAAAGCTGGTTCGCGCTCCGGTCACGCAGATATGCTATCTTAAAAACCTCCAGCATCTCCGCAACCTGACCGGAGTCTTTCTCTCCCCTGAACATAAGCGGCAGGGCGATATTATTATAAACCGTATCGTTTATAAGGTAGGGCCGCGAGAACAGGTAAGACATAGAACGCCGCAGCGCCGTACTGCCCGAGCGGTCGAGCGCGCTCCTGCCGCCTATTTCAAAGTTGGCGGGTTTTGCATCCTGCAGAAGCGCCAGGATATTGAGCAGCGTAGTTTTGCCAGCCCCGTTAGGGCCTATTATAGCGAACACCTCTCCCACGCCTATGGAGAGGCTGTCAATGTTCAGCGCGAACCCGGTAGAGAGGCGGAAATCAAGGTCTTTCAGTTTTATCATTCGGTACGCGCCTTCTGCTGCTGAATATAGGTCAGCGCGATATTTATAAGAAAAGTCAGGGAAAGAAGGATAAGCCCGAGGGCTATAGCGTTATCAAAATTCCCCATATGGGTTTCCATAACGATGGCCGTGGTCAGGACCCGCGTCTGGTGCCTGATATTACCGCCTACTATCATCACCGCGCCTACTTCTGAAATAACGCTGCCGAAGCCGGCGATCACCGCTGCGAGGATGGAAAGTTTGATTTCTTTAAGGCAGACCCAAAGCGCTTGCCACTGCCCGGCGCCAAGAGTGAGCATCTGAAGGTAAAACTTCCGGTCCAGGCTCTGCATCGCGGAGAGAGAGAGCCCGGCAATTACTGGGGTGGCTATGATCACCTGCGCCAGGACCATGCCTGTGGGAGTATAAAGCCAGCCCAATAAACCCAGCGGGCCGTTCCTGGAGAGGAACAGCATAGCCATAAGGCCGACAACTACGGGCGGCAGGCCCATCCCTGTATTGACCACCGAGATGACTATTTTCTTGAACGGGAATTCTTTTATAGCCACGATACTGCCGAGCGGAACCCCGATAGCCACTGAGAGAGCGGTGGAGAAAACAGAAACAAAGAGGGACAGCCTTACGATGGCGTATACCTCGGCGTCTCCGCCAAATATCAGGGACAAGCCCTTTAATAAACCATCTAAGATAAAATCCATCCGTCCTTATCCAATCCGACCTCAGGCAATGAATTCCGGCTTCAGCCAGGTAAATTTAGTTATCCGTACCGCCCCCTCCGCAGCCAGCCCCAGGGCGAGGGCATAAGAAAGGTTGCTGGTGGCAAGCCCTATAAGGCCCATGGCTGCCGCAACAGGAATATTAGCCAGCGGGTCCAGGACCAGTTTTGTATGCAGCAGTCCGGTATAGCCGAGCAAGGCCGCCAGCAGCCAGACAGGGATAGTCTTCAGCACTGCCGCCGAACCCTCTGAGCCCAGCAGCAGGGAAAGGGCTATAAAAACCGTCCCGAGTATTATCGTAGCGCCGGCCGTTCTTGCACCGAACTTATGATGAGCCGTTACGCCGCCGGAACCGTGACAGACCGGCATCCCTCCGAAAAAAGCGGAGGCTAAATTTGAGAGGCCGATGGAAAAGGAGACCTTTGAAGGGTCCACCCTGGCCGCCCTGTCTCCGAAATAGTCCCGGCTGACTTCGCAGGTAGCGGCAACGGAGTTTCCCAGGGTCAGCGGCAGTTGGGGAATAACAAGCACCCACAAAGCGGCCCACATATCTTCCAGGCCCGGAAAGCCGCCGCTGGCAGGCAGAAAAGACGGGGCATGCGGCACGGTGACCAGCAGCTTATAAGCCGCCCTGAAAAGGAGCAGGCCGACGCCGCATTGTATTCCGCGCACTATGGTCCTGGTAAAAATACGGTTGAGTTTTTCAGAGAGCCCGGTAACCGAAAGAACTATAAAGATAGCGGCTATCCACAGCGAGCAGGCCCTCAGCGCCGTTCCGCCAAGCCCGCGCGCTATGACCAGCGCCGTGGCGGCTTTAAGCGGCTGCACCGGCAGCGGGATACGGAAATAGAAGCCCGCGCAGACATAAACAGCGCCGAAGAGCAGCAAAGCGCGGCTCAGGTCCAGCGCCCCGGAAGCAGAAAGAGCAAGCAGCACCGGCACGCTGATCCCGAGGTCCCCGATGGCCCCGGCCCATTCGCGCGGAGCGAATGAAATAGCGGGACGTTTCATTTTATCCTCCCGCCCGGGAATGCTATTTCAAGAAGTTTCTCCGCCTGTTTCTTTATGGCGGCGTCCAGCCTTTCAAAACGCTCAAGGAATTTCCGCCCGGCCGGGGTAAGCGCGGAGCCCCCGCGGCTGCTGCCTCCTCTGCTGCTGGCCAGGACCGGGAGGCCAAGCTCCTCCTCCAGGGTTTTTACCAGTTTATGGGCCTTGGAATAAGACATCTCCATGTCCCTGGCGGCCAGGGAGAGCGAACCGGCCTTCTCAACCCCGCGCAGCAGCCAGGCCGTGCCTATTCCCATGAAAGGCCTGTCCGCCGCGTCCCGCAGCCCGAGCTTGATCTTTATCTGCACCGTTATATTTTACAAAATATAACGGAACAAGACCTTAACTCCGAGAGGGCCGATATGGGGACCGGGTTAGCAAAACCCTGCCGGAAGGCGAGGCTTGCGTAAGCGCCGAGCCTAAGGCGGGGAAGGGCGGGCGCGGTGTGTCCCGACCCTGTTTTTGCGTTCCGGTCCCCATGCCGGCCCGAACCCTACTTAGCGGGGTAATCGTAGTGGAAAAGCGGCTTGCCGTATTTTTCCACTCCGTATTTCCCCACAATCTTCTTTGTCTTTTTCGTAAGGAGGAAGTCAAAGAAAGCCTTTGCCCCCTCTACATTGACCTTGGGAAATTTTACGGGATTGGCAAGAATAAGGCTGTAGCGGTTCAACAGGGCCTCGTCATTCTCGCAGACGATCTGCAGGTTTATGTTTTTCTGCAGCGACAGGAAGCTGGACCTGTCCGCCAGGATGTAAGCTTCTTTCTCATTGGCTATCGCCACGGTAGCGGCCATGCCCTGCCCGGACTCTATGTACTTTTCTCCGACCGGCTTAACCTTGGCGGCGGCCCAGAGCTTCAGCTCTTTTTTATGGGTACCGGACTTGTCGCCCCGGGAGACGAAAAGCGCCCCTGCCGAAACTATTTTAGCGAAAGCCCCGGCGACTTTCTTTTCACCTTTTATTTTTGCCGGGTCGGAAGCGGGCCCGAGCAGCACAAAGTCGTTATACATGAACGTGGTCCTGTCGGTACCGTAGCCTCCGGCCACGAAGCCCTTTTCATCGTCCGGGCTGTGCACCCAGAGGAGGTCGGCCTCTCCTGACTTACCCATCTGCATAGCCTGACCGGAACCCACGGCTATGGCCTTTACAATATAACCACTTTTTTTCTGGAAAGCGGATATCAGCACATCAAGCAGCCCGGTGTCCTGAACGCTGGTGGTGGTCGCAAGTATTATGGTCTTGTTCTTTACCGCCTTAGACTTTCCCTGCACCGCTCCGGAAAAGACCGGCGTGATCAGGACTGCAAGGCATAACCCTGTTATTATTTTTTTAAACATTTCATTTCCCTCCTTGAATTATCGCCATATTATGAGGCAATTACAACTTTAAACTGAATTGCAAATAAAGCCAGTCAGCATTGTCATGAACACCGGTGTCTTTAATATATTCTCCGGTAAAGAACCGGGCATAGCCGCCTTCCAGGCCGGCCCCCCCGCCCAGGTCGGCCTTTGCCGTCAGGGAAACTTCCTGGCCTACATAGTCTCCTGCCGTACCGGCGGCGTTAGTGCGCAGTTTCTTGCCGGAGGAACTGTACCAGGAATCTTTTACCTCCGCCAGCCAGAAGTAATTGGTCATAGCTCTCAACTTAAAACTCTTCGCGGGCTTAGCGGAAACTTCCAAAGCGAACTCCTTCATGTTCTGCCAGCGGAAGAAGTCCATCAGGCCATATGGGTCATGCGTGCTCTGGAAAAGCGGAATAAAAGTATTATTTACCGAATCCGCGGAATTTTTGTCTCCGCTCGCGTAATTGTAGACCGCGGCCAGCCTGGGGCTCCAGGCGCCCTTGAATTCCCGGCTCAGGTCCAGGTGGAAAGCGCTGGCATAGACGCTTTTTCGGGAGCTTTTACCGAACTGGTAAGGCAGCTCCAGGTCGCAGACTACCGCGCCGGGCAGCCTGAACTCTCCGTGAAACCCGACAGTCCTCCTGTTCAGGGTGGACATATTGGAACTGTCGGAATTTGACAGGAAATATCCTTCCAAAAGAAGAGCTTCCTTGCTTTTACGGTAACTTACATAGGTTCCGGCAAGGATCTCGTGCCGGTTAGGGTCATTCCAACCGTCCTCGTCATAAGAAACCCGGGAACCGTAGAAAGCGGCCGCGGAAAGACCGCCGGACTTATACTTAAGCAGCGCCGCATCCAGGTGGTTTATCCTGTTGCTCCAGGTTGCGGCCCAAAGCAGACGGCCCTGACCGTATTTAAGTTCCTGCCTGCCGGCCTTGAGTTCAAGGGGCAAACTGAAAACTTTTTTCACTGCGGCATAAGCCTGATGCAGGTCGGCATCGTCCGACTGTGCAGGACGAGGCATATTCTTATAAGCGACCCGCAGGTCCATTCCCTCAGCGAACAACTCAAGCTTGCCTGGCAATTCGGCTTTAGCGTTCAGCTTTAACCGCTGGTAAATGACCCCGCCATGGTCGCCGCTCCCGTCATTGAAGTCAAAATTGTTCTTATTCTCTACGCGCACCCGCTCATCAGCTCCGAAGCCAAGCTTCCACCCGGCCCAGGAGGGCTCTTCCGCCCCTGCTTTAACCGCCGGAAATTGGATAAATACAAGTAGCGCAAATATTAAATATTTCACAACTGCCTCCATGACTTAAGCAATACCGACCGTTAAATGATATAAAATACCAGTTTATTAGTATAATTCATAATATTCATAGTTAGTATGAATATAATATTATTAAAATATACAGACAACCATAGAGGGGAACATGAGCCTGGACCTTTACCAGCTTAAGACTTTTTTTACGGTAGCGCGGACGCTCAACTTCACCGAGGCGGCCAAAAGGCTGCATATCACCCAATCCGCGGTAAGCCACGCGGTGAAAAAACTGGAGAGCCGTGCGGGCGCGGAGCTATTCAGCAGGGGCGGCGGCAAATTCTCGCTCTCCGAGGCCGGCCGAACCCTTTACCGGGCCTGTGAAACCGTTTTTTCCGAACTGGAGAAAGCGGAGGAGTCGATAGCCGGAGAGAAAAAGTCCGGTTCCATACGCCTGGGGGCCACTGTAGAGTTCGGAACCACGCTGTTGGTCAAATACCTGAAAGGATTTATAGAGAAAAACCCGGGAATACACATAGACTTCCTGTTCAAGCATGAGCTGCTCAGGCCGCTGCTGAACGACGAGCTTGATATCATTATAGACTGCAAAGACCACAAAGCGGAAGGAATAGTAAAAAAACCGCTGTTCCGGGAGGAATACGCCGTAATAGCGTCAGGAGAGTTCATCCGGAAGAATAAAATAGAAACCCCTTCCGGCCTTTCCGCCTGCAATGTTCTGTCGATGGATAAAGGTGGGTTGTGGTGGGGGAATTTTTTAAACGCGCTGCCTGCCGGCAAGAGACCTGAACTCAAATTCATTACCCAGATCAACCATGTACGGGGAATAATCAACGCGGCTATAGAATCGCTGGGCGCGGGCTTTGTGCCGAAATACTGCGTCCTTAAGGAACTCAAAGCCGGGACGCTTAAAAATGTTTTCCCGCGCCTGGAGCTGCTGGAAGACCACTTCTCCGTTTACCAGAAGAGCAAGAGGTCTGGTTTGGAAAGGCACCGCCGCCTTATAGACTACCTGGCAAACATAAAATCCGCTCATTTAATCCGACCGGAATAGGATGAACCGGGCAAAACCGGGCGCGCGGCATATTTGATAATATTGTGATAAGCGGATTCATTGATTAGTGACAGGGGAGACTACCATGGACACGGATTTACGCATACCCAGGCCGGAGAACGAAGCGGCGCTGAACTACGCCCCGGGCAGCCGGGAGCGCGGGGAACTTATCGCCAAACTGACTGAATTAAAAAGCCAGACATTCGATATCCCGCTCATAATAGGCGGGAAAGAACTGCGCACCGGTAAAACCTCTGACATTATTATCCCCCACGACAACAAGAAAACCCTGGGCAAATTTTACAAAGCCGGCGCTCCCGAAGCGCAGCTGGCCATAGACGCCTCCAACGCGGCCAAGGCGAGCTGGGAGCGCACCCCCTGGCGGGAACGGGCGGCAATATTCCGGAAGGCGGCTAAACTGCTGACAGGGCCCTGGCGCTCTACGCTGGTGGCCGCCACCATGCTCGGCCAGTCGAAGAACGTGCAGCAGTCCGAGGCGGACGCTGTCTGTGAACTGGCCGACCATTTCCGCTTTAACGCCTACTACCTCGAGCGGCTCCAGACCCAGCAGCCCCCCTCCACAGCCGGGGAGAAGAACTCCCTGGAATACAGGGCCCTCGAGGGATTCATCTTCGCCCTGACGCCTTTTAATTTTACCAGCATAGCCGGAAACCTGCCCTCCGCCCCCGCTTTAATGGGCAATACTGTCCTCTGGAAGCCGGCTTCCGCGGCAGTGCTTTCCGCGTATTATCTTATGAAGCTCTGGCAGGAAGCGGGCCTGCCTGACGGGGTTATCAATATGCTCCCCGGGCCGGTCGGCGAGATAGGAACCCACTCTATCGACAGCCCCGACTTTGCCGGCCTGCATTTTTCCGGCTCCACTCCTGTCTTCAACGGCTTCTGGACAGCTGTCTCCCGCAACCTTTATAAATACAAATGCTACCCCCGCCTGGTAGGCGAAACCGGCGGTAAAGGTTTCATCTTCGCCCATACCTCCTGCGAGCCGGAAGCGCTGAAAACCGCAATCATCAGGGGCGCCTACGAATTTCAGGGGCAGAAGCGGGCTTCCGCCTCCCGGGCTTACATACCGCGCACTCTATGGGACAGGATAAAAGACGACCTTGTGGCGCAGATAGACGATATAAAGATGGGCTCCAGCGAGGATTTTTCCTGCTTTATGAACGCCGTAATAGACAAGGCTGCCTATGATAGAATAAAAGGCCATATCAGCCTGGCGAAAAAAGCTGCCGACGCAACCATGCTTTCCGGGGGCCGCTGCG
>Ga0210044_10003274_pt1 | contig 23232 bp, 17 predicted proteins | sample CryGey13umfilter_2_FD_183959 | JGI IMG/M metagenome (GOLD analysis project Ga0210044, IMG submission 183959) | Groundwater microbial communities from aquifer in Utah, USA - Crystal Geyser 4/9/14 3 um filter (SPAdes) (version 2) | ecosystem: Environmental > Aquatic > Deep subsurface >... | reverse complement strand
TCAGGTGCACGAGCACGTCGAGTCCAAGCAAAGACAGTACGCGCTTGCTGAGCGCGCGGTCTCGCTCGGCTGGGCGCCGGAGGCAGTCGAGATCGTCGACGAGGATCAGGGCAAGAGCGGAGCGAGCGCCGAAGGCAGGGATGGTTTCGCTCGACTGGCTCACGACGTGGCGCACGGAAAGGTGGGAGCGATCTTCGCCATCGAAGCTTCGCGCCTCGCGCGCTCGTCACAGGATTGGCAGCGGCTGCTGTCGTTATGCGCGGTGGCCCGCGTCGCCGTCATCGACGAGCAGACGGTCTACGACCCGAGCGTTCGCGACGACAAGCTGCTGCTCGATCTGAAGGGCGCGATGTCCGAGCAGGAGCTGCGCTGGCTGTCGCTGCGTCTCGCCGGCGGACGACTGCACAAGGCGCGCCGCGGCGAGAGCTACGTGACGCCGACGACTGGCTACGTCTGGGCAGGACACGGCCTCGCACTGGATCCCGACGAGTCGGTGCAGAGCGCCGTCAAGCTCCTCTTTCAGCGGTTCTCCGTGGAGCCGAGCGCCTGCGCGGTGCTCCGGTGGGCAGTGAGGACGAGCTTCCTCATGCCGACGCGGGATCGCACAACGTCGGAGCTGCGGTGGTGTCCGCTCGGAAACCTGCGGCTGAATTTGATGCTCCGAAATCCAGCGTACGCGGGCACCTACGTCTTCGGACGACATCCGGTCCGGACGGTGCTGATCGACGGCGAGATCCGCAAGGTCCGTGCTCGGATCGACGAGGCGTCGGAGTGGCCGGTGCGGATTGACAACGCGCACCCAGCGTACATTTCATGGGAGACCTACGTGGACAATCGAGAGAAGCTGCGACAGAACACGACGCGAGCGCGTGGCGCAACCCCAGGAGCGCCTCGTGAAGGACGCGCGTTGTTCGTCGGCGTGGCGATTTGTGGTCGATGTGGCCGACGGATGAGTGCCCGTTACGAATCTCGGTCACAGCGCTGGGGCTACGCGTGCTGGGGCGAGAGCAGTAACGGCGAAAAACTGTGTTGGAGCGTTCCCGGAGCTCGACATCGCGTTGCCGAGAGGCTCGCCGTAGCGGCAATCGCCGCCTACGTTTCGATCGTGCGCCCGCGCGCTTCGGCGCCAATCACGCGATAGATGGACACATCTTCAGCAGCTACGGGAATTCCTTCGCGCCCATCCTCGGCGGCAGGATCCGCGACGAGGCTGGCGGAGCGGTCGTCGATGTGACGTCTCGACCCTACGCCTTCGTGCTCGCGTTCAGCGCGCTCTGGCTGAGCATCCTGATGTTCGGGACCCTCGCCAACGTCGCGCGAGGCGACGTCCAGGCCGTTCCCTTTCTGCTGGCCATGGCGCTCTTCGTCTACGCGCTACGGATGGGCGGATTCCTGCTCGGGCTGAGTCGTTCCACCAAGGTGCTGCGTTCCATGTGACGGAGCGTCAGGACGCCGCGTGAGCTGCGTGCGGTTGGGGCCGCGTCTCTCCGTCCCCGCTTGGGGCTCCCCAACGATCCGCTCCCAGGCCGGGCTTTCCCCCTCACCCGCGAACCCCTCAGCTAGCCTCGCTGACACTTGTTGCACGTGGGCGTGGGTCTGGCCGCGCGGAATGCTACGATGCGCGCAGGTCATGAGTGAAGAGCGCAATCTTAGGGACGAGGATCCCTTCCTGGGGCTTCTGGTCGCGGGACGCTACCGCGTCGTGGCACCCCTCGCGCGTGGCGGCATGGGCCGGCTCTATCGCGCGGTTCAGGAGAACCTCGGGCGCGAGATCGCGCTGAAGATCCTGGATATCCAGGAGTTGCGCGACTCCACGGGCGGCGACGCGGCGGGCAAGGGCTTCGCCGATCGCTTCTTCCTCGAGGCCGCGAGCGTGGCCAAGCTCTCGCACCCCAACACCGTCACGGTGCACGACTACGGCACCATGGACGACGGCGCCTGCTTCATCGCCATGGAGCTGCTCCACGGGCGCACGCTGAGCGAGCTCATCAACGCCGACGCGCCCCTCGCGCCACGCCGCGCCGTGCGCATCGCGCTTCAGGTCTGCGCTTCCCTCGCGGAGGCTCACGCCCACGGCCTGGTGCATCGCGACCTCAAGCCCGGCAACATCATGCTGATCGAGCACGGCGCCGATCGCGAGTTCGTGAAGGTGCTCGATTTCGGCCTGGTCAAGCGCGAGAACGAGGAGTCCGACCTCACGGCCAGCGGCGCGCTCGTGGGGACGCCCAAGTACATGGCGCCCGAGCAGGTGACGGGCGACAACGTCGGTCAGTGGAGCGACGTCTACGCGCTCGGCGCGGTGCTCTACCACATGCTCACGGGCCACCCGCCCTTCGTGGGCGACTCCAAGTTCGCGTTGCTCGCGGCGCACATGAACGTGAAGCCCACGCCCATGGCCGAGAAGACGCCCGGGCTGGTGGTTCCGCCCGCGCTCGAGGCCGTGGTCATGCGCTGCCTGGCCAAGGCGCCGAAGGATCGCTTCCCGTCCATGGAGGAGCTGGCCGAGGCGCTGGTGGCCTGCGGCGACGCGTCCGCGCTGCCTGCGTCGAGCATGCCGTCGAGCGATTCCCTGCGCATCCTGGTCGACAGTGGCGCGTTTCCGCCCTCCACCGGCTCCGGCGAGCGCCCCATCGTCCGGCCCGCCGAGGTCGCGGGCACGGCGCCCCTCGGCACGCCTCCTCACAAGCCGTCGTCCCGTCGCGCGATCGTCGCCGCGGCCGTCCTCGTCCCCGTGCTCGCAGCCGGCGCCTGGATCTTCCTCCGCGGTCACTCTTCGAGCGCGTCCTCGTCCAGCGCCGACGGTCCAGTCGCCCAGGCTGGTCCGTCCACGCCTCTGCCCACGGTGGGCGCAGCGTCCAGCGTCCAGACGGGCGGCGACCCTTCGGAGGCGCCGCACGTCACCGCGCCCGTGGATCCTTTCGGAGCCACGCCAGGGAGTGAACTCGGGGGCGAGGTGCGGGTTTGGCTCGCTTCTGAACCGCCGGGAGCGCACGCTAGCCGCGGTGAATTCGATCTGGGGGACACTCCGGTTACACTGGTCATTCCTGAAGGCGAGACGTGGACCATCCGACTCAGCGCTCCCGGCTACGTCAGCCGGACCGTGACTGCCACAGCCGGCCAAGGCGAAGTGCGTGCCCGCTTGACGCAGGCGTCGCGTTCGTCGCGGCCGAGCGCCAGCGACGCGAACGCCGAAACGGGCACGGACACGGCGACGATGTCCGGCCAGACCATGTCCGGCCAGACGATGTCCACCGAGACCATGTCCGGCCAGACGATGTCCGCCGAGACCATGTCCGGCCAGACGATGTCCGCCGAGACCATGTCCGCCGAGACCATGTCCGGCCAGACGATGTCCGCCGAGACCATGTCCGCCGAGACCACGACCGACACGATGGCCGCCGAGACCAGCATGGTGCGAGGGCACACCGACAACCGCGATCCCTGGGCCGATCCCTGAGGCGTCCGGCGCTGCTCGCTGCGATGGCGTGGGCCTCGCTGTTGCTCCCGCTCCTCACGCCCGCGTGGGCCGCCGCGCAGTCGGCCGACGCCGCCTTCGAGGCGGATCCCGGGGAGGGCGCCCATCCACACTCGGCCGACGACGACAGGCGTGCGCGCGAGCTCTTCGTGCTCGGCGACCGGCTGTACGAAGAGGGCCGCTACGAGGCGAGCGTCACCGCCTTCACCGAGGCCTACCGCCTGAGCGGGCGCCCGCTCTTGCTCTTCAACCTCGCCAACGCCGAGGAGCGCCTCGGACGCCTCGACGACGCCGCGGAGCATCTGCGCGCCTATCTCCCGCACGCACCCGAGGACGAGCGCGAGGCGGTCGAGACGCGCGCCCGACGCATCGAAGAGCGCGCCGCCGCGGCCCGTGAGAACGGGACTCCCCCAGACGTCACCCCGCCACCCACGACACCCCTGGAGCCCTCCCACTCAGCACAGCGCCTGCATCGCGCGGGCGTCGCTTCCTTGATCACCGGCGGGGCGCTCGTCGGCGCGGGCGCGGTGTTCGCCGTGCTCGCGAACGGCGCGCGGAGCGACGCCCGAGCCGCGTGCGCAGACGTGAATGGCTCGCGCATCTGCTCGTCGGCCGCGCGTCAGCCCCTCGATCGGGACAAGCGCGATTCTCTGATCGCCGACCTCGGCATGGGCATCGGTCTGGCCGCGGCCGTCACCGGGCTCGTGCTGCTCCTGCGCGGTCGACACACCGAGGCTCCGCCGCCCGCCGCCGTGGTGCCGGAGGCCGTCGTCACCGCCCATGGCGTCGAGTTGAGGTTCCATGCGCGCTTCTGAAGCCCTCCTCGCGCGCGCTCTCTTGCTCTCGAGCGCGACGTTCCTGGCGAGCTGCTCCCTGGGCACGCTCGATCACCAGGCCTGCACCAGCAGCGTGGATTGCCGCGCCTTCGGCGTCGGATCCATGTGCGGCACCGACGGATTCTGCGGCGAGCCCCAACCCGAGCCGCGCTGCCAGACGACCTACCCGTCGGACCTCTTCACGCGTCCGGAGAACTACCCGAACGTCTTCCTCATCGGCACCGTCTACGACGGCAGCCTCGCGACCCACATCGCGCGCGCCCAGTCCGTGCAGCTCGCGGTGATCCAGGCCAACGAAGACGGTGGCGTGGGCGGGCGACCCGTGGGCCTGGTCTTCTGCACCGTGGCCGAGGACCTGACCTTCGACGGACTCAGCCGTCAGGACGCGGCCCTCACCACGTCGCGCTATCTGGCCGACGCGCTCGGCGTGCAAGCCATCGTCGGGCCGCCGTCCTCGGGCGAGACCCAGTCCGTCTTCGAAGCCCTCGACGCGACCAGCCCTCGCGTGCTGCTGATCTCGCCCTCGGCCACGAGCCCGCTCTTGACCGGGCTCGAGTCGCCGCCCTCGGACACCTCGCCCGGCGTGCTCTGGCGTACGGCGCCGCCGGATTCGCTCCAGGGTCGCGTGATCGCGCACGACATGATCGATCGCAGCGTCCTACGCGTGGCCTTGGTCACCGAGAGCGGCGCCTACGGCGAAGGGCTCGGCACCATCGTCAGTGCCTCCTTCCAGACGCTGGGCGGCACGGTGGTGGCCATGCCCTACGCCAACGCCGCCGGGCTCAACAGCTCCGTGCTGGCCGCCAAGGCCGCCGACGTCGACGCCATGCTCTTCGTCTCGTCCCAGACCGACGACGTGGTCGCCGCCATCATCACGGCGAACGTGGCCGGATGGCCCATGGATCGCGGCATCTTCGTCACCGACAGCGCGGCCAACACCGACTTCTTGACCGGCACCACGGACGCGACGGCGCTCTACCCGCTGATCCGGGGCACTCGTCCGGCGCCCGCTTCCGGTCCCGTCTTCGACGCCTTCACCACGCGCTATGCCTCGGTCTTCACCGGCCAGGACGCGCGCAGCGCCTCGTTCACGGCCCAGAGCTGGGACGCCGCGTGGATGATCTTCGCCGGCGCCACCTGGGCCAAGAACGCCGACCTGCCCTTCGAGACCGTGCCCATCGCGCGTGGGCTGCGCAGGCTCTCGTCGGGCACGTCCGTGGACTTCGGCAGCGGCGCCCTCGGCGTGCTCGCGACGGCCTTCGCCACGGGCGGCGACGTCAACGTGCGCGGGGCCTCCGGGGACCTCGACTACGACCCGATCACGGAAGAGACCGTGGCGCCGATTCAGCTGTGGACCGTGGCGGGCGACGCCAGCGCCGGCTTCCGCATCGAGCCCGGCGCGATTGTTCAGCCCTGATAGCGCTGTTCAGTCCTGAAGCGGCTCACCAGTGGGCGTCATGGTCTTCCACCACGCCGAAGACGTCGCGCAGCTGCTCGCCGGCGACGCGACCGTTGAACAGCCCGTAGGGTTGCACAAAGCGGCTGCTCACGAGGCGGTAGTCGATGTCTGCGTGACGCGCGCCCAGTGGCTGGAAGCTCAGATCCACCGAGTCGTCCGCCGGGCTGAACAGGCGCCAGTCCTCGCAGCACGGCTCCGTCGGCATCTCGAAGCGCACCTCGCCGAGGGTCTGGACCTTGCCGTCGATCCAGGCCGCGTTCTCGCGCGAGACGCCCTCCGCGTCGTCGTAGACGTCGGCCGAGAGGTTGAGGCCGACCTCGCGCCCGCTCAGCGCGCGACCCGCGAGGGACGCCCACTTCCAGGTCGTGTGGCGGTTCGCCATGGAGCGCGTCCAGTCCAGGGTGGCGAGCGCGTCCTTCAAGTCGATGCGGTGATCCCGGAAGCTGAGCGTGCCGTGGCAACGCATGCCGGCGGCCTTGTGCGTGTAGGCCGGGCGCTCGGGCGAGAGCGGATGGAGCAGGGCCAGGGAGTCGCCCAGCGTGAAGCCGCCGAGGATCTTCAGTCGGCCCGGCCCCGGTCCGCCGTCGAGGCCCACGTCGAGGCGCATGCGGTAGCCGTCCTCGTAGGCGATCTCGATGCGATCGTCCTTGTGGTGGAAGCGGGTCTTGCCGTCGATGGAGCTCTTGGCCATGGACAGCCCGACCCCGAGGGGCGCGAGGCGTTCGTACAGCGCGGGTGGGTCCGGGTGCTCGCGATCCACGAGGTAGACGAAGATGTTGGCGATGTAGCGGAGCTGCACCATGCCGAAGGCGACGAAGAAGCGATCCGTGGCGATCGAGGTGTAGTGCCACTCCTTCTTGCGCAGGCTTCGCAGCCGGCCGATGGGAAAGACGGGCTCCGCGATGGGCGTGCGGTAGCGACCGAAGTGGTAGCCCTCCGTGGTCCACGCCTCCGCGGGTGCCTCGGGCAAGCCTTCCGCTTCCGCGCTCACGCTTCGCCTCCGCTCGCAGCCAGCTTCTGTTCCAGCCGCCGCGCCCGCTCGGAGCCGAGCAGCGCCTCGAGCTCCGCCGCGCTCTTCAGGGGCTGGGGCGGACAGGAGCGACGCAGCGCCAGGGCTCGATGGGCCGCGTCCTCGAGCCGCGCCGCGAAGGCCGCGTCATGGGTCGCGTGATCCGCCAGCGCCTGCCGCGCCTCGAAGAGTCCGTCCACGTCCGAGCACACGAGCAGCACGTCCGCGCCCGCTTCGATGGCGAGGCGCGACGACTCGGCCAAGGACCAGCGTCGGCTCACGGCCTTCATCTCGAGATCGTCGCTGATGATGACGCCCGAGAAGCCCAGCTCCTCGCGCAGCAGGTCGGTCAGCACGCGGCGGGAGAGCGTGGCCGGGCGCTCGGCGTCGAGGGCCGGGAAGAGGACGTGGGCGGTCATGAACGCGGGCAAGCGCGCCCCCGCTCGAAAGGGCAGGAGCTCGACCCGGCGCAGGCGCTCGAGGTCGTGCGGGAGGCTCGGCAGGTCGAAGTGGCTGTCCTGATCGGTGTCGCCGTGGCCGGGGAAGTGCTTGCCGCAGGAGAGGCATCCGCCCTTCCTCAGCCCCTCGGCGAAGGCCATGCCGTGCCGCGCCACCTGTTCCGGGTCTCGGCTGAAGGAGCGATCGCCGATCACCGGGTTGTCCGGGTTGGTGTCGACGTCGAGCACGGGCGCGAAGTCCATGGTCACGCCCACCGCACGGAGCTGCTCGCCCAGCACGCGCCCCGCCTCCTCCGTGAGCTCGACGTCATCGCGCTCGCCCAGCTCGCGCATGGGGGGCAGCTTCAGGAAGGGCGGGTGCAGTCGGGCCACGCGGCCGCCCTCCTGATCGATGGCGAAGAGAGGCGGCGCGTCCGCTCGGCAGCGTGCGCTCAGCTCGAGCAAGGTGCGCCGCACCTGCTCCGGCGACTCGATGTTGCGGCGGAAGAGGGTCACGCCCCCCAACGTGCCCTCGGCCAGGGCCTGGGCGACGCGCGGTTCGGGATCCAAGCCTGGGTAGCCGCCCACGAGCACGGAGCCGGCCATCTCGAGCGGGGTCACCTGGAGCTTGTATCCGCTCGCCGGGCCGCCGTCGAGGTCAGCGCGGCGTTGCTTCGAGGCTCTGGGGTTGCTAAACAGCCACAGCTTTGGGGAAGGCGCGGTCCATCGATCCGTGGAGCCAGCCGAGAGGACGGCGTAAGCCGCCGAAGTATGGACTCAACCGAGGAACTCAAACCCTCTACTGCTCATGAACGCGATGGCCATAGCCGTGGCCGCGACGACGTCGAGCGCGAGGGGCCTCCGCCCGCGATTTACGACCGGCCCATCGCCGAGGCACGGGTGGATCCCGACGCCGCGAAGGTGCTGCGGCGCCTGACGCGCTACGGCCACACCGCCTACCTCGTGGGCGGCGGCGTCCGCGATCTGTTGCTCGATCGCACGCCCAAGGACTTCGACGTGGCGACCAGCGCGCTGCCCCAGGAGGTGCGCCGGCTCTTCCGCAACTGCCGCGTCATCGGGCGTCGCTTCCGCCTGGCCCACATCCTGTTCTCCGACGGCAAGATCATCGAGACGGCGACCTTCCGCCGCGACCCGGCCCAGCGCATCGAGTCCCTGCCCGGCGTGATCGCCCCGGGCATCCCGCTGGTGCGTGGACCCAAGCCCGTGAAGCTCGTGCCCATCACCGACGGCTCCGCGGACGAGGATCTGCTGATCCGCAACGACAACGTCTTCGGCGCGCCCTACGAGGACGCCGTCCGACGCGACTTCACCATCAACGGGCTCTTCTACGATCTCGAGCGCGGTCAGGTCATCGACTACGTGGGCGGCATGCCCGACCTGCTCCATGGCGTCGTGCGATCCGTCGGCGATCCCGCCGTGCGCCTGCGCGAGGATCCCATCCGCATCCTGCGCGCCATCAAGTTCAGCGCGCGCCTCGACATGGGCATCGACCCCGATCTCTACGACGCCATCGTGCGTCACAAGTCGGACCTCGGACGCGCCGCCAAGCCGCGCCTGCTCGAGGAGCTGCTGCGTTTCATGCGCGGAGGCGCCGGTCACCGCTCGTATTTCCTGAGCTGGGACACGGGCGTGCTGGCCGAGCTCCTGCCCGAGCTGGCGGCCTTCCTCGACGACGACGCACCCGAAGCGGGGCTGACCTGGGCACGCCTGGCCCTGATCGACGCCATGCACGCGCAGGGCGAGCTTCCGTCCGACGCGGTGCTGCTCTCGGCGCTCCTGCTCGGTCCGCTCGAGGAAGCCATCGAGGGCGTGCGCGATCCGTCGCGAGCCTTCGAGGACTTCATGTTCGAGCTGACGCAGCGCCTGACCTTGCCTCGTCGCTTGAAGGATCGCGTGCGCGCTCTGCTCGCGTCGCAGCGTCGCCTGCGCTCGGGCAAGCTCGGCACCTTGCCGCGTCGCGACTACTTCCCCGAGGCGCTGGCGCTCTTCATGATCGACCATCAGGCCCGCGGCGAGAAGGTGCCCGATTGGGCCTTTCAGGAGAGCGACGTCGAGGCAGCGCCCTCCCGTCGTCGCCGCCGCAGGCGGACGCCCCGCTGAGCATGAGGTCCCGAGCCTCGGCTCGACCGCTCTTCCGTCTGTTGCTGGCCTCATGCGCCTGCGCCTGGTCGGGCCCGACGGCACGTGCGGAGCCCTCGGCGCCCGCGAGCTTGCGCGCGGCCTTGCCCACGCCGGAGGCGAGCTGGCCTCGTGCGTGTCTGATGGAAGCGGGGGCCGAGCTCGTGGGCTTGCCTGCGGCGCGCGTGGAGACGGGCCTGCGCGGGGAGGGCGCGACCGTCTGTCTGGTCGACACGGGCGTGGACTCGACGCTGCCGGATCTTCGTGACGCGAGCGATGGCACGCGTGTGCGCTGGCTGCTCGATCTCGACGCGCCGCCGCGCGGTGTGCACCCGGAGCTCGAAGCCGAATTCGGCGCCGCAGTCTACGACGCCGACGATCTCGACGCGCTCGGCCCCGCCGCGCCTGGCGATTGGCATGGGCACGGCACGGCCCTGGCGGCCATCGCCGTCGGTGACGACGCGGACGTCGGACAGGACGAACCGGGTCCACGCGCCGGCGCGGCGCCCTCGGCCTCGCTCGTCGTCGTGCGCGCGCTGCGGCGCGGCGTGCCCGGGTTTCGCGACGAGGATCTGGAGCTCGGTGCGCGCTTCTGCTTCGCGGTCGCGGGTGTCGGCAGCGCCCCGACGGACGCCTCGCGCACGGTCGTGCTCTTGGGCTCCGGCGGTCACGATGGCGCCCACGACGGAACGAGCGCCCTCGAGCAGGCCCTCGAGGCCGAGGTCGCCTCGGGTCACGCCGTCGTCGTCGCGGCGGGCAACGACGGCGGACGACACGTCCACGCCGCGGCCGACGTCGCCGACGCGTCGCGCGCCGACGTGCCCTTCTTCGTCCCCGCACCCGTGGGTTCGCCCGGCGCACGCAGCGTGGCCTTGGCGGTCTTCGTGGCGCCCGGCTCGGACGCCCGCGTTTCGCTGATCGCACCCGACGGCACGCGTACCCCGGAGGTCGCCATCGGTCAGGAGCACTGCGTCGATCACTCGGGCGGGCGGCTGTGTGTGGACGCGCGCGCGCCGGCCGTGGACGGATCCCGACGCGTGCACGCTCTTGTCCTCGGCGGTGGTGACGTCGCGACCGAGCTCGCGGGGGGTCGCTACGTGCTGGAGGTCGTGGGGGGAGGGCGCTTCGACGCCTGGTTGGCGGGCGTCGATCTGGGCGTCGCTCTGGGTCGCGCCGAGTTCCTGGGCGAGCTCGCGGACGGGGGAAGCAGCGTGGCGATCCCGGCCACGGCCGCGGGCGTCCTCGCCGTGGGCGCCGCGACCTCGCGACCGCCGCGCTCGGGCCATGACCTCGACGCGACCTGCCTCGGATGCGCGCTGCCGAGCAGCTCCCGCGGTCCCAATCGCCTCGGCCAGCCCAAGCCGGATCTGATCGCGCCGGGCGGCTACGTGCTCGTGCCCCGCTCGTCGCAGGTGCGCGTCGGCGACGCCGAGAACTTCTTCGCCGGGCTCTCGCCCAGCCGCGTGACCTTCGTGGACGTGGACGGACGCGTGGCGCTCACGGGCTCGAGCTTCGCGGCACCCTGGGTCGCGGGCGCGCTCGCGCTGGCCTACTCCGAGAGCCCCGCCGACGTGTCGCGCGACGCGGATCTGCTGCGCGCCACCGCCCGACCCTCGGACGGCTGGGCCTACACGCCCGCCGCGGGCGCCGGTCTGCTCGACGTAGGGGCCTTCCTCCTGGCGCGTGCGCGCGTACAAGGCGCGGCGAGCGTGGGCCTGTCGTCCTTCGCCCGCACCGACAGCGAAGGCCCCTGGGTTGTGCGCTTGCTCGACGACCAGGGCTGGCCCGGGCGAGGAAGCGTCTCGCTCACGACGGCTGACGGAGAGAGCACGAGCGTCGAGGTCCACGCGGGCTGGGCCGTGCTGACGCCGCCCTCGGGGCAAACCTTCGATCTCTCGCTGGATGGTCGCCGCTGGGCGAGCGTGGGCGGATCGTCGGGCTGCAGCGTGGGCTTCGGCGTCGCGCGCGCGCCCGTCTCCTTCAGGGCGTCGGGGCTGTGGGCGCTGCTGGGGCTGGCGCTTCTGGGCTCGGCGCTTCGGCGTCGACGATCAGCTGGAAGGTGCGGATGTTCTCGTCCATGTAGTCCGCGTCGGGCAGCCGCCCCGAGAGGCTGAGCGCCACGATCACCACGCTGGCCGTGCCCTCGTCGAGCTGCACCGGCAGGTAGCAACGCGGCGTGTCGCCTCGCGGTGGCGCGCGCATGCGACCGCGCTCGTGGCCCTCCGCGTCCAGGCGCATGGTGCCCATGCTCCACTCGACGCCGTACTCGCCGCGCAGCCACACCCTGAGCACCGCGTTGGGCGGCGCGCCGCGCACGTCCACGACCGCGTAGCTCGAGCCGTAGGGCTCCATCTCCGGTTCCATGGTCGGCGAGTGGGCGGGCAAGTCGCTCCATCGCGTGCGCCAGAAGAGCGGCACCTCGGCGCCCATGTCGGCCGCGAACAAGCCGCGATTCGTGGCCCCGACCCGTCGCTCCTCGCTGCCCAGGAAATAGCGGTCCTCGGCCAGCCTCAGCAGCACGTAGGGCAGCTTGTCGCTCGAGTGCTCCGTCACGGCGTGGATGGTCTCCCAGAGATCCGGGCTCGCGCGCAGATCCTCGCCTTGCCAGGTGCGCTGCCTCGCGAACTGCACCACGTCGCGCACGAAGGCGCCCGATCCGCCGTCGCGCGGCAGGGAGAGCGCCTCGAGCAAGAGCGCGCCGCCGGCCCCGTCCTCGGCGCCGTCGTTCACGTAGGAGCGCCACGGCTCCTCTTGCTGTGCGGCGACTGGATCCTGACAGCCGAAGCTCCCGGTCTGGGCGAAGGCGAGCCAGGCGCCGTAGGCATATCGCCACTGACGCGCCTCGGCCGGGTCCTGGCTCAGGAAGCTGGCCTCGGCCAGGGCCTGCGCGACGCAGCTCTCGAGCCGGCTCTCGTCCACCTTCGGGTCGACGGTGGCGTAGCTCGAGACGCCGTCGAGGAAGGCGAAGCCGAGGGGCGCGTCCGCGTAGGCGTCGGCACCGCGCGCGGTGGGGCTGAGGTAGAGGTCGAAGCCGCCCGTGTCCCCGCGTCCTCCGTCGGGCCAGGGCAGGCCGAAGCCGGCCGCGTCGGAGAGCAGGTAGGCGTGCTCGAGCGCGCGCAGCACGGCGTCCACCCGGGTCGCGGGTACGGAGGCGTCGGCGTGCACCGCCAGCGGCAAGAAGAGCGACCGACGTGCCAGCGGCCGATCGGGCCGCGGCACCTCGTCCGGGTGGGGCACGCGCGCGCCCGTCCAGCGCGGCTCCATCATCGTGACCAGACTGTCGGCTACGTCGTCGAAGACCTGCCCGCTCGCGGCTTGATCGGTCGCGGCCTGATCGGTCGCCGGCTGCTCCTGCGCCAGCGCCGCCGAGCACAGCAGCCAGACCCCCACACCCATGCATCGCACGATCGTTTTCACGGACGGTCCTGAGTCACCAACAAACGGGAAGCTCGAGCCATGGCCCCACGCGGAGCACACCCTGGCCGGATCCTGCCACGAACCAGGGGCCTCGCCGACGCGCTGCCCGCGTGCCGGATGAATTGACACATGCGGTCCTGAACATCTACACCCGTCCGGGAGGTTCACGAATGGCGATCCCCCCCTTCGATCTTGGTGATTTCTTTCGCATCGACCTGGCACAGGGCTCGATGAGCACGCGTGGTGGTCAACGCGTGCTCGTGCTCTCGGACACCGTCGTGGCGCCGTTGGTTTCTGCCGCCGTGCAGAATGGCGACCTCACCGCCCTGCGCGAGCTCGGCCGGGTCGTGGGCTCGCACGTGGAGGCCTCTCTGGGAACCAACGCCCGTGAAGCGAGCCCCGAGGACGTCCTCGGCCACGCACGCTCCGCCCTCGCGCTCTTCGGGTGGGGCCGGCTGAGCTTCGAGCGCTGGGGCCAAGCCCTGGTCACCAGGGTCACGCATCTGCCCGCGCTCGACGAGGATCAGCTCGGAGTCGCCGCCTTGCTCGGAGGTCTGGTCTCGGCCTTGGCCGACGCCGAGGTGGCCTGCGTGCCCGTCGGCCAGAGTCGCTTCCTGGTGGTCGATCCGAGCGTCGCCGAACAGATTTGGACTTGGTCCCGCGAGGGCGCCGACCTGCCCACCTTGGTCGCCCACCTCGCCGCCCCGGAGGCCGCATGAACCCCCGCGTCCAGAAGCTAGAGGCCCTGCGCGACCGCATCGCGAGCAACCGTCGACCGCTCGACGGCCAAGCCGCCGCCGAGCCCGCGGCCAGAGCCGAGCTCGCGCACAAGCCCATGCTGGAGATCGTGCCCGAGGAGGAGATCGCCCTCGCCGCACCCGTGGCCGCCGCACCCGTGGCCGCCGCACCCGTGGCCGCCGCACCCGTGGCGCCGATGGCTGCTGCGAGCGAGCCCGAAGCCCAGGCCGCGCCTCCCCCACGCAAGCGGCCGTCCTCGCCCCTCGAGCTCGCCGTCGCGGAGCACTCGGGCACGCCGACTCCAGCACCGCGCTCTCCTGCGCCCACGCCGACCCCCGCTCCGGCGGCTGCGGTCCCGGCTCCTCCCGCTCCGCCGGCCGCGCCGGCTGCCCCGAAGCCGCCCGCTGCGGCTGCGGTCGCTGCGGCTGCGGTCGCTGCCGCTCCTCCTGCTCCTCCCGCGGCCGCCAAGGCACCCGCCGCGCCCCCGCCTCCACCCCCGGCTGCGCCCGTTCAGGCTGCGCCGCCCCAAGCCGGCGCGTTCGAGCAAGACGAGGGCGCCACGACTCAGGAGCGTCCCGTCGTGGAGCCCGCCCCCAAGGCCGCGCCCGCCAAGGCCGCGCCGATCGAGGTGCAGGCCGCATCGGGCGCGCCCCCGTCCGCGCCCATCGTGCGCGTCGACCTCACGCCAGACCCCGCCGATACCTTCGGCAAGATGTTGGATCGCGCGCTGGCGCTTCGACCCCGCTGACTCTCCCGACCCGTTCGTCGGAGAGCCGCGACACAAGGTGGATTTCGATGCTGCTCGCGATTGATGTCGGCAACACCCACACGGTGCTCGGCTTCTATGATGGCACGCGACTGGTTCACGACTTCCGAGTCGAGACCTCTCGTGGCCGCACGACGGACGAGTACCTCGTCCTGCTGCTCGCGTTGCTCGATCTGGCCGGGCTGAAGCCTCAGGATGTGACCGCGAGCATCCTCGCGTCGGTCGTGCCGCAGCTCGACGGCGTCCTGGTGGAGGCCATCGACCGCGGCTTCGATCACGACGTGCTCGTGGTCGGTCCCGGCATCCGCACAGGCGTGCCCATCCTGTACGACAACCCGCGTGAGGTCGGCGCCGATCGCATCGTCAACGCTGTGGCGGCCTACGCGCGCATCGGCGACGCCGTGATCGTCGTGGACTTCGGCACCGCCACCACCTTCGACTGCATTTCGGCCAAGGGCGAGTACCTCGGCGGCGCCATCGCGCCCGGCATGCAGATCAGCGCCTCCGCGCTCTTCGACAACGCGGCCAAGCTGCCCCGGACCGAGCTCATCATGCCGCCGCACGCCATCGGACGCACGACCGTGCAATCGATGCAGGCGGGCATCGTCTACGGCTACGTCGGCCTGGTCGACGGATTGGTGGAGCGCCTACGTCGCGAGATGGGCGGCGACGTCGCCGTGATCGCCACCGGCGGCCTGTCCCACATGATCGCGAGCGAAAGCCAGACCATCCAGGAGGTCGACGACTTCCTCACCCTCGAGGGCCTGCGCCTGATCTACGAGCGCAACGTCCGCTAGCAGCCGCCCTCATCTGGGACGCTGGCGGCGGGGGACAAGCCCCCGCCCTACCGAGAACGGGTCGCGACAGGAGCGACAGCGCCCGCGTACGGAGCGACGCCTGGACGTCCACGGCACGCACCGCGTCCAGGTCGAGCCTCGGCCCATGCAGTGGGGGACAAGCCCCCGCCGAGCCGGCGTCTTTGGAGGTCGTGTCCGACGGAGGTCCACGCGACAGCGCCCACATGCGAAGAGCAAGCGGGCGCTGAGGACGGGACGAAAGTCTGTGGGTTCAGACGGGGTCGAAGAGCGAGCGCCCCCGGCGCGGCCGACCGAGCGGTACCTCCGTACCCCGACCGAGGTCGCGAGTCCGCAAGCCGCTCAGCGGCCCGGCTTCAGTCGGGACCGGAGGGGAGGGCAATCTCGGGCGGCACCAAGAAGAAGATGTCGCGCGAGTCGAGCTCGGTGAATCCGTCGCCGAGCACGTGCAGCGTGGCGCGGAAGATCTGCGGCATGCCCGTGGGCATGACCGTGTCGTTCTGCTTCACGACGATGTCGAAGCAGATGGGTGAGCCCGGGGTGACGCCTCGGAAGGTGTCCGAGAAGCCGTCGCCGTCCGTGTCCTCGCCTGCGCGAGGTGCGCAGCCGCGCGCCGCATCACCCGCCTCGTTGGCTTCGATGTGGTCGACGAAGGCCGCGAAGCTGTCCACCGAGTCGCCCAGATCGTCCTCGTAGACGATGGAGATGTCGATGGGCGTCTGGTTCGCCAAGGTGGCGATCTGGGTGATCAGGTTCGCGCTCACCGCGGAGCTGGACGCCGTGGTCACGAGCGGGGCGCCCGCGCCATCGACGGCGCCGGTGGCCGTCGCCATGGCGGAGAGATCCGGCGTCGCGCGCGTGCTGTTGACGGCCACACCGATCACGCGGATGCGAGCGGCGACCAGCGCCGCCATGCTCTCGTCGAAGGTCGGGGCGTGGGCGCCGATGGTACCGTCGCTGTAGGCGTTGGAGCCGCCGGGCCCGTTGTGCTGATAGATGTCCGTGATGATGACCACGATGGGCACGGCGCCGTTGCGGAAGCAGGGCCAGCCGATGGAGGCGTCAGCCGGGCAAGCCGCGAAGCCGCCAGCGCCGGAGGAGCGGTCGCCCGTCCACCCGCTCGCGCCGGCCAGGCCGTTGCCGGTGGCGATCGCCCACAGCGCGGCCACGCCGCTCTCGGGGCCGTCCGCGCCGTAGTGGAGTGAGAGCCTGTTCACGCCCGCCTGAGCGGTCGCGATGTCTCCGGTCGGGTCCTGCAGATGGTAGTAGGCGCGGTCGCCGCTTGCCGCGCTGCCGTAGCCGCCGACCGGGTAGTCGTCGAAGCCGCCCGCGCCGAACCAGACGTCGGGGATCTCGGCGCGCACGCCCGGGATGATGGTGCTGGCGATGTTGTTCTTCAGGTTGGTGACCGCGCCGCCCATGGAGCCCGTCGTGTCCATCAGGAAGTAGACGTCCGCGATCTTGAGGTCCGTCGAGAAGACCAGGGTGTCGCGGGGCGGGCTTGGCGCCGCCATGTAGGGTTCGAGGAAGACGAAGTCGCCGCGGGTGCGCGGGCTACCGGTCGGATCGGTGGCGTCTCCCGCGCAGGAGGGGTCGCCTCCGCAGGCTGCCGTCTCGATCAGATCCGTCACGCCGTCGCCGTCCGTGTCGGCCAGGCGCGGGTCGGTCCCGGCCAGGCGCTCGGCCTGATCGGAGAGGCCGTCGTTGTCGCTGTCGGGATCGCGGAAGTCGGGCGTCAGGTCGCCGTCCGTGTCCACGGGGGCCGTGGTGGGGTCACCGTCGCCGGACTCCTCCGCGTCGGAGTAGCCGTCGCCGTCGGTGTCGAGGTCGTGGCGGTCGGGCGTGCCGTCGCTGTCCGTGTCCTCGGGCAAGGCCTCGTAGCGGTCGCCGACGGTGTCGTCGTCCGAGTCGATGTCGAGGTAGTCGGGCAGGCCGTCTCCGTCGAAGTCCACGGGCGCCGCCGGATCGCCGCCGATCTCGTTGATGTCGCCCACGCCGTCGCCGTCGTTGTCGAGGTCGGCGTAGTCGCCCACGCCGTCGCCGTCGCTGTCCGAGGCTCCCTCGGTCGCGTCGAGGATGCCGTTTCCGTCGGAGTCGAGGTCACGGAAGTCCGGGGTCCCATCGCTGTCCGCGTCGCGCGGAGGGATGTCGGCGCCGCCGGTCCCGCCCTCATCCGAGTCGGGGATGCCGTCGTCGTCGCTGTCCGTGTCCAGGTAGTCGGGCGTGCCGTCACCATCGGTGTCGCCCGCTCCGCCCGGGTCGTCGCGGCCTTCGTAGAAGTCCGAGATTCCGTCACCGTCCGCGTCGCGCGCGGGGGGCACGATGCCGCTGTCGGTTCCGCCCCCATCCGGCGTCGGGTTCGACGTGGAGGCGCTGCAACCCAAGGCCAACGCTCCCATCAAGCAAAACAATCCTAGTCTACGCATCGAATCCTCCAAGAACTACCGGGGAACCCGCAGGATAGCGGAAGTGCTTGCGCGCTGACAACGCCCCTCCGCGAGCGCGACGCGGACGATACCTCGCCTTCAGATTCGAATTCGCCCTCGGCCGGACGGCTCGTCGACTCGGCTCAGCCGCCGCCGCGCGCGAACACCTGGTAGAAGTAGTCTCCCGAGCCTGCCGCGGCCTGGATCGTCAGCGTGTAGCGACCGGCTCGAGTCGTGCAGTAGCGCACCGCCGGGAACGCCGTGCGCGTCTGGTCCGCTGCGACCTGTTGGCCCCCGAGGGAGAGGGAAGCGTCGAGGTCGGTCATGCCTTCCCCACCCACAGCCAGCATGGCGAAGCAGGCGTTGGCGGGCAGGTTCAGCGTCTGGGTCGCCGTGCGTCCCTGGCGCGCCAGGTGGCCACGATCGGGCATGAAGTCCGAGCTGGGTTCGTAGCCCTCGACGCCGAGCAAGGAGGTGACCTCCGCCAGGCGCACATACATCAGGCCCATGAGGTTGAAGGGTCCACGAATGCCACGCGGCCAGCGATAGGGGGCGTAGACGAAGGAGCCCTGGCCGTTCGCCATGCTCACGCGGATCGCGTAGTCGCCGCTGGTCTGGGGGCAGACGCGCACGATGGGACGCGCGTCTTGCTCGACGTCGCGGTCGATCTCGCGGCCTTGGGGATCGAGCAGCAGCAGATCGAGGTCGCGCACGCCCGAGTCACCAACGGCCAGCACGGCGTAGCATTTGCCGCCTTCGAGGGAGATGGGGAAGTCGCGCGTATCACTCGCGCCCAGCTCTCCGGTGGAGGGTTCTCCGTAGCTCTCGTAGCCGCGGGCGCGCATGTCGGCGTCCAAGAGGCGCGCGTTCTCTAAAAGCCCGGCGCCTGCCGTCGACTGAGTCGCGATCACCGCGCCGCCGAAGACCGCGCTCAGATCGACCTGCCGACCCGCGGGACCGGCGTACAGCGCGTAGTAGTAGCTGCCCGTGCCGCGAGCCATCTGCAGACGCGCGATGTGTCGACCGCCCTGGGCGGCGCAGAAGCTGATCCACGGGTGCGCGTCCGTGCGCACGTCGTGGGCGACGGTCGCGCCCGACGGGTCGAGCATCACCATGTCGAGGTCGGTGTTGTCGGAGCCCAGCGCGACGGCCGCGTAGCAAGCGCCCATCGTGGTGTCGATGGCGTAGGCGACCATGCCGTTCTCGGGCATGTTGTTGTTGCGCACGGCGGGTCCCACGCGCGTGAAGCGCTGCTGGGTGAGGACCTGGTTGAGCTGGGCGAGCTGGGCGAGCTGGGGATCGCTCCCAGCGGGGAGCGCGCCGCCGTTGGCCTGGCCGTTGCCTTGCCCGCCCTGACTCGTGGCGCCGCCCGTCGTCTGGCCGTTCGTGCTGCCCACGAAGGCGACCCGCCGAGGCGAGACCGTACAGGCCGTCAGCGTCGGCGTCGCGAGCAGCAGGCTCAGCGTCAGGAGCATGAAATTGCGCGTCATGTGTCTCACCTTTGGAGCCGGGAGGTCGTGCACGGTCGGTCGTGTACCGTCGCCCCCGTTGACCTTGGGACGCTCTGGCGCCCCGAGGCTTCAATCTGGCACCAACGGGGCCCATCCAACCACGGGGTCGCGGAGGCCGCAACCGTCGCGCGTTCGGGCCGAGAAATGTCCGGATTGCGAGGCTTCATGCAGCATCAGAGACGTACTCCCGCGGCGATCATCTTCTTCCTCCTCGCGACGGTCGCGTCCCACGCTGCCGCCCAGCGCGTGGTCGAGGCCGCCGCGCCCAGCCAGGCGCTGGGCTCGGATCCGTCGCCGCCCGTGGCGCGCATCGCGCTGAGCGCCGATCCCCTCGCGATCTACCTGGGAAGCTACGGCGTCTCGATGGAGTACGCCCCGAGCCGCTCCCAGAGCTTGTGGCTGTCACCCGCCTGGGCCAAATCCGGCGCGCGCGAGGGCCTGTCTCTGGAGCTCGCCTGGCACGTCTGGATCCTCGGACGTGGGCTCGATGGCCCCTTCCTCGGGCCCGTGGCAGGCATCGGCACCGCGCGTGGGGCCGGTCACCCGCTCCAGGTCCGCGCGGGCGCCGAGGTCGGCTATCAAGCCGTCTGGGGTGGCCTCGCCTTCGGTCTCGGTCTCGGCGTCGACTACGATTGGCGACGCCGGGGCGACGAAGTGGATCGCGGCCCGAGCCTGCGAGTGCGTCTGGCCTTCGGCTGGGCCTACCTCTGAACCTGGCGCATTTCCTTAGCGTGAGCGCCAGAGATGGCCGCTAGGAACCTCCCAGGAGCCAGACTAGACTCGCCGCGCTCGCGGCCAGGACCGCCGCGGCGAGCACGTAGATGACCCAGTCCGCGCTGCGTGCCGGGCGCCTCGGTGTCGGCGTCGGCGCAGCCTGAAGCTCGGGGGCGTCCTCGGCGGCGGGCTCCGCCTCACTCGCGCCCGGCTCCGGGGTCGCGTCCTGCGCTTCGCCCGTGGTCCCCTCCGCGTCCTGTGACGAGGGAGTCTGTGTGCTGAGCTCAGGTGCGCTTGGGAGCGCGGCGACGACGTCCTCGGCCGCGATGAGCTCGTCGAGCGCTTCCTGTGCAGGGTCGAGGAAGGCCAGGAAGGTCGCCCCGATCTGCAGCTCGTCTCGATGTGCGAGGCGGCGCTCTCGGCTCGCGCGCCCGTTGACGAAGAAGCCGTTCTTGCTGCCCAGATCGCGAACCAGCACGCCCTCGAGGTCGATCTCGAGCTGCACGTGTTCGCGCGAAGCGTCCGCGTCCTCGAGCACGAAGTCCGAGTTCTCGCCGCGACCGAGCGTCAGCCGGGCGGGCGGCGGCGGAAGCGGCACGCTCTGCCCTTCGCGCGGGCCGTTCAAGACGAGCAGGGTCGGCGCCGCGGGCGCGGAGCCCGGGCCGAGCACCTGTCGCAGCAGATCACGCGCCAACGCCGCCGTGCGGTCCGCGTTGGTGGGTGCGGCCACGGGCACGCCCGCCTCCACGCGCAACGTGAAGGGGCCGATGCCGATCTCGTCACCGCTCTTGAGCAGCTTGGGGCGACCCGGCGCGAGCCGCTCACCGCCGATGCGTGTGCCGTTGGTGGAACCTTCGTCCACGATCACGTAGCCGGCGCCACGAACGCACAAGCTCGCGTGCTTGCCGCTCACCTCGGTGGCCGGCAGCTGGATGTCCGCGCCGCGCTCACGCCCGAGGATGATGCGCTCCTGGTCGAATTCGTAACTCATCGTGCTGCCGGAGTCGGTCGCACGCTGGAATCGGACGCGAAGGCGGATGCCCATGGCGGCAGCCTAGCCCACCTCCGCGCGAGGTCCCGCATTCGCCGCCGACTGTAGAAAAGTGGACCGGTCTCGCCGCTTCTGCGACCCATGGAATCGAGGGCGTGAGGCATCTCCCACGCCGCTTCTCACGGAGATCCAGAATGCAAACGGCCCCGGAACGACGCAGCCCACAACATGCCCGTGTGCCCCTCGACGACGTCCTGGTCGAGCTCTTCCCCGAGGGCTTCGACGAAGGTTTCGAGGCCGACGCGGTGGATCTCGGCAAGGGTGGCTTGTCCATCAGCGCGCCGCTGCTGCCGGACATCGGCTCGACTCTGAGATGTAGCTTCCGCTCGCCCGAGAACGGTCAGCCCGTCGACGCCGACTGTGAGGTCGTCTGGGCCGAGGACAGCGGGCCCACGGAGGGCCACTTCGGTCTGCGCTTCACGCAGCTGCCCGCGGATTCGGCGCGCGCCATCGGGCGCATCGTGGATCAGTGGATGGAGGTGCTCGCCGAGGACGAGGACTCCGGCCCGCAGATGACCTCGCTCGCCCTCGACGGCGTGCGCAGCCCGATCGTCGGAGAGGTCGCTCATCGCGCCCACGACGCGCTCTTGATGGAGCAGGAGCTGCCCTTCTTGCGCATCGGCACCGGCGTTCGCGAAGGCGGACAGCGGCAGGGCCGCCTGGCGTCGGTCGACGTGCGCATCGAGAACGACATCCCGCGTCTGGTGCTCACCGTGCTCTACGAGGACTCGTCCCCTGGAGTCGAAGAGGCCCAGGAGTTCGTCGCGGAGGTCGAGGATCGGCAGCAGGAGCTTCGCGCCGACATGCCCGTCGACGCCGACCGCACCTTCCGTCAGAACTCTCCGCCCGTGATGGAGTCGATGGCCGTGGAGCACGCGGCTCCGGTCGGGTTTGCAGGATTCGCCGACGTGGGGAGCACGGCCGACGACGACGAGGCGCTGGCTCGGTCCATGACGCCCGCGCGCGACTTCGCCAGCCTCTGGGCGCGCGTCCAGCCGAAGCTCGTCGCGCTGCGCGTGCGTGTGGTCGCGGCATGGCTGGCGTTCAAAGCGCAAGCGGAGCCCAAGGTCCGCGTCTTTGCGGCCCGCGCGCGAGACTTCCTCGGGAAAATCCGCACCAAGCACGTGCCCACGGCCAAGGCCAGCCTGCTGCGCATGGGCGCGCGCGTCCGCGTCTTCGTCGCTGCTCTCCGGGCGCGCCGGGCCGAGGCCGTGGAGGCCAGGTCGCCTCGACGCACGACGCGAGCGCCCGCGAACGCCGCGCACACCCGTCCGTCCACGACCGAGCGCGCGCTGAGTGAGCGCGCCGCCCCGAGCTCGGACTCACGTCGCGCCAAGAACCGCCGTCGTCTCGCCCTGCTCGGCGTGCTCGCTCTGGGCATCAGCGGAACGGTGTGGGCCTTCTCCGGCGGCGAGGACGCGCAAGCGACCGAGGTGCCCAGTGCGTCCGACGCCGCCGCCGTCGTCAGCGCCGCGCTCCAGCCTTCCGTCGTCACGGCAGACGCCCCGGACATTCGCTCACCCTACGCCGCGGACGAGCCCGCGGAGCCCGCCATCGACCCCGAGGACGGCTCTCAGGTCGCGGCAGCGGAAGCGCCCAGCGCGGAACCTGCCCAGGCCGCCGGACGCATGGACGCCCCCACCTTCCCGAGCATTGGCGGCGCACCCTCCAACGCAGACACCGCGACCGCGACGCGCTTTGGCGCCGAGGATGTGCCACGCGCTCGTGACTTCACGCTGCGCATGAGCCGCCGCGTCCAGGGTATCCGCGGCGAAGCGCTGCCCGACGGCTTCCGCGTCGACGTGGACGGAAGCCTCTCCCTCGATCGCGCGGGACCCATCGCCGCCGCGCATCCGCTGGTCGAGCGCGCGACCGTGCTGAACCGCGGCGATCACGCGGAGCTTCGCATTCGCTTCGTCTCGGGGCGCCATCCGGCCTACCGCGTCACAGCCCAGGGCTCGGCCATCGTGGTCTCGATCGGCCGCTGAGAACCCACCGTGCCCGCGGGGCATGCAGCTGCACCGTGGGGCGCCAGGACTCGTCCCGGCGAAGCGGGGCATGCAGCTTCACCGTAGGGCGCGGAGACTCGTCCCGCGCCGCGTGCACCTCATGCGTAGACGGGGACCCAGCTTCGCCGTAGGGCGCGAGGACTTGTCCCGCGCCGCGTGCATCTCATGCGTAGACGGGGACCCAGCTTCGCCGTAGGGCGCGAGGACTCGTCCCGCGCCGCGTGCAGCTCATGCGTAGACGGGGACCCAGCTTCGCCGTAGGGCGCGAGGACTTGTCCCGCGCCGCGTGCAGCTCATGCGTAGACGGGGACCCAGCTTCGCCGTAGGGCGCGAGGACTCGTCCCGCGCCGCGTGCATCTCATGCGTAGACGGGGACCCAGCTTCGCCGTAGGGCGCGAGGACTTGTCCCGCGCCGCGCGCATCTCATGCG